>Ga0307486_1002718_pt1 | contig 12082 bp, 13 predicted proteins | sample CBIW02metaG_FD_203663 | JGI IMG/M metagenome (GOLD analysis project Ga0307486, IMG submission 203663) | Sea-ice brine microbial communities from Beaufort Sea near Barrow, Alaska, United States - CBIW 0.2 | ecosystem: Environmental > Aquatic > Marine > Coastal | place: USA: Alaska | collected... | reverse complement strand
AGCTATGATAGCAAGAAGAAAAAAGTGGTATGCGCCGTCCAATTAACTGATGAAGGCAAGGTAAGACGGTTTTACTCCTTGAAAATCAAAGACTTTTCATCAGATTCCTTGGTTGGTATTTTTGATAAGCACATCAGTGCCGAGGCAAAGATAACAATGATGAATGGCGTGGATACGGTCCCATCTCCAAGGAGTATCAACTAAAGCAAATACCGAGCAACAATGGGCTGAACTTCAAGGCATTGCACACGATGATTCACCAAGTCAAATCGGGATCAGGACCACCTATTCATGGGTAAGGGAAAAGCATATAGAGCGGTACCTAAATGAATTCAGTTATCGCCTCAACAGGTCTCAAAGCAAAGCTACGGTGTTCAATAACTTGATAAAAAGAATGGTCAAGGCAGACAAGATTTACCATGTACAAATTATATGTCCTTAAGCTCTGACCTCTAGCAAATGATATCGATGCATGACCACTATCTATGATTTTCAATGCTTTATCAAATTCCTGATGATGCTCAGGTTTCCTAAGATGGCTGTCGGAATTATCGGAATGTAATCCCGGACTCTCTCCTATCAAATGATTCATTGATTCTTAAAATCATTTCTTTTGCGCTTTTTTTTATATCTTTTTGCTCAAAAGTGAAAACATTCGAGGTTTTAGAAACCTAAAATGTTGGCAGCACAGTCCTCTGGAACACTCTTTGCACCTTTCCTCCCGATGCAACTCAAACATAAAGTATTGGCGGGTTCGGTGGCGTTTATCGTTTTGTGCGTGATCACTTTCAAATCTCTTCAGACTCCTATCCTACCTACCGGCTCCCCAACCTTTTCTCCTGGAATCCATAACAACATCAGAACAGCTTTTCTTGACGTTTGGCAAAGTTATAAATCACTTCATAAATACGGCTTCGATGTGCTACAAAGCAACCTGAGTTCCTCGACCATGCAGGCTCAACCTGTGATAGAGCTCAGTGATATATTTGGGAAAAACCGTCGCTACAAATTAGACATGGCTGAAAAAGTCATGGACTCCGCAGATTTATACCTATCCGATTTGCCTCAGGATGTGTTAAGGGGATGGTTTGCGCATGAACTCGGACATATTGTAGATTATGAAAATCACTCTAATTTCGGGATGATCACCTTTGGAATTCGCTATGTCTTGTCGGATGATTATAAGCGAGAGCGAGAACATGAAGCAGATAGCATCGCAATTCGTCATGGCTTTAGAATAGATGTGATAGCGGCCAAAAAATACATCCTTGAGAATGATTTTATTTCCCCAGCCTATCAAAATCAGATCAAAAAATATTACATGTCCATAAGCGGGGCGGAACTTTGCCCAGATGAGCGAGTACCTGTTCTACCTAAGGTTAAGATATAAAATGGAGTAGGGCTTTCATTTTTTCTTCAGTCATGACTTTAGGTGTTTTGGTCTGACCACCTTTCTTATTAATAGATGCCAAAAAAGCCGTATATTGCTCCTTACAGATGATTTTCACTGAAACACCCTTGAGTGCTTTCGATCTTGCTGCTACATAATTCTTATTGGTAACCTTTAGAAGTTCGTCTAGTTTCTCTGCCAAATGGTCAGATTCTATAGTCGATACCAGCACCCACTGATGGATGTAATCACCACCATTTCCATTCTTCACTGCTGCTACCATATATTCGTTGATAGTGGTCGCATTCGATTCTGCCAATTCTAAAATGGCCTTGTCCATTCTCTCTTCGGAGAGCTGAGAGCCAACTACATTTAGGAAAAACTTGGTGCGTCCCGTAATTTTAATCTGCGGGGGAGCTAGACTTTCAAACCGGATCACATCTCCAATGGCATAGCGCCATGCACCTGCACAGGAGCTGAGTAAAAGCACGTATTCCTCTCCAACTTTCAGCTCATCTATTCCTAATACCAGCGGGTCACTTAGCAAATCTCCAGTTTTACTTACCCCGCGCTCATCAAATGGAATGAACTCGAAAAAATAGCCATGACTCAGCGCAAGCTTCATATTCATAGAGTTCGGCTTGCAGCTATAGGCAATAAATCCCTCAGAGGCTAAGTAAGTATCCAAAATCGTGAGTGGAGTTTTGCAAACTCTCTCGAAGTCTTCTCTATAGGTTTCGAAGGCTACTCCTCCGGAGGCAAAAACCTGAAGGTTTGGCCAGATCTCGTGAATATTGCTCAATTGATGACGATCTATAATCCGCTGAATCATCAAAAGTACCCAAGAAGGAATCCCGGCAATCGCTCCAATATTCCACTCTGGCGCTTGATCTGCGATGGCATTTATACGCTCATCCCAATCTTTTATAGTGGCTATTTCCTTTCCCGGTCTGTAGAATACATCATACCAATTGGGGAAATTACTCACGTTGATTCCCGAAATTTCACCTTCTTTAAATCCCTTATCATTTTTATCCAAATTGGCTGAGCTACTCAGCATCAAAACTTCAGATTCAAACAGAGACTCAGGGAAATTGAATTCATGAAGGGAATTGATCATGGATTTGCCGACAGATCTCATCGAGCCCATAAACTCGTTTGTGATGGGTATTCGCTTGCTGCTTTTGCCTGTGGTTCCACTACTTCTGGCAAAAAAATCAGGTTTACCTGGCCAAGTGATATCCGCGAAACGCTCCTGCCTTGACCACCATTGTGCATGCATGTCGTCGTAATTGAAAATTGGAACATATTTTCTGAATGTTGAAATCAGCTCATCCGATTTCAATATCTCAGCAAAACCGTGGTACTTGCCAAACGACGTATTTTGGGCTTTGGTCAAAAGTTCTTGCAGCTGGTTTTCCTGTGAATGTTGTGGATTCTCTTCTGCTGAGTGGATTTTTGCGGTCAGATCTATTCCGGCTTTGACGAGCTTACCTAGTATGGCCATGTGGTTTGTTTTTTTAGATCCAAAATAGCAAATGGTATGCCTTGGAGGGTATAGCCTTTTTATTGTCAAAATCTACTTCGACATTTCTCATTTCTAAGACTTGATTCAACAGGGGTTAGTTACGTGCCAATAATTATCGGGATAAGACACGAACTTTACTGCACTTTTGAACGTGGGTTTTATAATTTAATTCAGTTGGTATTTTTGTTTTTCTCCAAGAAGTGATCAACTTATTACCAGTAATCGCTGAAATCTGTGGGAAGTAGATCATCCAACTTCATCTTACTGTTGGGGATTTGAAATCCAATACTCATACTTGCAGAATTTTTAAATCTCTTTGAGCATAAGCAGTTGAATAAGAATAGTGCAAAAAAAAACTACCGAGTAGTGCCACCCGGTAGTTTTGAAAATGTAACTATTAGCGAGAATCTTTCCTCAAGCCTATGCAGTATTTATGTACATTGCGACTTTTAATAGTTAAATCCGTTTAATGTTATCCTTAGAAAAGCACGGAATCTCCTGAGTTTGAATTCTTCGGTCACCCGTCACTTGTCTTCCAGCTTTATTTACTAATTACTTCCAACTTCACCCACTCCGATAAATGGAATTGCGCCAGCACCAGTAACCTCAGGCAAAATACCATTCCATTTTTCTATGGCTTTCAGGTTTGCATCGATCTTTCTTAGCTCAATCAAATCAGGTGAAATATTCATTTTCTGTAGTCTAAGTGCCTCTGCTTCTGCTTCTGCAGTCGCGATAGTTTGCTCTGCTTCAACTTTTATCCTATCCAAATCTCTTTTTGCCTTGAGTGCATTTTGCTCTGCAGTTTGCTTCGCTTCAATTGCGTCTGTAAACGTTTGAGAAAAACTAAAGTCGATAATAGAAAAAGCATCAACTGCGATGTTTGACTCAAGTAATCGAGCGCTTAATGCTTCTCTCATTTCAGAACTTACGGCTGGTCTTTTGGTAATTAATTCTTCTGCAGTATATCTTGCTGACACCGCTTTCATTACTTCCTGAATTGCCGGATCGATAATTCGATCTTTAAATTCTACGCCAATGGTTTGATAAACCAAATTTGCTTGATCGGGTATCACATGATAGTTAAGTGCTACTGACATAGCAACATCCTGAAGATCAGAGGATGAGGAAGCAGCATCAGTCAAAACTTTTTGAATTTTCACGTCCATTAGAATAATCGTTTGGACGACTGGAATTTTAAAGTGAAGCCCCTCGCTCAATACTTTATCCTGAACAGCTCCGAAATTTTGAACAATACCTCTTTGTCCTGCTCCAACCTGAACCCACGGTTTAAAGAGAAAAAGCAATACCACTACCACACTTAAAATGATCAAATTCCTCCACGGACCCTTTTCGAATACATTCTTCATCTCACTCATGTTTTGATCAGTCATAGTTAGTTATTTGATTTCACAACAAAAATGGCATTAACCATAGTATATTGCGTTACATAGAATCGAACATTCTTACACATATCACACGTCAAATTTTAGTTGAAAGTGATGGGTTTAAGTTTGTTTCTACTCAAAGTTACGATTAGGTTTAGTTTACTCTACCCTATTCTCAAATGATTTAAAAATAGGCAATTCTAAAAATCTAGTTAAATTAAAAAAACACTCCCTAATAGCTAAAAAATCCTCCCTTAAGAATCTTGGTCAGCGGGTCTAGCAACTTTCTTCATAGACTAAATATTTAAGGTGCATTGGTATCTTTTTCCAACTCTACAATGATGTCGTTTCTACGATTGATCAATTCAAAAGGAGGATTGTATCCCAAAAAATAAAAACGATTGGTATACCTTATTCCTTTTGCATCAAGAGCCGTTACTAATTTTTGCTTGTACTCTTTGATTTTTCCATCTGAAGCCCACCCTCCAAAGGAAATCGTCGCCACCGTTTTTGCAGGTTCTTCACGGAATTTGATCTGTGATTCGTTAGGAAGAGGCAGCGATTCCTTATTAAATTTCTTTGGAACCAAAAACATCATCGTCATAGAATCTTCCAATGACATTGCAACTGGCGAGGTCATAGCTATTTTTTCCTCCTTTTCATTCCCACCAAAAATGTAACCTGCTAAAATTGAGAAGCCCTTATTAGACTCGCTTTTGTAATTATTACCTGAAAGTTTGACCGATGTAAACAAACTTGCTTCATAGCTCCGAATTTCAAATAAGTCATACTTTTTATCTACCACATAAGGATAAGTCTCGATGTTGCGTTGACCACGCATGGCAAAAAGCTGTATAATTATAACTACTCCAATGATTACTGCGAGGATAATTAATATGGTTTTCATAAGTGAAAATTAGCTAGTATTCAGTAATAAAAGAGCTTTCTTTGCCCAATTGTTCATTTTATTTTTGTTCTTCTTGGAGGTGAATTCTGACCAATTTTTGGAGCGTAAATACCACTAGAAAACCGATAGTGATTCATGCGAGTTTATACGTAAATCATACCAATTCAGTGGAGACCGAATCACTTAACCTGCCATAATTTTGCCGCTACCAGAATGTTAAACCTTCCCCGAGTTCCGTTTAAGTAAAGGAATGAATTAGTAGGAAGTTGCTTAGGCACTAGCTTCTTTTTCGATTATTTACTACTGTCTCACTATATACTTAATAGAAATTTTTAGCTATATAATCCGACAAATTTTGATGTGTTTTTTGCTTACCTCAACTTAAAAAATGCACTTCTAAAATAGGAGTTTCTTAAATCCAATACTAACATTATCTTTTTTCTTATCAGTAAGTTGATCCTGTCACATCGACCTATGCAAACTTGCCCACATGAGCTTCTTTTCTTTTTATAGGACAGTTAGTTTTCCGCCATCTTCCACCCGATTATCAGGCATGCTTTGTTTCAACTATTTAAGAGTTTTGCTGAGCTTGCTGTGAGGAGTGTGGGAGTGATTTTGAAATTAAATTTTGATGACATTAGAATTCCTGATCCTCATATCCAACAATACCGCCGCTTGCTAGTTAGTTAAGAATTCACTCTAATTTGAACCTATTTTTAATTTCTACTTAACATAAAAACTATGAATTACTTTAAACAATTATCCGGAGGGATTTTAATTTTATTTTCCTTACTTCTAATCAGTTGTAAAGATGATCCAGATCCAATGCCTATTCCGACAGGCAATACTGAGACATTTGATCTTGCATCTGTTTCTGACCCAAATATCTCAGGAACGGCTGAGTTTATCGAAAATAAGGATAAGTCAACGACCATCAACTTAAAACTTTCGGGAACTCCTTCTGGTGGAATGCATCCTGCCCATATTCATCTAAATACTGCTGCTGAGGGAGGAGATATAGTTTTAACCTTAGGTACAGTGATGGGCGGAACAGGAACGAGTAGCGTGACAGTTAGCAAATTAGATGATGGTTCTGCCATCTCTTATTCTCAATTGATAAATTTCGACGGTTATATTAATGTTCACGTTTCAGCGTCTGATTTAAAAACTCTTGTTGCACAAGGTGATATAGGGGAAAATAAATTAACTGGAAAATCAAAAACTTATGCGCTCGGAACTAAGGCTGTTGCAGGAATTAAAGGTACAGCTACTTTTAGTCAGCGTGTGAATGAAGAGACACTTGTTAAGATTATGCTAGAAGGAACACCTGACGGAGGAAAGCATCCAAGTCATATTCACTTCAATACTGCTGCTAAAGGTGGTGCTATTGCAGTTACTTTTATTCCAATAGAGGGTACTACAGGAATGTCTGTAAGCAATGTTTCATCTTTGGATGATAAGAGTGCAATCACTTACGATGAACTGTTAGCTTTTGATGGATATATCAATGTTCACCTTTCAGCCGAAGAATTAGGAACTTTGGTTGCTCAAGGTGACATAGGACAAAATGAATTGACAGGAAAGTCTAAAGCTTATACATTAGGTGAAAAAGATGTGCCAGGCATCAAAGGGACTGCTACTTTTAAGCAGAGAGTAAATGGCTCTACATTGGCAATATTAGAAGTTCAAAATACCATTCCTGGTAGTTCGCATCCAGCTCATATTCACTCAAACTCAGCTGCAGTTGGTGGACCTATCGTAATTTCTTTCACTCCCGTAGATGGATCTACAGGAATGAGTTTGACTGACATTGTTACTTTGGATGATAAGACTGCCATTACTTATGATCAGTTGTTGACTTATAATGGTTACCTCAATGTCCATCTTTCCATGGCTCAACTTGGAGTGATAGTGGCTCAGGGAAATATCGGAAGTAATGCAAATTAAGAGTAACGTTAGCTAGTTTTATTAAAGCCCAAGTTTGATCGCAAGGGCTTTTTTTTATGGCAAATCCGCAATTGTCCTAAACCCAAAAGTCAAATTAAGGCATTTTGCTTACCTCCGTCAAGCTCAATGCTAGAGGCTACTTCCCATGTATAGGAAAGCCCCTTTTTCGTTATTAAGATTTTAGAGGTATCCGTTTAATTTCATATATTTATCTATTCAAAAACGGATTTAATGGACATTTTTAGAGGACAGAACATTGTAGAGTTTGGTAGACGCTTCCAAAGCGACCTAGACTGCAAGAAATATCTGAGTGAGGTGAAGTGGTCTTCGGGTTATACCTGTAGAAAATGTGGCCATCACGGCAGTCAAGTCCGCAAGGATTATTCAAGAACATGTAATAAGTGTAGTGATACGGAATCACCGGGTGCTGATACACTGTTCCATAAACTGAAGTTTGGGATGTTGAATGCCTTTCATATCTGTTTTGAGATGGTTACTACGACCAAGGGTCTCTTCGCGCTGCAAGTGGGCAGGAGATACGGAATACGACCTGATACTGCACGGGTATTCATGCACAAAGTGCGGGAGGGGATGAAATCCAGCGGCAGCTATCCGATGAATGGAGAAGTTCATGTGGATGAATTCGTGGTAGGTGGGAAAGAATCGGAAAGGCCCGGCAGGAGCTATGGGGCAAGAAAAAAAAAGTAGTATGTGCCATTGAACTCACCAAGGAGGGCAAGGTAAAGCGGTTTTATGGTCTTCAGATCAAGGATTTCTCAGCTAAATCACTTCGCCCCATCTTTGAACGTCATATTTCAAAAGAAGCTAAAGTCACCACCGATGAATGGAAGGGGTATCGCCCTATAGCGAAAGACTTCCAGATCACTCAAATACCTAGTGATTTCGGACTGAATTTTAAAGCGATACATACTGCAATCCACCAGGTTAAATCCTGGATCAGGACCACGTTTTCTTGGGTGAGTAAACGTCATATAGAACGTTACTTAAATGAATATTCCTTTAAGACCAACAGGTCACAGACCAAACAGACGATCTTCCACATCCTAGTCAAAAGGATGGTAAATGCAGACAAAGTATATGTCGAAAATCTAATATGAAACTAAACGAAGACCTCAATAAGATTTCAACTTATAATAAAGGAAATAGTTAGTTTAGATAGTCTGATTCTGTCTTTTTTGACAACTCCTACCCTTTCTCAATCTCAGAGACGTTAGCTTGCAAAATGATTGGAAAATCAAGAACTGGATCAATGAAATGAGATTGAGGATCGGATAAATGTGTACAGACTGTTGAGCTGGTTAAATTTCTCTAGTCAGATTATTTATGCATGCACTTCCAATTCTGGAAATATGAAAACAAAATATTGGAATTGATTAACTCAAGCGAATTGCTACTTCAGTATCAGTTCCAGTGTCGTGTGTCCTAAAAGCAAATAGGAGTAATTTTTTTTGCTTGGATTCTTTTTCTCAAGGCAACGAACCATGAAGGTTTATAATTGGAGCTAAGTGAACCTAAAAACTTTGCTATTGAACAGGGCAGTTTTTTAAGTTTTCAACAGCAATTTTCTAGTTATTTATCACCAAGAAAAAATTCTTTGGATTACTTTTTATTAGATCACTCTAACTTATTATATTTGTAATTTTAACTTTTGGTGAAAACCATAGTGTCTTTGATATTTATCATTACCGGAAAAAGCGAGATGTTCAGATTTCTGCTAAAGTTAAAAAGACATAATATCGATTCTCTCAAATTTCATTCATCTTGAAACCAAAAAAACTGACCCTGATGTACCAACTGCCGGAACTCCCTTACGACACGAACGCGCTAGCTCCAATAATCACTGAAGAAGGTTTCCAATATCACCACGGAAAGCATCATTAAGGACAGTTATAAGCAAAAAAACAACGTACTTTTTAATAATGCTGCTCAGCACGAAAATCATAGCTTTTATTGGAAATGCCTTTCTCCTACTAGCGTTGGCCAGCCAACTGGCAAAATTTCACAATTGATAAACAAAGACTTCTCTGATTCCGAAACCTTTAAAAATCAGTTCTCTGACTCAGCTGTCAAGCTTTTCGGTTCGGGTTGGGCTTGGCTAGTAATGAATGATAATAATAGGTTGGAAATAGTACCTATGAAAGATGCTCACACACCTCTCACTGAAGGTGAAAAACCACTTCTGACGCTGGATGTATGGGAGCATGCTCATTACATTGATCATCGCAACGCGAGACCAAAGTTTTTAGGAGGTTTCTGGGAAATTATTAATTGGGGATCTTGTAAACTAAAATTTAAAAGCATGGCTGATCAATGGCTAATCAGTATAGAAAATGAGTGGAAAATTCGCACCAAATCCGCTAACGAAGAATTTAATAATAATTTGTATATCAACGCCTTGTCCATCTATCAAGAAGTTTTAATATATGCTAACAGACTCAATGAAAACGCCAGTCATTGTGAGGAACTGGAAATTCCTTTTGTACAGGTATTTATTATTTCCTGCAATAATATTGCTTATACACACGAAGAATGTGGAGAATTGAAAGAGGCGGAAAAGTTGCTTAAACGCCCAATTTACTTTGTGAATCACCTGATGTCCAGCTCTACACTAGCACAAATAGAGAGGTTTCATCTAGCTTCAGAGTTGAAGCGAACTGTACTTGCCTACTCGCTATTTTGTCAAAGAATTAATATAAAAATTGATAGTTCTGTCTTAATTCAAACGCATAGCTAGTGTTAAGTTAAACTTAATATGACGTATATATTTTGAATCTTTGAAAAAACTATGATAAGGTACAGAGTCAGATTACAAAAAGAAGAAGTAGATGAATTGACTAAGATAATCAACAAAGGTTCCCATACTTCGCACACTTTTCGGACAGCTTACGTGCTGTTGAACTGCGAGGAGGGAGAATTTGCGGAGAAAATCACCAACCAGCAGATCAGTCAGGTTCTGAAGATCGGTATGCGAACCATAGACCGGATCAAGAAAAGGTTCTTGGGAGATGGGCTGGACGAAGCCTTGGAGCGGAAGCCCACTTCGAGGGTTTACGAGCGTAAGATAGACGGCGAGGTGGAGGCCAACCCCTGGTAAAGCTCTGTTGCAGCGAACCACCGGAAGGCTTCGCCAAGTGGTCTTTGCGCCTGTTAGCGGACAAGCTGGTGGAACTGGAATTAACTATGCAACTAGCCATAGTTTCTTTTCTTTACAAGATGGAAGGCTAGTATTTAGGCAAGCTCAGCATAAATGTCGGGTGACCTAGGTGGCGTCAATCGGGGAGATTATCAAATCATTTGATGCTTTTGACTCCTTACTGTCACAAAAGCAGATATACACATATATTATTTATTCTTTGTGATTATACGGAATCTTGCTAGTAGAAAATTTATAAGATTAAAAATCCAAAGAAACATTGAATTCTGGTTTTCTCCAGTCTTCTTTCACTAGTGCAGAGCTTGCCGAAGCATCGGTCTTCCAACCCATTGACCAAAGAGAATTCGCTTACTGGCAGAATAGCGTATATACAGATATGCTATTAATAATAATGACTATCTCAATAATTTAACGATCAGTTATGCTTAGGATTCGTACATTGATTAGTAGTGAATTTTCAAACTAATTAACATGATAGATTATAATCCGAAAATAATAGCTATTGATTTTGATGGAACTATTGTCGAACACGCTTATCCGAAAATCGGGAAGGAGATGTTGTTTGCATTTGCCACTATCAAAGCTTTGGAAGAAAAAGGACATAGACTTTTACTATGGACTTATAGAGAAGGACATCTTTTGGATGAAGCAGTTCAGTATTGTAATGAAAATGGAGTGGAATTTTATTCAGTAAATGAAAGCTATCCAGGAGAAAGATTTGAAACCGATTATTCTAGAAAACTCAATGCCGATATTTTTATAGATGATAGAAATGTCGGAGGATTTCCTGGATGGGCAGCTATTTGGCAAATGCTGCATCCTGAGGGAGGACAGTTTTCTCATGAACTTACCGATCGTGATGCACATCAAAACTATCCCAAAAAACTTAAAAAATGGTTTGGCTTAGCCAATAAAAGTTGAAATTATCTTTCAACTCAATTTCGTGTTATTTAAGCTAATCCTACCTTCAGAATACAAATCATAGGCCGCTATCAAGGCCTCGGATCCCTTCGCTTCTGGGTACAATTCATATTGCTGGATCTCTTCGCGGGTTTCGACATAGACGGGTTGCAACTTTTGATCAAATACATCCCAGAAAATCAACATGAAGTTATAACCAATTTTGCTTTCTCTGCCATTTTCTAACCAGGATTCAAAAACTTCTTCATTGAGACCTTGTGGATAATCAGGACCTTCAAACATGCTCAAAATACTTTTAGAGTGAATAATCAAAAATGATCCTTTTCGTCTTTTAATCCCAATTTTTTGATGATTTATTTACATTTTTATGTAGTGATGTTTCCTCCAAAATTACTTCATCAACGTTGAATTTTTTAATCAAATTTCTCTCAAAAAATCGAATCCTTACTATTTCCTGTTTTGTGAGTGCCTAACTTAACTTTATATATAAATTAGTGCTAAAAGATATTACGACAATTGATTTTGTATATATCTGCTTTTCTGCTAATAAGGAGTCAAAAGATTTGATAAACTCAGCCATTGACGCCACTTCGGTTCCGTCACTGGTGCTGACCTTGCCGAAGCATCGATCTTCCCGCCAAGTAACCAAAGAAATTAAGGTTACTGGCATGATTTAAGCTAAATAGATTGATAGAGGTGTCCGTTTAATTTCATATATTTATCTATTCAAAAACGGATTAAATGGACATTTTTAAAGGACAGAACATTGTAGAGTTTGGTAGACGCTTCCAAAGCGACCTAGACTGCAAGAAATATCTGAGTGAGG
>Ga0307486_1002717_pt1 | contig 12085 bp, 24 predicted proteins | sample CBIW02metaG_FD_203663 | JGI IMG/M metagenome (GOLD analysis project Ga0307486, IMG submission 203663) | Sea-ice brine microbial communities from Beaufort Sea near Barrow, Alaska, United States - CBIW 0.2 | ecosystem: Environmental > Aquatic > Marine > Coastal | place: USA: Alaska | collected... | reverse complement strand
AAATCCCGTATCAGACAGCCGCAGGGAATCCGCAGCCGAAAGGCGGAGTTTTAGATCAGATGGAAATAACAGAGAGAATTGGACGATGAAAAAGGAATTAAAACGGAGCGTTTCGGGCAGTTTTTGGCAGCGTACATCACCCAGGCGCGGCGGTGGTTTTATCCACAACTGCGCATAATGTATAAGGTGTTCAAAGCGGAAAAGCACCGAACAACCCTACCCCGAAAAGAGCCACAAACCCCACAACGGCGCGGGTTATAGCCGGTTCCAAGTCCTCCAATATCCGCATAAGAATTTGTCGCCTTTTGGGCGTTTTGCACACGTCAATTTCGGCTTGAATGAGCCACGGGCGCGGATCAAGGCCCAGACAGTCGCAAGATATTAATATTGTGTCAGTTGCCATGTGCCGTTCACCCTTTGCGATCTGGTACACGTTTTGATGGCTAACACACAATATATGGTGCAAAGCGTGAAGGCTGGCCCCGTCATATTGTGTTTGTAGCATTGTCAATAGTTCTTGACCTACATTTTTCATATTTTCGCCCTGGGCGACCAATTTAGCCTAAGTGTAGACAACAGTTGTTGAGTAAGCATTTCAACGGCTGTTGAGTACGCAACAAATGTTGAGTATTGTTTGTTCGTGGTTCCCCTGAACCCTGCCCGGCTAGCTACCGGGCGATCTTTTCAGGGGGCTTTTAACGACCAGGGGAAACGATATGCAAACCGTCACAATCATCGATCAAGACTTTAAAGGGCCAACCGTTCACGCCCAGGGCGAAGCAATCGCCAAGCTGAATCATCAGTTCCAAAACGTGAGAGGCCCGGAGCAACTGCGCAAGGTTCTGAAGTCGTGGGGGCTGCGCGAAGTCTCACCACGTCAGGCCCGGTTCTGGGCCGAATCCACACCCACCGAACAAACCCTATTTTGTGACCTGGCCAAAGTGTCGGCGTCTTACGCTGGCCGCGACTGGGCGGTTATTCCAGAACCGCAGCGCCGGAAGCTATGGCAAGCCGTTGGCGATGCCGCGGATTGGGGCCAACGATTAAAGGGGCGGTTTTGAAGCCAGTTATAGCCCTAACCTGCCTTTTTTTGGCGTTCAGCGTCGAGTCGTATTTGTGGGAGCAAAGCACTATGGAAAATCCAGAATTTAAAGCCGCCGAACATCAGGCGATTGATAGAAATGCAGTTGAAGACGCCCGTTATATAGCGCAGCACTTGAGCCGGGAAGCTATCTTAGATTTGAACGCGTGGTTATCGCACCAGGTGCCACAAAGCTCACCGGAACAGCGGGCCCGGGCACGTTATGAAGCATCGGAAAGGCGAGCAATTAAAGCGTTAAATATCTATAAATTTCTGACGCGGGCGGTGTATTCATGAGCGATTTTATCCTTTTAACGTTTGGTCTGTGGTTGCTAATCGTCGTTGTGGTTCTTGTGATGTTGCACGTTGCTGATCCGTCATGGATCAGAACGAAGGGGGACATTCCAAGGGTTGCGGTTGGAGGCTTGGGTTTTGCTGCTCTTATTGCGGGTTTTGGGTTTTTTGTCACCCATTTATTTCAGGTAATTGGGGTTTTCTCCTAATGGGCGGCGCATCAGTGGGTAGCCATAACACGACAACAGTGCAGGTATTGGAAGGGGTACCCGGTTTAGTTCATTGCAGTATGGGCAATGACCACGTAGCGCACGTTGGAGAGTTTAGACGTTGGCAGCTGCGCAATGAGTTTAATCGCGCCAGGCCGTGGAAATTTAGAAATCACTTGGCTGCAGCTATCAATAGAATGTGTGGTAACCGGTGATCGATAGTTACACATCAACCGAAGCCATTAACCGGGCCGCTGAAAATGCGTCCCGGTTTTTTTCTGTGGCTGACGAACGGGAGCGCAGCTTACGGGCGGCAGTGGCGCAGGCGCGAAGCGCAAGCGCTAATAGGCTAGTCAAGGCGCCGAAAAGTTCGACAGACCGGCACCCTGGTTTAACCGGCGCGTATTTCAACCGGAAAACACACGGGCCAAAGCCCGTTCCAGTGCAACTGGACAGCGAAGCGCCGCACTTTTCACCCGATTTAAAACAAGCCGGAACCTGGGCCGTGGTCGAGGGCCGCGAATGGGCCGGAGAAAGCAGAATCAGGATGGAAACCCGGCCAGGGTGCACGGCCGACTTGCCCGCGAACGAAGGCGACCGGATAACCAAAATGCTCACCCAGCGGGCCGCGCGCAAAATTTCTGAATCCTGCTATTTCATGGCCTGCCAGCGCGGCGGTTATTCCACGTTCGCCACTCTGACGTTATCCGCCGAAGCCCGCGACAAACTGAAAACCCGCGTCATCGTGCCGAAGTACCCGGTTAGTAAAAACGGGTATTCACAATTTCCCGTTGATGCAGCCCGCGCAAAACAGGGGCCGTTGGGTATCCAGTACCAGGTAGACGGGGAAACCCCGGCCTACAACATCACAGAACAGCACGTTATGACCGGCGAAATGCGGCACCCCGAATCAGGCGCCCTGTTCACCCCGATGCGCGAAACCTGGGCCTTTTCCGTTCAAAACGAGGCGGGCCGCTTTTTTGATGCAGCGAACAAGATGTACCAACGCGGCTGGCAGTACCGGGACAGCGCCGGGGCTGTGGTCAAGGTTGCAGGCTCAAGGGCCATGTATTGCGCCGAAGCCGAAGCCGAATTGGTGAAAAAGAAGGGCGTGGCGTTTACACCGGTGCGTTATTACAAGACACGGCCAAAATGCCCACGGCGGGCGTACCGCGTACTGAAAGAGCAATACGCGGGCAGCCTACCGTTTACCCCTTTGAAATGGTGGCGCGAGCCGCTGGGCTATCTGTGGGTAGCAGAGGCACCGAATATGAGCGAGAAATGTTGGAAAAAGGAATTTTCGCGCCCGGTGGCCGATGAACATGGCGAACTGCTCACCAACCCGCACATTCATTTATTGATGAAATGGCGCGTGTCACAAAAGCATTTTCCCGCCTGGGCGGCGCGGCTTGAGAAATTGTGGGGCCACGGATTCAATCACCTGGAAAAAATCACAGACCCGCAAAAAGCAGGCGGCTATGTCGCAAAAGCGGCGGGCTATGTCAGCAAGGGCCAGGGCCAGAACGATCAGGGCGAAATACGCGGCAACCGATACGGCATCAGCGCCCGCGCTCGCGCTCCTGGCTGGATCGAATCCGAACGGCACCAGGTCGGAATGATGGGCTGGCTATTGGCCGAAGCCAACGAGATTTGGAACAAAAAACACGGCGAAAAAATACAGCGCCGCGAACGACTCAAAAGCGATCTTGACGCGGCGATCACAAAGCCGAAGCGAAAGAAAATAGGCGAGTTGCTGGAGCAGGTGCGCGGCGAAATCGAACCGCTGGCAAAAACCAGCAAATACGGCGTGATATTCAAGACCCCGGCGCAGCAAACCCAGTTTTTTGACTGGGCAAAGCGCAAGGGCTGGACAGCCGAACCGCAAAACAGCCTTTGGCTTGAGAACTGGCGCCGGCAACAGTGGCTGCGGCGTAACCGTGGCCGATTGGAGGCCAGCGCGGGAGATCTGGCCGCGTGGTTTGCCATGGCCGATTACGTGGCCGTGGCCTGTAACGACGAGGATTTAAATGATGCAACTTTTTACGGCTTATCGGTGCAAGAACTGCCGGCGCTATACGCATGATCAGGTAATCGGCAGCGGAAAAATCTGCGGGCCATGCTACGGAGCCGACAAAATGCGCCAGGCGCTATGGGATCAGGAAACCAAAAAGCACAGGAATGTAAAAATATGAACGATGTGGAGCTGTACGGGCGGGCCAGAGCATTGGCGCGAAAAGTGAAGGCGGCGAAATACCCGGCACTATTGCCGGCCGTTGCTCGCGAGACAATACAGGAAGCGGCGGCGCTGATTGAACAGCTAGCCGCCAGGGAGGTGAAAAGATGCCTAGAGCAAAAGACAACAGAAAACCCGTAGGCACAAAGCACTGCGGCGTGTGCGAAACACTGGGGCGGTTCTACCAAGTACAAACCGGTAACCGCGCCGGCTTGCTGTATTTCCGCTGCGAGTGCGGCGCGAACCAGTCCAGCGGCAAGTTGCAGCAGGTCAAATGGTTAAAGGAAATGCAGCCAACCGGGGCCGATATGATCCCGCACCCGCTGCAAAACGAGCCGGTACCGGACGTGGTACCGGAAAAACCCGCAGAAGAACCGGCACCCAAAGCAGCGCCGGAAGCCGCGCAACGTCAGGGGTCCGAACCTAATAAGGCCGGGTTTATTGGCGTTGCCGCCATGGTCGGCGCCGTTGCGCTGGCATTATTAACCTAATCAGGAGCAAAACAATGTCAAAAGCAGCAGAGCAGATCAGCGAACAAGAAGAAGAACACGGCCTAGGAGAATTCATCGAAGAATTTGAAGCGCAGGAAGCCGAACAAGAGCGCGTCAACAGCCAGCCAGACGCATCCGAAGTGAAGCGGGCCGAAGCGCTGGCCGCGAAGATGAACGGGAGTTTTTTGTGGATGGTCAACCGCACCCAGTGCCCACACGTAGCGCTGAAAGAAATGGTAAACCAGCAGGAAGGCGAAGACGCTTTTTATGGCCTGGCCGAAAAATGGGGCGGTGAAGTGCCCGCGTGGATGGAAGCGGTGCAGCCGTACATCGCGGCGGGCGTGTACATGGGCGTAACCATTGCCGTGGCACGGGATGCAGAGGCAAGCGTGGTGGAAGCTGCAAAGCAGCAAGCGCAGAAGAAAGCAGGGCCAGAAAATGGCGATCAATGAAAACAGTGACCTTGAAAACCGCCACTGTTTCGTAGGCGCAAAAACAGGCGGCGGTAAATCGCAGTTGATGCGAAACGAACTGATCCCGGCCAGCGGCATACGCGCCGTGTTCTGGGATGTCGACAAAGATCACAAGTGCAAACGCTACTATAAAAAAGGCCCGTTCATGCGAGCGCTGGCTGCAGCAGACCGGGACGGTAAACCTTATAGGGTCGGGTGGTCAGGTGACGACAGCCCAGAAACGTTTATGTGGTTCTGTGAGTGTGTGTGGCGGTTGCTGGATGGAAGCCACGAAACCTACGTGATACTGGAAGAAATGGCAGATCAGGGCATGGGCCAGAAGCTGCCGCCATGGTTGCGAAAATTGATTGTCAGGGGCCGAAAGTACGGCGCCATTCTGTTCATCACCACACAGCGCTGTCAGGAGATACCGAAAGCGCTGATAACCCAACCGGGATACCGATACATAGGGCTTCACGAGGACCACGATGCCCGTTACATGTACCGCGCAACCGGCATAAAATCCGAAGAACTGGAAGCCTTACCGCCGCTAACCTTCTTTAAAAAAGGCCCGCAAGGCGTCGAGAGAATCAGCACAAAATGGAAGAAATTCACCGCCTGAACGAAACCCGGACCTATTAGGTTCGGGCGTTTCCCTGCTTTACCGATTCCCGCTAAAACGACAGTCACACAGCCCGCACGGGCATTTTACTGTGACCAACGTTAACGGCGGGAGCCAGCGACATGAACGGAATTATGAATTGGATTAATACAAACGTGGATCGAAAGCAGATGACCACGATTGTAGCCGCGTCGATTGTTGTCGGCGGGCTGGTTTACGGCGCGAAAGTCGCCGGCCTGGGTCAGGTTGCCAACGTCGTTAAGGGGGGCTGATCATGGGTCAACGCATCTTTAAAAAGGTTCAATCGCCCGAAGGCGTAGCAGCCGGCCAGACAGCCACGGTTCGTTTTGCAATCGGCAGCAAGTACCACGATATTGCCCTGGTCACCAACATGACGTTGGCAAACATGACCGAGGTTCGCCTGATTGCGAATAACAAAACGGTTCATCGTTACACCGCCGCGCAGCGTGACAAAATCAACCAGTTTTACGGATTGGAAGCCTTCGCCGGTATTCTGTATATCCCGCTGGACCGTAAAGCCCTGCAATCCCGAGCCATGGAAGAAGTGACCGGCATTAACACCGGTGTACGCGGCGCCAGCGGCGAAAGGATCGGCGCGCTGTATCTTGAAGTTGATATTGCCGCCGATGCGGTAACCCCATCACTGGATGTTTACGCAACCCAAAGCGCCGCAGGCGCGGAAGGCGTGGGCACAGTAATGCACGTCACCACACACAACCGCACGAGCGGGGGAAGTGGAGATCTTGAAATATCTGACTTGCCATTCAACGCGCCCACCGCCGCCGCCATTAACGCCGTATTCATGTTTCCCACGGCGGGCACCATCAGCAAAATCATTGTTGAGCGCGGATTGTTCAAGGTGTTCGAGCGCACCCAGGCGCTGAACGAGTTCTATCAAAAGAACGGCGAGCGTTTCCCCCAGGCCGGTATGCAAGCGGTGGACTTTACCGAAAACGGCTACGGCGCCAACGCGCTCGATCTTCGCGGATATCAGGACTACCGCTATCGGTTGACCATGAGCGCGGCGGCAACAGTGCCGTTTGTGTCCGAATATCTCGGCGTGCTGGGCGACTAAATAGGGGATCAACATGGCCGGATGGCTAGAAGTTCTGGAAGGCTATGGCGGTGATTTACTGGACGCTGCCAGCGAGGCCACAAGCCAGAGAATTAAAGATGAAATCACCCAGGCGGCGCCGAACAATCCGGCCGACCGCCCGGAAACCCAGTATGACACGCAAATCGAAGACCCGAACGATGGGCCGGAGCAGTACCGGAACGGCGGAAAAGTGGCGGATATTTGGGGCCAATATAAGTATTGGATAGCCGGGGGCCTGTTGATCACCGGGTATCTAGTCGTCCGGAGGTCAGTATGATTCCTGGAATGAGCTCACTCACCGGCGGCGGCGGGTTATCCGCCAGTTCCAGTGCGACCAGCGGCGCCGATGGCGGGAGCGCGGAAGGCTCGGGAATGCAAACGTTCAATTTCGCGGTACCAGAATCCGTGCAATTGGCGCAAGGGCTCTCAATGCCGGTATTAGCCGGTATTGCAATTGTGGCGTTCCTATTAATCCGCAAATAGTGCCGTGGTCCGCCGAAGCCGCCGAAGTGTTGGCGACCGCGCGGGCCAGCGAGCGGGATTTGCACGACTACCGGGCGCAAGTGAATAGCGGGGCCGCGCAGTTGTGGCAGTTCCCGCACACAAAACCCACCTATTTGTTGATACGGCTAGAGCGTTACAGCAATGGCGATCAAGATTTGGTGTTAGTCGCCGGGGCCGGGATCAATACCCGCGCGGTCATTCAATGGGCCAGCGATCTGGCCCACAGGAACAACCTAAATTTACGCGCGCACATCACCCGGCCGGGGTTTGTGCGCTTATTACAGAATAACGGCTGGCATCAGTCAGAAATAGTCATGAGGCGCGAGCATGGGCAGCAGTAGCAGCAGCAGCAATGAAACGGTAAGTAAGAGCGTCAACTTCAATAACATCGACTACGGCGACAGCGCCGGTGGTGGTAATGGATCGCTGGCGAAAAATATCAACCTGGCTGATTCGGAGCTGTCCATTGGTGATGTGATCGCCACCGACCACGGCGCGGTGTCGGGTGCGCTGGGATTTGCCGATAACGCCAACGCCCGCAGCGCAGAATTGGCGCTCAACCTGGGCGACCGCGCATACGATGATGTGGCAGACAGCCGCGCACTGACTAAGGATTTATTCGGCGGCGCCATAGATAGCGTCAATTCATCAAACCGTGAGGCGCTCCAATTTCTAAGCCAGGGCACCGACCGGGCGCTGGCGTTTGCTCAGCAATCAACCCGCAGCGAAGCGGGGCAAACCGTCGAAACTCTCACTAAATACCTGTTGATCGGCGGCGTATCCATTGCCGGATTGATTCTACTCAAAAATAGGGGCGCATAATGGCTGGCCAGGACTATACGAAGCGTTTAAGCGCCGGCGGCATTCAGCCGGTCAACATATCCGGTGATTATATTTTTTGTAAGTTTGCAGACCGGCCATTTTCCGTGATCGTGGACGGGACGCGCACAACCATGGAAGCGGGCGACAAGTACCGACCGGGCGCCTTTAAAACGTTTGAAATTGAAAATACAGACCAAGATCGAGCAATTGCCATTGTATTAAACATTGGCCGAGGCGATTACAGCCGGCAGATTGTACAGGGCAATATAACCGTGATCCCTGGCATACGAAAAGCAGACGGGACGTTTGTAGATGATACCCGATGGGATTTATCCGCCGAGGTGACGATTACCGACCCGGTTCCAATGACGTTTGAAAAAGCAATTAAAACCGAAGAATTTAGTATTGCCGGGCCGCAGGCCAGCAGCTTGTTGATTCAGGAAAAAACCGGCGATGTCTTAATCGGCCGTTATGGCCAGTTCGACCTGTACAACCTGAAAACCCAGCAAGTGCAAAGTTTTGGCGATACAAACGCCAGGGGGCTGCTGCTGGGCGGCGGCGCTGTTTATATCAAGTCTTTTTCAGGCACCAACGACGACAGCGGCGAACTGTGGTTGATGGGCGGGCGCGGTGATCTGCAAGGTATCGGCGATCCGGCCATTGTAAGGGTCGGGGCAAACCTGGGCGTAGAGGACACAATCACAGTCCCGTTAGCCGAAGCAGGGCGAAGCTATTTCACCCCCAAATGGATCAACAGCGCCATGCCTGCCATGGGCGCCGCCGTGGCCGGTGGCCGGTTTCTTATATTCGTCGCGCACAGTGATCGAGTGTGGGGCATTTATGAAAAAATCAGCGGCGAGGTGCGTTATACCGGTAAAGAGTTAACAACACCGTCACAAAAGCAGATCCATCAGTTTATTCCTGAAAATGGGTTGATCGTGGGGCAGTGGGCCGCCGCGGGTTATCCGGTGATTGCGCTAGATCCAGACACCCTGGAACTGGTATCTACAGCGGGGCTGACCGGCTATGCGGGCAATGTGGCGATCAGCCCGGCGCGTAGAATTTACGTGCGACAAGAACCGTTTAACGTGTGGGGCATTTATAACCTGTTTACCTGGACTCGAACCGGCGTGGGCGTGTTTAAAACCTGCGGCGGTGGGTACATGTTCAAGCCCTCCGAAACCATCACCGAGGCGGCGATTGTGTCGCAACAGGATGGCCGGGGCCGGGTAACGCTGAACGGGCAGCTTGTGCGCGGAATGCTGGAACTGTACCTGGGCAAATTTGTGGCAGATGACTACCTAGACCATGTGTATGCGGTGACGTTCGACAATGAGGGCGGACAGACGCCGAAAACCATCAGCGCGGGCAATACCACGTTCTCAGGGGCAAAAATACCGGACAATTTCAGCGCGGTCTTCCCGCAAAAAATAACCATCACCATCGACAACGGCCTAAAGGCCAAGGGCTAAGACTATGAGCAGCTTTACCACCAAAACAGTACAACCCCTGGAGCCTGGCGTGTCGGGCGTGGCGCTGGATTCTGTGGGCATTGCCCACGAAACCGCGCAGGCGTTCGGGGCAACCCTGGAAGACTTGGCCATGCTCGCCTATCGGCGCGGAAAAGCCCGTTTTAAGCTGAAGTTGAGTACGGCCAGTACCGCCGGAGCGGCGACCGTGCGCTTTTTGGCCGGTTCGGTGCAAGTGGGTACAAAAGACATTGCCATTGGCGGCGCGGGCGCGGCGATCATGGACACCCTGGATTTAAACCTGGGCGGCGTGGCCGGTGAAACACCCATCACCATGCAGGTTGAAATGACCACGGCCGCAGATGCCGGAGTGACAGCCGAAGTCTATGGCCGGGTAGAAGTATCGACGCCGCTTGTCGTATCGGGCTGCTAATGATGCAGCTTTTCATTATCAGCGCCCTGGGCGCCGGCCTGTATTTAGCCGTTAAAAGCGTCGAGCCAAGCGCCGTGGCGCGCAGTTGGGACAGCGACACACCCGGCGCACACGCGCCAGGGGAAACCGACCAGGGGCGCATAATGCAATATTTTGAACCAAGCGAATTTGGCCCATGGTGGCCAGATATGAGCCGCGAGCTACTGCAAAAACTGGATAAATTCAGGGGCTTGTGGGGCGCGCCCGTAGAAGTGAGCCCGGCCGCGGGCGGCATTGGCCGGCACCTGGGGCCAGGGGATACCAGTCAGCACAACATCGACCGATGGGGCAAAGTGTTGGCCGTGGATCTGTTCCCCAAAGTACCGGCGGGCCGTTCGGGCTATCGCTATATGAGCACCCGCGCAGACCGGGCAAGGGCGCTGAGGTGCGCAAAGCAGGCGGGCTTTTCGGGGATCGGGCTTTATACCGACACCAGGCCGGGCAATATGGTGCACCTGGACGTGCGCCAGACCGAAGCCGTGGCGCTATGGTCACGCATCAATGGCAACTATTTAGGCATTAACGAGGCTATCGCATGAGCATGAGAAACTTGATTGTCTACGGCGGCGTGTTGTTCGTGGCCGTATCCATTTTCCGCCAAACAGCCAGCGCCAGCGCACAGAAACGCCTAAGCGCCGCGCAAGCGTCGAGGCTCTAAAATGAAATTCACACCCAAAACCGTAGCCATTGCCGCCGGCGTGGTGTTGCTGGGGAGCTGGTACGTCAAACGCCAGGCCGGCGATGCCGTGGCCGCCGTGGGCCAGGCCGTAAACCCTGTCAACCCTGAAAACATCGTTAACCGTGGATTCCATGGGGTCTATGACGTGTTTACCGATGGAAAAGGCACATTAGGAACCGACCTTTACGACTGGTGGAACGATGAATAGCCAGGTTGTTCCATGGGTCGCGGTTGGGTTTGTGTTGGGCGCCGCTGCCGGGTTCGCCTGGGGCAAAACCGCAAAAGCCGGTATAGGCGACGCCGTAACAACAAAATTTGACGGCGGGAAACTGTCCGTCACCGTCGACACCGTAGAGGCGGCGCGGTCTGGTTTCGGCGATTCGATCAACGGATTTTTGGACGGGGTTTTTTAGCATGGAAGGGCTAACGATTGTGCAGGCTATCGCGTTAATTGCCAGCGCCAGCGGCGGTTCAACCTGGGCGGTCATGCGTGTGCATATCGCCTACATCACCCGCACCCACGAGCGCCACGAAACCCGGTTGAACGATCACAGCCGGCGACTGAATGCGATTGAAGCGGGGCGCGGCTAATGTCGATCATGGGCAAGTTGTTTGGCAGTGGCGCAGCGGAGCCTATCGAGGCGCTGGGAAACGTTTTTGATAAAGTGTTTACCAGCGATGACGAGCGCGAGCAAGGGCGCGCCGTGCTAGCGAAAATTGCGCAGCAGCCGCACATACTGCAAGCCGAGATCAACAAAATCGAGGCCGCACACCGCAGCATCTTTGTCGCTGGGTGGCGCCCGTTTATTGGGTGGGTCTGCGGTGCTGCGCTGGGCTACTCCTTTATAGCCCGTGATCTGATCGCCTGGGGAATGTCGATCCATTCACCCGGCACCCCGTTACCGCCAGAACTGGCCATGGAAAACTTAATCACGGTACTGGTTTCCCTATTGGGTCTGGGCGGTTTACGCACAATCGAGAAATTGCAGGGCCGGGCCAAATAAAGCCAATTACGCCCTGTTTTTGGTCGCCCTGGGGAATCGAATCAAATTGTGATTAATCGCCTCTTGATGCCGTTCCTGCCGCAGCGTTTCCAGCTGTATACGCAAGCCCGCGTTTTCCCGCTGCAGCTCAACCCGTAGCGCCTTTTCCAAAGACCACCACGCAAGCTCACCCGAATTGAATGAATAACCGTTCGGAGCGATCAGCCGACCCGTGCCGGTTTCCATTCGCCAACCCTCCCAGCCTTTCCACGGAAACAAGCCACCGGACCGAATCTCCAGAAGCTGCAGCACCTGAGGCCGCGGTGTTTTCGTGCCCGCAATCCAGTGATACACCGTCTTAACGGATACCCCAGCCAACGCGGCCGCGTTTTCAGGACGCAACAACACGAACGAATCACCCACATTGAGACGAAAACAGACAGTTTGTTTTCGTCCGCGAGTAGATTTTTTCTTCATATCAGTACCACCTGTTATGAAAAAACGATCTGAAAAATAACGCATAAGATCAAAAATCCCGTATCAGACAGCCGCAGGGAATCCGCAGCCGAAAGGCGGAGTTTTAGATCAGATGGAAATAACAGAGAGAATTGGACGATGAAAAAGGAATTAAAACGGAGCGTTTCGGGCAGTTTTTGG
>Ga0307486_1002716_pt1 | contig 12087 bp, 9 predicted proteins | sample CBIW02metaG_FD_203663 | JGI IMG/M metagenome (GOLD analysis project Ga0307486, IMG submission 203663) | Sea-ice brine microbial communities from Beaufort Sea near Barrow, Alaska, United States - CBIW 0.2 | ecosystem: Environmental > Aquatic > Marine > Coastal | place: USA: Alaska | collected... | reverse complement strand
CCTTGGGGCCACCGTTTGCTTTCCACTGACCATATGGCACCAGGATCGTGCCGTTGGCGTCCGTATTGGTCAAGATGCCGCCGTCGAAATGTTGGTAGGTGCCACCGCCCGAGGCGTTGGAGCTGCGTACTTCGGTCCTGGCCCAGCCTAGGTCGCCGGTGCCGACACCGTGGGTGATGGCGTAGTCAACGAACTGTGGGCCAACGAGAGCCCAGTGGGTGCCGTCGTCGAACGCGGTGCCGCCCATGAACTCTTGACGATTGAGCTTCAACGTGGTGTCATAAGTCGCTTCTGTCGTGGGCCAGCCGAAGGGTGCCTTGGGGCCACCGTTTGCTTTCCACTGACCATATGGCACCAGGATCGTGCCGTTGGCGTCCGTATTGGTCAAGATGCCGCCGTCGAAATGTTGGTAGGTGCCACCGCCCGAGGCGTTGGAGCTGCGGGTCTCGGACTTGGGCCACCCGATTTTCGCTGCGCCCGTCGAGATCCACCTGGTGCTCAGTGGCTCCTCTATGACCCGAGCACCATAGTCTTCGCTCCATGCAACGACGCCGTGGTCGAAGCGCTGGTAAACGCCAGGGGCAGAGCCGCCGACAGTGACCAGAGCTCCGTCGCGCTCCCCGAGGGGCCCCGACTCTCCACCGGTAGAAGCGTACTTGGTCTCAATTGCGGTTGCGCTGCGCGCTCCGGTGGTTCCAAACCAGTCGGTGTACTGACGCCAGAAGTTTCGGTTGCCGTACGCCGAGCAGGCGTCTCCCGTCCGGTAGAGGTTATCGAGGGCAGCCTGATTGGGTGTGTACGGCGTGTAGACGTACAAGGCGTGGGTGGCTTGGTTTGCTACGAATACCCGTTTGGTTCCACAAGACTTGCTGGGTGAGTACAAAATGTCCGAGTACTCGCCCGCCGCGTAGCGGCCGTAGTGGGTGCTTCCGGGGATGGTGTATCCCTTGAGTAGGTACGCCCCGTAATACACCTGGTCGAAGAACCCCGCGTAGTTGCCGTCACACGGCGCTGTGTCTGGGCAACCCGCACCCATGGCATATTGGAAAGCGCGTGAACTGGGCGCCGAACTGGTGACGAGGCTCTGCTCCTTCTGGAGTATGACCAGAATGGCGGCAGGACTTATCCCGCATGCCCCAGATACGGCAACAATAATTTGACCGGCTGAGCGTTTCGATGACGCACCAATCGCTTTGCAACGGGAGTTTGCGGACTTGGCCGTCACGTTTTCCTGGTAGTTCTCGAGGCAAGTCCGGCCCGCAGCACACCCTGGGTTTCGTGATTCGATGAATTGGTCGACCTGTGCCGCGCTCATTGCCGTTCCGTCGAAGAATTGGGCGTCCGAAATGAGGAACCCGGCGTTGAAATCAGAGCCGTCAGCTGCGCGTGCAGGTGCTGGAGAAGCCAATGTTACTGCGAGTGTTGCCAACGCAAGCACGAACACGAAAAGCAAGCGTGGAAAGGGCGTGTCCATGCGACTCGCGGTGGCATTCGTAGTCATGAGATCTCCGTCGATTCTGCAATTCGGACCAGCGCCTCGCGCTGGTCGTTGTCTATGCCGCCGGCGTAGGTGATGACGCCTGTCACGATAGTGGTGGGCGCGAAGACAAAGAACGTGGTCTGCGCATCACCCCCCTGCCCGGCGGTTGGCGTGACGTCCACAATGAGCATCGGCAAGCCAGAACTGGTAGTTGAGGCTTCGTGGCTAACTTCTAGCCCATCGGCTTTGCCTAGCGTTCCGAAACGTGCGTCGAAGTACGCATCGGGATCCGTTTCGCTGGCACTATTGGCAATACCTACTACCGATACATTGGAATCGCCGATGCTCCACGCGCCGACGACATTGGTCACCTCGGGGTCGTTCTTAAGGTCTTTGACGACATCGGGCGTCGCCTCCGTCCAATCTGCCGGTAGCGATGCGGTGGCACTCACCGCTGGCACGGGCGAGTCGGACTGTTGAGCATGTGAAGTGGCTGTCGGCGAACTTGTCTCGCCGTCGAATGAGGTTCCAGTGCACCCAGCCAGTAGCAAGAGGCTCGTCGCGCAAGTCATCAGCACGCCTGCCCGCGCGACAGGGACAAGACTCTGTTTCGCCATGGAGCGCCTCACTAGAACTTGGCTGGATACTGTGTCCACGCACCGTACATCGATTGAGTGGCGGTGTGGTGGAGAAACGTCGCTCTTCACAAAGCCGGGTCCGCCGCACTGTTTGCTGGCCCTGGAACACGGATGTGAGGTCACGTTAGATGGACAGGTGACTGCCCCGGGCTAGCTTGACTCCTGATTTGTGAGGATCTGGTCCTTGCAGCAAGGATGTTCACTATGCCTAAGCCGATCCCCGTGGCGTTTCGCCGTGACGCGGTCGCGGTCACTCGCGAACATGAAGCCCCGATCTCGCAGATCGTGAAGGATTTCGGGATCTCAGATGCCACGTTGCATGACCCTTTGAAGAAGGCCATCATCGAGGACGTCACTCGTCCCGGGCCCACCGCAGCCGAAGCTTCAGAACTTCGAGATGCCCGCAAGCGAATCAGATTGCTCGAACAAGAGAATGAGATCCTGCGCCGGGCAGCTTCGTTCTCCGCCCGGGGGCTCCCCCAAAATGAAGTGCCCGCTGGTCCTTGACCTTGCCGCGGACGGGATCCCCGTCGCAGTAACCTGCCGGGTGTTGGGCTTCAGCGAGCAAGGGTTCGATGCGTGGAAGGCGTCCCCGGTGACTGATCGTGACTGGTCGGACGCTCACCTGATCAACGCAGCCGTCGACGTCCACCACGACGACCCTGCGTTCGGTTACAGGTTCATCGCTGACGAACTCGAAGCCCAAGGATTCAACGCGTGCGAGAACCGGGTCTCCAGGTTGTGTTCAGCCCAGCAGATCTGGTCAATCTTCGCGAAGAAACGAGGCCTGACACGCTAAGCAGGCCCACCCGTGCACGACGATCTAGTTCGCCGTGACTTCAACGCGACCGCCCCGGACGAGCTATGGCTTACCGACATCACGGAGCACCGCACAGCTTGAGTTCTAGCCATCGTCGCAACACTGGTTCAAATCAGTTGCATTAAAGCATGGAGTCGTTCAGTTGGTGTGTCCCAGTCAAGTATCTTGCGTGGGCGTTCATTGAGGTCCGCTGCCACGCGCCTCAATTCGGCGGGTGTGTGGCGGGACAGATCGGTGCTTGCGGTGACAACGCCGCGATGCAGTCGATCTTCGCCCTCGTCCAGAAGTACGTCCTCGACACTCAACACTAGTCCACTAGGGAAGATCTCCGCCTTGCTCGGTTGAAGTGGATCGAGAAAAGCTATCACCACAAACGCTGCCAGCGGCGTCTGAGTCGACTCACGCCACTCGAGTTTGAGATAATCAATACCGGACCACCGGCCGCCTAACAACACCAACCCCCGCGAGTCAACGAAACCCAGGGCAGTCCCCTATGACTCCACACTCAACGGCGAAGAGCCACAAAACGGGGACCCATCGAGTCATTCGAGTGCGGGTGGCTTAGAATGCACGTACTCGGTTTCAGACACCATCCCGTTCTGGAGCCGGCTACTGTAGCGGCTAAATATGACGAACAAAGGACCTTGTGTGCCACGCATTCTCATCAGATCTGGCAAGCGCCCCGAAGAAGTGGTATCCCCTGAAACCACGCTCGCAGCCAACATTTTTGGCGCGAACAGCGGCAACTACCTGTTCAGCCATGCTGCGCACCGAATGCTCTCGCGTGCCGACGTCACGCTTGATCCATACGGACTCGGTGCACCCTCCATGCCCGCCGAACAGATCAACGAAGAGTACGACCACCTTGTGCTTCCGATGGCCAACTCGTTTCGACCGGGCTACATGCCGTCACTGAAGAAACTCACTTCACTCATCGAGAGCCTCACAATTCCCGTCACGGTCCTCTCCGTCGGAGCGCAAGCCACTACCGACATGGACACAGGGCACCTACGAGCCCTTGACGGTACCGTCAAGAAGTTCGTTGGGGCCGTGCTCGACCGCTCGCCACGCATTGGTGTCCGTGGGGCGCTCACCGCGGAGTACCTGACCGAATTGGGCTTCAAGGATGTGGAGCCCATTGGGTGCCCGTCGATGTTCCTCAACGGTCCCAACTTTGAACTAAGGGATCCAACTCCCGCTCTGGACTATGACTCCAGAATCTCTTTCTCGGTGACACCGCGTGTCAAAGAGATGGGTCCGATTACAACCAATCACATTCAGAAGTTTCGAAACCTGCGGCTTATCCCTCAAGACGATATTTCGCTCGCTGCAATGCTTTGGGCTTCCGAGCCAAAAAACATTGACCGATACTCGGAAATGCCCTTCCACCCTCAGCATCCCCTATTCACAGAAGACAAGGCGCGATTTTTTGTCGATGCCACCCCATGGATCGAATACATGGGAACAATTGATTTTGCTTTTGGCGACCGTATTCACGGCAACGTGGCTGCACTGCTAGCGGGGACACCAGCATTCCTACTCGCCCACGACTCCCGCGTACTGGAACTCGCCGAGCATCACAAGATCCCCCACATGCTCGTGACCGACGTGACACCAGACATGGACGCGCTTACGTTCGCACAGATGGCAGACATGGCGCCACTACGAAATGCACACGCGGCAAACTGGGAGATCTTCTCGCGTTACCTTGCAGACCAAGGGTTGGCCCACGCGTTCGACGCCCCGACTGACATTGCCGCATTCGACGCAACGGTTGCCGCGGCACCGCTCCCCTCGGTCGTGCACGCCATAACGGGCACCCCCGGAATTGAGGATGTTTCCGACCGCGTGCAGTGGCTCTACCGGCGCCTCGCCCTGAGTGAACGCAAGGCACGTACAACTGCGCAGACTGTGGAGCACTTAAGCGCCAGTACCCAAGCGGTCGAGCCGATGAGAACTCAGCTCCGCAAGCAGGCTGCTCGCATTGTTGAACTTGACCGAGCGATCAATGAATTGCGTGCGACGCCAATGCCGCGAACTCTATGGTCTGATATCAAACCTCGTCTTCGGAAGCTGAAGTCCCGTTTCCGGCGTGCTCAATGACTGTAGGGTTCCAATTACGCACCAGGTGAGGAACGACGGTGGAAAGCGCCATAATCTATATGCTCGGATCATTCAGCATAAACTCGGGTGGCCGCACTAAAGCAACATTCATTAGGGCAGCTATGCTCCAGGGTTTCACTAACCGCACCCTTATTGCAACATTTAATTTTCGCCGCGACTATGACGTCATCTACGCTTCGTGGGCGAACCGGCACCACTTAAACGCATCGTCGTCGTTAGCGAACTTCTATGAGGCACTCGCGAACGAACCGCTCTACCGCCCGATTGGCAACCGAAGAGCATTCCAGCCACCCGCCGATTCCGTTGAGGTGCGCAGTGGCAGAGTCTGGAAACGTTCACGACCCGAAGGTGGCAGCGAACTCTTTCGACTGCGGCCAGATGGCACGATTGCGCGACGTGACGTGCACCACAAGGGTACTCTCGTCATGGTCGAAAACTATTCTCGCGAGGGGCAACTCAGGACGCGAAGCAATACCACTACCAAGGGCGAATCAACTACCGAATACTTTGCAAACGGACCAAGGCACTTCGCAACCGTTCGCGTAGACGCGACCGGCAAACACTTCATCAATGTCATGGACGGTCCGTACTTCACAGAAGGCAAGTTTCGACGGGATGAAACTCTACACAAGGCGTGGGTGGCAGACCTCCACACAACATATGCGGACCCCCTCTTCATGATCGAGCATCGCCAATACGACCCCGTCGTTCTTGACAATCCTGAGATTGTCGAGGGTGCTCGTGCAATCGCGATCATCCACAGCACCCATCTGCTTCCCCCGTTTGAAGACGTGAACTCTATCCGCCCATACAACGGTAAGTCACTTCTCCGCACACAGGACTTCTCCGCGACGGTTCTACTGACGGAGCAGCAACGGCGCGACGTGGACCGACACTTTGAGACCAAGCGCGTCACCGTGATTCCACACCCCGTTGAAGTTGGACCAGTCCGTTTCCCCCTTCGGAAGAAAAATAAACGCGTCGTTGTGGCCACACGGCTTATCTCTCTCAAGCGAATCGACCACATGATTCGAGCATTTGCGAAGGTTAACGAGTTTCACCCAACCGCCGAATTGCACCTATGGGGAGAGGGGGCGTCTCGTAGTGAGCTCGAAGCGCTCGCACAATCTCTGGGACTCGGTGACACCGTCATGTTCCACGGCTACACGCCGGACCCAGCGAGTGCCCTTCGAACTGGCGAGATCTCCCTCTCGACGTCAGAAACCGAGGGCTTTGGATTGTCCGCTCAGGAGTCCCTCGCAACCGGACTTCCAGTCATATCGTACGACTACCGCTACGGCCCACGCGACCTTATCCGCGACGGAGAGACCGGCAGAATCGTCAAGAATGGAGATGTCGATTCGCTTGCGAGCGCGATCATTGACGCACTCGACCATCCCTGGCGTACCCGCGTGTGGGGAATGCGTGCAAGGCGATCACAGTATGCGCACCGGTCCGATGCCATAGTTGAGAAATGGCGCGCACTTGTGGGAGACAGTTCCTCGCCACGGAGCGAAACTAGCGGCCACTCGTCATAGTCGGAAAGAACGCGCACGGAGGTGCGAGAGCACGCGACGTGAGGCACCGCCGTCGTCCATAGCGCCGTACTCGCGCGCGAATTCCTTGCGGCGAAGCGCGGCGGGGTCAAGGCCTGAGGCCAACGTGGAAATCGCGGAGTGTAGCTCCCGCTGCCCGGAAACTATTGGGCCCGGGACACTCGCCTCATAGTCGAGGTAGAAGCCTCGCAAGTCATCTCGATAGTGATCCAAGTCATAGGCATAAAAGACCATTGGGCGATCTAAGGCCGCGAAATCAAAGAAGATTGAAGAATAGTCTGTGACAAGCAGATCGGAGATTAGCAACAGTTCTTGAATATCGGGATAGTTCGAAACGTTGACGATGGCTCCGGCGTCGAGAATTTTCTTGTCGATCCTCGCTCGCACCAGAGGATGGAGCCTCACGAGCATTACATGTGTCTCGCCAAATTCGCGCGCGAACCACTCAAAGTCGACTGCGATTTGGTGGGACCAATGGACGCCGGACCGGGCATCATCTCTAAACGTTGGAGCGTAGAGAACGAGCGCGCGATCTTCGTCAGCAAGCCCCAGGCGCAGCCTTGTGGCATGCTCGCGCTCTGCCCGATCCGGCCATGAAAATAGGTCATTCCGCGGATAGCCAGTTTCGAGAATCGGCCCCTCAAACTGAAACGCGCTCTTGAACGCACTCGTGGCATAAGGACTCGGCGAGACTAATGCGGTCCAACGGGACGTGAGTCGAGCAGCCTTCTGTTGGTAGTCAGCATCGCGCCCCGCCATGACTGGAACATCATGCTGCATCTTCTTCAGTGGCGTTCCGTGCCATGTCTGGAGATACGTGGCATTGCGATGAGGTTTAAATGTGGCTGGCATATTTTGATTCGTAACGATCAGACGTGCCCGAGATACCCGCCACCAATAGTACGGCGAGAGTCGCCTCAACTTCGTGGTTCCAGGGTCGAGAAAACGCTGCGTGGTGTTGTTCGCCCAGTAGACGCGTTGCGCGTCGCCATCACGGACAAGTTGCTCATAGATGTAACGTGGCGAGTCACTGAAACTACGTCCGCGGTCAGCCTCGAACACGATGTCCCGCGACACAGGCAAGACGCGAGCGAAAGCGCTCATCAATCGCATAGACAAGCCATATGCCCTGTGCGCCCTGTACCGTCGCCACATCGCCTGGGCTATTCGCGAGTCAACGACCCGTTGCCAAGCAGTGGCAGGGTTCCATGCACTCGCGATCGCGTGATAGACACGGGCTCGATTGTCCGTATCGCCATATTCTAGGAACGCCCTCGACCTAGCTGCATATGTGTCCTCCACCTGGAACCCCCGATCAACACATGCGGCAAGGTACGCCATGAGTCCATCGGGAGTCGTCGCAATAGGGCCTGGTAAACTGGTGGGATAGTCGATATGTGGTGCTCGAGTTCCTCGGAGTTGCGCATTCTCGAACTGAAAGAAGAACACGGGCCGATCCAGGTACGAGAAGTCCCACGCCACACTAGAAAGATCCGTGATCAACATGGAACCTGTGCGTAAAAGGGCTTGCACGTCTACATCGCCCAGCGACACCTGCTTCACATTTGGCAGCTGGAAGTGGGCGCTATATTTTCGCATATTTGGGTGAAGCATCAAAGTAATACTCAGCCCATGCTCGCCGAGCAACGAGTGAAGCTGCTCCGATGCAAGGAAACCCCGCCAATTGCGAAGGTACTCGCTACCGAGGAATGCCTGCTCGTTCATGAGAGTGTCCCGCCACGTGGGCATCACGAGAATCGTGCCCTCAGGTTTAGGCACATCTGTAAGCAGCGCGTCGAAACGAGCGAATCCAGTGATTTTGACCTGACGGGGACGGAAATCATAATCCTCAACAACAATCCGCTTTTCAAGTCTTGACGTTACAAGGAAGCGCTCCGTGGGTAGTTCCTGTGACGTCTTGCGGCCGTATACGCGAGTCACGTTTTTACTCGCAGTAGGACCGTGCTGCATAAATACACGGACACCTCGCATCGCGCGAATCACGCGAGGGTCTCTCGACGGCATGAGGTACTCGGCGTGATGTGTGCCGGCAAAGCGAGACGCGAAGAAGCTCAACCAGATGTGCCGCCGAGAGCCGAAGTCAACTACATTCCCAAGCGCTACGACACGCTGGTAGTCGGGCGCCTCCGGGGAAATAACATAGTATGCGCGCCTTCGGGGGTAGTTTTCTCGGATGTACTGAAAGATGTGAAAACCGTTGTCTTGCGCCTTGTACGGTACTTCTCCGACGAGCCACACCCGAGTGAAGATGCGCAACACGCTAAATATTGGCCACGTGTATGACAGGCGAACCATTAGTCGATAGTCTGCCGACGCGAAGACCTCGCGACGGTAACTTAGGTTGTGTGCTCGAAAAGTGGCATAGGGCACGAGTGCATTCGTCACGGAATGGTGATCGATCACGACAGTGCGTGACCGCTTCCTCACGACCTCGTTCGGCGCAGGAACCCTACGCGTAACAGCGTCCCCGACGATGCTGAGCAGTTCGACGTCGAGATCAATAGTGTCGTCGCCTCGTGGCACGGACTCGAGAACGTCACCCAAATCGACAGTCGCAGTGAGCACGTACACGAGGCGCCCACACCGCCCAAGGGAACGCCGCGGCGCGCGTTCAATCTCAAGCGGGATCCGCACCGCGGCATTGGTCTGGCGCCCACGGGCCACGAGCGTCGCGGACGAGACATCACGGTTCGCCTGCGTCACAACTATCCGTACCGCCAGCGCATTCCCATCGACAACAACTCGCGACGCGTAGAGGTGGGTACGTTCCGGAATCGTATCGCCAACTACGACAACAGCGTTGCCAAACTTGGTGATATCGAGGCTCAACGGAGTGCCCGTGGAGGTGTCTCGCACTGGCCTCTCCGCACGATAGGTTTTTGCAAAATTTCCGAGTCGCATTCGGTCTGGGTGTGGAGGCTCCATATCGCTATCGAGATTTTGGTGTTCCAACCGGTACAACGCTAGGTCGAGGTTGTCAGAATAGGTGCCAAACTTTTCTATGATCTCAGCCAACGCAACGGCGAAGAAGAACCGTTCATGTGGAGCTAATGACTGGATAACGAGTGTCTGACCTGTAGTCCGGGAACGGATCTCGAAGGCGAGAACGGCCCCTGATTCAGGACGTAATTCACCCCCGACCCTGAGGTAGCCGTCGAAAATGTCAATCTCAAGGCAATGCTTAATGGGCGCCACGTTCTCAGAACTAACACCGACGGCACGGAGAACACGGTTCGGCAGGACTCTACGCGCCGCACGCTTGAAGGGTCGGGGCACCCATTGGAAACTCAACTGCGGCCCCCAATGCGTGACTGGGGTCGCCCGTAACTCACGGCTGCCCATCCAGAAGTAGCCAATGAACCTGGCAACGCGTGCTCTAGCTTTAATTTACTCAAAATTTCCGCTCAAACTCACTGGCGAATGGGAAGTACGCTTCCAGGAACTTCTGCATGGAGTCACGCGCGATACGGCGGCTCTCGCCCTCCGCCTCAACCTCGTTCAAGCAAAACACCTCGTATCGGTGTGTCTCAGCGATGGTGCGATATCTGTTGGCTGCGGATGCGGTCATGAGGTCCTGGTAGGCATAATCGACGACCCCTGGGACACTTTTCCCCTGGCTGTAGGAATAGTTATGGAACAGCGAGCTCGGTATCGAATAGTCCTCTGGAGAGCGGAATCTTGACGCCATTGTCTTCGCGAAAACCTCAGGAACCTCACGTTCCAGGTCGTTCATTACTGAACGCAGTTGCGGGTGCGGGGTGTGTTGGAACTTCTGAGTCACGGTGCGTTGAATCAAAGTGCTCAGCAGGTCGCGATTATTTCGCGCCGCGGCGTCCACAGGTAGATTCGACGAGTCGGCTGGGCCATAGCCGACGGAGTTTTTTGACAAGAAGAACTTCGCGATCCCGTTGCCATGGAAGAACGTATCTGGGCGCACCGCGCGCCCAAAGAATACGTCGTCGTTGAGATAAAGGTAGTGCTCGTTCAGCCCTTCGATGTGATGTAGTTGCGACTCTATGGCGTGGGAGTTAAACACCGGGAGGACGCTGGTATCAGAAAAGATGTCCTGGTGATCCACGACCGTAATCTTGGGTGAGTCGACGTCGAGCCAGTCAGGAATCTGCTTATCAGTCACGATGTAAACATGGTTGACCCAGTCGGCGTACATAGACAATGACCGCAGCGAGTATCGCAGGTCCTCGCCTGATTCAAAACGGGACTCCACGAAGGAGGAGGGGTGGCGGTCCGATCCCTGTAGCGACCCGAGCGCCTCGGCCTTGCTCCGGCTCCAATCGCGATCGTGGCTATCAACCCAGGTGTAAACAACGTCGATCGGCTCAAGGACCTCGAAAAGATGCGCCGGTGCCTTCTCGGGTTGCCTACGTGTGACACCCTCGTCCCACACCGAACTGAGCATCTCATCGCTCGACCTATTGCCCAGCATGCGTGGCGTCTGATTCGACGCGTCCCGGGGCGCCGGCACCGTTCGCCAGAACTCAATATCGACAAGGTCGCCACTGGGCGCTAGCGGCAGCCCATCATGGGCTGAACGTACGCGGCGTACGTGGGCCGCAATCCAATTTGCGTCATCACCGACCATGGGCATCGCGACTCGCAGCTTGTGCCCATCGCGACTCTCCGTTACCTCGACAAACCATCCATCGCTTTGGACTAAGTTTTCCAAGAATCGTCGGACCCGGGTGGAATTGTCGCCGGAAATCGCGAATCGGTAGGTCATGCCGGGAGCCACCGCAAGCTGAAGGTACTGAACCGCTGCACCACTAAGACCCATACGGAGTTCTTCCAAATCGCGCTGACGCGTTTCACTGTCAACATACGAAGCAACCTCTAGCGAACGCTCGGGGTTCGACGCATTGTCCCCCACACGGCGGCTTGAAGCCTCCGGGCCCTCAATGCGCCGCGCTACGCCTCGAAGTACCCGCGCCACCTGACCGCCTGCCGCGCGAAAACCCGCGTACTTATTTCCCATACGCATAGGTTACCGGGATACCTCAGACGGTCGGTCGCTTTGATTGGCTGATAGTTAGCGATGGGTGATGACCAGCATTCCCTGTGGCAAACAACTCACGGGGCTCGAGACGCACTCGGCCCTCAGCTTGCGTGTCACCACCTTAGATACCCCACTTTGAATATCCGCAAGCCTGGATGAGCATGACTCACCGCCGCCGGTCGCTCATCGCGTCGTGCTGACGTCAATGGGACCCGCGAACGGCCTCGGGTAACCCTGCAGTTAGCGGTTCGGCAATCCCCTACTCAGACTCGCTCTTCACTACTCCGATTCGCCAATTCCGAGTGCATTGCCGGCTCTTCGCAGATGAGAGTGTAGGCCTGTCGCGGGCGTTGGCTTTGAGTTGGGTGTCAAGGTCCTCCAGGATGGAAGTTCTCACACAACCCATCCGGAAGACCTCGACATGCCCCACGCTACCT
>Ga0307486_1002715_pt1 | contig 12088 bp, 7 predicted proteins | sample CBIW02metaG_FD_203663 | JGI IMG/M metagenome (GOLD analysis project Ga0307486, IMG submission 203663) | Sea-ice brine microbial communities from Beaufort Sea near Barrow, Alaska, United States - CBIW 0.2 | ecosystem: Environmental > Aquatic > Marine > Coastal | place: USA: Alaska | collected... | reverse complement strand
GGGCATCGATCATCTTCAGGACTTTTTGAAGGAGGGGCCGATCAAGATCGACCCGAAGCAGATCGACGACGCCCGCACCACCGTGGTGGACTTTCTCACCAGCAGCCAGTTTGGCACCGGAGCCCTCGCTGGGGCATCCGTCGTGTTTGAACTGATCACCGGGGCCGTGCTCCTGGTGGTTATTTTGTTCTTCTTTCTGAAAGATGGCGATCAAATCTGGCGTTTCTTTCTGACACCCTTTACCGGAAAACGGCTGGCCCGCGGTCGCCGAATCGGTCATACCTCGCTGCAGGTTCTTGGCGGCTACGTGCGAGGCACGGCGATTGTGGCCGCCGTTGATGCCACCGCAATCGGTGTTGGCCTGGCTATTTTGCAGGTACCACTCGCCCTACCTCTGGCGGTTATTGTCTTTCTGGGTGCGTTCATTCCGCTGATAGGCGCGACCGCCGCCGGCATACTCGCAGCGCTCGTCGCGCTGGTGGCAAGTGGGCCAGGTGTCGCGCTGATCGTCATCATCATTGTTATCGGAGTCAATCAGCTGGAGGGTAACTTCCTGCAGCCCGTGGTTATGGCGCAGTCCCTCAAGCTGCACCCCCTCGTCATTCTGATCGGGTTGACCGCTGGAACCATTTTGGGCGGAATCGTTGGCGCCGTGCTATCGGTTCCCATCGCTGCTGTGACGTGGGCCATCGCGAAGGCCTGGAATCCTCCCAGTGAGCCAACCCCGCGGGTCGTTCCTCCACAGCGTCGCCCGCGTAAGCGTTGACCGTGCTTGAACCGCCTGCTTGAACCGCCTGCATGAACCGCCTGCTTGAACCGCCGCTGCACCCACTTTCGATGGAGAACCATGACCGAGCAGAGCCCCTTTCACCTGCCGCGCCCGCGACTCTCTCTTCTGCAGGCCGCAGATCTTGCTCGCGATAAGTTCGGTGTCACGGGTGCCATCACAGAGCTCGGGAGCCATCAGGACCGAAACTTTCGCATTGAAGCGGATGCTGGGACGCTTGTTCTCAAGGTCTCAAACCCCCTGACGACTACCGAAGAACTGGAGGCGCAGAACGCCGCAGTTGCCCACCTCATCGGCAGTGGCCTCGAGCTGCCGACGGTCGTTGCTACGAGCGATGAAAAAGAAATCGTACGAGTGCAGATCGACGGCCAAAGTCTCGATCTGAGGTTGCTGACCTACGTTGACGGGCATCCGCTGACAGACTCGGTGCCCCTGTCGAGCGAGCAAATCTGGGCTCTAGGAGACGTAGCAGGGCGTGTTGCTCTGGGCTTGATGACTTTTCGGCATGCCGGAACCAAACGATTGATCCAGTGGGATCTTCGGCGCGCGCCCGAGGTAATAGACGCGCTTCTGCCGTACGTCGATAATGCGGGCCGCCGCGAGCGGCTGCGAAGCGTGACGGCCATTGCCGATAAACAGGTCGTCGAGGTTGCCGCGGCACTGCGGGTACAGGCCATTCACGGCGATCTCACCGACGATAACGTCGTGTGCCGTAGTGAAAACGCTGAGGTTATTAGTGGAGTGATCGACTTCGGCGACGTGGCTGAGGGCTGGCTCATCGCTGAACTCGCCGCGACCTGCGCCTGCGTGCTGTACCGGAGTCCGCGAAACCCGCTCGCCGTTCTAGACACTATCCGGGCCTTTTCCACCGTCATGCCCATTACCGACGCCGAAATCACTGCACTGTGGCCGCTGATCGTGCTGCGCACGGCCGTGCTCGTGGTCAGTGGAGAACAGCAGGTACGTCTCGACGGGGACAATGACTACGCTGACGCCAACCGTGTTCGCGAATGGGTTGCCTTCGACACTGCGGGTGGCATCGACGGCGTGCAGATGGAGGCGCTGATTCGCTTCTCGTTGATCGATCCGGGCCAGTTGGTACTCTCGACAAAATACCCACTGGTTGGCGACCTCGACCCTGCGGCCATGATGGACTTGTCTGTGACCAGCGCCGAGTTTGATGGTGGCCGTTGGCTCGAGCCAGGGATCGACCTGCGGGTGGCAACGAACGCTGCTCGTGATTACGGCCACGCATTCACGCAGTACGGAGAATACCGCCTGTCCCAGGCCCATATCGATACCAGCGATCAATCCGCAACACTCGCCCTAGGCATAGAAATTTACCTGGTGACCGATTGCGCGGTCACGACGCCGATCGACGCACGGGTCGTCAAAATTGATGCGGAAACGGTGCGCTTGGAGGGCGCCGACTACGATCTCTGGCTGACTGGCGTTGATGCTGGAGACCTTAACGGCCACGGCGTATTGGCAGGTTCTCAACTGGGCACGCTTGGTTTTCTCGCGGAGGGTGCCGGCCGAGGACCGGAACCTATCGTGCGGTGCCTGAGAGTGCAGGTCAGCCGGATTCGTGGCGTCCGACCGCCGTCCTTTGTGACTCCGACCAACGGTGCTTTATGGCGACGAGTGTGCCCCGATCCCGGTGCCTTGCTCGGTGTGCCCGACGCTCGGCCACTAATCGACGCTGCCACCCTGCTGGAGCGCCGGGACACGGCCTTTGCTCGGGTGCAGGAGCACTATTACGAGAAGCCGCCGCAAATTGAGCGTGGCTGGAAGCATCACCTCATCGACACCCAGGGGCAGAGCTATGTCGACATGGTGAACAACGTCACGACTGTGGGCCACGGGCATCCTCGAATTGCCGAAGCGGCGCGTAGTCAGTGGGCGCTGCTTAACACAAATTCTCGGTTCCACTACGAGGAGCTGGTGCAATTCACCGAGCGCCTCGCCTCGCTGGCCCCCGATCCTCTCGATACCGTGTTTCTGGTCAACAGCGGCACCGAGGCCGTTGACCTTGCCCTTCGACTTGCCCTGACCTACACAGGACACGACACCGTGCTGGCGGTTCGGGAGTCTTACCACGGCTGGTCAATGGCAGCGGATGCCGTGTCTTCCTCGATCGCCGATAATCCCCGGGTGCTGGAGACCAAACCAGACTGGGTAAGGTTCGTCGAGGCGCCGAATGCCGTGCGCGGCAAGTATCGGGGCCTGGATTCGGCACCGCACTATCTGAATGATTTCGATGGCGACCTGCGGGACCTGGCCAGCGAGGGCGGCACCCTCGCAGCGTTTATTGCCGAACCGGTATTTGGCAATGCTGGGGGTGTTCTGCTGCCCACCGGCTACCTGACGGGAGTGTACGAGAAGGTGCGCGCCCAGGGCGCACTGTGCATTGCTGATGAAGTGCAGGTCAGTTATGCGCGATTGGGCCAGTACTTTTGGGGCACGGAAGAACAAAACGTGGTTCCCGACATCATCACCATTGCCAAGGCAATGGGAAATGGGCATCCGCTGGGAGCGGTCATTACCCGCCGCGATATTGCGGAGCGTTTTGCCGACGACGGGCCATTCTTTTCTTCTGCTGGCGGCAGTCCCCTCAGCTGCCGCATCGGTCTCACGGTGCTAGACATCATGCGCGACGAGGGTCTGCAACAGAATGCGGAGGTCGTCGGGCGACACCTGAAGCAGGGGCTTGTGCAATTGGGCGAACGATTCGACCTCGTCGGCGCCGTTTACGGTCTGGGGCTCTATCTCGGCGTTGAACTAGTCAGTGACCGCGTGGCATTCACCCCGGCTACCGCTCTTGCTGCCCAGGTCTGCGATGAACTGCTCCTGCGCGGTTGCATCGTGCAACCCACCGGCGACTTCAAAAACGTACTCAAGATTAAGCCCCCGCTCTGTCTCACCGTTGCGAGTGCCGATCATTTTTTAACGGCATTTGCCGATGTACTCGCCGACCTTGAGTCATAGCCCGCTGATACCGCCGCTATCGGCGTAATTTCACGGGAGCGGGCATCGACGTCTCGGGTTCCGCAGTGAAAACCAGGCCACCGGCGCTGTTGGCTGAAAGCATCAGCGCCTCGATCCATTCACGATTTATCAACGGAGGGCGACTGCCAAAATAGCGATAGTAGAGGGTGCTGGTGGGGTCGAGCCAGATGGCGCTACGTCCGCTGCCGACGTCGGCCGAATCTGTCCAGGTGAACACAAAACTCTCGCGGCGCCGCAACTTGGTGCTGATCACGATTTGCAAGTGCATCAGGGCACGATCGTCGAAGGTGATCACGATGCCCGGACTACCGTAAAGCAATGTACCCATATGTGCACCTCCTCGATTATTCCCCCACTGTAGCGGTACACAGCAGGGCGGACAGACCGGGTGTATCGCCGGAAAACCTGTTCTGTGACGGTAACGGCCATCTGCTCTGCTAAAGTGTTGAGGTTGCCGTTTAACGGCCGCGGATAAAGAGAGCTCAGGCAATTGGCCAAGAGCACCGCGCAGTGAGAGAAAGGGGATCCACTTTATGGCACTCGAACCAGATGCTAAGAAGGCGATCATCGAAAAGTACGCTACCCACCCAGGCGACACCGGGTCCCCGGAAGTTCAGATTGCAATGCTCACGCAGCGCATTCTCGACCTCACCGAGCACCTGAAAGAGCACAAGCACGACCACCACTCACGTCGTGGCCTGCTTCTTATGGTTGGTCAGCGTCGCCGTCTGCTCGGTTACCTGTCGGATGTCGACATCACTCGATACCGCACACTGATTGGCAGCCTCGGCCTGCGTCGCTAATTTTTCTCTTTTAGCCCGTACCTTTATTGGTACAGCGCAGCGTTGACAACGCGAACTTCTTCAGAACGGGCCGTCACCATTTTTTTTAGGTGGCAGCCCGTTCTGTGTGTCCGGGTGCCGCGACTCGCTTTGGCCGTCATCGTCGGTGAAAGGGGGCACTATTTTCGCGCTGAACCGGGGTGGGTTTAGCATGGAGAGCTGGCACAAACGGATCGGGAAGCACCGCATATGAGTCTCTGGCGCACCAAGAGTATCGAAGATTCGATCGCAGATTCCCTGGAAAAGGGCCACAGCCTCAAACGCACCCTCGGTACCTGGGATCTGATGATCATGGGGGTTGCCGTGGCCGTCGGAGCGGGAATCTTCTCGGTCGGCGCCAAAGCGGCGGGCAGCTACGCCGGTCCGTCGGTCACCCTGGCATTTCTGCTTGCCGCGTTCACCTGTGCCCTGGCCATCATGTGTTACGCCGAGTTCGCCTCGGCCGTTCCCGTCGCGGGGAGTGCTTATACCTTCACTTACGCCACCCTTGGTGAGCTCCTGGCCTGGATCATCGGCTGGGATCTGATCCTGGAAATGCTGACTGCAGCGGCCGTGATCGCGAAATACTGGGGCATCTACCTCAGTACCGTGTTCGATCTGGCCGGCTGGAACGTTCCCTCCACGATCAGCGTGTTGGGTTTCGATGTGAGTTGGGGCGCCTTCGTTATCGTGGCTATTTTCACCACCCTGCTGGTGCTGGGTACCCAGCTCTCCGCACGGGTCGCCAGTGTGTTCACGATCATCAAGGTTGCCATTGTGGTCTTTGTCATCATTGTTGGTGCGTTCTTCATCAACCCCAAGAACTACACCCCGTTCATTCCCGCCGAGGTGCCCTCCACGGGCGGCGGCGACGGTGGTGTCTGGATGCAATCGCTGTTTTCCTTCATGACCGGAGCCGCCCCGGCCCAGTATGGCCTGTTCGGCCTGCTGGCTGGCGCATCGCTGGTGTTCTTCGCCTTTATCGGGTTTGATGTCGTGGCCACGAGCGCAGAAGAAGTTAAAAACCCGCAGAAGACACTGCCGCGTGGCATCTTCGCTGGACTGGCCATTGTGACCGTGCTTTACCTCGGCGTGAGTCTCGTACTCACCGGCATGGTCCCCTACACCGTGCTCGCCGACGATCCGAACGCCTCCCTCGCGACCGCATTCGTCTCTGTCGGAGCCGGCTGGGCCGCCCAGATTATTTCCATCGGCATTTTGGTTGGTCTCACGACCGTCATCATGGTGCTGTTGCTCGGACTTTCCCGGGTGCTTTTCGCTATGAGCCGTGACGGGCTGCTCCCGCGCTGGCTCAGCGTCACGAGCGAGAAGCGTCGCACTCCGGCGCGCATACAGATCATCTCCGGTACTGCCGTTGCGCTCATCGCCGGCCTTAGTGATGTGGGGGTACTCGAAGAGATGATCAACATCGGTACCCTGTCGGCCTTCGTGCTGGTCAGTATCGCCGTGGTCGTCTTGCGCAAGAAACGTCCGGATCTACCGCGTGCTTTCAAGGTTCCGTTCTCTCCGGTGGTGCCCATTCTCTCGGCCGCACTGTGCCTCTGGCTCATGCTGAACCTCACCACCCTCACCTGGGTGCGTTTCGCGGTCTGGTTGGTCATCGGATTCGTCGTCTACTTTGCGTACGGCCGAAGCCACTCCGTGCTCGGTATTAAGCAGCGCGCGGCAGCAGCCGTGCTGAGCGCAGATGAGCCGCCAAAAAAATAGACCCACATAGCGCACCGACGCCAGCAGTGCGGCACGCGCCGTGTGCCGTCCCTAATAGGTGAAACCCGCCATCTGATAGCATGGCAACGGCTCTTCTTCGGAAGTGGCTGAGAAATTGGAGCAGGCTGGCAGAAAGCTGGTCCTCGGTGGTGGTTTCCCAGATGCAAGGTCGCTGGTGAATTTCTACTGGAGGCCAGCACAGCGTCGGGGTAACCACGCGGCGTAGTTCTGCCTGTTCATAGCTCCTCGTCCCACTCGTGCGCCACATGGGTACGCGAGCCTTCGTCGCCAGCATGGCGAGAAGCAAACTAAAGGAGAATACCCCCACATGGAGGGTCCAGAAATCACGTTCGCCGAAACCGTTATCGATAACGGCAAGTACGGCAAGCGCACCATCCGTTTCGAAACCGGGCGTCTTGCCCAGCAGGCGCAGGGTTCTGCCGCTGCCTACATTGACGAAGAGACAATGCTGCTCTCCGCCACGAGCGTGAGCAAGCAGCCAAAGGACAACTTCGACTTCTTTCCGCTCACCATCGACGTTGAAGAACGCATGTACGCTGCCGGTCGCATTCCGGGCAGCTTCTTCCGTCGCGAAGGCCGCCCCTCGACCGACGCCATCCTCACCTGCCGCCTGATCGACCGGCCGCTGCGCCCGTCGTTCGTCGACGGCCTCCGCAACGAGATCCAGGTCGTCATCACCGTTCTAGCCATCGAGCCCGACGAACTCTATGACGTGCTCGCGATCAACGCAGCTTCCATGTCAACCCAGCTCGCCGGCCTGCCCTTCTCCGGACCGATCGGTGGCGTTCGCGTTGCCCTCATCCCCGACGAGAACGGCGGCGGCCAGTGGGTGGCCTTCCCGAAGCACTCGCAGCTCAAGACGTCCGTGTTCAGCATGGTCGTTGCCGGTCGCGTTGTCACGGACGACGCTGGCAACCAGGACGTTGCGATCATGATGATCGAAGCCGAAGCTACCGACGCCGCCTGGCACCTCATCAAGGGTGGCGCCATTGCGCCCAACGAAGCAGTCGTTGCCCAGGGCATTGAGGCCTCTAAGCCCTTCATCAAGCAGCTCGTATTCGCGCAGCAGCAGGTAGCGGATGCCGCTGCCAAGCCGACCGCCGACTTCGCCCTGTTCCCGCCCTACCAGAGCGCCACCTATGACGCCGTTGCTGCGCTGGCCTATGACCAGCTGAAGACGGTTTACACGGTCGCCGACAAGGTAGAGCGCCAGAGCGCCGACGACACGCTCAAGGCATCCGTCAAGACCGCTATCGCGGCCAAGGTAGACGCCGGTGAACTTGATGCCAGCGCCAATAACCAGGTCAACGCTGCGTACAAGTCTGTGACCAAGTTGGTGGTGCGCTCGCGCGTACTCGACGAGGGCATCCGCATCGACGGACGCGGACTGGCCGATATTCGCCCGCTCGACGCCGAGGTCGCGGTTATCCCGCGCGTGCACGGCTCAGCGATCTTCCAGCGCGGCGAAACGCAGATTCTGGGCGTTACCACCCTGAACATGCTCAAGCTAGAGCAGTCGATTGACTCGCTGAACCCGGTTACCAAAAAGCGTTATATGCATAACTACAACTTCCCGCCGTATTCCACCGGTGAAACCGGTCGCGTTGGAACGCCGAAGCGCCGCGAAATTGGCCACGGAGCGCTCGCTGAGCGTGCCTTGGTTCCCGTATTGCCGTCCCGCGAGGAATTCCCCTACGCCATTCGTCAGGTCTCCGAGGCGCTCAGCTCCAATGGCTCCACCTCGATGGGTTCAGTATGCGCTTCCACGCTGTCGCTGCTGAACGCTGGAGTGCCGTTGCGCGCCCCGGTTGCCGGTATCGCGATGGGCCTGATCAGCGACACCGTTGATGGCCAGACTCGCTACGCCGCCCTGACCGACATTCTCGGTGCCGAGGACGCCCTCGGCGACATGGACTTCAAGGTCGCTGGCACCAGTGAGTTCATCACCGCTATTCAGCTCGACACCAAGCTCGACGGCATCCCCGCCTCGGTGCTGGCTGGCGCGCTGAACCAGGCGAAGGATGCCCGCACCACGATCCTCTCCGTGTTGAACGCGGCGATCGACGCGCCCGACGAGATGGCGCCGACCGCGCCACGCGTTATCAGCGTGCAGATTCCGGTCGACAAGATCGGTGAGCTGATTGGCCCGAAGGGCAAGACGATCAACTCGATCCAGGACACCACGGGTGCCGACATCTCGATCGAGGAAGACGGAACCGTGTACATCGGTGCCGTCGACGGACCGTCGGCCGAGGCTGCTCGTGCCCAGGTCAACGCCATTGCGAACCCGACCAACCCCGAGGTTGGCGAACAGTTCCTCGGAACCGTCGTCAAGATCGCCGCCTTCGGTGCGTTCGTCTCGCTGCTTCCGGGCAAGGACGGTCTGCTGCACATCTCCGAGGTGCGTAAGCTAGCCGGTGGCAAGCGCGTGGAGAACGTCGAAGATGTTCTCGGCGTTGGACAGAAGGTTCTCGTGGAGATCACGAAGATTGATGACCGTGGCAAGCTGTCGCTCTCCCCGGTTCTCGAGGAGGCTGCTGACACCGAGGGTCGCGCTGCGGCCGCCGACAGCGCAGACGCTTCAACCGAGGTCTCGAACTAACCAAACACCGTAACCCTAAAGATCTCCCGATCACCTCTCGCCAGGTAGGTCGGGTAGACGGAAGGCCCGCACTCTTGCAGTGCGGGCCTTTTCGCGTCGATTCCAAGTGCTACCTAGATGAAAGAATTACAAGGTAGCGATATACTAAAATTGTGCCTACTTCCGGACTCCCCACTGCCCAACTGAAAAGCGATTTGTTCAAGTCGTTGGGGCATCCGCTGCGTGTTCAGGTTTTGGAGCAGCTCATTGCGGGTGAGCGATCGGTGGGATCACTTGCCGAGGCGCTCGGTTGCGAACTATCAAACCTGTCCCAGCAGTTGGGGGTTCTGCGCCGGGCTGGTGTGCTTGTCACCCGCCGCGACGGCAACTCCATATTTTATGCCCTGCGCGACTCCAGCACGGTAGAACTGTTAGCCGCGGCTAAGCGAATGGTGCGCGCCAACCTCGCTGACTCGCACGCTGCGCTGCGCCGCCTCGAAGAGGAATAGCGGCGCAGTGGGCGTCAATGTCTACAGGTCGTTGCCCGCGTAAGACAGGTTGAAACTCTTGTTGGCCAGCGGAAAATCGGGAACAATCGTTTCGGAGAGGGCCTCAGGCACGGCGGGCCAGTTGAAGAACGACGGGTCGACGATCTTTACCCGGGCGAGAGTGCCGTCGCTGGCAAGTTCTACGCGGTGGGTGGCCGTACCGCGCCAGGCCTCGACCAGGGCCAGGCCAGCACCAGAGGCGCCTGGCGCTACGCTGATGGCGCTTCCGGTGTGGCCCCGCAGCCTTCCGAGCAGGTCGATGACGATGTTCGTGGACACCTCAACCTCCCGGGCGCGCACGGTGTAGCGGGCGAGTACGTCACCGCCCTGTTCCAGTACTACCCGAAAGGCATCGCCGAGATCCACAAACGGGTGCTCTCTGCGAGCATCCGAATTCACGCCGGATGCCCGTGCAACATAGCCAAGGGTGCCGAATTCGACGGCCCTGGCGTTATTGAGCTGAGCCGTGCCGGTGAACCTACCTCGCACAATCGCGTGGCCAAGGGTGATATCCACCAGCTTGGCCACGGCGGCGGCGATGCCCTGCAGGGGAGCGGCCTCGGGCAACGCGTTCACCCGAGTGCCCCCAACGCTGATGGACCCGCGTAACAAACGGTGTCCGGTGACGAGTTTATTGATGCGCAGTAACTGCTCCCGCAGTCCCTGCGCCTGAGCATCCACAATGCCGAAACCAGCATCGTTGGCGAGAGACCCAAGATCGGTCACGTGGTTGTAGAGGCGTTCCAGTTCCAGCAGCAGGGCGCGCAGCAAACGGTCCGGCTCTTTCACCTTGATAGCGGCGGCCCGCTCAACGGCCATAACGAAAGCGAGGGAATGGCCCACGGCGGTGTCACCGCTAATCTGTTCGGCTAACAGCACACCCTCTGCCGCGGTCTTGCCCTCGAAAACTTTTTCCACCCCGCGGTGTAGGTACCACTGGCGCGCTTCCATGCGCACGATCGTTTCCCCGACGACCGAAAAACGAAAGTGCCCGGGCTCAATAATGCCGGCGTGAATCGGGCCGACGGCGATCTCGTAAACTCCGGGGCCCTCGACCGGCACGAAGGGGAACGACTCCACGTCGGGCTCGAACTCGGGAACGAGGGTATTGGCCCGAAGCATGGGGTACCAGCCTCGGGGCCAGTGGCCGTGGCGCACCAAACGATGAGGCTGAGGGTGATGCCGTGGTACAACGCCATACAGGTCGCGAATGCCACGCTCGAAGTTGCCCGCCGACAGCGAAATTTCGGCAAGGCTCGGAACCCAGGCATCATCTCGCGGAACGCGTAACGACAGTTCAACACAGCGTGGGGGCTCGCTGTCAACGAAGCAATAAACGATGCGAAAGTCCGTGGCGTCCTCGTGGCAGGCTATCAAGGCCAGGCGGTTCCCAGCAGCCAGTAAAGAGGAAGCGCTTGCTTCCAACTGAGCACGGTCGAGGTGGCGCACGTCTGTTGCGCCCACGGCCAACGCGTCGGCCGCCAGATCTTCGGGCGTTCGCCTGTCGCACATCAGTGGGTGCCTCCTAGAACGGCCGTTGCCTGCAGTAGAAGAGTGCCCATAGGTTCTGCGACAAAGACGATTACGGCTGTGGTGGAAAGCGCCAGAAGAATCGGCAACCGTGGACCGTGAGCGGAGTGATCCGGGGTGAAAGCACTGCCTATGGGAGGTGCGCCCAAGGTCATCTGCACGGTCAGGCGGGTGAGGGCGGCGAAAATTACGAGCAGTAGAACCAGCGCCGCTCCCACGACTCCACCCAGACCGACTGACCAACCAGCTACGATAATGCCGACTTCGGCGAAAAAAATGCTGAACGGAGGAAAGCCGATGATAGCGGCCATCGCAATGAGCCAGGGCACAGCCAGGCCGGGTCGTCGCACCAGAAGAGCGCGCACGTCGGTGATCACAGGGGTGCCCTCTACCCGCAGGATTCTGCCAGAAATAACGAACAGCGTTGCCTTGATCAGGCCATGGCCCAGAATGTAGAGCAGTACCGACGGCAGGGCCGCCGGGCCGATCGCTACGCCAATGGCCATCAGGCCCATGTGTTCGATGCTGGAGTAGGCCAGCATCCGCTTGTAGTCGCGCTGCCGAATGAGCAGGGATGCGGCGACCAGCAACGAGAGCAGACCGCCGATGCTGAGCATGGTGCGCAGAAAATCGGGGCCGATAACGAAGTTGGTGATGGATTGGATTCGCAGAATAGCGTAGAGCGCAACCGAGAGGAGCACACCAGACATGAGGCCCGAAACCGGTGCAGGTGCCTGGCTGTGGGCGTCGGGTAGCCAGCTGTGCATGGGCGCAAGGCCAGACTTGGTGGCGAAACCGAGCACAGCCAGTGCGCCACCGGCGGTGATGAGCGTGGGGTCAAGGTGGAGGCCCGACTGCGCCAGCAGCACCCACGAGAGCGTGGGGGTATCGGTTTCAACAGAAGCCGCGTAGATGAGCACGATGCCCAGTAGCGCGATGGCCACACCGACCGAGCCCAGAATGACGTACTTCCAGGCAGCTTCGAGTGACTGGCGGGTGCGGTGGTGACCCACCAAAAAAGCCGTAGCAATGGTGGTGGCTTCGATAGCAGCCCACATGAGGC
>Ga0307486_1002712_pt1 | contig 12107 bp, 11 predicted proteins | sample CBIW02metaG_FD_203663 | JGI IMG/M metagenome (GOLD analysis project Ga0307486, IMG submission 203663) | Sea-ice brine microbial communities from Beaufort Sea near Barrow, Alaska, United States - CBIW 0.2 | ecosystem: Environmental > Aquatic > Marine > Coastal | place: USA: Alaska | collected... | reverse complement strand
CCAGCCAGTCGTTGCAACCAACTGATCCAACATCACACCCTTGGCCTTCTTCGACGCTTTCGCATACTCGGCTGCGTGCTTCTTCGTGATCTCACGGCGCGCACTCATCGACAGCTTATGACCCATCCGCCAAGCACACCGCAGCACCCACACGACGGCCAGCATTTTCGCGAGCATTTATGAAATGAGGCACGCACCCCATTTCGCGAGCACTTTAGATGAGTCTCGTCGCGCTCTAGTGATTGGCCGCACCAGCCTGTACCATTGCAATTGCACTGACCGAAAGTGGGGCGCACATGCCAGAACAGTACTCAACCGTCGACTACCACACCGGCGGCGAGCCATTCCGTATAGTCGCATCGTTGCCGGTCACGATCGACGGCAGGGGGGTTGCCGAGAAGCGCGTCTTTGCGATGCACTCGGCCGAGATTGAGCGCATTCGGCAGGTGCTCTGCTTCGAGCCGCGCGGTCACGCAGACATGTACGGCGGGTTCATCGTTGAACCCGATGACGAGGGCGCTCATTTTGGTGTGCTCTTCTGGCATAAGGATGGGTTTTCGACCGCCTGTGGTCACGGCACCATCGCGCTCGGGGTCTGGGCAATCGAGAGCGGTCGAGTTGCTGCCGACCCGAGCGGGATCACCGACGTCATCATCGATGTCCCTTCTGGCCGGGTGACTGCTCGGGTTCACACAACGGGCGATCTGGTCACCTCGGTGGACTTCATCAATGTCGCCAGCTACGTGCTGGCCGAACGCGTGCCGGTCTCCACTTCGCTTGGAGACGTTGAGGTGGATGTCACCTTCGGCGGCGCGATCTACGCCCAGTTGGATGCGTCAATGGTTGGCCTCACTGTCTCCCCAGACGATGCCGCCGCGGTGATTGCGATCGGGCGGGAGATCAAGTGGGCACTCAACGATTCAGTTCATGCCGTGCATCCGACCGACGACCGCTTGAGCGGAATCTACGGAACCATCGTCTTCGAATCCCTCGAGCCCACGGCCGACGGTTCAGTGCACCAACGAAACGCGACGATCTTTGCCGACGGAGAATTGGATCGGTCGCCGTGCGGTTCTGGCACGTGCGCGCGAATCGCAACCCTCACCGCGAACGGCACGCTCCCCAGCGGCGGCACCCTTGTGCACGACTCGATTGTGAGCTCCCAGTTCACCACCATTGTGCTTGACCGCACCGAAGTTTCCGGCCACACGGCCGTAATGCCGCAGGTCACCGGGATGGCGTTCAAGACAGGCGAGCACCTCTTTAGTGTTGACCCGCGCGACACTCTCACGCCAGGGTTCGTGCTCCGATGACCGTGACAACCCCCCAATATTTCGACGAAATCGCTGTGCGTGCCGCCATCAGCCCTGCTCAAGCAGTCGAGGCAGTTCAGGATGCGCTTCGTGCGGGGTTTGACCCTGGCATGGATCATTCCCGACTGTTCGAGCAGCTCACTCGCGGAGAGTTTCTGCTGATGCCCTCCGAAGTCGGGCCGAATGTCGGAATCAAGGTCATCACTGTTAGTCCGGGCAATCCTGATCAGGGACTGCCGCGCATTCAAGGCCTGTACATCCTCTTTGATGCCGAAACCTTGACGCCACGACTGCTGCTCGACGGTGCCGCATTGACGAGCATCCGCACCCCCGCAGTTTCGCTTGCTGCCACCGCCGGCGCCCTGATGCGCACAACTGAGCCGCTTCATGTGGTGATCTTTGGTGCTGGTCCGCAAGCGATCGAGCACCTTGCGACGCTGCGTGCAGTTCTCGGTGAGCGGCGCCCGGTCGCCTCTGTGACGGTGGTGGTTCGCACGCTGCGCCCCGTCGATATCGTGGATGCTCATGTTGTCGAGGCAGGAACCGCGGATGTTGCTGATGCGGTGGCACGCGCTGGCCTCATCATTTGCGCGACGCCCGCCCGCACCCCGGTGTTCGACTCTGCCGACGTGCGCGCGGATGCTGTCGTGATTGCGGTTGGTTCGCATGAGCCGGATGCTCGGGAACTCGATAGCGCATTGCTGGCCCGAGCCCACGTTGTCGTCGAAGATGTGGCGACAGCGCTGCGGGAAGCCGGCGATGTGATCATGGCGATCGACGATGGCGCTCTTGCTTCTGGCGACCTGATTTCTCTGGCCGATGTTATTCGTGGGACTACGCAGCTTGATGCTGAGCGTCCGGTCGTGTTCAAGAGTTCTGGTATGAGCTGGGAAGACTTGGCCATCGCCGCAGCAATCGTTGGAACCTCCGAGGTCGCGACGTGACCGTCGATGCTGGGACGGGGCGGCCGCAGCGCCAGAGTGTTCGCGAGTATGTTGCTGCGACCCTTCGTGCTGCCCTTATCGCCGGGGATCTCGTGCCAGGTCGGGTGTACTCAGCCCCAACCTTGGCTTCGCAACTTGGGGTCTCAGCAACTCCGGTTCGTGAAGCAATGCTTGATCTCGTTCGTGACGGCATGGTCGATGTCGCCCCGAATACGGGCTTCCGTGTCACAGCGGTGACGGCGGCAGAACTCGATCACATCGCAGAAATTCGACTCTTGCTCGAAGTGCCCATCATGGGTGAGATCGCCGCAGCGAGAAGCGGCGAACGTGACCGGCAGGTAGAAGATCTCCGTCCGCTCGTCGATTCCATGATCGACGCTGCCGAGCAGCAGGATCTCACCAAATATTTGACCACAGACACAATGTTCCACACGCGTTTTCTCGCCTTGCATGGCAACGATGTTTTGGTCACCACCGTTCAACGGCTTCGTGATCGCAGTCGACTCGATGGTTTGAAATCGGTGGCACAGGCCGGCAATCTTGTGGAGTCCACTCGCGAGCACTACGCGATGATCGACGCAGCTCTCAGCCACGACCGTCCTGCCATGGAGCGACTCATGCGAGAACACCTCGGCCACGTGCGCACAGACTGGGCCGCTCCCTCAGCGACCACTGATTCCTCAACCCAACCCACCACAATCCACGAAGCGGCGCCAAAGTCCGGCCGCGTGTAGTTCAATGAAAGTTAGTCCCATGAATTCGAGTTCAGAGTCACACCAGCACCCCGCTCCCGCAACCTCGATGCCCCGCCCGACCAAGGGCGATCCGCGACTTCCCCAACTTCGTGAAGCCACCGGCTTCATCGAGTTCATGGAAACGGGGTGGTCAACTCCCGACCGCACCCCCGACACCGTCCCGGGCATCGCAACGGCGACGGCGGCGCACCGTGCCCGACTGAGCCCGGCATTCGTGGGCCGAACGATTGTCGTGGCTGGCGGTAAGGCGCCTGTTCGCGTCAACGACAACTACTACGGGTTCCGTCCAGACAGCAATTTTTTCTGGCTCAGCGGATGCTCGGCAGAAGAAGCCGTCTTGGTGATGAGTCCCGCTGGCGCTAGCCACGACGTGACCCTGTTCATCCCAGCGCCGGCCTATCCGGGCGAGGCCGATTTCTTTGCGGATGCCGCCCACGGAGAACTGTGGGTTGGTTCCGCACCAGGGATGCCCGAGTGGACGGCGGCGCTCGAGATCGAGACGCGACCCCTCGCTGAACTTGAAGGAGCATTGGCCCGCGCAACGGACATTGCCCTCGGCGGTTCTCTTCTCGGGGCGAATCCGCTGCTCCATTCGATCCCGGTTTCACAGGATTTGGGCCGCGTGCTCGCCGAGCTTCGTATGATCAAAGACGAGTGGGAAATCGCGGAGTTGCGCGGTGCCGTCAATAGCACCATCGACGGCTTCAAAGCTGTCGCCCGCGAGATTCCCGAGGCCATCAGGTTTGGTGGCGAGCGTTGGCTTCAGGGCACGTTTGATCGTCACGCCCGCACGGTAGGAAACGGCACTGGCTACACCACGATCGTCGGCAGTGGGGCAAACGCCCCAGTGCTGCACTGGGTGCGCTGCGACGGACCCGTCCGCGAAAACGATGCGCTCCTGCTCGACATGGGAGTGGAAGCTCGCTCGCTGTACACAGCAGACATCACCCGCACCTTGCCAACATCCGGAACATTTTCGGCGGCGCAACGTCAAGCCCATGACCTCGTCGAGAAGGCGCACCGTGCAGGTCTCGCCGCTGTTGGTCCAGGCAAGCTGTTTAGTGGTTTCCACAGTGCCGCACTTGAGGTCATTGCCACCGGCCTGCACGACTGGGGAATGCTGCCGGTGTCCGTCGATGAGGCGCTCAGCCCGCAGGGCCAACATCACCGTCGCTACATCGTGTGCGGTATCGGGCACCACCTCGGTCTCGACGTTCACGACTGCGCGAAGTCGAGCTACGAGGCCTATCAGGGTGCCCCGATGGAGCCAGGCATGGTCATGGCGGTCGAGCCCGGACTGTACTTCCACGCTTGGGACAACACGGTTCCGCCAGAACTGCGCGGCCTCGGCGTGCGGCTCGAAGACAACGTTCTCGTGACTGACACCGGCACTGAGGTACTGTCTGAAGCGCTTCCTATTACCGCGGATGGCATAGAAGAATGGATGCGCGCGCTCTAGCGTGAACTGCAGCGATCGCCGACAAGTAAGGCACCTCGAATGAGCATCTCAGCAATAAAGCCCGTGGAGCAGCCGACAAGCCTGCGCTCTCACGTGGAGAAAGTTCTCTCTGCAGCGATTATTGCTGGTGAGTTGACGCCGGGCTCGCTGCTTACGGTGCCGACTTTGGCGGCGCAATTTGATGTGTCTGCGACGCCGGTACGTGAGGCAATGCTGGATCTTGAAAGCCGTGGCTTTGTCGAGTCAGTTCGCAACAAAGGGTTCCGGGTTACTGAGATGAGCGAGTCCGCATTGCGCGAACTTGCTGAGGTTCGTCAATTGCTTGAGCCGCCAGCAATGGAACAGTTGGCGCATTCATTTCCGATGGCCCAACTCCCCATGTTCACGAAACTGGCCAAGCAGATTGAGGCGGGTGCGGCGACGGGCGACCTGCGGGCCTACCTTGAGGCCGATATGCAGTTCCATGTTGGGCTGACCCGTCTTCTCGGAAACTCTCTTCTGGTGGACACCGTCACGGAGCTTCGATCGCGCACGCGGCTTTTGGGGCTTGCATCCATGCTCGACAGCGATCGACTGGTCGACTCGGCGGCGGAGCATGCAGAGCTGCTCGGATATCTCGTTGCCGGTGATGCGCTTGCCGCTCGCGACATGATGCGTCGCCATATTCACCACACCACGGGGTGGTGGGCTGGCAACCCGGAGCTTGCCCCGCCGGAGTAATATCTGCTCCACGGGGCCTCTTCTTCTCTCCAAATTTCTCGATCTATCAATGTGTGACATATTACTGATAGTGTGAAGTTCAGACGAAGTGAAAGGTGAACCCTGAAGTGATCGGCCCCGCTGCAACGAAGCGCGAGACCGCACCGCGACACATGAGCGGTGCATCCGCAGACGTCATCATTATTGGCGCTGGGATCATTGGTGCAGCCTGCGCTCGTAGCCTCGCACGCGCCGGCCGCTCAGTTATCGTCGTCGAACGAGGTGCGGCCGCAAGCGCAACGAGCGCCCAGGGCGAGGGAAACCTGCTGGTCTCCGATAAAGCTCCGGGGCCCGAACTGAGCCTGGCCCTTTACTCGTCAACCCTGTGGGATCCGGCAGTTCGCCAACTTCGTGACGAGCTCGGCCCACAGTTTCCGAGCATTGAGTTTGAACGCAAGGGCGGACTAGTCGTTGCCACCACGGAGGCTGGAGCTCAGCCGCTTCTCGACTTTGCCGCCACTCAGTCGCAAGCTGGAGTCGACGCCCGCTCGATCGATGCTGCTGAGGCACATGACTACGAACCCGAACTCACCGACAACCTCACTGCCGCAGTTTTCTATCCTCAGGACGCGCAAGTGCAACCCGTAGCGGCCACCGAAGCGTTGCTGGCCTCAGCGCGCCTCGCCGGTGCGCGAGTCTTGACTGACACTGCAGTGGTTGGGGCAATCCGCGACCCACAACATCCGGACACCATCATCGGAGTCCAGACGGCTGCGGGAGCGATGTACGCGCCTGACGTGGTGATTGCTGCGGGGCCGTGGAGTGGCGAGGTTGCCGCTGTACTCGGAGTGACCCTGCCCATTCGGCCCCGTCGAGGCATGGTTCTCGTCACCACGCGGATGCCGCACAAGATTTTCCACAAGGTCTATGACGGCGACTATTTTGGTGCGACGCAATCGAGTGACGCTTCGCTGCAGACCTCAAGTGTTATCGAGTCGACTGCGGCAGGAACCGTGCTTATCGGTTCTAGCCGTGAACAGGTTGGATTCGATGAGCAGCTTCGAGTGGAGGTGTTGAGTGAGATTGCCCAGAAATCGATGCGCCTCTTTCCTTTTCTGGAAAACGCGAGTGTGATGCGCTCGTACGGCGGCTTCAGACCGTATATGCCGGATCACCTTCCTGTCATCGGTGCAGATCACCGCGTCAGCGGGCTCTGGCATGCCAGTGGGCACGAAGGGGCAGGCATCGGGCTTTCGCTGGCAACAGCGGAGATCCTCACCGCTCAGTTGTTGGGGGAGTCCACGCCCGTTGACGACTCACCCTTCGCTCTCGACCGTGAATCACTTGCACCTTTTCTGGGGAGTGCAGCCTGATGGCCGCGCGTATTCTGCCAGCGAGCGACGATCCGATTCGTCCTGAACCTGCCCAATCGCTAGGACTTTCTCTTGATGGCGCACCCCTCTCGGGGATCACCGGCCAGACAATCGCCGGAGTAGTGCTCGCTTCAGGGCGACTTTCGTGGCGCACTTCGTCGCACTTGGGCAAGCCCCGTGGCCTCTTTTGTGGCATCGGAGTGTGCTTTGACTGCATCGTGACCGTCAATGGAGAACGCGATGTGCGCGCTTGCCAGAGGCGAGCCGTCGACGGAGACGTTGTAGAGAGTCAGCATGATGCGCTGCCAGAGGTGCACCTGTGAATAGCTACGACTTCAGAGACTCCCAACTCCATGCGGCTGACCGCGTGCTCACCAGCGAGAGCGTGCCCACCGAGAGCGAAACCACCGAGGCGATTCGAACCGTCGTCATCGTCGGAGCTGGTCCAGCGGGCCTCGCCGCTGCTCGAGCTGCGCGCACCAGGGGAGCAAACGTCACACTGCTCGACGCCTCCGACTACCTGGGAGGACAGTTCTGGCGACACATGCCGAGCAGCCGACCCTCCGCACAAGAACGACTGCTTCACCATGACTGGGCTACGTATGTTTCCCTGCGGAGTGCACTGGAAAACGACAGCGGATGCGAGATCGTCACGGGTGCGCAAGTGTGGGCTCTCGAGGCGGGCGGCCCTGCGCCGGTAGTCCATGTTCTTATCGGAAACGCCGACGGTGCCGGGCGCGAAGGGCGGAGCATCACAGCGGACTCACTCGTGTTTGCCACTGGTGCCCACGATCGAACTTTGCCGTTCCCCGGCTGGGATCTGCCCGGAGTTTTCACGGGCGGAGCTGCACAGGCATTCGCGAAGGGTGAACGAGTTGCCATCGGCAACCGTGTCGTCGTTGCTGGCGCCGGACCATTCCTTTTGCCCGTCGCGGCATCGCTCGCTCAGGCTGGCGCGACAGTGTGTGGCGTCTACGAAGCAAGCAAACTTACGCGAATGATGCGCGGCTGGTTGTACCGACCGTGGCAGTTACTTGGCGCAGCAAAAAAGTCGAGTGAAGCGCTCGGGTACCTGAGCAATCACCTGCGCAATCGGATTCCGTATGTCACGGGCACTGCAGTTGTCGAGGCTCACGGCACCGAGAAGGTCGAAGCAGTAACAGTCGCGAAGCTTGACCACAACTGGCGTCCGATCCCGGGCAGCGAGAAAACCATCAAGGTTGATGCTGTCTGTGTGAGCCACGGCTTCACGCCGCGTATCGAACTTCCCATTGCTGCAGGATGCGCGATCAGCCCCAAGCGGTTTGTCGTCGTCGACGAGCACCAGCTCTCGACAGTGCCCGGAGTGTTTGCTGCCGGAGAAATCACCGGAATCGGTGGTGTCGACTCCGCCCTCGCAGAAGGAACAATTGCTGGCCACTGCGCCGCCGGAGGACTGGCGAGTGACGTCGAATTGACGAAAGCCGTGACAGCACGGGCAACGTTCACGGCGTTTGCCAGCCGCATCGAAGCCGCCCACGGCATCCGACTAGGGTGGACGAAGTGGCTCCGTGACGACACCCTGATCTGTCGATGCGAAGAAGTCAGCTACTCCCGGGTCAGTGACGTAGCTCAGCTCACTACGTCGCCAGGGCTGCGCTCACACAAACTGTCGACGCGCGCGGGGCTGGGAATCTGTCAGGCGCGCGTGTGCGGTCGCACCGTAGAAGAACTTCTCGAGGCAGGTGACCCGACACCCCCAACGCACCCGCGAAGCACTGGCGTCGCGGGCACCGACCGTCGCCCCATTGTTTCCCCTGTGCGCATCGGCGAACTCGCCGCTGCGACATCCATCCCACAAGAATGTCCCAAGAAAGGACAACCATGACCGACAACAAGTTCGACTTGGGCGGCGTCGTCGTCGCGACAACTCTCGCCTTCAAGGAGGATGCCTCTGCGCCAGCAGGGCTCGCCGTGGACTGGGAGCGGTTCGCCGAACACTGCAACTTTCTCATCGAGAACGGATGCCGTGGAGTCGGCCCCAATGGCTCACTCGGAGAATACGAATCCCTCACTGACGAGGAGCGCCGCAAGGTAATCCAGGTCGCAGTGAAAGCTGTCGCCGGTCGCGGTGTTGTCGTTGCGGGAGTTCACGGAGTTGGCTGGCACCAGGCCGTCAAGTGGGCTGAGTACGCCAAGGAGGATGGTGCCGATGGGCTGCTGTTGCTTCCTCCGACGATGTACAAGTCAAATGATCAGGAGATCATCACGCACTACGAGAAGGTGGCCGAAGTCGGCCTCCCGATCATGATCTACAACAACCCGTTCTCGATGAAAGTTGACCTTTCGCCGACACTCATCGCGCGGTTGGCTGAGATCCCCAACGTCGTTGCGGTCAAGGAGTTCTCGACGGACATCCGCCGTGTTCTCGAAATCAAGGAACTTTGCGACCTTGATGTGATTGCTGGCTCTGATGACTTGCTATTCGAGTCGCTTGTTGCGGGCGCAGACGGCTGGTTCGCCGGGTACCCGAACGCGTTTCCCAAGGAAGCTGTAGAGATCTACGACCAGGTCAAGGCCGGAAACATTAAAGAGGCGCTCGACCTCTACCGCGAACTCATCACCGTGTTCCGTTGGGATACCAAAACTGAGTTCGTGCAGGCAATCAAACTCTCGATCGACATCGCGGGGCAAAGCTATGGCGGCGTTACTCGCCCGCCCCGCGGCCCGCTCTCGGCCGAACAAGAAGCCCAGGTTCGGGCCGACACCAAAAAGGCGCTCGACTACATCGCGAGCCGCTAGCTGACAACGGATGCCTGCCGATCACGAGTCGGCAGGCATCCACCCAACAAAAACGGGGAGAAAAGATGCGATCGAAGCGGATGATTAGTGCGGTTGACTCGCACACCGAAGGCATGCCGACACGGGTAGTGACCGGCGGTGTCGGCGTGATTCCCGGACTGACGATGAACGATAAGCGTTTGCACTTCATGGCGCACATGGACGACTTGCGCTTATTCCTGATGAACGAGCCTCGCGGCCACGCCGCAATGAGTGGCGCGATCTTGCAACCGGCAACCCGCGAGGACTGCGACTGGGGCGTTGTCTACATCGAAGTTTCTGGTTGCCTTCCCATGTGTGGACACGGCACCATCGGTGTTGCAACAGTGCTCGTCGAGACGGGGATGGTCGAAGTGCAGGAGCCGGTGACAGCCATCCGCCTCGATACCCCTGCCGGACTCGTCGTCGCACGCGTCGACGTGCTCGATGGTCGCGCAGTCTCTGTCACGCTCGAGAACGTGCCCAGTTACGTTGATCGGCTCGACAGCGTTATTGACGTCCCCGGCTACGGTGAACTGCGATATTCGATTGCCTTCGGCGGAAACTTCTACGCGATGGTCGACCTCGACGACGTCTCGCTTCCCTTCGATCGGAGTCGGCAGAATGACATCCTCGAAGCCGGACTCGCCATAATGGCGGCGATCAACGAGCAAGATGCGCCCCAGCATCCGACCATTGACGGCCTCGACCACTGTCATCACGTTGAATTCATTGCGCCGGGATCGGATGCCGCGCACTCACGGCACGCAATGGCGATCTACCCCGGCTGGTTCGATCGCTCGCCCTGCGGCACCGGAACCTCGGCACGCATGGCCGAGCTCTGGGCGCGCGGAGAACTGCCCCTCAATCAAGACTTCATCAACGAATCCTTCATTGGAAGTCGTTTTGTCGGACGGCTGATTTCGGAAACCGAAGTCGACGGACGACCCGCCGTTATTCCCACCATCACCGGGCGCGCTTGGGTAACCGGCATCGGCCAATACCTGCTGGACCCCAGCGACCCATTCCCCACCGGATTTCAGTTTTAGGAGACTCCCCATGACCGACACGCTTACTGAAAAACGCCTAGCCGAGCTCGATGCGCTCGCCGCGAGAGCTGCCGCCGCGGCAGAACCATTCGCAGCAACGTCACCGAATGATCGCGCCGCAGCCCTTGTTGCTGTCGCTGACGCGCTGGCCGCACATGCTCCCGAACTTGTTGAGCTCGGCATCACCGAAACCGGGCTGACTACCGCTCGACTCAATGGCGAACTCAATCGCACAGCAGTGCAACTGCGTCTCTTCGCTGACGTCGTGCGGGCGGGGGAGTATCTTGATGCCCGCATCGACGCGGCAGACCCCGACTTTGTTTTGGGTGCACGCCCGGATCTTCGCCGCCTGCTCGTGCCAGTAGGACCCGTGGTCAACTTTGCTGCGAGCAACTTTCCGTTCGCTTTTTCTGTTGCCGGCGGAGACACCGCTGCAGCTTTGGCCGCAGGGTGTCCGGTGATCCTGAAGGGTCATTCGGGCCACCCGATGCTCGGGGCGAGAACTGCGGAAGTGGTAGCAACAGCGCTCGCGGGCGCAGGAATGTCCGACGGAGTGTTTCAGTTCTTCACGGGTCAGCAAGAGGGTGTTGCAATGCTGAAGGATCCGCGCGTTCGGGCCGGGTCGTTTACGGGCTCAATCTATGCCGGGCGAATGCTCGCTGATATCGCAGCGGCACGACCAGCCCCCATCCCGTTCTTTGGTGAGCTCGGCAGCCTCAACCCCGTGTTCGTCACGGCGGTAGCCATTGCAGAGCGCGGTGAGAGTATTGCCACGAGTTATGTCGCTAGCGTTGCTGGTTCAGCCGGGCAGCTGTGCACAAAGCCAGGGTTCGTGTTCGTTCCTCAAGGCCACAATCTTGAGTCGGTCATCCACTCGGCAGCGGAGTCTGTTCCTGCCCACCGGATGCTCAACCCGCGCATCGCGGAAGGCTTCCGAACTCGCCGAGACGAAATTCTGGCAACCCCCGGTGTTTCGGTAGTTGCTGAGGGCGAGCTGAACTTTGATGAGAACGAGCAGGGCTGGGCCACTGTTACTGTCGTAGCCGCCTCGGTAGCCACACTGCGCTTGCACCGCGAGAGTCTCTTAGCGGAGGCGTTCGGCCCGTTGTCGATTCTGGTCGAGTATGAACCGGATGAGGATGTTGCAGCGCTCGTCACAGAACTGTTCGAGGGTAATCTCACTGCCACGGTGCATATCGGTGCTGGCGAGGAGTCCCCGCAGTTGCAGGAGCTCGTTCGCGTACTGTCTGAGCACGCCGGGCGAGTGCTGTTTGATGCCTGGCCAACCGGCGTTGCAGTAACCCCCGCTATGCAGCATGGTGGGCCCTGGCCTGCCACCTCTAGCGACTCGGGCACCTCTGTGGGGACAGCGGCGATTTCTCGTTTCTTGCGCGGTGTGGCGTACCAGAACACCCCGCAAGCACTCTTGCCTTTGCCCCTGCGCGATGCCAATCCGTGGAATGTTCCTCAGTCGCTCACCGCTCGGGGCGAGTCGGGCAGCTGGGGATCACGCGGTATCTAGGAGCGCGGGTCAGTAGCGTGCGGGCCGGTCGCGAAGCCCATGATTTTGGCCGGTGTTGGCGTGCGTTGTTGTTGCGCGTGGGCTCTGTCGGGTCTGTCCCATCGCTTTGATCGTGGCCCTGGTGCCTCTTTCTGACGGTTGGGGCGGACCCGTCAGGGGCCGCCGCTTCTTCTTTAGGTCCCCGCCGCGGCGGC
>Ga0307486_1002710_pt1 | contig 12118 bp, 14 predicted proteins | sample CBIW02metaG_FD_203663 | JGI IMG/M metagenome (GOLD analysis project Ga0307486, IMG submission 203663) | Sea-ice brine microbial communities from Beaufort Sea near Barrow, Alaska, United States - CBIW 0.2 | ecosystem: Environmental > Aquatic > Marine > Coastal | place: USA: Alaska | collected... | reverse complement strand
GGGCAGGTCTAAAAGGGAAATTGATAGAAGCTATGCAGTGTGGGACCCCAACGGTTACAACCAATATTGGGGCTGAAGGAATGCACGGGAATTTGTGCTGGAACGGTTCTATTAAAAATACCCCCGAAGATATTGCAAATGCCGCGGTAAGCCTGTATACTTCTGAAATTAAATGGAAAGTGGCACAAAAAAACGGGTTTAACATTATCAACTCCCTGTATTCAAAATCTGATTTTCATAAGATCCTGCATTCCAGGATCAAACTCTTGAAAGAGGAGTTGAAACTGCACCGTCAAAATAATTTTATTGGTGCCATGTTAATGCATCACCGGACAAAAAGCACGTATTTTTTATCGAAATATATCGAAATTAAGAACGAACTGGAGCAATTAAAAAATCCATGATAGAATTGAGATGTGAGTATTGAGATTTGAGATATAGTTATGGTATTAATGGTAGTTGAATTTCAAAAAAACAAAACAAAAATTCTCCCGGAATGTCATTCTGAATGTAGTGAAGAATCCCACGTGCCAATTGGGCGAATCATAATTGGAACGCTATTGCTTATCGAATTACTTATCGCTGCACAATCGCAATAAGGATTATTCCTCGCCCAAAAGCTCGTTCAGAATGGTCAAAAATAAGCAAAGGATCCTTCAGAAAAACAAAATCCTAATTAAAATACCTCCGCAGGTTCTGAAACCCGGGAAAATAATTTTTCATGCAAAGCCTTTAAAGTAGCAATTTTGTTTTCGGTGGCCACTAAAAGTGATACATTATTGATACTTCCGCCATAGGAAATCATACGCACCGGGATATCGTTCAGGACCTCAAACAATCGCGGTGTGTTTTTATCATCTATCAACCCCTCGCCCACCACGCAAATAATACTGTGTTCCATTTCCACGGTTATTTCGCCGTAAGCTTTCAAATTTTCTAAAATCGCATCCAGGTTTTTGGTGTCATCAATGGTAAGTGAAATGGCAATTTCGGAAGTTGTGATCATATCGATCGAGGTTTCATGAGTGTCGAAAACTTCAAACAATTTTTTCAGGAACCCGTGCGCCATCAACATTCGGTTCGATTTGATTTTTATGGCAGTAATGCCATCTTTTGCCGAAATAGCTTTTAATCCGCGGCTGGTGACTTCAGAAGATATCTTGGTTCCCGGCGCCTCGGGGGTAAAGGTGTTTTTAAGGTAAATGGGAATATTTTTATCGATTACAGGCGAAACGGTTTGAGGATGCAATATTTTTGCGCCAAAATAAGCCAATTCGGCAGCTTCTTCAAATGTGAGATGAGAAAGACGATGTGTATTTTCCACATATCTCGGATCGTTGTTGTGGAAACCGTCAATATCGGTCCAGATCTGGATTTCTTCCGCATGAACTGCCGCACCTAAAATAGTGGCGGTATAATCGCTTCCGCCCCGTTTTAAGGTATTGATACGATTGAATTTATCTATCCTAACAAATCCCTGGGTGATATAAATTTCACTTTCCTCCATCCCTTTTATATACTGCTGAAAAAGTCGCCCTACTTTTTCAGTATCCGGATTTTCAAGATTGGAAACCTGCATAAATTTTTTAGCGTCCAACAGGATGTTATTTATTCCCGAAGCCTGAAGAAATCCTGAAAAAATATAGGTGAGCACAGTTTCTCCAAAGGTCATTATTTTGGCTTCCGCATTTTCCGAAAAATCTCCCTCAATTATTTCAGTTAAATCATCAAAAAGAATTGAAATATGGGATTTTATTTTTAAGTTCTCTTCCTGTATGGGAAACAGGACATCTGTAAGGTCTTCATGTTTTATTTTTAAGGCTTTAACAACATAACCGGCATCAGCAAGGTTTCCCGACTTAAAATATTCGGTGATTTTTACCAATTCGTTGGTCACGCCAGACATAGCAGAAAGCACGATTAGTTTTTTTCCGCCTACAGAATTTATAATATTTTGTACATTTCTTATGCTTTCAGAAGATCCAACCGAAGTGCCCCCAAATTTTAATACTTTCATAAGTAATTTTTTAATTATTTTTATAGCCTTATGTAATTTCGCATACTAATAGAGTCAAGGTATATTATGCTCAATTCATTTTCCTACAAATTTATTCTGCATAATTAGCTAAAGATTGGCTTTGGCGAAAAAAGAAGATTAATTTTATATACATTTGCACAAAATGTATATTATTTAACAATGAAAACAATCACTTCCTGTGTACACAGTATGTTGCGACATCAGCCATTTTTGGATGATGCCTTGGCTAAAGACCTCATAAATTTCAGTTCTTTGGCAATCCACCTGCAACCCGAAGTGGAAAAAGAATTGCGGAAACCGGTAAAACAAGGTTCTATAATAATGGCGTTGCGCCGCTATAATCCAAAGAAAAATCTTTTAAAGAACACCAATTTAAGGGATATGGGGGATATTTTGGTGCGCTCCGGGATTACCGAATATACCTATTTGAATTCCAAAAGTATCCTTGCCAGTCATGCCGAATTATTAAATATTGTAAAGGATGAACTTGGAGTTTATCTCAATTATTCCAGCAATTATCAGGAGAGCAATATCCTGGTGTCTGCAGATCTTAAAGAAACCGTAGCCAATTGTTTTAAAAATGAGATCCTGGTTTCGGTAAAAAGTGAATTGTCCAGTATTACAATTGCCCTACCAAAAAATAGTTCTAAAACCGTTGGTTTGTATTTTTACATTTTTAAGCTTTTGGCTTATGAAGGAATTCCGGTATTTGAAATGATCTCAACCTCAAATTATTTCGCGCTGTTTTTGGAAAAAGAATATATTAATCAGGCCTTCTTATTGCTCAATGAAATCAAAATCTCATAAAAGTAAAATTGATCTTGCTCATTAATTCTACCAATAATCAAAATAAACCCCGGTCATTGCAACTGCTGTAATTAAAATTATAATAATTATAACGACCAATGTTGCTCCAAAGCGGTTTTTTATTTTTTTTTCAATGATATATTCTTCAGATCTTTTATTGATTTTATCAGGGATTTGCATATAACTGAATTATTTCTCTTTTAAAAAATACATTTTTAAAGCATTCTTAAATATAAGAATTATAAATTTTTAAAACTTTCTTCTTTATTTAAAATTTTCCCAATTCAACTTGCTGTTTTTTTGAATCTTCTTATTTTCATCACTATAAATTAAAGATCTAAAAAATGAAAAATCTCTTAAGGGCAATTCTCGCTGGATGGGGTGCTAAAAAATTAGGTGGCGGTTGTGGTTGTTTGGGAATTGTCGTTGTTTTTATAATCTTATGGATCCTCCTGGGGTTGCTTGGGTTAAATTAAAAATACATTTTGAAGTTATTGGATTTCAGGAAGGCTGTCAATCTGGATCAAATAGTGAATTTTTACTTTTTTTCGGCCCCATTTTCTCGCTTTTTTCACATCTTCACCCATATAAATATCTATTTTATTCTTCCAGCGATGGTGCATTTTGTCCTTCACAAAATAAACGCCTTCCAGGCCATCTATACGAACAGGAGTATTATACTCTAAGCCTTTTTTGATCAAATCCCTGGAAACGGCTATCACCTTAATGCCTGGTTTTAAAGTGTCTCCCCAGGCTGTAATTTTGGGATTTCCTTTCCCCGTTTGGGATCTCACAGAATTATATGCCGAAGCTGAAACAGTTAAAGAATCCCATACTTCCAAAGGAACTTCTGCTTTATTGGCAGAAAAGTCGCAACCGGATATCCCTGCTAAAAAATAAACTATTGTTATGATAAAAAAGACCTGGGCTATTTTTATATGAATCATTTTCTTAAGCAGGTTTATCAAGTTGCCCATTCAAACGCTTTTAATAAAAAGTTATTGAGTGTTTTGCCGGAATTCAACTTATAAGGTCCAACCACTTCTGTAATCACGTTTTACAAATTGGTTTGCTTCATCAAAATTTGTCACCTTCATGTTTTCAGAATCCCAAATCATTTTTAGATCTCTGCCCGGATACTCATAGTTAGTCTCACCTTTTTCGTTCTGTGAAGTTTTCCTGATATCCTGACCTCTTAAAGACAAATTGGCAATTAATAAGGTTTCAGTTAACGGACCTGCAATTTCAAAAGGAGAACTCAATTCCATTTTTCCATATCCTTCAATAGCCGCATCAACCCATTGTCCGTAATGGCCATCAGCACCGCCTGTGACTCTTTTTATGGTCTGGGGAACAATTACCTCCTCGGTTCTGGAAGTTGGCAACAACCTTGGATTCTCACCATAAGTACCGCACATCATTTTTCCCTTGGTTCCAATAAATAACACTCCATTTCCACCATCACCAAAGGTTTCATTGGGTCCTAACTCTTCAGGACGCATGGGTTTTATTCCTCCATCCATCCAATGCAAGGTCAAATCTCCTTCTGTTTTTTCATTTTTAGGGAAAGTCATAATTACATGGCTTGAAGGCGGACAGCTTTCTGGAAAATAACCCCGTTTAAATTCGCCTACATAAACACTTCCCACACTACTTTGCACATCCTTGGGATATTTCAGATCGAGGACCCGATAGGGAGCTTCTATTAAATGACATCCCATATCCCCCAGTGCCCCAGTTCCATAATCCCACCAACCGCGCCAGTTAAAAGGCACCAAACCTTCAATATAATCCTTTTGTGGGGCTGTTCCCAACCACAGATCCCAGTCTAATCCCTGCGGAACTGGTGCCGTTGTTTGCGGCCAGGGAATACCCTGGGGCCATACCGGCCTGTTAGTCCAACAGTAAACCGTATGGACTTTCCCAATCAGATCGGCATTATACCATTCCCGAAGTTTTCTAACTCCGTCCCCGGAAGCTCCCTGGTTTCCCATTTGGGTCACCACTTTATAATTTTTGGCGGCTTCGGTAAGCAGCCTGGCCTCGTAAATATCGTGGGTCAATGGCTTTTGCACGTATACATGTTTTCCCATCTCCATAGCCGCGAGGGCTTGTATTGCATGGTTATGATCTGGAGTGGAAACAGAAACTGCATCAAAGTTTTTGGATTCTTTATCAAACATTTCCCGCCAATCCTTATAATATTTCGCTTTAGGGAAATTTGTTACAGAAACTGCCGCCCTTCTGTCATCTACATCACATAAGAATCCAATATCGGCCCTGCCTGTGTTGGCAAAATTCTGAATATCGCTTTGTCCTTTCCCGCCTACTCCTATCCCAGCAACTATTAAGCGATCACTGGGCGCAATAAAACCAGGCCCTCCCATTACATGCCGTGGAATTATCATAATACCCGTAGTTGCGATTGCCACATTCTTTATAAAAGTTCTTCGGGAATTGGATTTGTTACTTTTTTTCATAAAACCATATAATTTATCCGGTTAGAATTTATCAGGATTAAAAAATAAGCATATTAAATTAAAAATAACTCAATAATTATTGTTTTTTGATTAAAAAAAATATTTTCAGAAATGCAGACTCCTGTTATAGGGATTAAAGAAGAAAGTAAAATGCACTGTAGGAACCCACCTACCGATTGGTTTTTTTAATAAAATTTAAGGCTGACATATTTTCCGATTATAATTTTATGCCTGAAATTTCTTCCGGATTTATTGCTGAAATTGCGAATTATCTAATATTAAGTGCTAATATATTGAATTTTAAAACTTTTTCGAGGGAATTTAAGCAAACAATAGCGTCAATCTTTGTTTTTTCGGACTTTGGCTTGGTTTTGGCACGTAATGAAATAACAGAGTAAAAATTGAAAATAGCTTTCCACAAAAATATTGTGTAGGGTATTTTTTAAAATTGAAAAAACAATATTATGAGTTTAGTAAAAGAGAATGACACGGTAAAAGTACACTACACAGGTAAATTGGCAGACGGACAGGTTTTTGACAGTTCTGAAGGAAAAGATCCGATAGAATTTACTTTAGGACAAGGTCAATTGATCCCAGGTTTTGAAAAAGGCCTTATCGACATGAAATTGAATGAGAAGAAAACCATTAATATTCCGAAGGACGAAGCTTATGGTGATTCTCGCGAAGATTTGATCCAGGAGGTTCAAAAAAGCGAACTTCCTGAAGAGATCAAACCTGAAGTTGGAATGGGACTTGTTTCAAAATCTCAGGATGGAAGAGAAATGAATTTGGTGATAGCCGAAGTTAAAGAAGAATCTATTGTAGTAGATGGAAATCATCCTTTGGCAGGAAAAGACCTTATTTTTGATCTTGAAGTTGTAGAGATTAAAGAAACCGAGGTTAAAGAATAACTTTATTGATATTTTTTGCCTGGCCTCACTGGTTTTAAAACCGGAGAGGCCTTTTTTTATGAAAAATTTTTACATTAAAATATTGATCCGCCTTTTTAGAAAATGCTGAACTTTCAATACTTCTAAAATAAGAAATCAGCATTCCTTGTTCTCAAATTCTTGAATGAAATTTTTCGCTTAGCGAACCTTCGTATTTTTGTGACTTCGTAGCGTAAAAATCAGGCCACTAAGACTTTAGGACACAAAGAATCACGAAGAAAAAAGGGAATCTCGAACAAGGATCAACGATTTTTGATTTATGGAGTTTTATTTTCACTTTCATTTTTAGTCATCATTTTTTCTCTTGGCGAGCTTTGCGGTTAAAAAAAAACGAAGCAAAATAGCAATCATTTTACTTTTCAACTTTGTGAACCTTTGTGCCTTTGTGACTTTGTGGCGAAAAAATCAGTCAACATAGATTTAAGGGTTAAGTTTATTATAAAACTTCCATTAATAAAATTTTGATTTATATCTTTATACAACTTGAATTAAAAGTAAAATAAATAATCATGAAAAGAAAAGGTACAGCCGTATGGAACGGTACATTAAAAGAAGGAAAAGGAACTTTAAGCACTCAAAGCGGAGTTCTGAAAAATTCTCAATATTCATTTTCATCACGTTTTGAAGAAGGGATTGGTACGAATCCTGAAGAGCTTGTAGGCGCTGCACATGCAGGATGTTTTACGATGCAACTTTCGGCAAATTTAACCAAGGCCGATTTTACTCCGGGAAAACTTGAAACAACCTGCGAAATTACCCTTGAAGCCGGGACGGTAACAAAATCTCATTTAATTCTTACTGCTGAAGTTCCAGGAATTGAAAAAGCCAAATTTGATGAAATAGTTGCTGATGCAAAGAAAAATTGTCCAATTTCAAAACTTCTCAATGCTGAGATCACTTTATCTGCTACCTTAGTTTAGTAAATAATAGAATAGACATTTTTACCAAAGGCCCGAAGAAATTAATTTTCCGGGCCTTTGGTATTTTTAAGGCAAATTTCAAGTGCATTAAAAATTGATGTTTTTAATGCCGGGTTCATTTTATTTTGGGAAGCAAACTTTTGGTTGACTTCTAGCTCAATGCCGGAATAATTCTTTGGGAATCTTTCCCGCAAATAAGTGGTAAAGCCATCTGCAATTCCTAAATACGGATAATTAAATCGAATCTTTAAAGTAGGTGATTGCAGCAAAAGTTGTTGTTTAAAGTTTTTAGAAAAGTCCTTTTCCCCGGCTTTTGATGGATCGTAAAGCAAACCTATATCGGCATTCCTGGTTTCTCCTTTCCAAACCGGCGTAAAACTGTGAACAGATAAATGCAGCACCTCCTCCCCTTTTCCAATAAGTTCCGAAATATTTTTTTCCACTTCATTTCTGTAATCTAAATAAAAGGAGTCGATAAGTTCAAATTTTTCTTTTTGAGAAAGATCTTTTGTAAATTCAGAAAACAATTTCGGACGGCCCAGCGAGCGGTTAAGTTCAATAAGCAACCTGCTAATTTTGCTGGATTTGCTGAAACAAGCCAATTTTGAAAGATGGTCAAACAAATCCAGCGCACCCAAATCCAAACCCCGATGGGAATTCAAGACTTCCTTATCATCCGCAAACAACGGTAGATATTTTGTTGGGATCTTATTGCCTCCATGTTCGCAGGTAAGCACTAATTTCATGGCTTGAAAAGTTTATTTTCGGCAAGGCAGTTTCCTAATTTATTATAGATCGCCTTGAGCTTTTCTTCTGAAAAATCATCTCCAATCGCCTTTAAAATCCGGGTTGACAAACTGCCGTTTTCCAACAGGAATTCGATGGTTTTTCGGTGTTTGACCGAAATATTTTCCTTCAGCCTTTTATAAAGTTTTTTCCATATTTCCCCTGAGCTACATTCCCCTTCTATATCAAACAAATTGAGATATCTCATGTCTGTAATAACAGTGGTTTCCGCATCTTTAATTACATCGTTAAAAATTGCGAACAAGTCATCTTCATGCCAGGATTTTTGATCCTCTAACGCGACCAATTCTTCACTAACCAGAAGTTTGAGTACCTCAATAATTAAAATCGCGATTGAAATATCGGCTTTGGGGCATTCCTGTATGTCTATCACCCTGATCTCAATGGCATTTCTGTCAAACCTGGCAATAGCACCGCGGGAATTTAAGAAATGATGGTCCAGAATATTTTCAACATCGTGTGGTTTAATAGCCTTGTTTATAGGATCAAAAATATCACGGTAATACTCTTTTTTGGTAAAAACCTGCTCGGGGATCACCTTTCCAGCCATTTCAGGAATTTCTTTCTGATTTGTTTTATATACATTCAGCCGGGCATCTTTAAAGCCTGTAGCTTCTCCTTCAAAAATTGGTGAGCTTGCGCTTAAAGCGGGAATTATAGGCAATAAAATTCGGATTGCCGCGTGCAGTTTTTCAAATTCGGAATCATCAAAAAACGGCAGATTGATGTGCATACTTTGCACATTGCTCCACCCGTGTCCCCTGCAATCAAAAATGCGGTTATACAGCGCGTAAATTTTGCTGTAGTTGTGCAACCACAGCTTCATTTCGGTATCGGGATGCATCAGGGGATGGGAAGCTGAGGGCCATAACTTCGCATTCAACGGTCCTAAAAGCCTGTTTATTTCAAGGATATTTTCAGAAAACAATTCATCTAAATCTTCAAGATCATCGGTTGGGCCGTTGGTTTTAAGTTCAACCACATGCGCGACCAACTCATTGCTCCATTCAATTTTTCCGTTGTCGATATCGGAAGTGAGTGCCCCGCTTTTAGCGATCATTAACTGATCTACGATTGGTGCGACTTTGAGATCTGAATTCCTTACCAACATATATTCCAGTTCAATGCCAAAAACTTCAAAAAGGTGATAACTCATAGTTGTTTTTTTTCCAAACGGGTTTTTAAGGCCGATAAAATGTCGATATAAACCTGATCGCCGTAAAACCGATCTTCCACCCCAAAATCGATATTGGGATTGTCGTTAATCTCAATTACCAATGGCTTTCCGTTAACCTCTTTCACATCAATTCCGTATAAACCCTTCCCCATCAATTTAGCCGATTTAAGCGCGACGCTTAAAATCTCTTTGGGAACTTCTTCTATGGGAAGACAATCGGCATTGCCATCCTGATCGTCCTTAATTTTCGCGTCCCAGTTGTAAATTTGCCAATGGCCTTTGGCCATATAATACCGGCAGGCAAATATAGGCCTGTCATCCAGGATCCCTATGCGCCAGTCATATTCTGAAAAAGTGAATTCCTGGGCGATAATAAGTTCCGATTTTTTTAACATCATATTTACCAATTCCTGATATTCTTCTTCAGTTTCAGCCTTTTTAACCCCAAAAGAAAAAGTTGAATCAGGCGATTTTAAAACGCAGGGCAAGCCGGTGACCTTTAAAACTTCCTCCTTATTATGCTTGTGCACAATCACGGTTTTTGGAGTTGGAATATTCGCGTTTTGCAAAGCTTCAGCCATATAAACCTTATTACAACATTTTAAAATAGCATCGGGATAATCTACCAGGGCGATATCTTCCTGTTGGGCTTTGCGCGAAAAAGCGTAGGCATCATTATTCACTTCAGTACTCTGCCTGATGAATAAAGCGTCAAAAGCCGAAAGCCTGGAAAGATCTTTCGGGGAAAGTATTTCCACATAAAAATTCATCTTTTCGGCCAGGTCCACAAATTTCTTTATGGCTTTTGCATTGCTTGGCGGTGCAGGATCATTGGTTTGCACCAAAATGGCCAGATCGTAATGCGCTGTATTTTGCTTGGGAGTATCATATCTTTTTTTAGCAAAATACTGGGTAGCAAAATAATGCATACTCTCTTTATGTTCATGAGGAATTTCAGATTCTGAAATTGCCCGGATGTTCTTAATGTTCCATTTAGTTGTAAAATTGAATTTTACACGCAGGAACGGGATCTGGAAATATTTATGGAACATCGCGCTCAACTCGGTATACTTTTGAGCCACATTTTGACCAAAATAAATACTGAGCGTAAATTCCTGGGATTTGATGTTTTTAAGGCTTTGCTGGATCAGGTCATCAAAATCTTCAGATACGATCTTAACCAGTTTAGGTTCCCGCAAATCCACCAAATTTGTAACCGTGGGAATCGCAAGATGTCCCCGGGCTTCAGCCAAAAGCGAAACATAATATCCCTGGGATTGGTAGGAATAATCCTTGCAAAGGTTGAAAATACGCGCCTTTTTAATTTGTGCGTATTTTGGATTGGTAAGATATTCCTGGGAAGATACTATAGAAATATTCTCTACCGGAATATGCCATTTTTCAGGGTGGTTAACTACTATTATTTTATCCATTGGAAGTTTTAAAAGTTATCAAATTTAACTGAAATTTTGATTGCATTCCTTAAAATTGGGAATCAAATTAAATTTCTTCAGAAATAATCATCTCAAAATAAGAGCCAAAAACGATTGGATGATAAATCGTTTTTTTTTTGCCCATTACATTTCAGAAGTTTAAAAATTAGGAATTGATCACTTGAGAATTTCGACGGATTATGATGGCGACGGCGGATTTGAGAATTGAAAAGTGTAGATTTTTTAAAGGTGTTATTTAAACAATTATTAAACATTCGTGCATTCGTGGCTAAACCATTTCAATGTGGAATTTTTAAGCCACGAATGCACGAATAATTTTATATGATGTTACCTGATAAAGCAAATTCATAACCAAAAGAACAGCCCGATTAATGTTGACAGGTTTTAAATAATTATACCTTAAACACATATTTTTATTTCCAACTCCCGATAGCTATAGGAACACAGATTTCCGTAGACAAAAATCAGATTTGACCTTTCTATTTTGCTTTTATCTCTTTTTTCTTTCCTCTTTTCACTCTTCACTTTTCACTTTTCACTAAGTAAAATTTGAAGAATATTTCCGGGTTCATGACCCCCTTCATTAGAAATATATAATTCTCCCGATTCCCCAAAGCTCATTCCTTCTGCCTGCCTGAATTGTTCTTCTTTAAAAACATGAAGTTTTAAAGGTTTTCCGGTTGGATCCAGGATCAGCAATTTTGGATTTTTTGCTTCCAGCACATAGATATTCCCGGTTAGCGGATGAATCCCGATCTCAGTAGGACGAAGTATCTTATCAGATTTTTTAACTTCCAGAATATCAAAAACAGGATCGTTAAAATTAATATTAAACACAGGTTCGGGTTTTAGTTGTTTTGTGCTCAAATCAAAAGCAAAAATGGGCTTAAATTCGTTATTGTCCATATCCTTAATATTGAGCAACAACCTATTGTTTTTCTTGTCGTAACACAAACCTTCAAAATCGTATTTTCCTTTAAGCGGGATTGTATGTTTTATGGCAGGGGCTGTTTGGTTCATGAAGTCATTTACTTCAAAAATACTCCCGTCACTTCTTAAAACATAGGCCGTTGTACCAACTATAGCAATTCCTTCATAATCCCCGGAATCTCCAAATTCAATTTTCTTTTCTATTTTTGAGGTCTTTAAATTATAGACAAATATAATCCCGGCTTCATCCTGGATGCAGGCCATCCTGTTATTATCCATCATTGCAATTCCCGAAACTTCGCTTAAAATATCGGGAAGTTCCCATTTTCGCACAATTTTAACCAGTTTAGAACCCGGCATCGACCTGGCTGGAGCGATTCCGTCAAATGAAAAATAAATTGCACCTATCAAAAGAAGCGCTCCTGTAATTACCTTAAATCCGCAGTTCTTTATTAAAAAGAAAGGGGAAAGCCCCTAAAACCAAAGGTTAAAAGGCTTTCCCAATTCAAATATTTTCACCAATTTAGGTGAAAACATCCTTGCAGATGAAAATTA
>Ga0307486_1002707_pt1 | contig 12127 bp, 11 predicted proteins | sample CBIW02metaG_FD_203663 | JGI IMG/M metagenome (GOLD analysis project Ga0307486, IMG submission 203663) | Sea-ice brine microbial communities from Beaufort Sea near Barrow, Alaska, United States - CBIW 0.2 | ecosystem: Environmental > Aquatic > Marine > Coastal | place: USA: Alaska | collected... | reverse complement strand
CCCGCCCGTCCTCCCTCGTGCTCGAGCCGCGGCGAGCCCGGCGACGGTGCGTTCAGAAATGAGTGCTCGCTCGAACTCAGCGAGGGCGGCAAAGATGCCGAAGACGAGCTTGCCGGATGCGGTTGTGATGTCGATCGCTGCGCCCTCGCCGGTGAGCACCTTGAGGCCGATGCCTCGGTCGGTGAGGTCATGGACGGTGTTGACCAGGTGGCGCAGGTCTCGGCCGAGTCGGTCGAGTTTCCACACCAGGAGAGTGTCACCCTTCCGCAGCGCCTTCAGGCAGGCGGCCAGGTGCGGGCGGTCGTCCTTCTTGCCGGAGGCATGGTCCGCGTAGAGGTTCCCGGCTCGACGCCGGCAAACAGAAGCGCGTCTCTTTGGAGATCGGTGCTCTGCGACCCGTCGGCTTTCGATACCCGCATGTAACCGACGAGCATGCTCGACCCCTGTCATTTATACGTTCGAATACGTGACAACACGATCATATCTTCGTAAGAACTCAAAGTTGTCACTTATTCAGTCATCTATTCTGCGTATTGCAAAGGTCACCGATTGAGCTTGCGTGATGGAAACCGAGAGGGGCCACCCGTGAAGCCTGTCTACTGATGGCGTTACGCCGGTTCTGGGGCGTGGTCGTCGACCGACTGCGTCCTGATCGGGCCACGCCTCGGCGAACCTCCGCATGTACTTGAGGTTGGCCGGCGAGAATCCTTTCGCGGTGGGGAACTCTGCACGCAAATCCACGGAGAGCCAAGAGAGGACCTTGCGGCCTGTGGCTTTCTGAATTTTCTGGCGGGGTTCTTTCTGTTGGCCGCTAACACGCCTGCGTGGTCTTCTGCGGCGCCGTGGCCAGGATCTTCTATAGCTGGTGTCCCCTGCATCCGGCTCAGCTTCGCAGTGGTGTTTCCTGTCGTAACGGCGTCGATGCGCCGCGCTTCGATAACGGAGACTCGTCGGCCGGAGCGCGCGAGCAAGAGTACCGTCGCAACGCCGCTGAGTCCGGTGCCGACGACGATGTCGTCGTAGTTGGCTCCCGGTTCGAAGGGCACGGCATTCGCTCTCGGAACGGTAGGCCGATCGAGCCAGAGGGACGTCGTGGTCATAGGTGTGCCTTCTGTCGGTAACCCTATGCCACGCTGCCGGTCAACAGCTAGCCTACCGGCAGCGTCTTCTGCAGAAGGCGGGTCACCTCGGCGATGTGGCCCTCCATCGCCGAGGCCGCAGCATCCGCGTCACGCGCGTCGAGCGCCTCGGCGATCGCGGTGTGCTGCCTGATCAACTCGCCCCGGTCATCGACTTCTTCGACCACTCTGGCCATCCACGCGTGGAGCAGCGACTTCGTGTTCTCCAGTACCGAGAGGAGGACGGTATTGCGGGCAGCCCGGGCTATCACGAAATGGAATTGCGAGTCAGCATCCGCGAAAGCGACCGGATCGGTTGCACGCTCCATCATGTCGATCTGCGACCACATGGCGGCACGATCCTCGTCGCTGCTCCGCACCGCAGCCAGCCGCACGCACGCCGACTCGATGTACAGTCGGGCCTCGATGAGTTGCTGAGCTTCGGGAGTCTGCAGCAGAATTCCCCAACCGATGACTTGTGGGAGCAGATTGGCCGGGTTGGTAGCGAGATAGGTGCCGTCACCCTGACGGATCTCGATGAAACCGAGCACGTCGAGGCTCTTGAGCGCTTCGCGCAGCACCGATCGACCCACCCCGAGCATTTCCGAGAGACGACGTTCGGGAGGAAGCTTATCGCCCGGAGCGAGTCCCGAGTCGGCAATACCCTGCACGAGGCTCTGCACTATCTCGCTGACGGAGTTGTGACGGTGCGACGGGCTCACGCGGAGACCGCGCGCCTCCTCCTCCACGTGAGCCGATGCCATGAATCCTCCCTATTCCGGCAGAGAAGAGCGCCTGCTCAGCCCTGCTGGATGTCTACTCGTGTTGGTCAGAACCAGCGGTGGCCCACAGTTTCCTTACCGAGAGCTCCAGCCATGTCTTTGATCTGTCGGATCATGAGTCCCATGTCGGAACCGAGCGACACCATCGAGAAGCCCTGATCCCGACGCTGGATCGCTTCGTCTGTGTTGCGTGCCACGACTCCAGCCGCAATTTGCTTTTCTCCCGCGCGAGAAAGGATATCGAGGTTGATCTCGGCCACACCGGGACCCTCCCACTCGCCGACGTAGCCCATGCTAGCCGACATGTCGCCTGGGCCGAGGAAGATGGCCTCGATACCGGTGACGTCCAATATTGAGTCCAGATTCGCGTACGAGTCCTTGGTTTCAATCATCGGGATGAACAAGAGTTCGTCGTTGGCTGAGTGCACGTATTCTTCGAGTCCCAAACCCCACTTGACGCTCCGTTCTCCGCCAATCCCCCGGCGCCCGAGAGGCGGGTAGTAGAAGTTAGCGTAGGCCGCTTGAATCTCGTCGGCGGTGTCGACCAAGGGCAGAATTACTCCGTGTGCGCCAAGGTCGAGGACTCGCTTCATCGGCTCAAGGTCATGGCTTGGAGGCCGCACTAGCACCGTCAGGTCTGTGCCGCGGGCGGCCGTGAGGTGACCGGAGATCGCCTTGTAGTCGATGTAGCCGTGTTCCATATCGATGCAGATCCAGTCGATCCCCAGCATGCCGGCGACCTCGGTTACGGCCGAAGACTCGGACGTGACCCAGAGTCCGAACGCCGTCTCCTTATTCCGGAACTTTTCTCGTATTTTCTCGTTCATTGGTTTCCTTTCTCGATTACTTCATGGCTGGTTCGGCAGCATGTGATTCGACTATGCGTTTGGACTTCCTAGTACTACAGTCGTGTTTGCAGTTTTCGTCGGGACTGGAGCTGTCTCGACCATGCTGAGAGGTCCGGAATCATGCGGATCTCGAGCCTCGAATTCAGCCGCGATCGCTACCGATCGAATCAAACGCGACTGTAGTACTAGGCCGCTTTCACGACGCTTGCGCCGTGTCCGATGCCGTCGGCGAGAAGTTGAATGCCGTTAACGGGTCGTCAGAGACGATCGGCAGTGACCGGATGGGAGAGAACTCGGTCGGGTAGAGGATCTTGTTCTCCTGGCTTCCGAGCATTGGACGGACAACCGCAATGCAAGCTTGCCAGTCCGGGTCCTCCGCCAGCCGCTGACGCCGCACGCGACGATCCTCAAGGTCCGTGAAAGCCCATAAATGTGTGACCTGGTTCTGCAGCCCGAATTCATTCGTGAAGTACCCAAGAAATCCCTCGAGAATGCGCTTCTGCACGGGCAACCCGAGCGAACTGTAGCCGTCCAGGAACTCCTTCATCGGAATCCCTGGCTTGATGTTGTACGTCCTCTGTTCGACGAGCATGAATTTCCTCCAGCTGCTCCGTGTTGCGCTTCGGCGGCTCGGGACCATCGCGCCCGGCAGGCCGAGCATAGAACAATCGATGCCAAACATCAACCGGTTGATGTTTGGAAAAGATTGTGGCACGATCATGTGAGGCCGCATCCGAACATGCGCGTTTACAAAGGAGTAATACCGCAATGAATCTCTATTCGCTGTTACAGAAGCGCACAGCAGCCGCTGGCCCGATTCGGGTAGGCGTTATCGGTGCCGGCAAGTTTGCGTCGATGTTCCTTACGCAGGCAGTGAACTCCGCTGATATCCATGTTGTGGGCGTTGCGGACATCGATGTCCCCAAGGCGAAATCCGCACTCGCTCGCACAGGGTGGCCGGTTGAGCGTTATGCCGCGGAAACTCTCGACGCCGCGCTGGCCAGCGGTGGAACATGCGTGCTCGACAGCGCCGACCGCCTGATCGAGAATTCACAGATCGAAGTAATCCTCGAGGTCACGGGCAACCCGCTGATCGGCACCTACCACGCGATGAAATCCATCGAGAACGGTAAGCACATCATCATGGTCAACGTCGAGGCCGACTGTATGGTTGGTCCCATCCTGCAACGAAAAGCCGAAGCAGCCGGCGTGGTTTACGCGATGGCCTATGGCGACCAGCCTGCTCTCATCTGCGAGCTCGTCGACTGGTGCCGAACCGTCGGATTCGACGTTGTGGCCGCGGGCAAAGGCACCAAGTACCTCCCCGAATACAATTATTCGACTCCGGACACCGTCTGGAACTACTACGGTTTCACGGAGCAACAGCTTGCCTCGGGTGACTTCAACCCGAAGATGTTCAACTCGTTCCTGGACGGTACAAAGTCCGCAATCGAGATGGCCGCCGTCGCGAACGGCACCGGTCTCATCCCTCAGGACGAAGGACTCCTATTCCCCGCCGCGAGCACGGACGACCTTCCAACGATCTTCCGTGAGAACACGATGAAAGGTGGCAGCCTTACCCGTCGTGGAACGGTCGAGATCGCCTCGAGCCTGTACCGTGACGGCACCGAGGTCCCACAAAATCTGCGCTGGGGCGTCTACGTCACATTCGAAGCGAAAACGGACTACGCCGCGCAGTGTTTTGCTGAGTATGGTGTACTCACCGACGAGACGGGCCGTTACGGCTCGCTATACCGGCCTTACCACATGATCGGTCTCGAGCTCGGCGTCAGCATTGCATCTGCCGTGCTCAGGAACGAAGCGACCGGGTCGCCGACAGGCTTCCGCGGCGATGTTGTGACCACGGCGAAGAAGGACCTGCGGGTCGGCGACACCCTCGACGGTGAAGGCGGTTTCACCGTCTTCGGCAAACTCGCTCCGGCACACCTCTCCCTCGAGCGCAATGCGCTACCGATTGGTCTCGCACACAAAGCCCGCCTCATCCGAGACGTGCCCAAGGACCACACTGTCTCCTGGGATGACGTGCAGGTCGACGAGTCGCTGCTCGCCGTGCGAGTTCGACGTGAGCTTGAAACGGAGTTCCGCGCGGAACACAGCGACTCCACGCACGTCGCAACAAGAAAGCCAGGTGGTCGGATTGCGTCGCATCCTTGATGTATTTGAGCAGTCTATTTTGCGGATTTGCGCGTTCCTCATGTTGGTGATCGCTATCGTGGTGTTGTGGCAGGTCATCTCCCGATACATTGCCGGGACATCGGCGACTTGGGCACCAGAAGTCGCGGCGATTGCATTTATTTGGCTCTCCATGTTGGCCATCGCCGTCGGGATGAGGGGGCACAAGCACTTGCGGATCGATATCGTAGGAAGCATCAACAAGAGTCGTTGGCTCGCCTTGGTCCAGATCACCGTTGCAGGAATAGTCGTAATATCCAGTCTCGGTGCTTTGGCATACTACGGCACCCAAGGGCTACAAATAGCTCTAAGCAGAACACTGCCCGGCACAGGCCTTTCCTTCGCTGTGGCGGCATTTGCAGTTCCCGTCGGAGCGGCCATAGGGATGATATTTGCTGTGGAGACGTTCATTCGAGACCTAAAGCGTCGGGAGATGGCGACAAATGAAGCGGACGAGGCGGCCTTGATCTGATGGGTGGTTTGTTACTTGGTGCATTTGGTAGTTTGAGTCTTTTTCGGGTGCCAATTGGTATTTGTCTAATGGCCGCATCGATACTGGCGCTAGCTGTTTACTCGGATGCACCATTGACAATCGCCAGCCAACGGATTGTCGCTGGAATTATGCCTTTTCCTTTGTTGGCGATTCCGCTATTTATCCTCACCGGGGCGGTGATGAATATGGGAGGCGTCACGCGAAGCCTGTTAGATCTAGCCAGCGCAATCGTCGGTCGGGTCACCGGATCGTTAGCGCATACTAACGTTCTTACGAGTCTCATGTTTGGTGGTCTCTCGGGTTCTGCGGTAGCCGACGTGTCGAGTCTCGGGCGAATTCTCATTCCAGAGATGAAGGCTAAAAACTACCGTGCGGCATACGCCGCGGCGGTGACAGCTGCGTCCGCTGTTGTTTCTCTTATCCTTCCTCCGAGCATCACTCTTATAGTCTACGGCGTCGCTAGTGGCACCTCAATCGGTGACCTGTTTCTGGCAGGTGTTGTCCCAGCGTTTCTATACACAGTCTTCATGATGGTGACGGTGCGAGCGACTGTGAAAAGTCGTGGTTATGAAGCTACGCCCAATCGCCCAATCGTCGAACCGACTAAACCACGCGGGGAAGCAGCACGAGAGCTATGGCGAGCTTTCTATAAAGCAATTCCCGCGCTCGGGCTGCCTGTCTTGATCTTGGTCGGCATAAGGTTTGGATTCTTTACTCCTACGGAAGCGGCGGCGGTAGCCCTTTTCTACGCTTTATTCTGCGGACTGGTAGTGTACAAAGAATTTAAATTAGACGCGTTCTACGCTAGCTTAGTGAGTTCCGTACGTCTTGTAGGCCTCATTATGCTCGTTATCGCGGCCGCGCAGTTGTACTCCTGGGCCCTGACTTCGGAGCGGATTCCCCAAGAGTTCTCGCAGTCCGTGTTTGCGGTAACAGAAAATTCGATTGTTTTGCTTCTCCTTATAAATGTAATTTTGCTCATCGTGGGGATGTTCATAGAAGCTAATGCCGCCATCATTATTATGACGCCGATTTTATTGCCCTTGGCAACCGACCTCGGAATGGACCCGGTTCAATTGGGAATCCTGATCACCGTCAATCTGGGAGTAGGCCTCATAACCCCGCCGGTGGGGCTCGCCATAATGCTTGCTGGAGAAATCGCGGAAACGTCCTTTGTTCAAGCGGCCAAGGCAGCCGTGCCTTTCCTGCTAGCTGCGATTGGTTTTGTGCTGATCATAACTTTTATTCCGGAAGTCAGTCTTTGGCTTCCTAGCCTTATAGAACACTAAGAAAGGAATATAATGAGTGCATTAATTAATCGGAGTCTTGGGGTTTTTCTAAGTGCGTCCCTGGTGGTGGCTCTTTCCGCTTGTGGCTCAAGCGAATCACCATCGAGCGAGGACGCAAACCCAGGTTCCGAGGAGATAGTTCTCACTCTTGGTCATGCCGGAAGCGGAAACGATGACCTGAGAAATGTTGCGGCGTTGGCATTGAAAGAGAACGTAGAAGAGGCAACCGACGGAAGGGTGCAAATCGAGATCCACGACTCAGGGACGCTCGGCACAGCCGAAGAGATGGTTACGAGCGTTCAATCCGGGGCGATGGATATTACGATTGAGGGTCTTTTGATTCTCGAAGCGTACACAGACCTGGCGGCCATTGAGACGATGCCCTTCCTATACGAGAATGCCGACCATTTCAACGAGACGTGGTCAGGTGAAATTGGCGAAGAAATTAAGTCTGCGATCGAGGACAGCTCGGGATACCGCGCTCTCGGGAATATTTATCGAGGACCTCGCCATCTCACTACCAAGGAACCTGTCACGAATCTAGAGGATCTGCAGGGGATGACGATTCGCACCCCCACCGCAGAGACGATGTTGGCTACGTGGAATGCCCTTGGCGCGCGCGCCGAAGCCCTTCCATTTACTGAGGTTTATAGTGCGCTGGAGCAAGGGGTTATTGATGGTCAGGAGAATCCTTTGGAGACAACGTACTTCAACAGTCTCCATGAAGTCGCGCCATACATCACTACTACAGGCCACGTCTATGGAAATTACCACTTCCTCGTGTGGGGCGAGTGGATGGACTCGCTCGACGAGCAGACTCGTGAGGTTATCGTTGAAGCAGCCCGCGCGGCCGCAGAGGAAGCGAGCCAAATTAGCGCCAAGAATGAGGAGACCTTAGTCGAGACAATGGCCTCGGAGGGCGTCACTTTTCTTGAGCTTGAAGACCGTGAGGCCTGGATCACTGCAACGGAGCAAGTAATCGAAGAGGCGGATCCCACTGTGCAAGATTGGGTCACGCGTATTCGCGAATAAAGCGAAGAGAAAGTGCTGAATCTCTGAATCAGGCACCCACTCGATGTTGCTGAGGGGATATTGTCGCTGGACATGATTTGAGGTGCAATCTGTCCCTTCTATATTTCAGACTCAACCGGCTCTCCGAATTCACTTTGATTCACGGAGAGCCGGTTTGGCGGCCCTAGCGGGTAGCCGGAGATGGTACCGGTAGTCCACGTAGGTGGTATCCGGCGATGTGGTACTTCGTCTCTGGGTCGGTGGTACTGGCGGCGGGCGTCTGAGCCGCGACGTGCTGGTAGGTCGGGTCGGCAAGCCCGAAGAGATCGCCTCTCTCATCGCCTATGTTATGCGCGAAGAAGCCGGCTACATCACCGGCGCCAACTATGACATCAACGGTGGCCTGCACTTCTCGTAGGAAGGGGCGGCCGGCATGAGTACCTGGGAAGGAACACGCGGCGTGAGAGTGATAACGGTCGTCCTCGACGACGATCCGACAGGCACGCAAGAGGTGACGGATGTGCCGGTGCTGCTCACCCGCGATCGGGAGGAACTCGAGCGTCTGCTCAGTGAGCACGACGCCGTCTTCATTCTCACCAACACTCGCGCGATGCTGGAAGCGGAAGCGGTGGCGCTGATCACCACCCTCCTCAGTGATATCTACGAGGTGGAGGCCAGCCTCGGTGTGCGGGCACTGGTAGTCCAGCGTGGCGACTCGACTCTCCGGGGCCACGTGTTCCCTGAGATCGACGCGGCCGGCCGCGACCATGTCGTCGTCTTCTGTCCGGCCTTCCCGGCGGGAGGACGCAAGACCGTCGACGGGGTTCACCTGGTCAAGGTCTCGGGAGAGTGGCGGAACGCGGCCGACACCGAGTTCGCCGATGATCTCGTCTTCGGGTATACCGCGCGGTCACAGGTCGATTACGTGGCCGAGAAGGGCGGGGGGCGCCGCGGCATCGCCGTCGATATCGACGGGTTCGAGCAGGCGCTGCGTTCTGCCGAAGCCGGAACGGTCATCCTCCCGAACGTGCAGACCGATGACGAAATCAAGTCCCTCGCCACCATGATCGAGGCGGCTACGAACGACGGAATCCGCATCGTTGTCCGCAGCGCGGCTCCCCTGGCTGCCTACCTCGCCCACGCCAAGAGTGCGCACTACCTGGACGACAAGAGCGTCGTTGAGAAAGCGGGAGCCGCCCGCCCCGGGGGAGTGCTCGTGGTAGTCGGATCGCACACCGCCGCCACCTCCGAGCAGCTCGCCGAGCTGATGACCGAGAAGGTACCCGCACACGAGCTCTCGACCGAACTGGCGCTGACGGACCCGATTGCCGCCGGTCAGCGCCTTGCCAGTGCCGCAATCGCCGACCTCGCCGGCGGCCGGGTGACGGTGATCTCATCTGAGCGACAGAGACGATCCGAGCACTCCACTCTCGCCCATGCAGAGGCCGTCATGACGGCACTCACGATCGCTACTCGCGCGCTGTCCTCTGAGGCGTGCGCCGTGGTCGCCAAGGGCGGGATCACCTCGGCCGAGGTGGCTCGCGTCGGGCTCGATAGGAGAACGGCATGGGTAGCGGGTCAGCTGCTTCCCGGGGTGTCGCTGTGGGTGTTCTCCGACGATGCGGCACGCGTCGACGGCCCTGGGCTGCTCTACGCTGTCGTTCCCGGAAACATCGGGACGGCGGACACCCTCCGTGAGGTCGTGCACAAGATCAGCGCTGCGACTGAAGCAGGCGCCACGGGATCGAGCATGAAGTGACCTCCGTCGCGGTCGTCGGACCGGGGGCCATCGGCTCAACGGTGGCAGCGTGGCTCGCGCAGGATGATCGTCTCGACGTGACATTGTGTGCGCGAACCCCTGTGGAGCACCTCGAGATCGAGACGCCCGAGGGCATGATCCGCGCCACACTGCCGGTCCTGACCGATCCCGGGATCGCGTCACCGGTCGATTGGGTCATCCTCGCGGTAAAGGCCTATGACGTCGATGCCGCGTCCCCCTGGCTCACTAGACTTGTCGGCCAGGGCACACAGGTCGCTGTCCTGCAGAACGGCGTCGAACACCTGGAGCGCGTGAGTCCGTACGTTCCGCTCGAGCGCATCCTTCCAGGCGTCGTAACATCCCGGCGGAGCGCCTATCGCCAGGGCACGTCCGTCAGCGCAGCGCCGGAACCCTCATCGTGCCCAGCGGGGCTGCGGGGCGGGCATTCGTCGATCTGTTCGTCCACACGGTGATCGAGGCATCGGTGACCGATGATTTTGTCACCACCGCGTGGACGAAGTTGTCCCTAAACGCGGTTTGCGTCGATGTTCCTTACGCAGGCAGTGAACTCCGCTGATATCCATGTTGTGGGCGTTGCGGACATCGATGTCCCCAAGGCGAAATCCGCACTCGCTCGCACAGGGTGGCCGGTTGAGCGTTATGCCGCGGAAACTCTCGACGCCGCGCTGGCCAGCGGTGGAACATGCGTGCTCGACAGCGCCGACCGCCTGATCGAGAATTCACAGATCGAAGTAATCCTCGAGGTCACGGGCAACCCGCTGATCGGCACCTACCACGCGATGAAATCCATCGAGAACGGTAAGCACATCATCATGGTCAACGTCGAGGCCGACTGTATGGTTGGTCCCATCCTGCAACGAAAAGCCGAAGCAGCCGGCGTGGTTTACGCGATGGCCTATGGCGACCAGCCTGCTCTCATCTGCGAGCTCGTCGACTGGTGCCGAACCGTCGGATTCGACGTTGTGGCCGCGGGCAAAGGCACCAAGTACCTCCCCGAATACAATTATTCGACTCCGGACACCGTCTGGAACTACTACGGTTTCACGGAGCAACAGCTTGCCTCGGGTGACTTCAACCCGAAGATGTTCAACTCGTTCCTGGACGGTACAAAGTCCGCAATCGAGATGGCCGCCGTCGCGAACGGCACCGGTCTCATCCCTCAGGACGAAGGACTCCTATTCCCCGCCGCGAGCACGGACGACCTTCCAACGATCTTCCGTGAGAACACGATGAAAGGTGGCAGCCTTACCCGTCGTGGAACGGTCGAGATCGCCTCGAGCCTGTACCGTGACGGCACCGAGGTCCCACAAAATCTGCGCTGGGGCGTCTACGTCACATTCGAAGCGAAAACGGACTACGCCGCGCAGTGTTTTGCTGAGTATGGTGTACTCACCGACGAGACGGGCCGTTACGGCTCGCTATACCGGCCTTACCACATGATCGGTCTCGAGCTCGGCGTCAGCATTGCATCTGCCGTGCTCAGGAACGAAGCGACCGGGTCGCCGACAGGCTTCCGCGGCGATGTTGTGACCACGGCGAAGAAGGACCTGCGGGTCGGCGACACCCTCGACGGTGAAGGCGGTTTCACCGTCTTCGGCAAACTCGCTCCGGCACACCTCTCCCTCGAGCGCAATGCGCTACCGATTGGTCTCGCACACAAAGCCCGCCTCATCCGAGACGTGCCCAAGGACCACACTGTCTCCTGGGATGACGTGCAGGTCGACGAGTCGCTGCTCGCCGTGCGAGTTCGACGTGAGCTTGAAACGGAGTTCCGCGCGGAACACAGCGACTCCACGCACGTCGCAGTCTGACTTCGCACCGGGCACCGTCGGTCGAAACAGGGAACCTGCCAAGGAGGCCCGGCCGCTTTCACCCCGCCCCCGTGCATGTGCTCGTCAAGGAAGGCAAGCTCGGTCTCGTACCTGCCAGCCGAGTTCTGCGGCTTCAGCGCCCATTGCTTCTCGTCGGGGTAGAACAGAAATCGGTTCACGCCCGCGCCGTACTCGGCCGCGGTGAGCGTCGGCCACAAGCGGAGACCCTGCCGATGGGTACCCGATAGTCCTTGTCGCCGTGCATGTGGACTTCATTCAAGGTGTCACAAACATGCATGACCAGCATCGGCGTGACCATGAGGTCGACTATGTGGTGCGGCGAGTTCTCCGACAGCGCCTCGGGCGTGAAATTCTGCAGCTAGTAGAACGATGAGTCGGTGGTGTGCACGAACTGGTCCATCGCCCAAGGGATTGCGTGGCAGACGATCGCGCGGAAACGGCCGGTGTGACCGGCGCTTATCGCCTCGTCAGCACAGGTCGTCTAATCCGAAACTGCACTGCCTACTCGGTAGCTGCCTCCAACATGCGGCGGCGCACGTCACCACGCCGTTCTGTCAAGTTAAGTTCTAGGAGAACGGCGCGATGTTGTCAGCCGATCCGAAGACGGGCCCCATTCTGACGCGACCAGGAAGCTCGTCCTGACGTCTGTTTGGAGTACACCCCAAACTGACGAATAACTCCGTGCAGGCGAGCCGTGACATTCGGGCGGACGACTTCTGAAATGACATCGATGCGTGAAAGCCCAAGAGCTGCATCGGGGTCACAAATCACCTCGACGCAA
>Ga0307486_1002706_pt1 | contig 12128 bp, 18 predicted proteins | sample CBIW02metaG_FD_203663 | JGI IMG/M metagenome (GOLD analysis project Ga0307486, IMG submission 203663) | Sea-ice brine microbial communities from Beaufort Sea near Barrow, Alaska, United States - CBIW 0.2 | ecosystem: Environmental > Aquatic > Marine > Coastal | place: USA: Alaska | collected... | reverse complement strand
GATCATGGCAGTGACTTCACATCCGAGCATCTTGATCAAGCGGCAGCCGCCCTGCGGTTGCAGATCATCTATTCGGCGGTCGCGCGACCGCAGGGACGCGGAAAGATCGAACGGTTCTTCGGGACAGATACGGGAACAGAGTGCAGGGTTTCGTTCTTTGGCTGAAGACATCGACACCACGACACCAGCCGGACGCCTCGTCTTCCACGTCTTTGCATCCATTGCCCAGTTCGAGCGTGAGCGTATTTCCGAGCGAACCAAAGAGGGGCTTGTCGCTGCCCGCAAGCGTGGGCGTGTTGGGGGCAGACCCCCTGCCCTATCTGCGGAGCGCAGAACGGAGGTTGTACGTATGCGTGACCAGGAGGGCCGTGGTGTTACAGAGTTGGCGCGGCTCTTTGATGTCAGCCCGAACACGATCAGGCGGGCTTTGAGAGGTTAAGCCGACCCGCAGTCAAATTGACCTCATGCCCTGTAAAGCCCTATGGTCAACTTGATGAAAAAACTAACCACGCTTAACAGGGGTGCAATGAGGGTAATAAAGATGGGCAAAATCAGTGTACGGGAAGCGGTAAAACATTATCAAGTTTCCCGACCTACCCTCATGAAACACCTAAAAGATGGCAAAATTTCTGGTAGTAAGGATGGTCAAGGCACGTGGGCAATTGACCAGTCAGAGTTAACACGAGTTTATAAGTCACGAGCGAGCATTGACAGTGTTGACCAGTCAAGTTTGGCCACATCTAACAGTTCCGTCAATAGTAGTGAAAACAGCCTATTACAGGTCAAACTTGATGCAGCTTTGGAAACGATAGAACGTCTTGAAGCTGACAAGGCTGACTGGAAACAACAGGCACAGTCGCTTGCACGTCTCATGCCACCAGACGGGGCAGGGAAGGGGCCTCGACGGTCCCTATGGTCGCGGATCACAGGCGGCTAGTGAACAACTGCAAAAGACCTTCAACAACCTTGTAGGTTTTGAATGGGTTTTGTGGCAGCAAGAAACCGGGGCAGGGGGCCTGCGCTCCACAAAGGAGCGTATTTGTCCCGACTATTGTGACTACAGGTTTTTTTCCTGACCGACCATCAGCAATGCGAGCTTTCCGGTCGCTCACAGCATTTGATAAGACTGCAAAATACTGCAATGCTCTATTCAGGAGTGACGCGTCCGTGAATATGTCGAAAGAGAAGATTTGATGCGCTTTTTTGTGTCCGTGATCGCCCTTGCGGCATTGACTTCATGCGAAGCAAGCAATGTCCAAGAGTCAGGTGTTGAACAACCCATTTACTACCAAATTTCAAATGGTGCTGTGGTGGCTCTATTTGACACGAGAATTTGGCCTGCGCTTCAGGTAGAATCGGGTATTGCAGATCTTTGCGTAAATAGGAAATTCGGTAGGGTTCAATACGATTTTAGCCAAGAGTTGGCGTCTGCTCGAGCAGTTTGCCTACTGGGTGGAGAGCTCCCCTTTGGACGCTTTGAAGGTTCACAGTCGCCCGTCCGTGGGCTGAATATGAAACGTGTGGGTTAAGTAAAGCTGTTGCCGGGAGGACCACTTTTCAGAGGGCATCTCAGGGCTCTTCGCGATGGTCACCCTGGACAAAACCTAGGCGTTTCTGTCCAAGCAGTATCGACGATTTTTGAACGCTGCTGACGGCTGTTGTGCCGCCCCTATCTGGTTCACAAACGAGGGTTTGTGGCGCGGCCCTAAAGTCCGGTGTGCGGACTTGGACGAAACCGATACCGCCTGGGCGGAGGATTTTTAGTCACTCTATGAGGTATCTAAGTGAAAGAATTTATTGGCCAAATCTTTGGTGATTTTGCAGGCATCGTCATATTCGCCATATGGGCGTTAATCGCAGTTGGCGGTCTATATTGGTTTTGGATGGCCATCCAGATCGGTAGATTTCTCATGTTTGTAATTGGATTTTTCCCACCAACTGGTCTTCTATTCGCTACTCCTGTTGGCGCATGGTCACTTCTATTTGGTGTTCCAGATTGGGTTTTTGCTTGGTTCGCATAGTGATAAACGTTCAGCTTGGAGTAAGAAAATGAGAATTTCTGCCTATCTTGGTCTAGCGGTTTCACAAATAGTACTAGCAACCCAAGTTTGGGGACAGGCGACGTGCGATATTGAACCACGAAAGAGGCAAGTGATCGAAAGCGTCTTATGCGGACAGGCGTCACCAGACAAAGCTTATCAGCAAAGTGGCTCTGGCTGTTTTGAGCGTTCTGTGACCCAGAGACTAGAAGACAGTGCCGCTCAAATATTCATGTTTGAAAAGTGTGTAGATTCAGACTTCGCGCTAAAGCTTCAGGAAGCCACAATTAGAGCAATGGGGTTCATGGAGGATTTGGCCGTTTGCATTAAAGAAGACGTCGATCTAGATGAAGTGATGCAAGATAGAATGGCGTTTATAAGGGAAAAAGGTTCAACTCTTGATTGTTCGATCCGCATTAAGAGCCATCTATATCAAAGACGTCCAGCCTTTGAAGCAATGATACAGCAAAGTAGCGAAATTGATCGGGCAACAATATTCAAAAACCTAGGTATCACAATCGACACAAACGGAAATGTTTCGGATCGCTAAGTGTTAGCCTTTTTCCAATCGAGATACTGACCAAAACTGGTAAGTTTCAAAGCAGTGGTTCTGGGCTTTGAGCTGACATTCACGGCCTGCCATTCGAGGGGCAGATAGTTTCTAAGAAAGGCTTATTCATGCGCTACAACAAAAAATATTTAGAACAACTAGTTTTTCTATGTGGCGTTCTGTTAGTGCCTTTAATGACCAGCGCTCAAACGGCATCTGAGCGAGCCGCAAAAGTGTCAGGCGACGATTTTGTGAGGGCCTTTTTGGGAAATTGCGCACAAAGCCCAGGTGACTTCGACCGCATCGTTTCCGCGTCCAAGGCACTCGGTTTCGCCGACTTACCTGAGGAAATGAAGCCTCTTATGGCTCCCCAAGACCCAAAGGCCGAATTTGTAGGCTACTACGCAGAAACAGGCGAAGCTGCCCCCTATTTTGTGGGAGTTTCGAGGTCCGTTGTGGATGGCCAATCGTTTACAGCCTGCGCCATCGCGAACCCTTACATTGATACCGCCGAAGTCGTTTCAGCATTACAATCTTTTTTGCAACTTGGAGACCCTGCTGATGATGAGACAGCAATGGGTCAAAGGTATAGAATTTGGATTGCCGATGAGTTGCCGCAAGGTTCCTACATTTCACTCACAGACGCGGAACCAATGGGGTATGGCGGAGCGACACTTGCATTGTTAGCTCCTTCAATAAACTAAGAAAAGTAACGAGCTCAAGCGTTCAAAAGCCACCGTTTTTAATACAAAATGGAATTTTTTCCCTGCGATCTTCTTGAAAAGATCGCAGGTCCTGAATTATTCAGGTAGTGTGACAGGCATTACAACAGTAATAGCAGCCGTTCGCGTTATAACCGGAAGACTTTGCCTTTTGGACAGCGCCACTGCAGTCAGAGTGCCATCCAAGGCTTACACGATTAGCTGACAGAGCGGGATTTTGACATCCGACTTCATCGCTTCTGTGCACTTCATTGTCGCCGTTATCTTGCTTGTTTTTGTTTACATAAAAATCAGGCATAATATCTCCAAATATAGATGAACAATTCCATTGTGAGGATTGATGGAGCCTGAGTCCATCTTTTGCTATGATGGGCCTACCGCGCTGAGTAACTCTTGCACCATGTGGTGAAGGTTTTCTCGATGCTGGTTGCATCCAGTGGGATCGATTTTTCGCCGCACCACTTGCGAAACGCGTCTGCCAACTTCCGAAGGTCCGGCACATGGCCACCATCAAGCTTTGGTGCAGAATTGCGTGCGATGCGGTCCCATGGCTGCGTATCTCGCACCGTGCCGTGCTCTGGAAAGGTCAGGGCAGGGGCCTCAACAGTACCGTCGCGCCGCGCCTTGCGCCCTGTCTTGGGGCGATCCAGCTCGCGCTTGGTGTCGCGCTTTCGTTCAGGCCCTTTTTCTGTCCAGGCAATCGTAATGCCGGTCACGGTACGCCCGACCTTACGTGGTGTGGCCGTCAAGGTCAGCCGGGAGGTTTGATTGATTTCGGCTATGGCGGGGTGGATGGCGCGAGCGTTGAAATTTGCAAAACGCGCTAACTTTCCCTCCGGCACCCCCATCACCGCCCGGAGCTCGGACACAGTGAAGGTTTTGCTGGTGACGTAGTTGAGGTTCACCAATGAGGACACGTACTGGAATAATAGGATCGAGTATTTGGAAGACAGGGCGAACACTGTCTGCCGATCCATGATGGCCCAGTGGCAAGAGTTCTCGGCCATCTCCCTAAACGCGCCGCCGAACCACCATGCGACCAGCAGGTCGTCGGTGGCTTCGTCGCGGTAGTCCAGCTTTGCCCGATCCAAAAAACCGCCAATGATTTCACACTGGGCGTCGGTGTCGTCGAAGACCATCACAGCTCCCGCCAGTTCAATGAACAGTTTGCGCAGCGTGGCGCGCGAATGATTCCGCATCCCAGTGATGGATTTGATGCTGGCCAGCCGGAGCTCATGGCGCACGTCCTCAGCCATGCGCCCGCCTGCCGTGGCTATGAGCAGGTGCATCAACTTGAGGGCTTCAGCACTCGGTGGGTTCTCAATGTAGACGCCCCGCGCCACCTCCGCAGGCAGCACAGTTTTGGCGTCATCATGAGCACGATCAGCGGCGACTTGGAGTGTCTTTGTCATGGTAACATTAGTATAGAACTTTTTGTTACCTGTAAAATAGCTTTTTCGTCCCCATTTGTTACCTAAGCGTCCCCATTTGTTACCCAAGCGTCCCCATTTGTTACCTGTAACAACGCAAGTGTATGAAAATAAATGGTTATCACTCCCTGAACTTATAGAACACTTAGAACAAGAAAGGCGCTACGCGCTTTTTGGTAAATATATTTGGGTGATTTTGGCGTTTGATATGCCGCAATCGACCTAATCAAAACCTTCGCAAATGTGGTGATAACGGAGCCATATTGACACCGTAAGTATTTGTAGTTATGTTTCTACACTAAGGTGCTTAGAAAGGTGTGAGCGATGGAAATGACAACGATCACCAGCCGGACGTTCAACCAAGATGCCAGTGGTGCAAAGCGGGCTGCTCAAAACGGCCCTGTGTTCATTACAGACCGAGGCAAGCCCGCGCATGTGTTGCTCAGCATTGAAGCCTACAGACGGCTCACAGGGCAGCGGGAAAGTATTGTTGATCTGCTGGCTGACCCGGAAGCGGCCGACGTATCTTTTGAACCCGGTCGATTGGGTGACCTCACGCGTCTCGCTGATTTGTCCTGATGTTCATTCTCGATACGAACGTGGTGTCCGAACTGCGCAAAGCAAAAGCAGGCAAGGCGGATGCCAACGTCGTTGCGTGGGCGGCGGATCAAGACCCGTCAGCGTTGTTCCTGTCAGCGATCACGCTTCTGGAGCTTGAAATGGGGATCAGGCAAACCGAGAGGCGCGACAGCGCTCAAGGATCCGTTTTGAGAGCTTGGATGACTGACAGGGTGCTGCCGGCATTTGAGGGGCGTATCCTGCCGGTAGACGGGCCTGTGGCGCTCTGTTGCGCCGCTTTGCATGTTCCGGACCCACGCAGTGACAGGGACGCCCTTATCGCCGCGACAGGGATCGTCCATGCCATGCCAATCGTTACGCGCAATGTTGCCGACTTCGAGCCCACAGGCGTTCAAATCATCAATCCATGGGACATCGTCTAGACCCACGCCGGAGAGTGCACCCCGTTACTGGGCGGCGGCCTGCCAGATGACACAGGCGAAGGTGCCCTCAGAGGGCAGGGTTTCCCCACGAAGGTCTCTGCAGGCTGCATCTGACGCATTGAGCCTGATCGCAGCCGCTGCCTCCCTGAGGACGGCGTACCTATTGGCCGGCTCGCGGGCAAAGAAGCCCACAGCGCCACAGAGCGCCCCTATGAGGGCCATCACGCCCACTCTGCGCCACTTGCCCTCCTGATGGGCCTCCATGACCCCCAGCAGCCGCTCTGCGGCGCTGTGGAAGGCAATGCTTGCGTCTTTCTGGGCTTTGGCGGCTTCCCCGACCTTGTGGGTGATCTCGACGGACTTCGCGCGCATCTCGCGTGCGGCCTCTCCAGCTGCGTTCAGGGCCGCGCGATCTTCCCGCAGTGCCTTGTCCAGGATAGCGGAGATTTTCTTGCCGTTGGTTTCCCAGTCGGTGTTTTTGACCACCGTTGCCATGTAAGTGCGGGCATCCTTGACGGAGGCCGCTGTTGCCGCCGCTTGGTGCTGCACGTCGATGAGCGTGGTGGTGTTCTCTGCCGTGACGGAGACAAGGGCTTCCAGCATTTCATCCTGGGGCGTGGGGGCGGCGGGGTTTGCCGGATCAGCCATTGCGTGCCGCCTTCTTTTCGAGGTCTGCCAAGAGCGGTTGAATGTCTTTCACGTCGAGATCCCGTGTCACCCGTTCGCGCAGCAGGCCCGCCAGCTTTGCCGCCGCTTCGGGGCTTTCCAGTGCGGCCTTCACGACGACAGCGCCCGCGATAATCTTCACACGGGTGTCGGTGGCTTTCTTCTTGCTTTTTAGCAAGGCGAGCTTTGACTGCGCCGTTGCAATCTGCTGGTCGAGTGTCTTCATGGTTTGTATCCCTCTGGTTGTGTACTAAGTAGCAAGTCCGGTCTCGGTGGTAAATGCTGGGCGAACACGAAGTGCTCACCTATACGTCGCAAGCGACGTGTGAGCGACGGACCGCTGCGCATCCTTTCGAAACCAAGCCAAGAGGGCGATCATGGCGATTTATCATTTTGATGCCTCTGTGATCTCCCGCAGCAAGGGGCGGTCTGCGACCGCCGCGAGCGCGTACCGTGCCGCCGAGCGTGTAGTCGATCTGCGCACCGGCGAGGTGCACGACTACACCCGCAAGGACGGCGTCCTGCACACCGAGATCCTTGCCCCAGAGCATGCGCCGGACTGGGCGCGTGACCGGGCGTCTCTCTGGAACGCCGTCGAGCAGGTCGAGCGGCGCAAGGATGCGCAGGTCAGCCGCGAGGTGCGCGTTGCCCTGCCCTCCGAGCTGACGCCCGAACAGAACCGCGATCTGGTGCGCGGTTTCGTTCAGGCGCAGTTCGTCGCCCGCGGGATGGTCGCTGACATCGCCCTTCACGCCCCGGGGCGTGAAGGCGACCAGCGGAACCATCATGCGCATATCATGCTAACCACCCGCGAGATTGGCCCCGAGGGGTTCGGAGCCAAGAACCGCGACTGGAACGCCAAGGAGCTGCTGGTGGACTGGCGGTCGTCCTGGGCCGATCACGTCAACCAAACGCTTGAGCGCTGCAACGTCCACGAGCGGGTGGATCACCGCACCTTGGAGGCGCAGCGCGAAGAAGCGCTTGAGCGGGCCTACGCAGCTGAGCGCAACGGCGACCAGCGCATGCACGTCGCGGAAATGGGGCGGGCCGTGGAGCTGGACCGCCCGCCTCTGCCCGACGTCGGCGCCCGGGGCTGGAGCATGATGCGGCGCGGGATCGCCACACCCGCCTCCGATCGCTGGGAGGAGGTGCGCGAGATTGGCCTTCAGGTCCGCGAGGTGGCGCGGGAGTTCCAGACCCGCGCCCGCGAGTGGCTGGAGCGGGCTGTGGACCGGGTGCAGGAGCGCACGGCAGCGCTTGGCCTCACCCGCGCCCCGGAGACGGCGCTGGAGCGGCTGCAAGCGGCCCGCGCATCGCGTGGCAAGGAGCAGGAGTCGCAGACCGCCCTTGAGCGGCTACAGGCCGCGCGGGAAAGCCGGGGGGAGGATCGGAGCGTCGAGATCGAGCGCAACGTTGAGAGCGCCGGGGCGGACCTGACGGAGCAGGACCAAGAGCGGCAGCGCGTGCTGGAGCGCGAACGGGTTCTGGAGCGGCAGCGGGCCATAGAGCGCGAAGGGCCGGATTATAGCAGGTGAAGCGACTACCTGTGTCTATAACTTGATTGTGCGACTTAAATTGACAATAAGAGTGCAAGTCAGATTAAAATCGTTGGCGGTTAATTTACCGTGCTAGGTAGTTCACTACACATTTCAACTCAATTAAAGGACTTAAATCATGGCCGTAGAGCACACCATTCATAATGGGAAGGTTCATCAAGGAACCAAAGGTGGAACTACTGGATGTGGAGTTGATACCAAAGAAAACTCCAGCCATTGGGTAAACACAACAAAACCTATTACATGCGACAAAAACGGATGTAAGAACTAGAAACACCAAATAGCCGGTCCATCTACATCAGCGTGGGCGCAGTATTTATAAGGATTTTTTTTGATGAGAATTTTCCTATTAACCGTTGCTATATTTGCATTTCAGACACCGGCGTTGCCCGCTTTTGCTCACTCTGGCGGCTTGAACGCTCAAGGCTGTCATGCTGGTTCACAGCCTTATCATTGCCATCGCGCTCAAGCACCTGCTGCGCCCGTCCGACGTTCTGGGTGCCATTCAAGTTACGAAGGACAGTGCGTCCCGATTGCTAGTGATGTGGACTGTGGGGGAGGGTCAGGAAACGGTCCAGAATACGTGTGGGGCGCGGTCAGAGTTGTAGGACCAGATGTCTATGGTCTTGATCGTGATAATGATGGCTGGGGATGTGAGTAGTAAGCGTTCAACAAAGGGTGTTTTTTGACAGGCCTGCTCATTACCTTCTTGGGGAAGCCGCGCTTGGCTTGTGCGTGTTGTGGCGGTACCCTTCGTTGGAAGGAACCCTTGTTATGTTGAGCGATAAGTTCTCGCATTCTTAGATTGCCTTCCAGAGCGTCACAACGCTGCAATCCTCGATTGCAGCTTTAGTAAAACCGCCACCACACGCCCAAGTGCATAGGCACCAAAGAAGGAAATACCATGACCAAACCTGTGAACAAATCTGAGCTCGTCGCAGAGATTGCCGCACATAGTGACATGACCAAAGCACAAGCAGCTGCTGCACTTGATACCATTGTGGCCGTCATTACAGCACAGATGGTCGCAGGCAAAACTATCATGCTGCCAGGCCTTGCCAAATTTGAGACACGCGACCGTCCTGCCCGTCAGGTTCGCAACGTATCCACAGGTGCGATGATAGACAAGGCAGCTGACCGCGCCGTTAAAATCTCGGCTATGAGTGGGATTAAAGCAGCCGTTAACGCTTGAAGAATCTTGCCATGCCGGCGTTTCAAGAAGCTCGCATGGCAACAAAATAGGATCTTCAGTGCCGTTCCAGAAACGGTCGTTTTTGGAAGGTGTCGCTAACGTTTTAGCTTCACGGGCAACGCGGAGACACGAAAAGCGGCATGAACACACACCAGATGCATCTTAGAAAAGCCGCAAAACTGCCCTAAAAAGCAGGACCACTTCACTATGGCATGTTACTGGTTGCAGCCGAAGGCTGTTGGATAGGAGCCATCATGATCAAATTGCTGCATGTTGATGACGACGAAGACATCCTCGAAATAGCCAAGATGGCGTTGGAAATCTCTGGTGACATTGAAGTAATCCAGTGCACCTCTGGGCACGATGCGCTTTGGAAGGCCAATGAATTCATTCCGGACGTGTTCTTGCTCGACATCATGATGCCTGGCATGACTGGCCCGCAGACACTCGAAAAATTGCGTGAGAGGCCAAGCCTCAAAAATGTGCCCGTAATCTTCATGACCGCCCGCGTGAGTACGGCGGACCAAGATCTCTTTGATCTGGGTGCGATAGATGTGATTAGCAAGCCATTCGACCCATTGATGCTGAGCGCGCAAATCAAATCCGCTTTGAATACCTTACCCTAACACCATACAAGAGTGGCGGTTCGCGCATCGTGCGCAACCATTAGGCCTCCTCTAAAACGCTCTTTTTTGGGAAACGACCCTAACGTTTGAGTTTTACAGGCAACACGCCAAGCCGCTTCACACTTACAAGCTCAGGACTGTGTGTCTTGTAAGAGCGCATTATGCGATCAACGGCTTCAGCCTCTTCATGCGCTGCGCAAACATGCTTCAATTTTTGACCTTCAGATTGGATTGTAATCTCGAATCTTTGACGCGGCTGTAAAGAAGACATGACGTATCCCGGTTATGACATTCAACTACCGCGGATAGCCGTTTCGCGGCGTAAAGCAAAACCCAATACGCATTTCTGACACTCGACAGGCGTTCAAAAACGCTCGTTTTTGGAACATGCACAAACTGCCTCGATTGATGTGACCTTCGTCGCTATTTGGCGCTATTTCTTCGGCGTTAAGTGGCGCTCGCTGTTCGACTGAGGGTGCGATAGACGGTTGGCCTTGAGACTGCGAACAGCTCTGCGAGGTCGCTGATGGAGTAGTCCCCGGTGTCGTGCATGCGGCGTAGCTCCTTGTGCTGCTTTTCGGACAGCTTCGGTTTCTTGCCCTTCAGCTTTCCCTTGGCGCGGGCGATGGCCATACCTTCGCGGGTGCGCATACGGATCAGGTCTGCCTCGAACTCGGCGAAGGTGGCGAGGATGTTGAAGAACATCTTGCCCATGGGGTCGGTTGGGTCATGGACGCTGGCACCAATAGCGAGTTTCACGCCGCCTTTTTCAAGCTGATCTGCAATTGCGCGGGCGTCTGGGACAGACCTGGCGAGCCGGTCGAGTTTTGGGACAACAAAGGTATCCCCCTCGCGCACTGCCGCTAACGCTTGTGCCAGACCTGGGCGCTCCCGGTTCGTGCCGGTCAGGCCATGATCTGTGTAGATGCGGTCTTCGGGGACGTTGAGATCGAAAAGTGCCGTGCGCTGTGCCGCGAGGTCCTGTTTGTCCGTTGAACAACGAGCATAGCCAATGCGGGTTTCAGTCATGATTGCGTCCTTGGGCCAGAAATGGCCGAAGATCGCATGGCCATTGATCGAGTGTAACGCATAAGGCCCCTTCAATGATACTGTCATCGTACCAATCAAATGAGATTCGACTTTTACTGTAGATGCTGGGGGTAGGCTGACTGTCGGGAGCCGTCCGGTGAACGAACCCCTATCGGACAGTGAAGAGGAGGTCGACGATGAATGAGGCCATGCGCCGATTTGCAGCTCTCAGGCCTCACATCGAGGATGGTATTGCTCTGGCCGTTGCGGCGCGTGCAGCGGATATTCCGATCCGGACGGCACAACGCTGGCTTGCGCTCTACAGAACCTTTGGTTTCGAAGGGCTGGGACGCCAGAAGCGATCAGACGCAGAAACCCGCAAATTGCCTGACGCGTTGGCGCGCCTGATTGAAGGGATGGCATTATGCAAACCCCGTCTGCCCTGCGCGGCAATTCACCGGCGCGTTACGGCGACTGCACAAGCCCAAGGCTGGCGCGTCCCGTCATACAGCACGATCTATTCCATAATCCGCAAATTGGATCCGGCCATGGTCACGCTGGCACAGGACGGGGCAGCCGCCTATCGCGACCGCTATGAGCTGATCTATCGGCACAGGGCCACGGCCCCGAATGCAATGTGGCAGGCCGACCATACAATGCTCGATATCCTGATCCTCGATGCGAACGGCGCGGCGGTGCGCCCGTGGCTGACCGTGATCATGGACGATCATTCCCGCGCCATTGCCGGATATCTGGTGTTTCTGGGTGCGCCATCTGCCTTGCAAACATCTCTCGCGCTCCGGCAGGCCATCTGGCGCAAGCAGAACCCGGATTGGCCGGTCTGCGGAATACCCGACGTGCTCTATGTCGATCATGGCAGTGACTTCACATCCGAGCATCTTGATCAAGCGGCAGCCGCCCTGCGGTTGCAGATCATCTATTCGGCGGTCGCGCGACCGCAGGGACGCGGAAAGATCGAACGGTTCTTCGGGACAGTAAATACTGAGCTGCTGTCAGACCTGCCCAGTTGTCTTGCACACGGCAAACCTGCGATCCGCCCGAAGTTGTCTTTGACAGAACTGGACGCCGCTATTGGTGCGTGGATCGTCTGCACCTACAACACTCGCATCCACAGTGAGATTGGCACGACACCCATATCCTGCTGGTGCGGCAAAGGTTGGTTGCCACAGATGCCCGACAGCCTTGAAGAGCTCGATCTGCTGCTGGTCATGGTGGCCAAACCCCGCACTGTGCGCCGCGACGGCGTTCATTTTCAGGGGCTACGCTTCATGAGCCTAATCTTGGCTCCATATGTCG
>Ga0307486_1002704_pt1 | contig 12132 bp, 11 predicted proteins | sample CBIW02metaG_FD_203663 | JGI IMG/M metagenome (GOLD analysis project Ga0307486, IMG submission 203663) | Sea-ice brine microbial communities from Beaufort Sea near Barrow, Alaska, United States - CBIW 0.2 | ecosystem: Environmental > Aquatic > Marine > Coastal | place: USA: Alaska | collected... | reverse complement strand
GTTGAATAATTTTTACCCTTTCCATCTATTGTGTTATTACTTTTTGAATATAAGCTCCATAACCACTTTTTCCGTACCTAACTGCAGCTTTTGAAGCTTGTTCTTTACTTATAAAACCATGCAAGTATGCAATTTCTTCTATACATGCAATTTTTTTATCCGTACGCTTTTCAATGACTCGTACAAATTCTGAAGCATCATCCATGGAATCGACAGTACCTGTATCTAACCAGGCCATTCCCCTGGTCATTTTCCCTACTTCCAGTTCTCCCAATTGTAGGTACATTTCATTCAATGTGGTAATTTCCTTTTCTCCCCTTTTAGATGGTTCTACACGTTTTGCGAATTCTATAACCCTGTTATCATAAAAATATAAACCTGGTACCGCATAGGATGATTTCGGCTTTTCGGGTTTTTCTTCAATACTAATCACCTTATTGTTTTCATCAAACTCCACAACGCCATAACGTTCGGGTTCATTCACAGGATACGCAAAAATAGAAGCTCCAAGAACATTTGTTTTGCTTCGTATTAATGTTCCAAAACCGCTACCATAAAATATATTGTCCCCTAATATAAGGGCTACTTTATCTTTTCCAATAAACTCCTCTCCAATAATAAAGGCTTCTGCCAATCCGTTTGGTTCCGGCTGCACAGCATATTCAAATTTACACCCAACTTGAGAACCATCTCCCAATAAATTTTTAAAAGCTTCCTGATCGTGAGGGGTGGTAATAATCAATATTTCCCTGATCCCTGCAATCATTAATACTGATAGAGGGTAATAGATCATTGGTTTGTCATAAACAGGTAATAATTGTTTACTTACAGAAATTGTTATTGGATATAAACGGGTTCCTGAGCCTCCGGCGAGAATAATACCTTTCATAATTTATTAATTATATTGTTTTGTATAGTATTCTTGATATTTCCCGGAAGTTACGTTCTTTAACCAGTCTTCATTCTCCAAATACCAATCAATCGTTTTTTCCAATCCTTCTTCAAATGTTACAGATGGCTTCCAGCCAAGTTCCTTGTTGATTTTTGTGGCATCTATAGCGTAACGCTTATCATGACCCGGACGATCTTTGATATATTTGATCAGTTTTGCAGAACTGCCTTCATCTCTTCCGAGTTTTTTATCCATCAATTCACATAACAGTTTTATCAAATCTAAATTTTGCCACTCATTGAAGCCACCAATATTATAGGTCTCTTTATTTTTTCCTTTATGAAAAGCAAGATCAATAGCGATTGCGTGATCAATCACATACAACCAGTCCCTGGTATATTTACCATCTCCATAAACAGGTAAAGACTTATTTTGAATTATATTATGAATAAAAAGAGGTATCAGTTTTTCCGGAAATTGATTGGGCCCGTAATTATTAGAACAATTAGTTATAATAAAAGGTAAACCATAAGTTTCGCCATAGGCTCGCACAAAATGATCTGAACTGGCTTTTGATGCCGAATATGGCGAGTTTGGATCATAAGCAGTAGATTCCGTAAAAAGTCCTGTTTCACCCAAAGTTCCATACACTTCATCCGTGCTTATATGATAAAAAAGCTTGTCCTCTAAATCATCTTTCCATAATTCCTTTGCTGCATTTAGCAAATTCATGGTTCCTATTACATTGGTTTTTACAAATGCCAAGGGATCCGTAATGGAACGATCTACGTGAGATTCAGCAGCTAAATGGATAACTTTATCGAAATTATATTTTTCAAACAAATTATTAATTTCTTCAGCATTGTTGATATCCGCCTTTATAAAATGATAATTTTGTTTCTCTTCTATATCTAAAAGGTTTTCCAAATTACCGGCATATGTCAATGCATCCAAATTAAATATCGCGTATTCCGGATATTTTTTTACGAAGCGCCGAACAACGTGAGAACCGATAAAACCTGCACCTCCTGTAATTAATATTTTCATGATTAATTGTTATATGTAATATTGTTTATACCAATCAATAAATTTTCCCACTCCTTCAATAACATTAGTTTTTGGATTGTAGTCAAAATCCTTTTTTAATGAATCTACATCTGCCCAGGTCCTGTTCACATCTCCTGCTTGCATTGGAAGCATTTCTTTTTTGGCTTCAACCCCCAATTGTTTTTCAATTTCTTCAATAAAATCCAAAAGCTTCACAGGTTTACTATTCCCTATATTATAAAGAGAATATTTTTCTCCCTCATTCTCCTGGTTTATTACCTTGACAACACCATCAATAATATCGTCTATATAAGTAAAATCACGTTCAAGATCTCCTTGATTAAATACCTTAATAGGATTTCCTTTTATTATAGCGTCGGTAAATAAAAACATAGCCATATCCGGTCTTCCCCATGGTCCGTAAACAGTAAAAAATCTTAAACCTGTGGTTTAAAATCCATACAAATGGCTGTAGGTATGAGCCATTAATTCATTGCTCTTTTTGGTCGCAGCATATAGACTTATGGGATGATCTACATTGTCTTCAGTGGAAAAAGGAACTTTTGCATTTAGGCCATAAACACTTGAACTGCTTGCGTAAATTAAATGTTTGACCTTATGATGCCTGCAACATTCCAGAAGATTTAGATAACCTACAACATTGCTGTCGATATATGCTTCAGGATTTTCAATACTATAGCGAACACCTGCTTGCGCAGCGAGGTTACAAACAATATCGAAATTGTATTCCTTAAAAATTCCCGGAAGGTTTTCTCTATCCTCTAAATTAAGCCTTATAAACCTGAAGTGCTCATATTTATTACTGGAAACAGGATTATTAAAAATTTCGGCCCCGGATCTCTCAATCCCCAATTCGTTCAACCTGTCGTATTTCAGATTTACGTCATAGTAATCATTGATATTATCTATCCCAACAACATTAAAACCGTCTTTTAATAGCTTTTTGGCTAAATGGAAGCCAATAAATCCCGCAGCACCTGTAACTAAAATATTCTTCATAATAATTAATCCAATTAACTCCCAATCACAAAAACCTCAAACCCAACTTTCTTCAATTCAGCTTTATTCAATAATCTTCTGCCATCAAATAAAAATGCCGGTTTCAGCATATAATCGTAAACTGCTTTCCAGTCCAGGTTTTTAAATTCGTCCCATTCGGTTAAAACTGCAACGGCGTGAGAATCTTTACAGGCTTCCACAGCCGTGTTTACTACTTTCACCCTGTCGCGAATTTCCTCACTGTTATGAGTGCCTAAAGCTTCCAGATCTGCATAGATCCGTTCTTCACTTACTTTTGGATCGTATATTACGATTTCAGCTTGTTCGTTCAGTAAATAATCCGCAACATAAATAGCGGCAGATTCACGGGTATCGTTGGTATCTTTTTTAAAGGCCCAACCCAAAAAGGCAATCTTTTTGCCGGAAACCGTATTGTAAAGGGTTTTTACGATTTTTTCCGCAAAACGCCTTTTTTGATGATCGTTCATGATAATAACCTGTTCCCAGTAATCGGCAACCTCATTTAATCCAAAGGATTTGGAAATATAAACCAGGTTCAAAATGTCCTTTTGAAAACAGGAACCTCCAAAACCAACAGAAGATTTCAGGAATTTTGGCCCTATCCTGGAATCCATTCCCACGGCTTTAGCTACTTCGTCCACATCAGCCCCTGTTTTTTCGCAGATCTCGCTCATCGCATTGATGCTTGAAATTCTCTGTGCCAAAAAAGCATTTGCGGTCAACTTGGACAATTCCGAAGACCAAAGGTTTGTGGTAAGGATCTGTGCTTTCGGGATCCATTGAGCATATACATCTACCAATGCGTCAACGGCTTTTTTTCCTTTTTCGGTATCAATTCCACCTCCAATTAAAACGCGGTCCGGATTTAACAGATCCTGTACCGCGGTACCTTCGGCCAAAAACTCAGGATTTGACAGAATTTGAAAATTCACCCCGTTCCCGGTATTATCTAAAATATTTTTCAAAGCCTCGGCTGTACGCACCGGCAAAGTAGATTTTTCAACTACAATTTTATCGTTTTTAGCCACCCTGGCAATTTGCCTCGCGCAAATCTCTATAAATTTCAAATCGGCAGCCATTCCCTTTCCTATTCCGTAGGTTTTGGTGGGAGTATTTACCGAGATAAAGATCATATCAGCTTTATCAATTGCTCCGTCAACATCGGTTGAAAAGAATAAGTTCCTCCCGCGGGCTTCTTTCACTATATCAGACAACCCCGGCTCGTAAATAGGAATATTCTCCACATCCTCATCATTCCAGGCAGCAATCCTCTTTTCGTTGATGTCTACTACAGTAACATTAATTTCGGGACATTTCTGAGCGATAATTGCCATTGTTGGACCTCCTACGTAGCCGGCTCCAATACAGCATATATTCTTTATCTTCATTATTTAATAGATTTCGCGGATTATTACGGATTGGTTAAGCCTCTCCCCCCGCCCTCTCCGAAGGAGAGGGAGCTGGAAAATGCCATATTTTAATATATCTAATTTAATCGTCTTTTATTTAATTCTTAAAAACTCCCCCTTCGGGGGTTGGGGGGATTTACAACTTTTTATCACATCTATCCCCCAACACCCCTTTAACATCATACACAACCGTACTTCCATTTTTGAATTTATCCAAATCCAAAGCTAAGAATTCCTTATGGGAAACAGCCAATACAACGGCGTCAAATTTCCCTGAAGGCATCGTGTTGGATGTTTCCAAACCGTATTCATGCATCACTTCTGCCGGATTGGCCAAAGGATCGAATATAGTCACATTTGTTCCGTACTCTTTAAGATTCTTGATAACATCAACTACCTTCGTATTTCTGACATCGGGGCAGTTTTCCTTAAAGGTAATTCCAAGAACAAGGATATTTGCTCCTTTTACCTTAAGGTCATTTTGCAACATTAGCTTAACAACTTCGCTTGCAACATATTGGCCCATAGAGTCATTCATTCTTCTGCCGGCAAGGATAATTTCAGGGTGATACCCCAATTCCTGGGCTTTTTGAGCTAAATAATAAGGATCTACACCAATACAATGTCCGCCAACAAGACCCGGTTTAAACGGTAAAAAGTTCCATTTGGTCCCTGCAGCTTCCAACACGTCCTGGGTATCAATATCCATCATATTGAAGATCTTGGCCAATTCATTTACAAATGCAATGTTGATGTCGCGTTGTGAATTTTCAATCACCTTAGCTGCTTCTGCTACCTTAATTGTAGGCGCCAGGTGGGTACCGGCGGTAATAACGGTGGCATATAAGTCATTGATTTTTTTTCCAATTTCCGGAGTCGAACCCGCAGTAACCTTTAATATTTTTTCAACAGTGTGTTCTTTATCACCCGGATTGATCCTTTCCGGCGAATAACCCGCGAAGAAATCTACATTGAATTTCAATCCACTGGCTTTTTCGAGTACCGGAACACATTCCTCTTCGGTCACGCCCGGATATACGGTAGATTCGTAAATTACGATATCACCTTTTTTCAAGACCTTCCCAACCGTTTCACTGCTTTTATAAAGCGGAGTTAAATCGGGACGATTATTTTTATCTACCGGAGTAGGAACAGTAATAATATAGTAATTACAATCTTTAATGTCATCCAGATTCGTTGTGCAAAAAAGTCCGCTCTTTTCAGTTGGCTTATCTACCAATGCCGATTTTAAAAGATCATCTTCAACTTCCAATGTGCGGTCGTGACCATTTTTAAGCTCGTCTACCCTGGCCTTGTTGATATCGAATCCTATAACGGGATATTTTGTGGAAAATAATCTGGCTAATGGAAGACCTACGTAACCAAGACCTATTATTGCTATTTTAATATTGTTCATTAATTGATTGGTTATTTCGCTAATTCGGTCCCGAAGCATCGGGAGTTAATTTGGTAACTATTGTTTTAAAAAAACAAATTTAGGTAAATTGAAATCATTTTCACAATTCCAAAATTCCCCCTTTGGGGGTTAGGGGGCTAAATTCTCCCAGTACCAATCCACCGCCTCCTTCAAGCCGGCTTCAATTTTAAACTGAGGATCATATCCCAGCAATGATTTAGCTTTTTCAACCGAAGCCAACGAATGAGGAATATCCCCTGCCCTGTTTGGTCCGTGTTTGATTTCAATTTTCGCTATTTCAGGATCGTATTTGGATAAAAATTCTTTCAGCAAGGTAGTAAGTTCCAGTAAATTTGTTCGGTCACCCACTGCGGTATTGTACACCTGGTTTACGGCTTCTTTATTTTCAGAAGTAAGTGCCAGGAGATTCATTTGGATCACATTGTCTATATAAGTGAAATCGCGGGAATACGTGCCGTCTCCATTAATCAAAGGAGATTCGTGGTTCATCAACTGAATAACGAATTTTGGTATTACCGCGGCATAAGCTCCGTCCGGATCTTGTTTTCTTCCAAAGACGTTGAAATATCTCAGTCCGATAGTGTCCAGATCATAGGCAGATTTAAAAATATCGGCGTATAGCTCGTTTACATATTTTGTTATGGCATAAGGAGAAAGTGGTTTCCCTATCAAATCTTCCACTTTGGGAAGGTTTTCTGAATCGCCGTAGGTAGAAGAGCTGGCCGCATATACAAAGCGTTTTACCTCAGCATCCCGGGCAGCGACCAACATATTCAAGAATCCAGAAACATTCACCTCATTGGTGGTAATTGGATCGTTTAAAGAACGGGGAACCGATCCCAATGCCGCTTCGTGAAAGATATAATCCACTCCTTGGGCTGCTTTATGGCAGGTTTCAAGATTTCGGATGTCCCCTTCTATTAAGGTGAAATTGGGATTGTCTATAATTGGGGAAAGATTTTCCCTTTTACCCGTGGCGAAGTTATCTAGGCAAACCACACTCGCACCGAGTTCTATAAGCTTTTCACAAAGGTTGGAACCTATAAAGCCGGCTCCACCGGTTACCAATATTTTTTTAGAACTTAATTTTGAAAATTGTTCCTTATGCATAAATTATTTTTTGAATCAAGCGGCAAAGATAAGGTTTCTATTTTAAGATGTTGAATGTGAAATATTAAAGAAATGTGAAAAAGGTTGAAGTCTCTCTGGGAAACAATTAGCGGCAAAACAGGTTTACCAAATATTTTAATTACTAATATAGGTAACCTAATAAATATAATATAAATAAATTTTTGAATATGCAGTTCCTTTAAAGGTTTGAATTAAATCAATATTTTCAGATCGATTTTTAATTTCAGTTACAGAAATAATATAGTCTCCCCCCATTTTTTTTACCTCCTTAAAATCGATTTGTAAATTGTTAACAGGCTGCACTGTCTTATAAAAAAAGTCGTCATAATTCTTACCTAATTCTGTTGTAAATATATACGCGCGGGATCCCCAATTATCAAAATATTGCTTTAATTTTAAATCTTTATCAAGCTCACTGCATATAATTTTTCTAAATTGATGTTTATATTGTAGAGGATAACTTGAAGAATATCCATCAAGGGTATAAAACCCATTGTATTGAGAAACTCCCGGGTATATCCCAATACTAATGGTTCTATAAGATTCTTTTGGTTTTCCAATGAACTTTTCAATTGCATTAAATTGTTCAACAGAATAAAAATCACTGAATGAGGGAGAATTACGGTTTTTATATAATTCGTGAAAACTTAAAACGTACATAAGTTGGAGCAATAAAAATGATCCCAAAACTAAATTCTTATTCCTGATATTTCGACTTATTCCCACTAATGAAATTCCTAATATAATATACCAAAACATTGGGTGAAGAAAATGAAAACGGTCAAATTGTATTGGAATAATTTCGTTTAGTTGGTTCTTAAAAGGAAGAAATGGAGTCCAATCAATGAATCCATAAAATAAGGAAGTAATAATTATGAAAACTAAGATTGAAAGAAATTTTAAATTAACTCTTTTATCTTTTAATAATATTATTGAAAATATTAAAACAGGAATTGAAATATATCTTTGCAAGCTATAAGCATGCCATTGTCCTAAGAGGAACATATCTATTGATTTTACAACAGCCCCATTAAAATTTATACCAATAGTTTTAAATTCTTTTCGATGTGAGACGAAATCATCATTAAAGAAAAAATCAAAGAACAATGGAAAATGACTGATGATGTAACCCATCGCCAAAAAACATAGAGATGCAAATGAGTAATAGTTTATTCTCCTAAGTTTAATTATATCATAAATTAAAATCAGTAAGAATATGAACATTATAAAAAAACCGGACAAAATAAGAGATGAATAAAATGGAAAGAAAATCAAAATAATCCAATCGATAATGCTTTTCTTTCCATTCCTAATATTTAAAAAAGCATAAAATAGTATTGGTAATCCAGCTATAGTTATTGTAAAGGACCAAAAAGGGAGAAAGGCGAATATAAGTGCTACTCCAAAATTTATAAACGACTCCTTATTCTTTAAAAAATAGACTTTTAAAAGAAAAAACATTCCGACAAAAGCAATAATACCAATCAAAAATTTGTTTACAACATAACCCCAATAGATACCAAATATTTTAAACCAAATCAAGCTAATATCATAGGTGCCATAAACCGAACTGCGCGGTAACCCATTCATTATCTGATCAAATATTAAATTGGGGGAGGAAAATATTCCACCATTGGTCAATAATATTTTCACCCAAACCAAATTAGAATCTAAATTATCCGGAATAAGTAATGAAGAATTCTTACCCAAAAAAACATAAGGTGAAAAATAAAGGATTATGATTCCTAGTCCTAGTATGATAAGATTATATTCATTTTTCAAGTGCGTTTTAATAAACTTAATATAATAATTATTAATTATTAATATACCAGAAGATAAATAAGAAAACATTCGAAAAAAGGCTGACATCATAGAATTGATTTACTTCATTAGATTAAGATAACAAAGACCAAAATCCAGACAATATTAGATATTCTTAACAGCTTCATAAAGCTCATTTTTTATGAATTCAATGGTGTCCTTTTCCAATTCATAAAAAAACGGAAGCCTTACAACACAATCTGTATAGCGGTCGGCATTTACCAAATTTCTGCCATCGTGTTTATCTATATAAAACGGACTTTTATGTAAGCTCAAATAGTGAAAAACCGCCAATATACCATTCGATTTTAATTTATCTATCACTACATTTCTCTGCTCCAGATCTTTACATACCAGATAAAACATGCGCGCATTATTGGTTGCAAAGTCCGGAATTCTCGGGAGACGAATATCATTTTCCATGGCCCATTCTTTTAAACCTTCCTGATACTTATTCCAATGCTGAAGTCTTTTAGCTTGTATGTCGTCCAGATTCTCTAATTGTGCCCAGAGAAAGGCAGCAATAATTTCAGATGGCAAAAAAGAACTTCCCACAGCCACCCAACCATATTTATCCACTTCTCCTCTAAAAAAAGCGGACCTGTTGGTTCCCTTTTCCCAAATAATTTCGGCCTTAGCCATAAATTTTGGGTCATTAATGGCAAGCATTCCTCCTTCCCCGGAAATGATATTCTTGGTTTCATGAAAAGAAAATGCAGCCAAATGACCAATAGATCCAAGAGCTCTTTTAATGCCGTCCTTTCCAGTATAAAAACTCTCTATTGCCTGTGCGGCATCTTCTATAACAAAAAGTTCGTGTTTATCTGCCAATGCCATAATCTTATCCATATCGCAGGCTACTCCGGCATAATGCACAGGGACAATGGCTTTGGTTTTGGATGTTATTAAAGCTTCAATGCTGTCTTCGTCAATTCCGGGATGATCCTTTCTGCTGTCTGCAAATATTATTTTGGCTCCTCTCAACACAAAGGCATTGGCCGTTGAAACAAAAGTATAGGAAGGCATAATAATTTCATCTCCTGGCTTGACATCAATGAGGAGTGCCGACATTTCCAGCGCGTCTGTACATGAAGTGGTGAGCAAACATTTCCCGAAGTTATATCGCTCTTTTAAATAATCCTGACACAGCCGGGTATATTTACCGTTCCCGGATATTTTACCTGTATTTACCGCATCATAAATATAATGAGTTTCTTTGCCGGTGAGGTGGGGTTTATTGAAAGGTATTTTTTCCATTCTATTTTAATCGTGTTCTAAATTTTTTAAAAACAAAAGGGTTATCGTTCAAATCCTCAATTATGAGGAGCTTAACTGCTTTTTTTCCACAGAGAATTATAGGATACTCTTCATCATACATCAACAGTTTTCCTGGAGCAGGGATTTCAGATATAATATCATGAACAACTTCGCATTCTCTTATTCGAATAATTTCCCCTTCTTCAGTTTTACTCTTAGCTCCTCCATACGGATATCCAACAGCGTCTACAAATCTCACAATTTCAGCAGCCTCTTTAGCCCAGTCTATATAATAATCATCTTCATTTCTCCATATACTATATGTGGCATCATTTTTCATTTGAGGTAAACTGGGCAATACATTTTTTTCTAATATGGCATTCATTATATTTAAAACTATATCAACATATAAACTAGCTATTAATTCAATTGCTTTTTGAATTTTAAGAGGATAGGTTATACCCACCTTTTTTTGAAAAATAATATCACCCTCATCCATTTTATCATTTGCCCAAATAGCAGAGGCCCCTAAATATGACTCTCCATTGATGAGCATATTTACAGTCGGAGAAAACCCCCTATATTTTGGGAGAAATGAGTCATGTAAAACAATAAGATTTTTTTGATTTTTAATTAGCCATCTCCAACCTATTGCTAAAGAAAGTTCACTTTGAATTGTCAAATTTTGACTTCGTTCTATATACTTGATATTATAATTGTTGCAAAGGACACGAATTTCATCAAAATAATCTTCCTCATTTCCTTTGTCTCTTGCACCCACAACTAAATCAATGCTGTTTAAATATATTTTGGAATTAGTTAAAGCTGTTAAAACTTTATAACCTTTCTTATTCAACAAATAAAGTGTTAACGCCATTAATTATCTGATTATTTATTATTCATTATTTTTTTTATTATATATATCGGTCGGTTTTTAACACCCTCAAAGGTCTTACCAACATATAATCCAATAATCCCTAGCGTTGATAAAATTATTCCAGATAATAACCAGATAGAAATTATTAAACTCGTATATCCTAAAACTAAAACATCACCTTTTAACCATTTTATAAAATAAATAAATGCAACCAAAACAGAAATCACAGAAATGAACAACCCTGTTTTTATCAAAAGACGAATAGGTTTATCTGAATAAGCAAGAATAATATCTAGAGCCAGGTTGATTAATCTTTTAAGATTATAACTAGATTTCCCTTCATTTCTATCATCATGTTCAACATTTACTTTTGTTGATTTAAAACCTACCCATTTAACCATAGTAGGAAAATATCTTATAGATTCCCGCATAGATACAACTGCATTCACCACATTCCTGCTATAGATCCCAAAGTTGGCTACGGTTTCATCTTGTTCAGATCCTGTTAGGTAACCAAGTGTTCTATAAAATATTTTTGAAAAAAGCTTCTTGAAAAAACGGTCCTTCCTATCAAATCTCCTGGCTAAAACTATATCAAAGCCTTCCTGAGCCTTTTTATATAATTTTTCGATTTCTTCAGGTTGGTCCTGTAAGTCACAATCCATTACAACTACCCAATCTCCCTTAGCATGGTCCAGGCCCGCTGTAATGGCATAATGTTGCCCAAAGTTCCTGCTTAATTTTATTCCAATAATTTTTGGATTAGTTTTAGCTATATTTTCAATTACTCCCCAGGAACTGTCCGGTCCACAATCCTCCACCAGTATAATTTCATAATCGGTTGTGATTTTTCGAATACTGCTTTCAATCCTTTCAACCAAAACAGGTATTATTTTTTCGGCATTATAAACGGGACTAACAATGGAAAGATGCGGCATACGTTTAAAATTTAACTGTTACTATGGTTCCTAAGATAATTAATAACAAACCTATTACTTTACCCCAGGTAAATGTTTCCCCCAATAAAAAAATACCAATAAAAAATACCAAAGCGGGTGACAGGCTCATAAAAGGGTAAGCTACGGTAATTTCAAATGGTTATGCTTTAGAAAGTTGTGGAAGAAGTAAATCTTCATATCGCCTCGTAATTGAACGATAGGTTTTTATAGACGAAATATCCGAAGCAACATTCTTTGCAAGGTCTAACGCTTTTGTTGAA
>Ga0307486_1002702_pt1 | contig 12134 bp, 10 predicted proteins | sample CBIW02metaG_FD_203663 | JGI IMG/M metagenome (GOLD analysis project Ga0307486, IMG submission 203663) | Sea-ice brine microbial communities from Beaufort Sea near Barrow, Alaska, United States - CBIW 0.2 | ecosystem: Environmental > Aquatic > Marine > Coastal | place: USA: Alaska | collected... | reverse complement strand
GTTCCGTTAATTACTGTAGTTTCTGTATGGCAATCAATACACTCAAATCGTCCTTTAATCTTTTTCCACGATCGAATTAAACCACATACAGGGCATTCAAAACCATGTGGCCATCGTGCTAAGACCATGTAGTCAATGCAATCCTGTTCAGTATTAAACATTCCTTCAAATTCCATTTGATCTGCCGGATAATTCATCCAACTAAGTTACTAATTTACGGGAGAAGATCGGATACCCCATTAAGTATTATATCTGAAATAAAAAATCAAAATACAGAAAATGAATTTACTCAAATTTTCGAAAAATATCCAGATGAATCCTCCTGTATAGATGGCTTCAATATGTGCAGAATTATCATGACGAGTTTTGCTATAAGTTTAATATACGGTATTTTGAGGATAAACTATTCGATAGACCGATGATTGCTGATTTAGAAGCAATTTGGTACATGTAACGGACAGTCATATATTTTAATCTTGATTTTTGATTTATTCTGCTATTATTACCTCTACATTATTTTTCTGAAGCATAATTACACTTTCTTCTTCCACATTCGCATCAGTAATAATTTTATCTATTTTATGAAAACTTTCAATAAAAGAAAATCCATTTTTTTTGAATTTAGACGAATCTGCTACAACAATAACCTCCTGGGCAATTTCAATCATTATTTGATTAAGGTAAGCTTCCTCCATATGATGTGTAAAAACACCTACATTAGGTTTTATACCGTCAATTCCTAAAAAAAGTTTATTGCAATTTAGCTGACGAAGATTACGTTCAGCCATTGGACCTACAAGGGACATGGAAAATTCTTTCAGGTATCCTCCAGGCATAAACACTTCTAAATTTTTATACTGTGAAAGATTCGTAACAATATCCAATGCATTACTTATTACTGTTAGCTTTTCAAATGATCCTAAATTATTTGAAATTTCAAAAGTAGTAGTTCCAGAGTCCAGAATAATTGAATCATTTTCCTCAATTAAACTAATCGCTTTTTTTCCTATTAAACGTTTATAATCCAGATTAATATTTTTCTTCTCAGAAATTGTCAGTGCTATATTATTAAATTTAAACGCACCTCCGTGGGCCCTAATGAGTAATTTATTTTTTTCCAATTTATCCAAATCGTTCCGGATGGTCACTTCACTTACTCCAAGTTCCTGACTTAAATTATTTACATATACTTGACCCAAATCATCAAGAAGTTGAAGAATTTTTGACCTACGTTCTGCAGATTTTTTCATAATTTATTAATAATATTATCCAACAAATATTAAAAAGTTTTTTTTCTAATTTATCAAAAAAAACATTTAATACTTTTTTAATTTTTGAAAACATATAATATAAATTATTTTTAGAATTGTTATTGATTTATAAGCACGTTGGTAGTTCCCCCTCCTGCCAAAGTTATATCCACAGGAGCATTAGTCTTCCAGGAGCCATTTGTAAAGTCCGGAACATCAATGGATGTCGCTCTTTTCTTTACAGATTCTTCTGATAATGGTACAATTGCACTCCATAATGCAGCATCATAAACATCCTGATCAAGTGGTAAGCCGTTTCTCAAGCAGTCTATTAAACGCCAACGCATAATAAAGTCCATTCCTCCATGACCTCCGATTTCTTTGGCCATATTTCCAACTTTTTTCACGATTTCAGGAGTATATTCATCTTCAAGGCTTTTCATTTCCGCTTCATCTAACCAGTCGTGCCCCTTTGCTATTTTTGCAGGTGAAGGATATTTTCTTGCAAAAGCCTTTGTACCACTTACCAAGTGTATCCTAGAATAAGATCTAGGAGAGGAAACATCGTGTTGAATCATAATACTTCTTCCATTTTTAGTCTTGATAGTAGTAGTATTCATATTACCCCTATATGATTTTCCAACAAATGGATCATAGAAATCATCAGAGGATGCTAATTCCTTTGCTTTATCTGCCATCGTAAAGTCATTGCTGGACAATGAAGTTAAATAGTCCATTTGGTCGCCTCTATTAATATTCATTATCTGACAAATCGGACCCAGACCGTGTGTAGGATAAATATTTCCATTCCTTTCGTAATTTTCTCTTAACCTCCACATATCTTGATAGCCATCCTTACTAAAGTTAAGATCTATTAAATTATGAATATACGCTCCTTCCCCGTGTATAATTTCTCCGAAATATCCTTGGCGTGCCATATTAAGAGTTAATAGTTCAAAGAAATCATAGCAACAATTTTCCAACATCATACAATGTTTTTTGGTCCTTTCTGAAGTTTCTACCAATTCCCAACACTCATCGATAGTTTTTGCTGCTGGTACTTCAACCGCTACATGTTTGCCCGCTTCCATTGAATAAACAGCCATACGAACATGCCAATCCCAGGGTGTTGCAATATAAATAAGGTCTATATCATCCCTATCAACCATTTCTTTCCAGGCATTATCGCTCCCAGTATAAGAAACAGGATTATGTGGGGTTCCTTCAAGGGTTTTCTGAACCTTTTCAACTTCTTTTGGTCTAAGATCACAAAGACCTTTAATTTCAACCCCCTCAATTTTACTCATTGCCTCAACACCACCCGGGCCTCTCATTCCCAACCCAATAAAACCAATTCGTACTTTATCCAGTTTTGGGGCAGCAAAACCGGACATATTAAAACGTTGTGATTTTAGCCGTGAGGCCGAAGCCAAAATTTCATTGGTGCTCTTACAGCTAACCAAACTTCCACTTACCAAACCAAGTCCAGCTAAGCCGGTAATACGAAGAAAATCTCTTCTATTATTTTTCATGATTTATGGTTTTAATATTAATGATTCCTTAATTTTAAAATTGATAGGTTTTTTTTGCGTTAGTATAAAATATTTTTTCCACTACATCTTTTGGAAGATTTAAACCCTTAAATTTTCCTCTAAATTCTGGAGCTTCCAGGATTTCATCAGTAGCGAAAAATTTATAATGAAACGTCCAAAGAAGCTCAAAGCGTTCAGCGATATCTTCAGCTGATGTGTTTCCGTCATCAATTACATCTGTTCCGTACATGATTTTATCCTGATATTTTATACAGAAATCACGCACTGCATCCCAATTATCTTTAGCCTGTAACTGAAGGTGGCAAATCCTCTCGGCGACATCTGTCAGTGTATTTGGGAACTCTTCCAAGCGTTTAGATACTTCATCTATGCTCCATTCCATACTGAATAAGTGAAGGGCTACATATCTTAATGTTGGAAATTTTTTAAGCATATTGTCCCTGGTCTGCATTTGTTCTTCATATGTAGGATATTCCTTTTGAAGGAACATATGGTATTCAGGATGTTCTGAAAAATAATTTCGATCCGAATCCACAGTCATTTCTTCCAAAGGCAACCAGCAATTACGAGGTTCGCCCTGATGCCCTAATAAAAGAATATCATTTTCTACCAAATATTCGAAAATAGGATCGAATATTGGATTGTCAATCATTACAAAATTCCCGTTTTCATCGTGCCAATTAAAACCTACATCTTTCCAGATTTTCACCCCGACTGCACCATTAGAAAGGCCTCTTTTTATCTGGTTAATAGCTGAGATGGTAAAACTTTCCTTTCCCCAATCCCGAAAATCGAAACTAGTGATATATTGTAACCTACCGGGATATTTTTTCTGTAGATCAAGAATTACCTTTTCCTGTTTTTCAATTGACTCAAAAAAAGGAATGTTGGTGTTTATTGATAAAAATGAAGCATTGAGTTTTAATGCTTTCTCCATTTTTTCAGGAGATACAGTGTTTAAATGAACTTGGGCATCGATGAATTTTGATAACATTATTTATTGTTTTTGACGATTTCTAGTTTTCCTTTCACCAGACTGGTTATTTCGGCAGTGGCTTGTGGGAAAACTTTTCTTAAATCTATTTCTGCATTATTTTTAAGCAATTCCCGCAAGGTCATCATAAAAATATTTTTAATTTCTGTAGCTAGATTCACCTTACAAATCCCTCTTGATATTGCGGCCTGCAACTGTTCTCCGGGAACCCCGGAGCCTCCGTGAAGAACAAGGGTAGCGGGCGTGATCTCAGAAATACTAGAAAGCAAATCCAATTGCAATTTTGGTTCCTGTTTATAGAATCCATGTGCAGTACCTATTGCCACGGCTAAAGCATCAACTCCTGTTTCCTCCACGAATGCTTTAGCTTCCTGAGGTTGGGTAAAGCCTTGTTGGTCGTGAGATTGACCTAATTTTGCCACATAACCCAGTTCAGCTTCAACATGGGCACCATAAGATTTTGCACGTTTTACCACCTCCTTAGTTATTTTTACGTTTTCCTCAAACGAAAGTTCACTACCGTCTATCATGACTGAATCAAAACCGGCGTCTAAACAAGACTGAACTAATTGAACCGAACCTCCGTGATCAAGGTGTATCCATCCTTCTACTCCAAATTCTTTCATTCCTAAACGGGCCATTGCAACAGCAGTTTCTAACCCCATATATTGAATCGAACTCTGGGTAAGTTGCAAAATTAAAGGCTCGTTTAAGTCTGAGGCTGCTTTTAATACGCCGTGCAACGTTTCAAGATTATAAAAATTCGTAGCTAAAAGACCTCTTCCTTCTTTGGTGAATTGATGTAATTTATTTTTGATTTTCATTTCGTTAAAATTGTTGATTTAAAATTTGTTGCTTTTGTTTCTCTATGTCCTCTTTTGAAGAAAATGCCTTAGTCCCACCAGCTTTTGTCGTACTTATGGATCCCATTAGATTTGCATTTATAAGACATTCTTTGAGAGGTGCCCCTCCCAGATATTTTTCAATAAAACCTGCGTTAAAAGAATCACCAGCACCAATGGAATCTTTATAAATATCATTTAGAAAGGGAGCAAGAATAATTTCGTCTTCCCCGGAAATTAATCTACTCCCCTTTTCACCTAACTTTAAGGCTATTATATTGGTATATGGTCTAAGTTCTTCAATGGCAAGATCAATATTATTTTCTTTGGTAAGTGCCAACAACTCAACTTTGTTTGGAAAAAATATATCCACGTAAGGCAGACATGATTTATAATCAAACTTCCATTCATGATCAGGATCATATTGTAAATCCAGTGAAGTTGTTAGGCCTGCAGCTTTCGCCTTTCTAAAAATCTCAGTAATATCCTTTTTAATTCCTTTTTGCAAAAAATAACTGGAAAGATGAAAATGATTAAATGTATTTATACTTTCCCATGGAATATCATTTATGGTCAAAAAATTCATAGCCCCACAATAAGTAACATTAGCACGATCCTGGTCATAATTCATTACTATGGTAATCCCGGTTTTTAAATTTGATTTTTTTGTTATAAAACGTGTATCTACGTTTTTAAGCTGAAGTTCCTCTAAAACAAATTTTCCAAAATCATCATCACCTATAATTCCACAAAAAGAAGTTCTTACACCCATCGCCGAAATATTTGAAGCCATAATAGCCGATGAACTTCCTAGAGTGAAATGCATTGATTCAGCAATTATTTCTGTACCTACTTTTGGAAAACCTTTAATGTTATTTAAGATGATATCTACATTTAATTCACCTATTACTAGCAATTTTTTAATGCTCATATTCGCTTTTATTAATTTGTACTTTTGGTAATAGTATTTCTACATCTTCTTTTTCAAACATTCCTAACCCCTCTGACAAACAATTAGCTGCACCACATGCGACGCCATAGGCAGCAATCTTTTCAATTCCAAATTTTTCAAAGACGGCGAATGCAATTCCGGCAGTAAGGCAATCCCCACTGCCTACGGTACTAACCACATTGTTTATTGCTACATTTGAAGTTATAATTTGACCCTTATAAAATAAATCCAAGCCATCCTTGCCTTTAGTTAATGCCACCAATTTTACTTGGCCATTTAGTTTTTTAAGCAGGTCCTTTATATTACTGCTACCACAAAGGTTCACGGCCTCATGTTGGTTTAAGTGCAGGCCGAAGAAACCATTTTTTAAGGCTTCTTCCAGCTGTATTCCGCTACAATCTAGAATTACTTTTATATTGCTTTTCTCTGCGATTTCAATTAATTGTGCATAAGCATCATTTGGCGAGTTTTTGGGCCAGGTACCCGACATACTAATTAATGAAGCATTAGCTATATCTGATTTAAACTTATCTTTAAGTTCAATTAAATTCTTCGCTTGCAGAGAAGGACCAGGTTCCAGCAATTCTGTGTTTTGAAAATCGAAATTTTTAGACCTGAAAGTATAACATTTTCGATTGTTTCCCGGAAGTTGAATTCCAGAAATTTCTATATTTCTCTTGCTACATTCTTTTTTAATCCAATCCCCATTGTTGCCAGCCCAATTAGCCAGTAATTTGGATCTACCTCCAAGTTCGGCAATAGCAAGAGCAACATGCACTCCTTTTCCTCCTGGATATTCCTCCAGTTTTTTTATGCGATTTACTCCCCCGGCCTGAAAATTATCAAGCCAGGCATAGGTATCTATAGAAGGATTCGGACAAACACTCAGAATCATTTTTTGAGTTCTTTAGGATATTCATAAATAGTGACACCTTGCACCACCCTGTTTATTGCACCTGAAACACAGGGATTATCAGGATTAAGGCCAAGTTCCAAAGACTTATAAAATCCGAGCAATTGTCCTACCAATGCAGAAGGAACAGTATTTAGTTCTTGGCTGGAATTTAATTTCAAATCAATACTTAAAGATGATTTAAGAGCTTTATCCTCTGGGCGACCTATACTTAAATACCCGATATTTCTCGAGTCTATTGCAACAGACCTCGCAAGATCCAATTCATATTTATAAACGTGGTCGATAGGGGAAAACAAATACACCAATAAAGTCTTTTCATTGGTAACCGCCCGCGGCCCATGCCTAAAGCCTAAAAAGGAATCATACTTACATATTACCTGCCCATCAGTTAATTCCTGTAATTTAAGGTGACATTCCCTCGCAATTCCCAGCATTGGCCCCGAACCTAGGAAAACTACTCGTTCAAAATTTATTACTGAAATTTTTTCAAAAGCCTTAGCATTATTAAGAATGAGATTTCCTTGTTCTACGATCTGTTTAACCTCTTTGTCTTTATTTTTTATGTTCTTAATATCACTTATTAAAAGTACGCTCAGCAACATCGAGGTAAAGCTTCCTGTCATTGCCAAACTCTTATCATTTGATGCTTCTGGAAGCAGTAAAGCATAAGACCTATCGGTATTTATTGTGGAATAACTTAAAAGTTCCCCATCTTTATTACACGTGATAATAAGATGATAAACCTCTTCACAAAAATAATCGGCTAATTTTACTGTTTCAAGGCTTTCCGGACTGTTCCCTGAACGCGCGAAAGAGATAAGCAAGGTTGGAAGACCCGGTTGAAAATATAAATCAGGATGTGTAACCAAATCTGTTGTAGATATTGCTTTTGTATTACAACCGGTATGTTTTTGAACTAAACCTTGTGCAGCTTCTCCTATAAAAGCAGATGATCCTGCCCCGGTAAGTATAATTTGTAAGTTTTTAATTTGAAACAAAGGGTTCAAAAAATCACTTATTTTTTCCTTGTCACCAACCAATAATTGGAAAACCGAACCCCAAAGTTCCGGTTGTCCGGAGATTTCTATATCAGTATACAACCTGTCTTTTTTATTAATTGTTGTTATTGCCATTTTATATTAGTTGTTTTATTCGCTTAATTGTCATTCTCCCCAAAAAAAAATCAGAAAAAAATAACGCATTTTATAATTTTAAACCTGTCACTGCCCCTAAAATTTTATATGAATAAAGGCAAAATAAAGCTCCAGCTTAAATGAAAACATCTTTTCTATTATTTATGGGGCAGCATTAGTTCCCTGAGTTCCTCTTTGTCCGGAAATTCAAACCTAAACAAACACTTATTTATTAAAGAAATTGAACCTATTACAAGTTGTTTTCGTTTAGTTTTTGTGCTAAATAATCAATTTACCAAATTAAGCCCTAAAAACAATAGTACGAAGTCCTTCAAATAACTTTATCAAATTAAAAGAAATAATTCGTAATAAAAAAATATTCGATTACTTTTTTATGTTTAAGATAAATCAACAATTCAAATTTAACCCATAAAAGAATAGATTCATTCCAATATACGATAAAACCAACAAAATAGGGGGATATAAAGATTTTATCATTACATAAAAATTGAATAAGTTAAATAATTATAAAAAATTAACATTTTAATTTTTTTGTTTATAAAAATAATTCGATACATTGCGTAAGGTTTCGAAGGTTTTTGATGTATTTTAAACAATAGTTCTTAATCTTATCCTTGATTGTAGTTACTAAATAGCACCTATTATTCAAAGTGGATCCTGCCAATGTAAAAAATTAAATACTCTCAAATTAATCAACACTCTTATGAAAAAAATGTTAATTGTTTATTTAAGTTTATTACTGTTTCACGTTAATGCCTCTGCACAAGATGCTATAATTACCGTGAATGGTAAAGTAACAGAATCAGGAACCGGGATGCCTATACCCTCAGCAAATGTGATTGAAAAAGGCACCTCAAATGGGGTAATGACGGATTTTGACGGGGAATTCAGCATCAATGTTCCCGAGAATGCTGTTTTGATAATTTCTTATGTTGGATTTGCTACTACAGAAGTTATGGTAAATGGTCAGACCCAACTTGAAATTGCTATTGATCTGCGAGATTGGAGCAACTTTCGAAGAAATAGTTCTGCTATTTTAAAATGAGCTAACGCTAGATGATCTAAAAATTTAATTATTTTAATTAATGAAAAGTACAGAATATTCTTATAAACTACTATTGGGCTTCCTCTTTATACTAGCTATGCCTTCCCGGATTTTGTGTCAATCTAACGCTTCTGTAAAAGAGTATGAAAAGACATATACCACATACCCATTCTCAGATCCGGACCCTGTCCCAAGCAATGGCAAAATATATCCCTATTTTCGTTATGATGTTTTTACCGATAAATCTGTTCGGAAATCTTGGAAAATTGTTGAATTAGAGAATGATTACATTAAAGTTCAGGTAATGCCACAAATAGGCGGTAAAATTTGGGCCGCTTTTGACAAGAAAAACGGAAAACCTTTTATCTACAATAATAAGGTAGTAAAGTTTAGAGACATTGCTATGAGAGGCGCATGGACAAGTGGAGGAATTGAAACCAATTTTGGAATTATTGGTCATACGCCTACTGTAGCAACTCCTGTTAATTACTTAACAGTAAATAACCCAGATGGGAGTGTTAGTTGCATTATCAGTAATTTGGATCTTTTAACCAGGTCTAGATGGATTTTGGAAATTAGGTTACCAAAAGATAAGGCATATTTTATTACACATGTTACTTGGCATAATGCAAGTCCTTTAGAACAACCTTATTATAGTTGGATGAACCTTGCAGTAAAAGTTACCGACAGTTTACAATTTATAGATCCAGGTACACACTACATTGGGCATGATGGAGTTTCTGGTAACTGGCCGATGGATTTAATAGATCATAAAAATTTATCTGTGTATGGCCAAAATAATTTCGGAGGTGCCAAATCATATCACATTTTTGGAGCTTATAGTAAATATTATGGGGCTTATTGGCCTAAAGAAGATTTTGGCATGATCCATTATGCTGAAAGAGAAGATAAATTGGGCAAAAAAGTATTTTTATGGGCGTTATCAGATGAGGGTAAGATTTGGCAGGAACTGCTTACCGATACAAGTGGTCAATATGCAGAAATTCAAAGCGGACGTTTATTTAACCAAAATCTTTTCAAAAGTAGCTATACGCCATTTAAACAAATTGGTTTTAAACCTTTCCAAACTGATAGCTGGAATGAATACTGGTACCCATTTAGCAATACTAAAGGGGTCAGCGTTGCTGATTTAAATGGAGTAACCGCTATACAAAATTCCGGTGATTCTTTATCAATTTCGATATCAGCTGTTAGTAAAATTTCTGACACTTTATACTTATACGATAATAACAAAAAAATTATCTATAGGGAAAAACTTAATCTGGAACCATTACAGACTTTCTTTAGAACTATTTCATTAAAACATGATTTAAAGGCCGCAAAACTGCGTTTTCAAGGTACTGCCATAAAAATTGAAAATGAAAATCAGAAGCAACTTGAGAGGCCGACAGAAGCATATCCTGGGTTTGATTGGCATTCTGCTTATGGATTGTACTTATTGGGAAGAGATGCAGCCAATCAACGAACATATTCTTCTGCTGAAGACTACATCAGTCAATCACTTAAAAAAGAACCATCATTCCTGCCTTCAGTAGTTGAAATGGCAACTTTACAATATCGTAAAATGAAGTATGATTCCGCTTTTTTCTATGCAAAAAAAGCATTATCTATCGACACTTATGATCCTTCTGCAAATTTTTATTATGGTCTGGCGGCAAATCAAATGGGGAAACTTTATGATGCGCTTGATGGCTTTGAAGTCGCTTCACTTTCTACGTCATACAGAAGCGCTGCATTTACAGAAATAAGTAAAATCTACTTGAGAAAAAGTGACTATGAGAAGGCATTTGATTATTCCTCTCAAAGTTTAGTAAACAATGCTAAAAATATTACCGGATTGCAATTGCAATATTTATCAGCACGGTTGATAGGCAAATCTGAGGAGAATGATCGAATTAAAAGCCGGATTCTTAGGATTGATCCTTTGAATCATTTTATTGCTTTTGAAGATTTCTGGAAGAAAAAGACTGACAAATCAAAGTATAATTTTGTTAATGCAATTCGAAATGAACTTCCTGTCCAAACTTATCTTGAACTAGCCATCTGGTATCATGAAGTGAACAGAAATGATGAAAGTAAAGCTATTCTAAAACTAGCGCCGAGGGATAATGAAGTTGAATATTGGGAAGCATTTCTGAATAAGGATCAGAATTCAACTGATCTGTTAACAGAAGCTGATAAAGGAAATCCTAAAATGGTGTTCCCTTTTCGTGAAGAAACAGCAGAGGTAATGAAATGGGCAATAGAAAACACAAAGAATTGGAAACCACGTTACTATCTTGCATTGATTCAATCTTCAAGAAATAATTTAGATATTGCAAAAAATCTTTTAAAAAATATTTCAGACAGTATAGATTTTGCCCCATTTTATATTGCAAGGGCTGAACTCTATAATTCAACAGAGCTGGATAAAAAACTAAGTGATCTTAAGAAAGCAGTAAAAATTGATAAGGATGAGTGGCGTTATAAACAATACTTAGCTTCCTATTTTTTACAACATAATGAAAATTTACAGGCATTGCAAACACTTGAACCATATTATAAGACTCATCCCGACAATTACATAATAGGTATGTTATATATAAAATCTTTAATGCGGAATAATCAATATGATAAGGCTGATGAAATTATTAAAGATATAAATATTCTGCCTTTTGAAGGTGCCACAGGATCTAGAAAGCTTTATCGTGGAACCAAGTTGATGTTAGCTTATAAGGCTTTAGAGGAAAGCAACTACAGCCGAGCTCTTGAGAAAGTTGATGAAGCCGAAGAGTGGCCAAGAAATTTGGGTGTTGGTAAGCCCTATCCTGAGCAAATAGATAATGACCTGGAAAACGCAATAAGAGCGTTAACCTACCAAAGAATGAATAATACCGAATTATATCAAAAACACAAAAAGCAAATTAAAAATAAAAACTTGTTAGTAGAATCTTTATATGATAAAATAAAGGCTATTTCTTTAGATACAGATCAAAGTATTTTTTAAGAAAGTCAGATCAAAAGAAAGTTACCTTGACTAAAGTTTCCTAAACTGATAGTATATAAAAATGATTGGTTATTAAACCCAAGAAAAAATCCTATCTAGAAAAACTACGGTGATTGCTAAACTTAGGTTTTTCAAAATAACAGACTTAATAATATTATTTTTCGATGCGATGAAGAAGGCAAGCCAGGTAAGGAGCTACGATAGTATAAATAATAAAACAGTATGTGTGTTGAACCTACAAATAAAGGGAAAGTCAAACGTTTTTATTCCTTTCAAATCCCGGATTATTTGGCTAAATCGTTACGAAAAATATTGCAAAACATATCGATAAACTGGCAAATATCACAACCAATAAATGGAAAGGTTCTACTCCAATTGCTAAAAATTATGATTTAACACAGATATTAAGTGAAAAGGCATC
>Ga0307486_1002701_pt1 | contig 12139 bp, 9 predicted proteins | sample CBIW02metaG_FD_203663 | JGI IMG/M metagenome (GOLD analysis project Ga0307486, IMG submission 203663) | Sea-ice brine microbial communities from Beaufort Sea near Barrow, Alaska, United States - CBIW 0.2 | ecosystem: Environmental > Aquatic > Marine > Coastal | place: USA: Alaska | collected... | reverse complement strand
ATGAGGGAACCCAAAAGGATGAGCACGCAGCGCTCGCCAAGGAATACACGACGAGCCGGATGCGCGAGACCGTCGCCTGGTGTCGCGAATTGCTCGGCGGCAACGGAATCGTTCTCGACTACGGCGTCATGCGTCACTTTGCCGATGCCGAAGCGATCTACTCGTACGAAGGAACCCGTGAGATGAACACACTAATCGTAGGTCGCGCGATCACAGGTAAAGCAGCATTCGTCTAATCTTGCGTAATGCGACTGATTGAGCACCCGAGGGCGCGCGCCTGGTTTCTCGTTCTGACGCTCCTGATCCTCCTCGGTGGTGATGCGTGGCGGTATTCAGTCGGTTGGGTCGCGTGGGGCGTAGTTGCCGCTGGACTCGCGGCCGCTTCAGCGCTGATTCTGGTTCAGGCCCGCCACAACTGGAGTATCGGCGGACTGCCGTATCCATTCGTCACTTTCATGGCGTTGGCAACGGTGTCGCTCGCCTGGTCTCAGTACCCTGCAGCAAGTGCGTTGGGACTCACTACAACGTGGCTCACGGTGTTAGGCGCCCTGGCTCTCGCCATCGGTTTCAGTTGGAGCGAGCTGCTTAATGGTCTCGCCAGAGTGCTCAGAATTCTTATTGCGGCATCCCTCCTGTTCGAGCTGATTATTGCGACAATCGTTCGCGGTCCAATTCTTCCGTGGACGGCACAACCCGAAGTTGCCGTTCCGGGCTACGACACGATCCCTAGGATGCTGTATTGGTCGCGAAACGAACTGTTCGAGACTTTCGATGACGGCCGCATTCAAGGGTTCGTCGGCAACGCCAACCACCTCGGATTCCTCGCACTGCTCGGCCTTATCGCATTCGCGATTCAATGGGCGACGGGTAACGCTGGCAAACGATGGTCGATCATCTGGATCACGCTGGCTGCGTTGACACTGTTCTTTACTCGATCCGCGACAGTGACCATCGCACTTGTTGCGGTCACCTTCACCGCACTGACCCTGCTCCTCATTCGCAGCCGCCGTACCGCTGCCGCCCGACGCTGGCTCGCCGTGAGCTTCGTGGGTTTGGCTGCGGCCGGCATCATTGTTGGTCTTGCGCTGCGGGACAGTATTCTCGGGATCCTCGGCAAGAGCAGCGACCTCACTGGTCGCGCCGATATCTGGCAGACCGTGATCGATCTCGCCCAGCAACGCCCCGGATTCGGATGGGGCTGGATTAGTGTCTGGATGCCCTGGACTGAACCATTCAAGGGGCTGGTCATTCGCAACGGTGTCGTGCAGGTACAAGCGCACGACACGTGGCTGGATGTGTGGCTTCAGCTGGGCATCGTCGGCGTTGTGGTTTTCGCAGTGCTCGTGGCATCCTCCTTGCTGCGGTCCTGGCTTGCAGCCGTGGATCAACCACGGTCATCATCGGGTGCGGCCCATTCTTACTCCGCTCTGACGCTGCTGCCGATCTTGATCATGGTGGCCCTCATCGTTCAGAGCGTCCCAGAGAGCCGACTGTTGGGTGAGTATGCGCTCGCGATGCTTGTGATCATTGCGGTCAAGACAAAACGCCCAGACTGGACGGTGCGAACATTATGATCCAACCTCCGCCTCGCTATCGCGTCATCATTGATACGGGTGCTGCTGTGCTTGGTTCCGCGCGCGTTTCAGCGGTGCTCTCGACCGCAACCGTTGGCACAGCGCTGTGCGCGTTTGCCCTTCGTAATACCTTGGGTGCCGCTGGGCTCTTCGCGATTCTGATCAGCTTGGTGGTGCTAGTTGCTGCCTCACTGGCTGCCCAGTGGGGCAACATCGGCTGGCGTGCACTCGTACCGATTTCGTTGACGGTGTTCACTGCGTGGGCGTGGCTGACAATCTTCTGGAGCCAATACCAATGGGCTTCGCTCGCAGCGCTGAGCTACATGCTTGTGGTCACCGTGCTGGGAATTTACATCGCACTCGTTCGCGACACCATCCAAATTGTAAGAACTTTTGGCGACGTGATGCGATTTGTGCTTGTGATCTCTATTGGTTTGGAGATCCTCACCGGTCTAATTTTCGACACATCGCTAAAGGCCCTCGCGATTGCAGGGAACCTCGGTACGGCTGACCCAATTCAGGGCATCTTTGGCTCGCGCAACCAGCTGGGCATCATCGCAGTGATTGCGCTCATCACTTTTGCAACGGAACTCCGCACGAAGTCTTTGCGGCGAGGTTTCGCAATCGGCTCCCTCGTTCTTGCCGCAGTGGTTCTTTTGCTTTCGCAATCACCGCTTGCCTTTGGAGTCGCGCTCGTTGTTCTTGCTGCGAGCGCCGCGCTCTATGGGTTGCGACGGGTTCCCTCGGGGCGTCGCCGCTACTGGCAGATCGTTCTAATCGGGTTTGTTGCGACTATTGCGATTGTGAGTTGGCTGTCTCGGACGGCCATCGTCGCATCCTTCGACGCGAGCGGCGAACTTTCTTACCGACTTCGCGTATGGCGACAACTCTGGTCACTTGGCGAGATTCACCGGCTTGAAGGCTGGGGGTGGATCGGGCCGTGGGATGCCGGTCTCGCGCCGTTCACGGCGTTCGGCAACTTTGGTGCGCGAGTTCCTGCCTCCGCGCACAATGCTTACCTGGATGTGTGGTTCCAGCTAGGACTCGTAGGGTTCCTCATCTTCGTCGGACTGCTCGGGCTCGCGTTCATGCGCTCATGGTTGTTAGCGTCGCGTCGACGCAGCGTCGTGTACGCCTGGCCCCCCTTGGTTTTGATCGTGCTGATTGTTGGCGCGGCCGCAGAAAGCTCGCTGCTCATTGAGTTTGGGTGGCTCACCTTCGTTGTGTGCTGCGTGAAGGCTGCGCGTGAGCTCAGCTGGCGAAATGCGCTGGATACGAAAGAACAGCCTCCGCGCTAGCGGCGGAGCACAGGCGGCTGAATCAGACTATTTGAGACCGATCGAACCCCACAGCACCTCGGAGAGTAACCTCGAATATTCGACAGTTATGTGGTGTGAGTCTCGATAGATCAGCGTCGAACCGATAATCGTGCCACACGTATCCTCATTGCAGAAGTAGTCCGTCAAGTCGACGTAAGTGGCACCGATCATTGCGCTTGATTGTTCGTTGGCGGCCGCAAATGTCGCATCTATCGCCTCGGCCTTGTCAATCGAGCACTCGTCGGCGGAAGTTAGGTTCTTGTCAAGGCAGAGCGCTGGGGTCGCGGGGAAAAGAGGCGTTTCGGCAATTACCACGATCTCGATGGCAGGATCGATTTGCGCGCGAAGCTCGACGTATCCATTGGCCCACATCTCGGGAGTAACCGGATCGCCGCCCAATGCCGTGTATCGAGAGAAATTCGACACGATAAGCAGTTCAGGCTTGATTTCATTGATTTGGGCTACCGCCGCCCCGCGCCAGTCGTCACAGGTCGAATACGGCACATTGTCGCGCAGAAGGCTTACAAAAATCGAGGGACAGGAGCTCTTTATGAAGGTCTGTAACGAGAACTCGTTGAGCACGGCGGCTTGCTCCAAGGCCGGGAACCACTGAGCTGCGTGCGAGTCTCCAAATAGCGCGACCGTTGTGGTAGCGGTGGCATCTCCATACTCGCAGCGCGGCGGCTCAGTTTCGCTTGCAGAGAGCCGGCACCCCTCCGAATAAATTCTTGGCACACTTTCGCTCGCCGTTGCCAGCGAGGGTTCAAGGTTGGAGGGAACGTAGTTCGTGAAGTCTGGGCCGATCGTCGCAGCCTCGATTGGGCTGGCCTCGCGCCCCGAATCCGTCGGCCGCAGATCGACCAGAAAGAACGAGGAAAGTGCGAGCACAGCTACTGAAAGAGAAGCCCCGAGAGCGTAGGCTAGGGTTCGTTTTTGGGTAGGACGTTCTCTCGCTGCGCCACGAATGAACGGGTACTCCACGAAACGGTAGAGCAGCCATGCAGCGGGCACCGCTGCAAGGCCAGTAATCAGTAAGAACGCGCCGATTTGGTTCGGTGAAATCCACTCAACGTACTGGATAAAAACTAGTAGAGGCCAATGAACTAGATACAGCGAGTATGAAATCGTCCCCACGAATTGGAACACCGTCAGACGGAGCAAGCGGAGAGGCCCGAGGTCACCCGCCGTCTCACCGAATGCGATGAGTCCTACAGCGCCAAGCACTGGCATGAGCGCCGCGACGCCTGGGAATGGAGTCCCCTCACCGAATAAGAAGGCGGAGAGAACGATCAGAGCTAATCCCAGCCAAGCAAGTAACGCCGCGATAGCTGGCCGGAGTGACCCAACGTAACCATACGCGAGCGCGATCAGCGCCCCGGCACCAAGCTCCCACGCGCGAGACGGTAGCGAAAAGAACGCCCAAGGCCCACTCACATTGACCAGATAAATGCTCACGAGCAGCGATGCAACTACAACCGCAGTGAGCGCTACTACGCGAGTTCGAAGCGACTTGGCGGCTTTCCAGACGATCAGCAACATTAGCGGCCAGAGAAGATAGAACTGTTCTTCTACACCAAGTGACCAGTAGTGCTGGAACGGGGATGGCGCCGTTTCAGCGAGATAGTCGGTTCCGCGAATCGCGAATACAAAGTTGGGTACGTAGAAAACCGTCGCGATCGCATCCTGAACTGAGGACTTCACCAGTTCCGTTGGCAACACTGCCAGTGAGCCGACCACTGTGAGGCCCGCAACGGTCAGCGCGGCCGGAAGAATTCGTCGAGCGCGCCGAGCGTAGAAGCGAGCGAAGTCAACCCTCGACGAGCTAGCGAGTTCATTGGCGAGATGATTCGTGATCAGGAACCCAGAAATGACGAAGAACACGTCAACACCGACGAATCCGGCTGGCACGGGAAGTCCTGCGTGATAGACCAGCACCAATAGCACTGCGATAGCCCGCAAACCGTGAATATCTAGGCGAAATCCCGCGCGCACAAACGACCGAGCGGGCGCTCGAACATGCTCCATTTCGTGCCATTTTCATCAATTGCGGAAATTCGCGACTCGAGGTCCCGGCTTATCGCCACCAGAGGACATGCTTAATTGTGGGTTGGCATTACCTCGGCTTTACAAGCGGGCGCAAAAAAGCTCTCCGCGTAGAAGGCGAAATGCTCGAGCCGACGTTCGATCCTACTCAATTGAACTAATCAGCACTGCACGCGCGGAGTGGGACTCCGCGCTAATTCGCTTACTTTGAAACTCCTATCGTAGGAGCGCTTCAAAGTGCTGGCGCGACTGCCACGCTGACGCAACAATGTCAGCGACCGCGAAACGCGCGCTCCACCCGGTGAGTTCACGGATGCCGTCAACAACACCGACTACTGCGGCAGGATCTCCCGGGCGACGGTCTAGAACCGCCGCGGAGAGGTCAGATCCTGTCACCGTGATGATGGCATCCACCATTTCGCGCACGGTGGTTCCCACTCCCGTGCCGATGTTAAGCACGGTGTTGCCTGGTGCAGCTGGCAGTGCGTCTAGTACGGCGAGGTGTGCTTCAGCTACGTCGAGGACGTGGACATAATCTCGAACACACGTACCGTCGGGTGTGTCGTAATCATCACCAAAGATCGTCGGCGGCATTCCGGCGGCGATCTGTTCAAAACAGATAGGGATGAGATTAAGTGCTTGAGTGTCGCCAAGCTCCGGACTACCCGCACCTCCCACGTTGAAGTAGCGCAGGCTCGCAGCACGCAACGGCCATGCGCGCGATGAGGCCGCAACAAGCTGTTCTCCGACGAGCTTGGTAGCACCGTAGGGGTTGATGGGCTGAGTGGGCGCGTCTTCCGCTATTGCCCCCGAGGCCTCTCCGTACACTGCCGCAGATGACGAGAATACAAGTTTGTGAACGCCTGCAGCTTGCATCGCCAACAGCAGTTGGGCAACGCTGCCCACATTTTGTTCGTAGTACCAGGCCGGCTTCTCTACGGATTCTGCTACTTGTTTTTGAGCAGCGAAATGGATGACCGCATCAATGCGATGTTCGCGCATGAGGTTCTCTAGCTGCGTTGCGGAACCATGAGCAATGTTGAGTTCAACCACCGGTACATCGGGGATGCGATCGATCGACCCCGTAACGAGATCGTCGACAACGAGCACATAGTCACCTCGTGCGGTTAACAGTCGTGAGGTGTGCGCCCCGATGTAGCCTGTGCCGCCCGTGACCAAAACTCTCATGAGGCCAGTCTACGAGTCGCTATCCAAAAGAAATCACTTCTTCCACCCTCGCTGCACTAACAGTTTTCGTACTTTGCGACGCTTGAGTTGAGCGCCCCAGTACCGCCGAGAATAAAGACCTTGGTTGCGGCTAGGTCCTTGACATCCTGCAAGATCGGTTTCGGGACACACGATGTGTGCACAATGTAGAGAGGCGCGTCCGTGGCACCCGCGATGGCTGCGCCAGAAAGTGCGTCAGGGAAGTTCACTCCGGTGGCGAAGTAAACCGAACTGGCAGTCGAAAATGCGGCACTGTTAATCATTTGGGAGGTCGCGTAACGGTTGGATCCTCCGTACCGCGTGACATTCGCGCCACCGAAGATGCCATCCAGTTGTTTCTCGATACCGGCCGAGATGGCTCCCGTTCCACCGGCCATGAAGACTTTCGTAACGCCCAAATTCGTCAAGAGATCAAGGGTCGCCGAATCGAGCGAAGAGCTTCCGCCCTTGATCAATACGAGCGGCGCATCGACGCTAGCGGCTGCGGAGCTCGCCGAAAGTGCGTCAGGGAAGTCTGATCCGGTCGCAAGGTAGACCGACGTCGTTGTTGCCGCGGGAAAAGCCTCAAGTGCGATCATGCGGGATGTCTCGTAGCGGGTGGCACCGTAGAGCCGCTTAACCGAGGTAGCCATGGTCCCCAGTTGCTGAACGACCGCGTCTGAGACGACGGTGGGACCGCCGAGTACAACTATCTCTTTGGGCTTCAAGCGAATAATCTCTGCCTTGATGCTCGACGGCACAGCGTCTGGTGTGACAAGCAGCAGCGGCGCTTGCGTGGTCCCGGCAGCGGTCGAGGCACTCAGCGCGTCAGCGAAGGAAGCACCGGTCGCAACGTAGATCCGGTCTACGCCCGGCGTTGGGTAGTTTTTGTTAACGAGCGCGGCAGACACTGCATAGCGAGAGCCTCCATCGATCCGTTCGACAGCAGCTGTCGGTGTGATATCGGTCGGGTTGCCGAACCACGAGTAGTAGTAGTACCAGAAGTTGCGGTTGCCGTAGGACGAGCACGAGTTGCCGTAGCCACCCAAGTTGGCGAGAGCGGCTGCGTTGGGAACGTACGGGGTGTAGTTGTAGAGCGCTGCAGTTGCGTAGTTTTTGATGTTGATCGTCTGTGTTCCACACGCGGTGTTCGGATGATATTGAATCGCGTGAGTACCAGGCTGCTTTGCAAAGTTGGCCGCTTTGTACGCTTTGAATTGCCGGGTACCTGTATAAACCTGGTATCCGAAGCCCTCATAGCTGTCAGAGCATCCCGCTGGGGTGTCGGGGCATCCGTATCCAAGCGCGTAGTTGATGTTGTAATAGCTGGGACTAGTGCGGGTGATCAGACCCTGCTCTTTTTGCAGAGTAACTAGGATCACTTTGGCGCTGATTCCACACGCCACTTGAGCCCGGTAGATCATCGTCGACGCTAGCAAATTGCTGCCGCCAACAATCTGCTCGCAAATCAGATTTCCCGTAGTTTGCGAGACCTCTTTAGCTCGAGTGCTGACGTTCTGGCGCAAACCCTTGAGGACACCGGTTTGGGAATTGAGAAACGACTGGATTTGCGCCTCGGTCATGGCGGAACCGTCGTAGAACTCATCGTCGCTGATAATGAGGCCCGGATCGAACTCGCTCCCCGAAATTGCCGCAGCTGACTGAGGCGGCGTCTGCGCAACAAGCCCAACAGCGAGCACTGTCGATGCCGCGATCATCCCGAGTGCCCGCATGAGCACACGCCGAATTACCAAGTTGTCAGCCATGTCAAATCCCCCGATTCCAACCCCATCACAGCAAGTCCCCTACAAGACTATGCGAAAATCGCGTTCTCAAAGCCAATTGCACACGTCGGGATCGATATTCCTGCGGAGAATCGCGGTAGCGCTTAGCGCAAAAACGGTTCGATTACTGCTGCGGAGCGTCGCCCATCGTGCACAGCTCGCACAAACTCAGGGCCCAAGCGCGCGTGCTCTCGGTAGCGTTCGGGATCCGCACAAATTCGGCGCAACACCTGTTCCAAATTGTCGACTGTTGCATCGATCACAGGCACCGCTGAACCCGTCACGGATTCAGCATGCTCCCGCACATCAGCAAAGAGATGAGCAATCACAATGCGTCCAGCGGCGAGAGCCTCAACCGCGGTAACCGAGTAGGTGCCGATGCGGAACTGTTCCAGAACGATGTCCGCTTCTTGATAAAGCGCCGGCATTTCAGCTGCCGGTATTCCCGAGACCCTCCTGTACTCAATAACCCCGGCGTCATGGAGACGAGTGAGGACAGGTTCGATTAGCTCCGAGCCCTTTATCCAGGCGTTAGAGGGAGCGTGAAGTACGAGCGGCCGTGATCGCGCCAGAACGGGAGCCTCGTTTTCCCAGCGGTCAGGCTCAACGACAAGCGGGACCCAGGTCGCTGATGGCCAGTCCGCCAGCAAGTCAGGGGTTGTGACTAAGACGGGAGCGGCAACACGCGCTAGTGAAGCCCGGTTTTTCTTGGCAATTGCTCGAAAACGGTCAGCCCGTGGATTGCTTTCGTGAAATGGTGACCACCGGTCTCGTTCTCGATGCAGGTCAGGTGAACGAAGGTCCGACCCATGCGAGAGCATGATTATGCGAATCCCGTGCGACCTCAGCTTCTCAATTTCTGCTTCCATGCCGCCTGTGAAGAGTTCGCCGAAGAGTGGCATCTCGGCCTCGTAGATTACGTGCGTAAAGTTCGCCAGCACGAAAACAAGTTGCTGCTTTTGCCAGCGGCGCGAGGACCTGAAGACGTTGGGCGGTACCGATATGTCTGCAGGAAATCCGAAAGTGCCGGTTATGCGCTGCATACTTACCGCGCCCACTCCCGGGAGCGATTCGATCGCTCGCGCATATCGGTAGCCTTGGCCCGCGTAGTTCGCAGGACCGATGAATACGCGAATCGGAGTTGACGGAACAGCGCAAAGCGGAGGCACGTCCCTAGCCCGATACCTGAACTTCTTGGAACGCAGGCGACCACTAATCCAATCGGGAAGTCGCGACCGAAGTTCTTGCACGAGTCGATTCACAAAGGAAGTGTCTCACGGCGGCCGCACGACCGTTAGCTGGCGTTCCCGTCGTTGGCCAGACGACACAAGTGAAGCGACGGAATAGGATAGACGTTGACCTGTCACTCACCCCGCGATTGCTACGGAGCCTGAATGCACGAAACCAATTCTCTGCGACACCCCAGTGCTGATATTGCCTCGACAGCGACGCTCGCAGACAGTGTTCGCGTGTGGCACTACGCCCAAATTCGAGAAGACGCCAACCTCGGAGAGAATTGCATCGTCGGTCGTGGCGCTTATGTCGGCACTGGCGTCGAAGTAGGCCCCAATTGCAAGATTCAGAACTACGCGCTCGTCTATGAACCAGCGAAGCTCGCTGCAGGCGTTTTTATCGGACCAGCGGTTGTTCTAACCAACGATCACTTTCCTCGTGCAATCAACGCCGACGGAACTCCCAAGTCTTCTGATGACTGGCATCCCGTAGGTGTCGACATCCGCGAAGGTGCGTCGATTGGCGCCAACAGCACATGCATCGCACCTATCGTGATCGGCCGCTGGGCTTTAGTGGGAGCCGGTTCTGTCGTTGTCAAAGATGTGCCAGATTTTGCACTCGTAGTTGGCAGCCCCGCTAAACGTGTGGGATGGGTCGGCACCGCCGGGCATCCACTGAAAGAGACATCACCAGGTGAGTGGACGTGTCCCGTCACCGACGCGAAGTATCGCGAAGTAGCTATCAACCAATTAATTGAGGTGCAAAGTAAGTGATTCCCGCAGCTAGGCCAGAAATCGGCCAAGAAGAACGCGATGCCGTAGACCGCGTAATGCGTTCAGGGATGCTCGCGCAGGGCCCCGAAGTTGCCGCATTCGAGACCGAGTTCTCGGCCATCGTTGGCGGAGCGCACTCAGTTGCCGTCAACTCAGGCACGTCAGCGCTGCACATGGCATTTGTCGCAGCAGGCGTCGGTCGAGGCGACGAAGTCATTGTTCCCTCCTTCAGCTTCGCCGCGACCGCGAACGCCGTTGCGCTCGCCGGCGCGACGCCCGTATTCGTAGACATCGAAAGGAACTACTTCTCGATCGATCCCGCAGCAGTTGAAGCAGCAATCACGCCCAAAACTCGCGCAATCATGCCGGTTCATCTCTACGGCCACCCCGCGCTCATGGTCGAGCTAACGGCCATCGCAAAGAAGCACGACCTTCTCGTCTTTGAGGATGCCGCTCAAGCCCACGCCGCATCGGTCAATGGTGTGCCGGTCGGCAATTGGGGCATCGCCGGTTCGTTCTCGTTCTACCCCACCAAGAACATGACCTCTGGCGAGGGCGGAATGATTACAACCTCGTCTGACGAGCTCGCCAGAATGGCTCGAGTTCTGCGCAATCAGGGCATGGAACGCCGCTATGAAAATGAAGTTGTGGGCTTCAACACCCGCATGACCGACATCCATGCCGCTATCGGTCGAGTGCAACTCGGCAAGCTCGCCGGATGGACCAAGCGGCGTCAAGACAACGCCCACTTCTTTAACGAACACCTCTCCGGCGTGGTCACTCCCCCGACCGCCGATGGCTCCGTTCACGTGTACCACCAGTACACGATTCGCGTTGTCGATCAGGATCGTGACGCATTCGCCGAGGCACTAGCCGCGCGTGGAGTTGCGACAGGCGTCTACTACCCCACCCCGATTCACCGATTGCCCTCGTTCAAGCTCGAGCTCGATCTTCCTGTGACTGAGGAGGTAGCAACTCAAGCCCTGTCGCTGCCGGTCTATCCCTCACTGACTCAGCAAGAACGTGACACCATCGTCGAGGCAGTAAATGACGTCGCAAAGGCAGGCAGCTAAATGACATTACGCGCAGGCGTACTCGGCCTTGGGGTAATGGGCCGCCACCACAGCCGTGTACTCAATGAGCTCGAAGGCGTTAAATTCCAGGGCGTTTACGACCCCTCGCCGGCTGTCGCTGATCAGATCGAAGGAAAACCGGTCGTCCGCGACTTGGAGAAGTTCCTTGATATGGGCTTCGACTATTGCGTCGTAGCTGCACCAACTACCTACCACCTCGACATTGGTCGCACTTTGGCTGAGCGCGGCATCCATGCGCTGATCGAGAAGCCCGTGGCGTCGACAACTGATGACGCGATCGAGCTGCGCGATCTCTTCGCTGCCGCGGGCCTCATCGGAGGTGTCGGCCACATCGAACGCTACAATCCCGCGCTTCAGTCTGCACGACAACGCATTCAGGATGGGCTGCTCGGCGAAATCTATCAGATTACGACCCGCCGCCAGGGGCCGTTTCCCGGACGGATTGCTGATGTTGGCGTAATCAAAGACCTCGCTACCCACGACATCGATTTGACTGCATGGGTAACCCAGCAGGAGTACGTGTCGATCAACGCCCGAACTGCGTTCCGAAGTGGTCGAGAGCACGAGGACATGGTCGTCGCCGTTGGCACCCTCAGCAAGGGCACAATTGTAAGTCACACCGTGAACTGGCTGACACCGTTCAAAGAGCGCACAACGATCATCACAGGAGAAAAGGGTGCGCTCGTTGCGGACACTCTCACCGCGGACCTGACCTTCTTTGAAAATGGAGTCGGCCGCCACGAATGGAACGACATTTCACAGTTCCGCGGCGTGAGCGAGGGCGATGTGACTCGCTTTGCGCTCGACAAGAAAGAGCCGTTGAGGGCTGAACACGAAGCGTTCAGAGACGCTGTGCTCTCTCGCGAGACCGGTGCGATCGTTACTCTCGCTCAAGGCGCAGCGGTAGTTGCTATTGCAGAAAAGCTGGTCGCTGATGGCCTTGAACACCGCATAAGTGGGCTCTAGGCAGTCGGCCCTCGCCGCGCGCTAGTCGTCGAGAGTATTGTGCTTGGCGTGCTCATTAGCGAGTGCCAGTTGCCGAGCCATCTCGGTCAGGTCGTTTTCGAGACGGCGAAAACGACGATAGGTCGCTCCAACAAACGCAAGGAACGC
>Ga0307486_1002699_pt1 | contig 12146 bp, 16 predicted proteins | sample CBIW02metaG_FD_203663 | JGI IMG/M metagenome (GOLD analysis project Ga0307486, IMG submission 203663) | Sea-ice brine microbial communities from Beaufort Sea near Barrow, Alaska, United States - CBIW 0.2 | ecosystem: Environmental > Aquatic > Marine > Coastal | place: USA: Alaska | collected... | reverse complement strand
AAAAATCACGGTCATAGGGCTAAATCGGTTTTCAAATATGGCTTAGAATATATATCCAGCTTCCTTTTAAACCCTGAAAAGAAAGGATTTAGCATGGTTTTATTGAAAATTGTCATGTAGTGTATAAAAACAGACAAAATATAATTGAAGGAATTGTATATCCTTCTTCAAAAAATAAATCGGAATCATCGTCTGTTATATTTTGGAATAATGAAGAATGTTTAGAGAATCTTGAATTAGTAGATATAGAAGTAGAAAAAATAAAAAACTACGCACAATAACTAAGTATTCGGCGTGCCGATAGGTCAACGTTGAATACCATGTTGACGGATCCGGTGTCCCTTATGGGGAAAGCGATTTAATACATTATTTTTGAAAGGTGATTTGGTGGTTAAAAGCATTAAAAAAGTGTGTGCATTTCACATTAGCATTGGTTGCTTTCTTTTGATTGTCACAAAAATCGCATATCTAACATGGCTTGTGCTATTTTTATTTCGATTCGTCTAATTCTAAGCCATAACATCTCTTAGTTCGGAAGGTTTAACCTCTTTCCAACTGCTACTCAATATTCCAAAATACCTTCATTCCTGTAATCTTTCGGTTGGAAAGTGACAATTCTAACAATAGCGCACACAGAAAACGCCGCCATTTAAATAAAAGAAAAGGCAGTTAAATTGAACTTGATCAAAAAAAGCATTAAATTTGAGTACAAGCAATTAAAAATGAGTACTCAAACCATATCTGTAGATTTTCCAAATGACATTCTTTTAGCTCTAAATGAGTCAGAAAATGATTTGAAAAAGCGAATTAAACTTGCACTTGCAATTCAGCTTTACAAATTGGAAAAGTTGACAATCGGCAAAGCTACTCAACTCTCAGGATTGACGCGACTTGAATTTGAAAAAGAACTTTCTATAAACAAAATTTCAATTTCAAATTTAAACAAAGAAGATGTTTTAGGTGATATAGAAAAATTGAAATAATGAAAATCGGACTTGTTATCGCCTATGCTGGACAAATTTTTTCATTAGCATTGATTGATAAGTTAGAACTTTTAAATCATATTTTTGATGAAGTAAAAATACCTAAAGCAGTTTGGGAAGAAATAACTTTTGACACCAGTACAGGGTTTTACTAAAGAATCGAATTGTTTTTTAAATCTAGAATAGTTAATATTAGAGGATTCAACGAACTTACTTTCGTGATGGATTATGGAGAGTCCGAGTCGGTAATTTTGTATAGAGAATTGAACGCAGACTTTCTGCTCATTGATGACAAAAAAGCAAGAAAAATTGCCGAGAACTTTGGTATAACATGTATTGGAACATTAGGAATTTTGTCAACAGCAAGGGATAAAGGATTAATCAAAGAATTAAGACCTGTTTTTAAAGCTTTTCTTAAACATGACAGGTATTACTCTTTAAAACTATTGAATGTTTTATTAGAGAGACATAATGAGCAAAAAATAAAAGATAAAGTGTAACACAACCTTTGCCATCAGCTTGAAGCAGGATATGACTTTGAGGATTCATTTAACATCTAAGACACGCCATAAAAAAAACGCAATATTGTATCTGTATTTTTGACCCCAAGAAAAATTTCGAGATAATACCAGATTTTGGTATATTCGACTAAAATAACTTTCAAAATGAACAAAAATACATCAACATCAAATGGAAGTAGCATAAACGAAGAAAGTAAAGTGATTGCTTTAAAAAATGCAATTCAAGAAGGAATTGAAAGTGGAATTACTCAAGATTTCGACCCGAAAAACCATCTTGAATCGCTAAAAGCGAAAAAACAGTCGGATGGCTGAATAAAAGCTTCATAAAACTCCCTATTTCGTGCTTACTTCAAAGACCATATCAATTCAACTTTAAACCAATCCAACCTTTATCTCCAATCCTATCCAACTATAAAACTAACATTATAAAATTCAAGTTTTTTATTCACCCTATAACTTGCGATTTTATTTTAATTGAGTTAACTTTAGATTAACCAATAAACCTAACTAATGATGGCTAGGCTCCCAGCATTTTTATTAAGGGAAAATTGGAAAAAGAAAATAGGACAGCAACTTTAGCAAATGTGGTTGCAAGAGGCGAGAAAAAGCAAGTAAATACTTATTTTTAATGTTTCTTAGATGAATTACTGATTATGAGCAATATTAAACTTTTTCAAGACAAAAAAATACGGACTACTTTTAATGAAGTAGAACAAAAATGTTATTTTGCTATCATTGATGTAGTTCAAGCACTATCTGAAAGTTCTAATTCCCATAGGTAATGGAGTGATTTAAAAAGAAAGCTTAAAAAAGAGGGGTATAATGAACTGTACGAAAATATCGTACAGTTGAAATTAGAAGCTCCTGATGGAAAGCTAAGAGAAACTGACTGTGCAAATACCGAAGGACTTTTGCGTATTATTCAATCAATTCCTTCACCAAAGGCAGAACCATTTAAAAGATGGTTAGCAAAAGTTGTATATGAAAGACTTGAAGAAATTGAAGATCCTGAATTAGCTTCAAAAAGGGCAAGGGAAATTTATAAAGCCAAAGGCTATTCTGATGATTGGGTAGAAAAACGTATGCGAAGTATTGCTATTCTTGAAGAACTTACAGACGAGTGGAAAGAAAGAGGAGTAAAAGAACATAGAGAATATGCTATTTTAACCGCAGAAATTTCCAAAGCGGCATTTGGATTTACCCCATCAGAATACAAAAAAGTTAAAGGACTTAAAAGAGAAAATCTCCGAGACCATATGACTGACTTGGAATTAATTTTTTCAATGCTTGGAGAAGCTTCCACAACGGAAATTGCTAGAAATACCGATGCCCAAGGTTTTTTGAAAAATAAGGCTGTTGCTAAAAGAGGTGGCACAATTGCAGGAGATGCAAGAAAAGCACTTGAATTAGAATCAGGTCAAAAAATAATTACCGATAAAAACTATTTACCCGAAAAGAAAACCAATAAAATAGAAGTAAAGAAAAACGAATCGAAAAAATAAATGGACTTAAAATATTTACGAAAGATAATGATTTGCTTGGAGGCACCTATTACTTTAATAGAATGAAGTAAAAACAACAGAATAGAACAAATAAACAGCAAACAAAAAACAATTACCCAAATCCCCCCTTATTCTTCCATAAATCCAATATTATAAAATTCAAATTGGTATTAATCAATCACAAGCATTATCTTTGCGTCAAAATATTTTCAAATGGCATTAAAATGTGGAATTGTTGGATTACCTAATGTTGGGAAATCTACATTGTTTAACTGTTTATCGAATGCGAAAGCACAATCGGCAAACTATCCATTTTGTACAATCGAACCTAACGTAGGAACTATTTCTGTTCCGGATCCACGTTTGGAGAAATTAGAAGCGATTGTTAATCCAGAGCGCGTTGTACCAGCGACTATGGAGATTGTGGACATCGCAGGATTAGTAAAAGGAGCTTCAAAAGGAGAAGGATTAGGAAATCAATTCTTGGCAAATATTAGAGAAACGGATGCAATTATTCATGTATTGCGTTGTTTCGAGGATGATAATATTATTCACGTTGATGGTTCTGTTGATCCTATTAGGGATAAAGAAGTTATCGATTATGAATTGCAGTTAAAAGATTTAGAAACCATTGACAAAAAGTTGAATGGTTTGGCAAGAGCAGCGAAGAATGGTGATAAAGAAGCGAAGAGAGCTTACGATTTAGCAGAACGCATCAAGAAACATTTAGAATCGGGAGAATCTGTTCGTGCAATGGAATTCGAAGAAAACGAATGGCCACATGTGAATGAATTGCATTTGATTACTGTTAAGCCTGTTTTGTATTTATGTAATGTTGACGAAGGTTCTGTGAAAGACGGTAACAAATTCGTAGACATGGTAAAAGAAGCAGTAAAAGACGAAGAAGCAGAAGTTTTGGTAATTGGAGCTCAAATTGAAGCAGATATTACGGAATTAGAAACTTTCGAAGAACGTCAAATGTTTATGGAAGAGCTTGGTTTGACCGAGTCTGGAGTAGCACGTTTGATTCGTTCAGCTTATAAATTATTAGCATTGGATACTTATTTCACAGCTGGAGTGAAAGAGGTTCGCGCTTGGACAGTTTTAAAAGGTTCAACAGCACCTCAAGCAGCCGGAGTTATTCACTCGGATTTCGAAAAAGGATTTATCCGTGCCGAAGTTATGAAGTATGAAGATTTCGTAAAATACGGTTCTGAAGCAGCTTGTAAAGAAGCAGGAAAATTCGGAGTAGAAGGAAAAGAATATATCGTTAAGGATGGTGATATTATGCACTTCCGTTTCAATGTATAAAAAAACTTTCGTTTTTTTATACATTGAGTAAGGAGTTTTGAGTAGGGAGTATTGAGGCGAATACTCAAGGCATTTTCCTTCGAATTGATATTTAGATTTTTAAAAAAAAAAGGTGGTAGGGAACAATAACTTCGTTATCACCTTTTTTTATCTCCATACTCCATACTCCATACTCCATACTGAGAGCTTTGAGGCGAGAACTCAAGATATTTCTTCGAATAGATATTTATAATTTTATAAAGGGTGGTAGAGGACTTTAAGTTTTTTACCACCTTTTTTATTTTAGCAATTAAGGCCCAAGAAATATCAATCTAATTGTTAAATTCATGAATGTTTTAATCTTCTCAATAATAGCATTTGAAAGCAACTGAATTAAACATAGAGATATTAAATTGGCAAACGTTAAAAGATGTGCCGAGTGCTTCTGGAATTGTGAAGTTTAATGAAGATTTCTTTGTGATAGGAGATGATTCTCCATACTTGTTTCGCATAGATAAGCACTTTGATCTTCTTTCGAAATTCTTAATTCATCCTGCTGAAAAATTAAAGGGAGATAGGATTCCAAAATTCGATAAACCAGATTTTGAAGCTATGGAAATGATTAGTGAGTCAGAAATGCTGGTTTTTGGTTCTGGTTCAAAATCACCCGTGCGTGATGTTTGCGTCTTGATAGAAATAGGGGAGGAAACACGCTTTAAAGAATACAATAAACCTTGTTTTATAATCACATAAGAAGCATGGCGATAATGAAAGACTATGAGTTAGATATTGAAGGACTCGCTGTTTATGGAGACAATCTCTATTTGCTGAACCGAGGTCGGAATATAATATTTAGTTTTTCTTATCCTGACTTTATGGAGTATTGCAAAATGGGAACTGCTTTCCCAATTCCGAAGACCAAACTTTACACTTTACCAAAGATAGATGGTTTGGAAGCTGGCTTTTCAGGTGCTACAACTTTTAAAGATAAACCATATATTATTTTAACTGCTTCGGTAGAAGACTCACCAAATTCCTATGATGATGGAGAGGTTTTAGGAAGTTTTATTGGGGTAATCGCTATAAATAATGGTGAGATGAGTGAAGATTTATTAATTAAACAGATTCCAAATCCAGGTTTTCCATTAAAAGTAGAATCTGTGATAATAGATCAAGTTATTTCAGAATCTCAAACAGATCTGGTCCTTGTCACAGATAACGATGGAGCACCTTCAGAGGTAATTCGCTTGAGAATGAGTTTGAGATAAACTTATTATGATTCCCGTTTACTTCCCTGCTCTCTGCGTTTAACTTAGCGTTTCTTAGCGGTAAAATCTTTTTGTTCAATCTCTATTACTTCGCTTATTATTATACCAAATAAGGCAATACCGCTGGTTGATACAACATCCAACCCGTAATACTTTTCCTTGAAGTATTTGAAGTCAGCACTTCATGAAACAAAGTATCACTTCTAAACATCACACAACGATTTTCTAACGGTGCAATATCAATAGCAACTTGACCTTCAGGATGGATTCTTAATTCTCCACCATCACCATCTTTCCAACCTTTGTTGAGATAAACAATTACTGAAATCATTCTATTTTTTCGACCTTCAAATTGGTCGAGGTGTTTTTTATAAAATGAACCTGGAGGATAATGCGCCAAATGAAACTCATAATAGGCTAGACTTAAATAAAGTAATCGGTTGAAAATAGTTTTTACGTCATCTAAAGCTTCAAAGATTGCAGCTAGTTCAGTGTCTCTTTCGCGTTCGAGCCAATACGTATAGTCACCACGAATTTCATTTATAACTTTAGATGTTCCAGCAGCTCCAATAGCAGCTTTTTGGAATTCACCTTCTTCCTGCTTTTGTTCGAAAAAATGATGTGCTGATTTTAGACGTTCAGAATTAAAAAACTGATCGATAATAACGTAATCCTGCTGGGCCAACAAATCCATTTGTTCCTCCCAAAAATTGAGGTCTTTTTGCATTGATTTAATGAGTATAAAAATACAATTAATTAATTTAGTGAATTTATACTGAGTGAGTTTTACGAAAAATCTTTCTATAAGTCAGATGATTTCTTTAAAGCACTTTTTCAAAGTCTATTCTTCTATTCAATTAAAGTTTCCAAATGTTTATTGCTAAGAAATCAAGATTTATGATGTATAGCAGACCGATAACTATTCTGTAACATCTCTCAGCTCATTTACAACGCTCCAATACTTTCTTTTTGCCTATCTTTGGTTTTACGTGTTTTTATTATTGATTTAAAAATTATTGGAATGAAATTTTTGACTTTGATTATAGTAGGATTGTTTTTTCTTTCATGCAAAGAAGGAACCGATTCATCTCGTGACAAAGACGTTGAGGATATTTTGAATGATGGAAATTGGAGATTAATTGAAAGTGAAAAACCTTTTGATAGATTTCAAAATGGATTGAAGTTTTCAGAAGATAATCAAGTTTTTAATATCGATTCTCAAGGTCAAGTTGTGGTGCCGATGCATGAAAGACTTTTCTCAATTTCAGGAGATACTTTGACATTTATCGACTACAGATATGAAGAGCGTTTTATTTACAGTCGAGGAACAGATATTTTGCTTATCGAAGAAATTACAAGTGACAGATTGGTGTTGAATGTTATTCATCCTGAAGGGCCAAATAAATTGATTTTAGAAAGTATACATTGATTTTATGAAAATACTTACTGCTCAACAACTCAAGGAACTTGACGCTTTCTCTATAGAACGCCAGAATATTTCAAGCGCTGATTTAATGCAGCGGGCAGCTAGTAAATGTTTCAATTGGATAAATAAAAACCTGGGTCTTAATCATTCATTTTCTATCGTTTGCGGTCCAGGAAATAATGGTGGAGACGGATTAGTTATCGCTCAATTACTTTCAGAAAACAACTGTGATGTTGAATGTATATTACTCAATTTTACGGATAAGAATTCGCCAGATTATGAGTTGAATTTAACAAAACTTCAAAAAACTGAATGTAAAATTCGCTCTATTCAATCTGAAAATGAATTAGAATCGATAAAGTTCAATGGAAAAATAGTTGTTGATGCTATTTTTGGATTTGGATTGAGTCGACCAGCTGAAGGGTTAGCTGCTGCAATTATAAAACATATTAATAGCTGTAAAACTAAAAAAGTAATCGCTATAGATTTACCTTCTGGATTATATTGTGATCAATTAAACGCAAAAGAAGATCAAATAATTCAAGCAGATTTCACCTTAACTTTTCATGTTCCCAAACTTTCATTTTTCTTTCCAGAAGGAGGTAATTCCGTAGGAAAAGTAATTGTTTTAGATATTCGATTAGATAAATCATTTGCGTCAAAATTAGAAAGTAATTATAGTTATATCACACCTTCAAAAGTTGGTGGATTTTTAAAGAAGAGAAAGACCTTTTCACATAAAGGAACTTACGGACACACCAACATCATTGCAGGAAGTCGAGGAAAGATGGGTGCAGCTGTTTTAGCATCCAAAGCAGCGAGCTTTTCTGGAGTTGGATTGGTCACTTCTACAATTCCTTCGGTTGGATTAAATGTTATGCAAATGACTGTTCCTGTTGCCATGTGTGATGATAATTATGGAACTGACTGCCTCGAAGGAAAGATAGAAATTAATGATAAGCATACTTACGGTATTGGTCCTGGAATAGGGAAATCGTCAGAAACGGTTGAATTTCTAAAGCATTTCTTGAAAGAAGTTATTCAGCCAATTGTCATCGATGCTGATGCGCTAAATTGTATTTCCGAAAACCGAGAAATGTTATATGATATTCCAGAGAATAGTATTTTGACTCCGCATATCAAAGAATTTGGGCGCTTGGCTGGAGTAACAGAAAATAGCTTAGAACGATTGAATAAACTTGTTGAATTCTGTATTGAACACAAAGTTTATGTTGTATTAAAAGATGCCAGAACGATTATTTGTTCTCCACAAGGAAAGTGTTCTTTCAGTTTAAATGGAACTCCAGGAATGGCAACGGGTGGAAGTGGAGATGTATTGACAGGAATTCTCGCGGGACTTTTAGCACAAGGTTTTTCTTTAGATGAAACAACCCAACTTGGAGTCGTTTTACATGGATTAGCTGGAGAATTTTCAGCTGAGAAGTACAGTGAATATGGTATGAATGCTGAGAGTATTTTGGAGGAGATAGGAGAAGGGTTTAAAATGCTTTTGAAGATTTAACCGCAAAGTCGCTGAGGTTTTCGCTGAGGTCGCAAAGAAGAAAAAGAAGAAGAAGAATGCCTGTGACATATAGAGTTAACATAGAGCATACGGAGGGTTTTCACAGAGATACACAGAGAGTTTTCACAGAGATACACAGAGGGTTTTCAAACTTGTGCAGCGTCTTTCGAAGTGAGTTTGCCGAAGTAGAGAGCACAGAAAGGTGTTTTTTGTCGTTAACAATTAATCATTGATAATTAACCATTAAAAAATTAATACTTCCCTCCCCACATTTTCTTAATTCCTTCTTCAATTTCCTGTTCTCGTTTGCTGCTTCCACCTTTAAAAAACGAAGCTCCTTTCACTTCATCTGGCATGAATTCTTGAACTACGAAATTTCCAGGATGATCATGGGAATATTTATAGCCTTTCCCGTAATCTAATTCCTTCATTAATTTTGTGGGCGCATTTCTTAATGACAATGGAACAGGTAAGTTTCCTGTAGTTTTCACCAACTCTTGAGCTTGATTTATCGCCATGTAAGAACCATTTCCTTTTGGAGAAGTCGCTAAATAAATTGTGCATTGTGCCAATATTATTCTCGCTTCTGGGAATCCAATGGTGTTGATTGCTTGGAAAGTATTATTTGCCATAATTAAGGCAGTTGGATTCGCTAAACCAATGTCTTCACTCGCAGAAATAATCAAACGACGCGCAATGAATTTTGCATCTTCACCACCTTCAATCATTCTTGCTAACCAATAAACAGCGGCATTTGGATCACTTCCACGAACCGATTTTATGAATGCAGAAATGATGTCATAATGTTGCTCTCCGTCTTTGTCATAACGTGCGATATTCTGTTGTGCAATCGAAAAAACTTCATCATCCGTAATTTCAATTTTCGAATCTTGTGGTAAAGTACTGACAACAATTTCGAGTAATGTCAACAGTTTTCTAGCGTCTCCACCAGAAATTCTGATTAATGCATTGGTTTCTTTTAAAGTAACATCTAGCTTCGATAAATACTCATCCCGTTGCAATGCGTTTTTAAGTAATAATTCCAATTTATCTTTCTCCAAAGATTCTAAAGTATAGACTTGACAGCGCGAAAGTAATGCTGAAATTACCTCAAAAGATGGATTTTCAGTGGTGGCTCCAATTAAAGTCACGACACCTTTTTCTACCGCTCCTAAAAGTGAATCTTGTTGTGCTTTGGAGAATCGGTGAATCTCATCAATAAATAAAATCGATCCAGCACGATCAAACATACCTTGATTTTCGGCTTTCTTAATTACCTCACGAACATCTTTCACTCCAGAAGAAATCGCAGACAAAGTATAAAAAGGACGTTTCAATTGATTAGCTAACAAAGTTGCCAAAGTTGTTTTTCCAACACCTGGAGGTCCCCACAATATTAAAGAAGGTAAAACTCCAGCATCAAGCGATTTTCTCAAGCTCGCACCTTTTTTAAGCAAATGTTCTTGACCCACATATTCATCCAAGTTTTTCGGACGCATTCTTTCTGCTAATGGAGTTGTTGGAGCGTGTAACATAATTGCTGTTTTTATACAAAAATAGGGAATTTGGTTGATATTTTGGTGAGTAAAGCTTTTATCATTAGAAACCTTGCTGACTAGTTTAAAACGTTTGATTTATATGTTAAATAAGTAAAAATATAATCTGTGAAATACATTATTTTTGAATGTTTTATTATTTTTAAGTAAAAGAAGAATAGAATGAAATATATTTTAGCGATTTGCATTTGTGTGCTTAGCTTTTTCAGTATTTCTCAAAGTGTTGAAGGGGTATGGAACACTTATAACAGTGCTGGTGAGATTAAATCCGAAGTTGAAATCTATATCAAAGACGGAAAACTTTATGGAAAGCTTATTAAGTTGCATAAAGCCGCTGTAGCTAAAAGCGATGCGAGATGTGTTAAGTGTACAGATTACAGAAAAAATCAACCTATAATAGGAATGGTATTTATTTCAGGTCTTAAAAAGTCAGGAAATGAATGGACGGGTGATAAATTAATTCTTGATCCTAATAAAGGGGAGGTATATGACGTGAAAATATGGTTAACCGATGATGATGAACTTGGTGTAAGGGGATATTTGGGATGGTTTTATCAAACAGAATACTGGAAAAGAAAAAAATAATTACGAATTTGTTAATTACGAATTACGAATTCAAAAATAACCGGGAATCGAAGATATAATGTAGCGACGTTTTGTAAAACTTCCTTGGTCATTTGAAAAATAATATAAACAACTATGTAATATGAATACAATAAAATACTTTTTAATATTTCTTTTGAGCATAACTAGTTTTATAGGCTTTTCTCAATCTGTTGAAGGGATTTGGGAAACTTATTATGAGGGAACTGACAAAATAAAATCAGATGTGAAAGTCTATACGAAAGACGGAAAACTCTATGCTAAAATCATAAAGTTTTACAACATGTCGGAAGCTGAAAAAAACGCAAAATGTTTAAAGTGCACAGATTATCGCAAAAATCAACCTATTGTTGGAATGGTTTTTATGAATGGTCTTGTTCAATCGGATGATGAATGGGAAGGGGATGCAGTTTTGCTTGACCCCAATAATGGAAAAGAATACGACGGTTTAGTTTGGTTGGTAAATGAAAATAAATTGGCTGTCAGAGGTTATTTGGGTTGGTTGTATGAAACGAAATATTGGAAGAGAAAGAGTTAATTACGAATTCAAAAATTCAAGGTTTCAACGATTGTGGTGAAATCATTAAAAGATTAGCCTTTTTTATTAGAGCATAAGTCAATTAAATTCAAAAATTATTATCTAAAATAAATAACTTTGTGATATGAAAACGATAAAATACTTTTTAATATTCCTTTTGAGCATAACAAGTTTTATAGGCTTTTCTCAATCCATTGAAGGAGTTTGGCAAACTTATGATGATGAAACAGGTGAATTAAAATCTGATGTAAAGATTTATAAAAAAGACGGAAAACTCTACGGAAAAGTTATTAAACTGCACGTTGTAGAAGACCTTAATGTAGTTGCAACTTGCCAATATTGCACAGATTATAGAAAAGACAAACCGATTGTAGGAATGTTGGTTATGTCTGGATTAAAACAGTCGGGTAGTGAGTGGGAGGGCGATGGCGCTTTACTAGATCCTGAAAATGGAAAGACCTATGGCGGTGAAGTTTGGCTTATAAATGATAATAAATTAGCAGTTAGAGGATATATTGGTTGGTTTTATAGAACGCAGTATTGGAAAAAAAAATGAAAAATGAATAATGAAAATTGTAAAATTCAAAGATTTTCAGAACAACATCAATCGAAGAGATGACGCAGAAACGTTTTGAAAACGTCCGAATCATTCGAAAAAACAATTCGAGAAATTCAAAAATTCAAGGATTTTCAGAACAACATCAATCGGAGATATAATGCAGGAACATTTTGAAAACGTCCTCATCATTCAAAAAAACAATTCGTGAAATGTTAAAACATTAAAGAATTGTGTTGCAGTCATCGAAAAAAAAGGCTCTATATGATTTTGTGTGGGTAAATTAAATTTCCGATTTTTACACCATGAATAATAGCACAGAAATTTTCCAGTTGGCACTCGGTTTAGAATCTCCTTGGTTTATAGAAAAAGTTGAGTTCA
>Ga0307486_1002698_pt1 | contig 12151 bp, 7 predicted proteins | sample CBIW02metaG_FD_203663 | JGI IMG/M metagenome (GOLD analysis project Ga0307486, IMG submission 203663) | Sea-ice brine microbial communities from Beaufort Sea near Barrow, Alaska, United States - CBIW 0.2 | ecosystem: Environmental > Aquatic > Marine > Coastal | place: USA: Alaska | collected... | reverse complement strand
CAGAGGATATAGACCCCGGAAATGGGAAAGCACAAAAGCATCCCACGGATTTAACGGTTGAGGACAAAGTATTTCTACACCTTGACCTGAAACAACGTGGACTTGGAGGTCTTAACAGTTGGGGCGCTATTCCACTTGATAAATACAGGTTGTTGGATGACCAATACAGCTATAGTTATACCATTTCCCTTATAAAGTAAAGGTTAAACAAAAGTCAAAAAAATGAAAAATATATTTTTAAATGTTCTGTTCTTTTTGCTGGCAATTTCATTTTTCGCGCAGGAAAACCTGATCACAAATATCAGCGGTAGAAATACAGTTTCCTTAAACGGTACCTGGCACTATATTGTAGATCCATATGAGACAGGTTTTTATAACTATCGCTATACTGAAAGAAACGAAAACGACGGCGAGGCATATTGGAATAAACCAGTGATCAAGAACAAAAGCGACAGGAAAGAACATGGTTATAAAGATCCTTACTCCATCCAGGTACCGGGTGACTGGAATTCGCAGGATGATATTTTTAAATATTATGAAGGTACTGTTTGGTATCAGCGGGATTTTGATTTGAACGAGCTCAAGGAAGGTGAAAGAGTTTTTCTTTATTTTGGTGCTGTTAATTATGAGGCACATGTATATTTAAATGGTAAAAAATTAGGGTCTCATAAAGGCGGATTTACCCCCTTCAATTTTGAAATTACTAAAGATATTTTAAAAGAGAAAGACAATTTCCTTGTTGTTAAGGTGGACAATAAAAGGCATCTTGATGAAATTCCAACCGTTAATACCGATTGGTGGAATTATGGGGGTATCACCAGGGATGTTCAATTGCTAATTATGCCAGCAAATTTCATTCAGCAGTATTCCCTTCAATTAGATCAAAATCAGGATATAAAAGCAGCGAAAAAGAATCGGAAATTCAATCTTACCGGAGGTATTAAATTGAATAAAGTTGTTAATGAATCCGAGATAACGGTTGAAATTTCTGAATTAAAATTTAAAAAGAAATTCCGGGTCACAGGAGGAAAGTTGGATTTTGATTTTCCGGTCAAGAATCTAAACCTGTGGTCTCCGGATGACCCTAAGCTTTACGATATAAAATTCACCTTCAATGGTGAAGAATTAACCGATAAAATTGGGTTTAGAAAGATTGAAACATCAGGAAAAAAATTACTGCTCAACGGGGAGCAAATTTTTCTTAGGGGTATAAGTATTCATGAGGAAATTCCTCAGGATCAAAGGAGAGCTTATAGTAAAGAGGATGCCGTTCAATTATTTGGTTGGGTTAAAGATCTTCATGCAAATATGGTTAGGTTGGCGCATTATCCTCATAACGAGAATATGACAAGAATGGCTGATTCCCTGGGAGTCATGGTATGGTCTGAAATCCCGGTTTACTGGACTATAGATTTTGACAATAAAAATGTACTGGAGAAAGCAAAAATTCAACTGGAGGAGATGATTATTAGGGACAAGAATAAAGCTTCAGTCATTATTTGGTCCGTAGGTAATGAAACTCCTATAAGTACTGTTCGTACTAATTTTATGAAGTCTTTAATTACAAAGGCAAGGTCTATGGACAATTCCCGCCTTATCTCGGCTGCATTGGAGGTAGGATACAATGAGGGTGTAAATCGAATTGATGATCCATTAGGTGAATTTACCGATATAGTTTCAGTGAATGAGTATTTGGGATGGTATGGCGGCTTGCCTGACGCAGCACAAACAGCGCAATGGGAGGTAGCTTATGATAAGCCGCTCTTCATAAGTGAAACCGGTGCCGGTGCAAAAGGAAGCTATCACGCAGATAAGGAAAACAGATGGAGCGAGGAATACCAGGAATGGTTTTATAAAGAACAGGTAGACATGATGAAACGTATGCCCGAAAACTACAGTGGACTTTCTCCATGGATTTTAGCCGATTTCAGATCGCCCAGAAGAAATCATCCGGAATATCAGGAGGGCTGGAACAGAAAAGGCCTTATTGACAATGAAGGGAGAAAAAAGAAGGCTTTTCATGTTCTTAAAGAATATTACATAGAAATTGAAAATCAGAAAGGAGAATAAATAAACTACCTCGGGGCAGAGCCCACGAGGTATTAAAATTCAAAAAAAACAAATTCCATCCCGTCCCGACGCTTCGGGATCGGGGCCAAAAAAAGCAGAACGAGGCAGAGCCTCGGGGAATTAAACCCGAAAAGATTAACAATTACAGTCCAACCAGGGAAAAATAGAATCCCAGTATTTAACCTATTGCAAGGGAGCAGCTAAAAAAATATAGAAAATTATGGTGAAAATGATAAACCTATTAATGTTTTTATCAATCTTCTTCCAGTACAATTGTAAAGCACAGGACTCAGATAGTAAGGAAACAGATTCTCCCGTTCCCCCGGAAGGTTATACATTGATGTGGGCAGACGAATTTAATATTGATGGGAAACCCGACAGTGAAAACTGGTCCTATGAAAAGGGTTTTAAACGCAATAATGAACTACAATGGTACCAACCACAAAATGCGAATATTAAAGATGGGGTTCTTGTGATTGAAGGTAAAAGGGAACGTGTAAAAAACGACAATTATGATCCTGAAAGCGGGGATTGGAGGAAAAACAGGGAATTTGCTGAATATACAGCATCAAGCATAAATACCCGAAATAATAAACACTTTCAATACGGGATCGTGGAGGTAAGGGCGAAGATAGATACTGCCAGGGGTATGTGGCCTGCCATTTGGACTCTGGGCATATCTAAAGGTTGGCCTGCAAATGGAGAGGTAGATCTTATGGAATATTACCTTGTTAAGGATGAGCCTACGATCCTGGCTAATGCTGCCTGGGCAAACCCGAACCACGGAGCAACATGGGATGGAGCGCAGGTGCCATTTTCAGACTTCCTTGAAAAAGATCCTGACTGGCCCAATAAATTTCATATCTGGAAGATGGAATGGACCGAAGACTACATTAAACTGCACCTGGATGGAGAATTGCTTAATGAAGTAGATTTAAGTAAAACCACTAATCCCGATGGATTTAACCCGTTCCAGCAGCCTCATTATATCCTGCTCAATCTGGCAATAGGATCCAACGGCGGTGATCCATCTTTTACCGAATTTCCAAGAAAATACGAGGTTGATTATGTTCGTATTTATCAAAGAAAATAACATTTTTAGCAATTATTTTATATGAAAAAAAAACTAAAAATCATTTTATCACTGGCCTTTGTTTTGGTGGTTATTTCCTGCAACTCTAAAGTCAAAACTACAGATGAAGAGAATTGGCAGACACTTTTCAATGGCAAAAACCTTGACAATTGGGTCGTGAAAATCCATCACCATGAAGTGGGGGATAATTACGCAAATACTTTTAGGGTAAAAGATAGTGCTATACAGGTAAATTATGATGGCTATGATGATTTTGATGAGCGTTACGGACATTTATTTTACAAAGAACCCTTTTCTTCATATCACCTGAAATTTGAATATAGGTTTACTGATCAATGGCTCGAGGATGCTCCCAGTTATACCTTCAGGAACAGTGGGGTAATGTTCCATTCCCAGGATCCAAATACAATTTTGAAAGAACAGGATTGGCCAATATCTGTAGAGTACCAAATGCTGGCAGATGCGGGGGACGGGAAACCAAGGCCTACGGGAAATATGTGTTCTCCAGGAACAGAGGTGTTTTATGAGGGGGAAATGGATCCAAGGCATTGTGTCAATTCTTCTTCAGAAACCTATAAATGGGACGAATGGATAAAGGCCGAATTGATTGTGTATAAAGATTCTTTAGTCATACATAGGGTAAATGGAGTGAAAGTGCTGGAATACACCAGACCTCAGATAGGAGGTGGAGTTGTAAACGGATATGATCCCGCAATCAAAGTTGATGGCAAATCTTTGACCGAAGGTTATATTGCTTTGCAAGCTGAAGGACAAGGTGTGGAGTTTAAGGAAATCAAAATCAAGAAGCTCAACTAAGATATAGAAAGTGGAATGGGAAATTTTTGGATATGGAGATTTAATTACGTGATAAATTGACTTTCCATATGTGACTCACTCGGAATTTTTTTGACGTTGAGCCGGAGAATCCATTACAGATCCATTTTTAATGGTTTAAATAATCGTGGGTTGCTTTTTGGAAAAGCCCCATCCTTGATCATCTGAAGAAGATTGATAATGGTTGGTTAACGATAACTAAAGATTAAAATATGAAAATGAAAAGCATAATTATTTTATTGGCAGTTTTGAATTTTATTTCCTGTAAGGAAATTTCTAATGAGAAAGGATATGCAGAGAATTTAAACGGGAAGTCTTCCCTAGACAAAGTAGCTGAAACTTATGCGGAAATTTCCATTAAAGAGGATGGTGTATGGAAGGAAAGCAAATACATAGGCGGTAACTACCAAAATAAAGGAAGAGTGGAAATTCCGAAAAATCATACAGATCATTCCAATTTTATAAGATATGAAGGACCCGGATGGGAAAATAATCAAGTTGGATATAGGTTATATCTCGATTGGAGAAATGCTATTGATATTTTTGGAAAAAAAACTGATACTCTTGTGCTGCCTTTCGTGGGTCAGGATGATTTAGGTTCTTACCATAATGAATCTCCCTGGGGTATGGATATTTTAAAAGCGGGAAATTCCCTGGGTATAGGAGGTTTTGGAAGATATGTCAATAATAGTGTTACGCATTTCGAGAATGTAGGCAAAACTGTTGTAGAGATCAATAATAATGAGGGGCAATCCTCTGTCGGGATATCTTACCATCAGTGGAATACTGAAAATGAAATCATTAATCTTAATGCAAGATTATCAATTTTTCCAAATGATCGTTTTACTAAGGTAGAACTCACTCCATCAAAAGATATTGAAGGACTTTGTACAGGAATTGTGAAAAATGAAGGAATCCCTGTTTTGAATAACAAGGGCAATTCGGGAAACTGGAATTATATTGCCACCTACGGTAAACAAACTCTGGCTAATAAGGAAGATAAACTGGGAATGGCAATATTTTTCAATTCAGGTCAGGTCGAAAAAACTCTTCAAGGAAAAGATGATCACCTGATAGTATTTAAAGCTTCTTCAAAAACAATAACCTATTATTTTTTAGGAGCCTGGGAACAGGAACTTAACGGAATTAGAGATGAGGTTTCTTTCAAAAAATATTTGGAAGAGACACTCCTTGACTTAAATAAAAGTGGTGAATTGAACCCCTAATTTTAAAAAAAATTAACTCTGGAATTATTATGCAATCATTAATTGAAAAAACTAAAATTAACGCGCTAGTCAGTACGATTCTTATCATAGTCGCTGGAGTAACTTCCAATGCTCAAAAATCATTGGAAAAACACCAAACTTTTCAGCCGGGTGAATTATGGGAAGATACAGATGGGGAACATATCAATGCTCATGGGGGCGGTTTTATGTATCAAGATGGAATTTATTATTGGTATGGGGAACATAAAGGAAGGAACAACTCCGCCCAGGTAGGAGTTCGGGTTTATTCATCTAAGGATTTATACAACTGGAAGAATGAAGGGGTTGCCCTGGCCGTGAGTGAAGATCCCGATTCTGAAATCACAAGGGGAAGTGTTATTGAAAGGCCTAAGGTGGTTTATAATAAAAAGACAGGGAAGTACGTGATGTGGTTTCATCTTGAATTAAAAGGGCAGGGATACGGAGCTGCAAAAACAGCAGTAGCTGTAAGTGAATCTCCTCTTGGACCTTTTAAATTTATTAATTCCTTTCGACCAAATGCAGGGCATTGGCCTTTAAATTTCCGTGAGGAATGGAAGAAAATACCTAAGGGTGGTAATCCCGAAAAATGGTGGACGGAGGAATGGTTCAAAGCAGTCAATGAAGGATTATATGTGAGGAGGGATTTTGAGAAAGGTCAAATGGCAAGGGATATGACAATTTATGTAGACGATGATGGGATTGCCTATCATATTGCTTCCTCTGAAGAAAATCAGACTCTTCACGTCTCGAAACTTACCGAAGATTATTTGAGTTTTACCGGTAAATGGGTGAGAATGCAACCGGGTGGACAAAATGAAGCTCCGGCTATTTTTAAACATGAAGATTCCTATTATATGATTACTTCCGGTTTAACAGGCTGGGATCCAAATGCAGCACGTTCGTTTAAAGCCAAAGCGGTAATGGGGCCTTGGGAGTCCCTTGGTAATCCAGCTATTGGTAAAGATAGCCTTCTTACTTTTCATTCACAAAGTACTTTTGTGCTTCCTATGCAGGGGGAAAAAAATGGTTTTATTTTTATGGCTGACCGCTGGAGGCCCAAAAAACCAATTGATGGGAGGTATATATGGCTGCCTGTTGAAATGGAGAACGAAATGCCTGTTCTGAGGTGGAAGGAAGAGTGGGATTTATCCGTATTCGAAAAGTAACGATCACGAAAAGTATTTATTTAATCTATAAAATATTCATTATGAATTTCAAATTTATTTCAATTTTATTTTTAACCGTAACACTTTTTTCCTGTGGAGCTTCCGAAGAAAATGAAGAGTACTCTTCTTATTTATTCACCTACTTTACAGGGAATGGTGAAGGTGAGGAGGCCATCCGTTATGCTATTAGCCCTAATGGATATAACTACTATGCCCTAAATAATAACCAACCTATTTTAAGCTCGGATAAAATTAGTAATACTGGGGGTGTTAGAGATCCCCATATATTAAGAAGCAGTGACGGAAAAACTTTTTATATGGTTGTCACAGATCTTCTGACCCAAAAAGGTTGGAACAACCATGCCATGGTGCTTCTTAAATCTAATGATCTTGTGAATTGGACTTCCACAGTGGTCAATATTCCTGAAACCTTTCCCGGATTTTCCGAAGTGAACAGAGTGTGGGCACCCCAGACAATTTATGATGAGGAAAAGGGTAAATACATGATTTATTTCTCCATGCTTGAACCTGGAGGATATGATATGATATATTATGCTTATGCGAACGAGGAATTTACAGGTTTGGAATCTGCGCCAAAGCAATTATTTTTTAGTCCCACAAAGAATGCTTCTATCGATGGTGATATTATTAAAAAGGATGGCAAATATCATTTGTTTTATAAGACTGAAGGAGAGAGTGATAAGGGGATAAAAGTTGCTGTTTCAGATAAACTCACCTCGGGTTATATAGCATTAGACGGAAATGTAGATCAAACTCATGAGGCTGTTGAAGGCTCCAGTGTATTTAAACTGATAAATTCTGAAACATATATACTTATGTACGACGTATATATGGATGGAAGATATCAATTTGCCGAAAGTAATGATCTTGAGAATTTTGAAGTAATTGACCAACAAATTTCCATGAATTTTCATCCGCGACACGGAACGGTTATTCCTATAACCAAATCTGAAACAGAAAGATTGTTAAAGGCATTTCCATCAAATGACCTGCCTTCTATTTTAGGTTCAAATTCTCAGGAAGTTAAAATCAATAATATTGTAATAGAGGAGGAGAATTCGTTGATTTATCTTCCTGTAAAATCCGGAACCGATTTGAGTGATTTTGATCCCGATTTTAGATTATTCCCCGGGGTAACTATAAAACCGGAAGGAGCTCAAAATTTTGAAAATAAAGTCCTTGATTATACTATAAATATTGCTGGGGCAAACGATAAAACATATAAAGTCACAGCCGAAATTGCTAATAATCCTGTTTTGAATGGGTATTATGCCGATCCTGAAATTTTATATTCCAATAAAACAAAAAAATACTACTTATATCCCACTACTGACGGTTTTACCGGTTGGTCCGGCACATATTTTAAAACCTTTTCTTCTGATGATTTAATAAATTGGAAAGATGAAGGGATTATCCTGGATTTGGAAAAAGATGTAAGTTGGGCCAATAAAAATGCCTGGGCTCCCTGTATTATCGAAAAGGAGATAAATGGAGATTATAAATACTTTTACTATTTCACGGCTGCTCAAAAGATTGGCGTTGCAGTTGCCGATAATCCCACAGGACCTTTTCGTGACATTGGTAGTCCTTTATTAGCTAACAGACCAGAGGGAGTAAATAACGGCCAGGTGATAGATCCAGACGTTTTTACAGATCCTGAAACCGGGAAAAGTTATTTGTATTGGGGTAACGGTTATATGGCAGTTGCTGAATTAAATGAGGATATGGTATCCCTGAAAGAAGGAACTACAAAGATTATTACCCCAAATGCAAGTTTTAGGGAAGGAGCAGAGGTTTTTTATAGAGATGGGGTTTACTATTTTCTCTGGTCTGAAGATGATACAAGGAGTCCTGATTACAAGGTGCGTTATGCAACTTCTACAACCCCGACAGGACCACTTGAGATTTCTGAAAATAACCTGGTAATTGAGAAATCACCTGAGAATGAAATTTATGGCACCGGTCATAATTCAATTCTTAATATTCCTGAAACCGATGAATGGTATATCATTTACCACAGGTTCACAAGGCCTAAAGGCATTGATATGGGAAGAGCGGCCGGTTATAACCGGGAGGTATGTATAGATAGAATTCACTTTAATGATCAAAAAGGAATAATTACGGTAAGCCCTACAGTAAAAGGAATACCAGGCTTGTAATTTTTTTATCACTTTACCATTCCCGAACGCATAAAGTAGCTTTCTGATACGTTAGAATTTCAAGAGATGTTGAAGAATTTGATTATGGTGGTTGGTCCATTATTTTTCATGGTATTGAACTAAAATTCAGGAAAGTTTCCTGAATTTTAGTTCAATTTTTATATATAAAAGTGGCTATTCCCAAAATATTATAAAAACTTTAAAAACAATGACTAAGTCTGTTAAACTATTAACAGTTTTTAAAGTCTAATCTTTAAATAATTATCATTATTTAAATTTTTCAATATGAGAATGCTCACTTTACCGTTTCTTTTTATTTTCATTCAAACTCTCACTGCACAAAATTTTGAAATTAAGGGGAAGGTCCTGGATCAGGAAGGCAGGCCTCTGGAATCTGCCACCGTGTTTGTGGAAAAAATCGCCGATAGCAGCCTTGTAACTTATACGGTTTCAGAAAGTGACGGAAGCTTTTTAATATCGGGAAAAACCGAAGCTGAAAAATTAAATTTTATAATTTCGTTTTCAGGTTTTAAGCCCTACTCCCGGCAAATTAAAATTGTGGAGGAGATTAAAATGGGCGAAATTTCCATGGAAACTGTAACCAACAGTTTAAGCGAAGTAATTGTTTCAGCCAATCGTGCACCTATTACCATTAAAAAAGATACTTTAGAATTTAACGCCGATTCTTTTGCCACACGACCGGATGCAAATCTTGAGGAACTATTGAAAAAACTTCCCGGAGTGGAGGTTGATACTGACGGAAATATTACAGTAAACGGAAGACCTGTATCCAGATTTCTGGTGAATGGAGAGGAATTTTTTGGGGATGATCATCGAATTGCCACTAAAAACCTTCCAAAACAAATTATAGATAAAGTTCAGGTAATGGATACTAAAACCAAAGCCCAGGAATTTACGGGTCGGCCCGGTGATCCCGATAATAAAACGGTGAATGTCACCATAAAAAAAGACAAAAATAAAGGTTATTTTGCTCGTGCAACGGCCGGTGGTGGCACAGATGGAAGGTATGAACTGAGTGGGATTGGAAATTATTTTAAAAATGATCTTCGGGTAAGCGTATTGGGCAGCTCCAATAATATTAACAGCTCGGGATTTAGTTATGATGAAGTTTATGGGATGATGGGAAGAAGTGCTGCCCGAAACATTTATGGTGGTAACGGAGGGGGAATTACCAAGGCTGAAACTGGCGGCATAAATTTCGTGAATAAATGGGATCAAGATATTAAATTAAGTTCCGATTATTTCTACGGAAGGAACGATACGGAACAGAGCACAACAGTAGCACGGGAAAATATACTTCCCGATTCCCGATATTTTACAAATTCCGATGACAGCAGCAATCTTTTGAATGATAGTCATCGGGCCAATGCCAGATTTGAAATAGAATTTGATACCCTTACGAGACTTTCAGTTAGGCCCAGGTTTAATTCTAATTATGGGACTTCTAATCGAAGCAAGTTTTCTGAATCTTTAGACGAAAATCGAGATCTTATTAATAATTCGACATCTTTAAGCAATGAACAACTTGAAAGTGAAAATTTCAGCAATGATATTGATTTTATAAAACGGTTTGGGAGTAGGGGTGCATACTTACAACTGGAATTTTCAAATGATCACAGCAGGCAAAGAAATGATAATTATTATTATTCTGAAAGCAAGTTTTTTAAGGAATCAGATGTGGTTACAGAAATCCAGGATCAGTATATAGATGAAGATGAGAATAAGAATGAGTACTCTTTTGAGGTGAGTAAACGCAGCGTTCTGGCTCCCCAATTTTTCCTCGATGTTTCCTACGATTTTGATTATTCCAATTCAACAAATAAAAGATTTGTATATGAAGCTGAAAATGGAGATGGTGCTTATAATATTCTGAATAATGTTTTAAGCAACGATTTCGATGTGACAAGTAAGCGACATATCCCAAAACTGGGTTTAAATTATGAAGGTGATAATTGGAGAGTCAACACAGATTTCGGATTACTTCATACAAGCCTTGAAAATGAAAATTTTCTTGAAGAAACTTCTTTTGATAACGCTTATAACAATCTTTTTATGAGGGCACAAGTTAGATATGAGATAGAAAGGTCCAAAAGTCTTTCCCTTCGCTATGATACGAATGCAGACATCCCCTCTATAAGACAGTTACAGCCAGTGGTGGATCGCACCAATCCCTTGCACATTGTTGTGGGAAATCCTGAACTTAGGCCATCCTACAGGCAAAGTATAAATTTCGATTACCGCAATTTTGATTTTGCTACCAGAAGCGGATTTTCGAGTTGGGTAAATATGAGTTTTACAGATAATAACGTTGTTTCAGTCACAACTGTAGACGAAGATTTGGTGCGAAATACGACCTATACGAATGTCAACGGTTCTAAAAGTGCAAATGTCGGGGCATCATTTAACAAGCAAATTAAGGCTGAGATAACAGAATTTCGATATTCAATAAGATTGAATTCTTCTTACAACAAAAATGTTGGTTTTATTAATGCAGTTAAATACAACGCAGAGAGTTATTCCATTAGTCCAAATATCAGATTCACATATGCTATAGAAGAACTTTTTGAAATTAGCCCTAATTATGATCTATCTTACTATAACACAAGTTATGACATAAATCCAGACAGGGATGAAGAGATCATTAATCATCGCGTAGGTTTGGGAGTTACATCCTACTGGCCAAAAAATGTGGTATTTGGTAATGATATTTCCTACAATTACTATGGGAATGTCTCCCCGGGCTTTGACAATACTTCAATTTTATGGAATATGAGCCTTGGTTACAAATTCCTGAATGACGATGCATCGATAAAAGTAAATGTGTACGATTTACTGGATCAAAATGTAGATACCCGTCGAATTATCGGTGATGATTACGTTCAGGACACACGAAGCTTAATCCTGACACGATATGCCATGCTGAGTTTTACTTATAAATTAGGTAATTTTGGAGGAAGCCCTCACAGGGAAGGCAGACGAAGAAGATTCAGATAGAAATTTAGAAATGTGCCTCATTTTGGAACTCCTTGAATATTAGCTAAAGCCAATAAATCAAACGTTAAAATTTGTTAATGGTGCATAATTCGGTGCTTGTGAAAAACAGGACACAGGAGGTTTTAATTTATTTGGGTTTCTGGTGATTGGTTCTAGTCGTCCAGACCGCAAATCCCGAAGCATCGGGAATAATTATTGATTGAATTTATACTCTCCAGAAAAGGTGGCTTTACAGTAACCAAAACTTAAGAACAAATGATCACAGTTCATTCATTTAGTATATAATTGGAAGATCAGTTTAGGTTTTCTAGACAATTTATCTCCCTTAATTGAGCTGTGTATAAGCCTTTGAGAGCTTCCTTAATCATTAATGATAATCTCGTAATTGATTATTTACACCATTCACTTAAACCATATTATGTTTGTTGAAATAATTTTTTAGAGGTCAGTATTTAAATTCATACCTTCAGTGTCAATAAAAATAGTAATAACATGAATATTTTCAGAGGTCAAAACCTCCTAGAGTTCTCTGATCGGTTCAAATCC
>Ga0307486_1002697_pt1 | contig 12152 bp, 9 predicted proteins | sample CBIW02metaG_FD_203663 | JGI IMG/M metagenome (GOLD analysis project Ga0307486, IMG submission 203663) | Sea-ice brine microbial communities from Beaufort Sea near Barrow, Alaska, United States - CBIW 0.2 | ecosystem: Environmental > Aquatic > Marine > Coastal | place: USA: Alaska | collected... | reverse complement strand
TGACCCTCCGCCGATATGCATCGCGCCCGCGCGCGGCGTATACACGGTGCTCCAGCCTGCGTCGCGAGCCCTGAGACTGAAATCGGTCTCTTCCGAGTACAGGAAGTAGGACTCGTCGAGGCCCGCGAGTGCGTCGAAGCACCGGCGGTCGACAAGGAGGACAGCGCCGACGGCCCAGTCGACTTCGTGCTCGCTCCTATACTCGCCCGGGACCTCGATCCGTTCGGTGAAGACCGGTAATCCCGTGAAGCTCAACCCTCCGACGCGTCCGAGAGTCGGTCCGCGCCGCAGTGTGGGGGAAAGACGGCCGTCTTCCTCGCGCACGCGCGGTGCGATGATGCCGGCCCCGGGGTGTCGTCGGAGAACCTCGAGCATCCGTGGCACGGAGTGGGGGTCGAGCGTGGCATCGGGGTTGAGGACGAGGATGGCCGCCGCTCGGGGTGAGGCGAGTACGGCTCGATTTATTCCGGCCGCGTATCCATCGTTCGCGGCCCGTTCGACGGTGCAGTCCGACCGACGAGCGAGTAGCTCCGGTGTCCCGTCGGTCGAATCATTGTCGACGACCAGAACGGAATAGGTCAGGCCGCCGAACGCGGCGGGCAGGCTGTCGAGTAGGGCGCCGACGTGGCGCGTGCTGTTGTAGGTAACGATGACGGCAGCAACGTCCAGTGGCTGGAACTCAACCATTTCGGGCGTTTCGCCCGGGTTCTCCTCGGTGTTCGGGTCGCTCGAGACAGTCGTCATAGGATGACCCCTTTATGTCGGCCCGCTGGCGGCGCCTCGGAAAGTACATTCGCTGCCACGACGGTGTGGACGCTTCCGCACAATCCCGCCAGGAGAAACAGCATGCCGCCCGCGATGGGGAACGAGAGCCCATCGAAGAAGGCGAAGAGAATAGCGATAGTGATCAGGGATGCGGCCAAGGCGTGACCCAGCAACCGGATGTCGGAGTTGCCGGAGTGCCGCGACTGGCGGGCGCTCCAGATGCCCGCCACGAAAAATGCGAGGAAACTCAGGAGGCCCAGGACGCCCAGCTCGATTGCGATCAGCACCCATTGGTTGTCGAAAACGTAGTATCGGGGCAGGAATATGCCGAAGCCGGAACCGATCACCGGCGAGGTCGACATGAACTCGGGAATTCGTTCCAGTCCCCTCGTCCGAGACTGAGTGCTCGGATCCAGGGCCGCACCCGAGAATAGCCGCATCGTCGCCGAGAGCAATCCGGGTGTCGCCGCGAAGATCGCCAGGGCAACAACTCCGCCCGCGCCGATGACGATGGCGCGAAACCGAGCCGGAACCGCCGAAATCATCGAAATCACCGCAACCGCAAACCCGATGACGGCCGAACGGGAGATGGCCACCAGCGCAGACGCCGAGATGAGCAAAACGGGCAGCCAGTACCACCGCCCGCCGTGCGAGCGATTCGACCGAAAGCCGCGCGAAATCGCCGCGGCGATGACGAGCGGCAGGGCTGCGGTGATCGCGGTCGCATACTCCAGCGGATGGATTCCAGTTCCAGACGCACGGACTACACCAGCGCGTTCCTGGATGCCCCCCGCCATACTCAGCCCCGGAATGGTCCCGAAGAAGTCGACGATTCCCTGCCCCGTCAGGAACTGCAGGAGGCCGAGTGCCGCGAGCAATCCGGCGCCGATTCCAATCCGACGCACCATGCTCGCGAGATCCGTCATCGTGCGAATGCCATCGACGGCGACGAGCAGCACCCCAGCCCAGGACAGCATCCGAATCAGCGCGGTAAAGGCGGGGCTGATCTGATCGTGCGGCTGGCCTCGCAGCATGGCGAAGGCGTAGCTCACGAGAATGACCAGGAGGAAGACGACGAAGGCGAACCGTACCGGCTGGAAAATGGGCCTCGTGTCGGAGGCTCGCATTTGCAATCGGGCGACAGCCCACCAGCCCAGCAGGACAAGACCCCAGATCAAGGACGGGCGACCGAGCGCGCCGATCGCGGTGATCACCACCCCCGAGGGGATCGCCAGGAGCAACACCAGGTACACCGTGAGCATGGTGAGGGCATCGCCTCCTCGACGAGCCCCGACGCCGCTCGAGGCGGATAGGATTTGTGACGATGAGTGACCGGTGGGCATTCTGCTCACCGAGTAGTGGGGAGAGCGGATGCGTCCGCATCCTGCTCGCTGTCCGCGCGCGGTTGGTCGCGCACCGCGGATGACCTCCTGTGCGGCCGGGATGCCGTGGACGCCCGTGCAGGCTTGGCGGTTATCGCCGGGGAGACCGGGGCGGTCACGCTCACGGCTTCCGGGGCGCCGTTCGGAGGTTCGGTGGCCTCCGCCGTGCTGCCCGCCACGTCACGGCCGCGCTTTCGTTGCTGGCTGAATCCGTCGACGAGGCTCGCAAGCAGCAGCGCCAGCGCCAGCCCGACGAATCCGGTGGCACCGACCGCGACGAATCGGGTCCGCTCCTGGAGGACGCTGCGGCTATCGACGGTGACGGGCAACACGCTCATGCGGTTCGGCGCCGCGATCCCTTCCGACCTCTGGATGTCGTCGAGCACCATTGCGGTTCGCTCGACGAGCAGCCCCAGCACCTCTTCGGCGCCGGCGTCGCTCGGCGCCGTGACAACGATGAGGATGACCGGTCCTGCTGTCGTCGTGTCGCGCGAGACCTCGATCTTGGCTCCCGGGTTTTCTGCAACCACTTCGTTGAGGAGGTTCTCTGAGCCAACAGCACGCACGATGACATCGGCGGCGGGCGTCAGCCCACCCAGGAACAGGTAGGGGTTCGCCCCGTCGGGTATGCTGCCGGCCCCGGGGACCAGGAGTTGTGTCGAGGAGCGCTCGTAGGCTGGAGGGATCAGGTTCCAGGCCCCGATGGCTAGCGACGCTGCGATGAGGATCCCGGGTATGACTATGTACCAGCGGCGCCAGAGCCCGCGGAGCGTGTCGACGAAATTCATGATGGCGTCCCCTTCGAAGTGCGATGTGATGAAGCCTGTGTCCGACTGCCTGCGGAAATTCGTGGGCGCAAGCGCAGACGGTCAACCGTGATTGAACCCCATGCGCCGACGATCAGGGCGACGGCGAGCATCGCGCCGCCGGCGGCCAGCTGAACTCTTCGGGACGGGGAGACATAGTCGATCTGCATGGTCACCGGGGCCACGGTCGCAGTGATCCGGGCATCCGATGAAATATCCAACGCGGACTGTTCGGTGTTGGAGATGCTCAGTACCCGATTCACCAGTTCTGTCTGCCTCGTCTTGACCCAGTCGAACGTGCGTCCCACGATCTGAATCTCGATGTCTGATTTGCTGAACGTCGACGCCCACTGGCTGCCCGAGTTCGACAAATTGACGAGTACTCCCTCGCGCACCCCCGCGCCGTAATAGGGGGCATCGCTCATCGAGTACCGCAACGCGGTTCGCTCGGTCGCCCCGGTCCGCCCATTGTTCGTCGCCTGAACGACAACGCCCGCGAACGCAATGACGCTTTCGTCCTGGGCGCCGTTGTAGGGGGACAGGCTCGTCTCGGCGGGGCGCATGAAGGACACCACGGTGTTGGTGGTGTACAGACCCCCATCAGACGCCAGCATCGCGGTGACCAACGCCGCGCCTGCGAGCAACCCGATTGGGATATACCAGCGACGAAGCATGGCGGACAGTAGCTCGCGAATGGTCATCGGCGGCGGCAATCCGAATCGACGTGACGGAGCGCCAACCCGGTGAGAACAACGCACATCAGAGGAAGCGCCGGCGGGAGGGGACTGTGCCGAGAGGATGTGACGAGCGCGCGTCGCCGGCAGAACGGGCCGTGCGAGGATGAGGTCACAATTATTCCCTGAGGTTCGGGTTGCAGATTCGGTGTGGCACGCGCCGTACAGATCGCAGGTTGCCTGTGTTGCCTGTGTTGCCTGTGTTGCCTGACTTTAGCGCGCGACCGCCACGTGGCGAGGCCCCCAAGTCGGGGAATTTGGAGCTCCGCCGGCCGGGGCCGTGGCATCCGACGGGTGTCCGGACATACGTCCTTATGCCCGTGTCGAATGCTGAATGTACTCGACCTCCGGCGGCTGAAAGCGGCGGCCCCTCGTCACCAGGAAGTTCTCGTACGCGATCGAGTCATCGAGGTTGATGTGCTCGGGGCGGGCCGGCACACCGCCGTTGGCGAACGGCCACGAGGCGGCACGAAGGTCGTTCTGCTCGCGCTTGAGCACGGTGTCGAAGACGTGAATGTACGCCTGGGCCTGATGCTGCCAGTCGAGTTCGCTCGTGACCCGCGCGCGAGCCGCGCGGCCGAGGCTCGCCCGGGCCTCCGCGTCGTCGAGCAGGAGCTCAATGGCGTCGGCGAAGGCACCGATGTCGCCCGAGGGCACATACAGTGCGCTGTCACCGCCGGACACCCGGGTTTCGGTCAGGTCGAAAGACACAGAAGGAAGCGCGTACGCCATGTACTCCATCGTCTTGTTCATGGTCGACAGGTCGTTGAGCGGGGTCTTCTCATCCGGTCCGACGCCGATGTCGGCGGCGCTCAGGTAATTCGCGATGGTCTCTGGCCCAACCCTGCCGGTGAAGTGAACGCAGTCGTCGAGACCCATCGCGATCGCCTGCGCCCTGAGCTCCTCGAGGCAGTCACCGAACCCCATGAGCACGGCCCGGACGTCCGTCCGGCCGCGCTTCTGCACGAGTTCGCTAACGACTTCGAGCACCTTGTCGACGTTATCCTGCGGGCCCATGATGCCGAGGTAGACGAGCAGGAACTCCTGCCTCTTCGCCACCTCGGCGTGGGGCTGGATCGGCCGCATCACCCGAGTGTCCGGCCCGCTGCGCACAACGGTGACCTGATCGGGGCGCAGGTGGCCGCGACGCAGGGCGATGGCCCGGTAGGAGTTGTTCGTCGAAATCACGTGGTCGGCCACACGGAACGTCATGCGCTCAAGCCACAGCAGGGTCTTGTACTGGAACCGTGCGGCGAGCCCGCGGGGCCGACCGAATCGGGACAGGAACAGCTCGGGGTTGAGGTCATGGTGGTCGAAAATGAAGCGAACACCCCTGTGTCGCCAGAGCAGGCCGAGTAGCCAGTAGGTGTCCGGCGGGTTGCAGGCCTGAATAACGTCGAATCCGCGTTCGCGCCGCACGACGAAGGACAGGGCGGCCGTGCGAATCCAGGACAGGGCAAACTCAATCGCGAAGCCGATCGCGCCGCGCGCCTCAGGTGCCGGCCGATACTTGTAAATGCCGATGTCGTCGATGACCTCGCGAGCCGGGTCGCCGGGGCCCCTGGGGCAGATGACCGAGACCGAGTAGCCCTGGGCGCGCAGGGCCTGGCACTCCAGCCAGACGCGGCGGTCGAGGGGAACGGGAAGGTTCTGCACGATGATGAGCACTCGCGTGCCAGGCCGTACGGGATGCTTAAGTCGGGTTGTCGATGTCATGAGAGGGTGAGGATCCCTTCGTTCTCCGTGTAACTTTCTCCGGTAACCGGGCAGCTGAACAGCCCGGGTTCGATCTCGCGCAGAGCGACGCCGCTCCGCCCGACCCAGCCGATGCGCCGGGCGGGGACGCCGGCTACCAGCGCAAACTCGGGCACGTCGATCGTGACGACGGATCCGGCGGCGATCATGGACCAGCGCCCGACCGTGACCGGTGCGATGCACACCGCGCGGGCACCGATGGATGCGCCGGTCCGAACGATGACGCCGACCATGGGCCAGTCGGCGGCACTCTTGCGCGAGCCATCCACGTTGATCGCGCGGGGAAATACGTCATTGGTGAAGACGACGCCGGGGCCGACGAAGACGCCGTCTTCCAGCACCGCCGGCTCGTAGACCAGCGCGTAGTTCTGCACCTTGCAGTTGCGGCCGAGAATGACGCCGGGGCCGATGTAGGCTCCGCGGCCGATTATGCAGCCCGGGCCGACGCGCGCGTATTCCCGGATCTGGGCGAGGTGCCAGATCTGGCTGCCGGTGCCGAGGACCGCCGACGAATCGATGTCGGCGGTTTCGGCGACCTGCGCCGGAACGTCGACACCTGCGCCCTCGGGGATGACCGGGGGCGAGAGGGGGGCGGTGTTCATCAATACGCTCCTACGGGGTGAATGACGACTTTAATCGTGCGCCAGATGATCATCAGGTCGCCGGCCAGGGACCAGTTCTCGACGTAATACAGGTCGAGGCGAACGCTTTCTTCCCAGCTCAAGTCCGAGCGACCGCTGATCTGCCACATACCGGTGAGGCCCGGTTTGATATAGAGGCGACGGTGCACGTGGGTCTCGTAGTTGAGGACTTCTCGCGGGAGCGAGGGCCGCGGACCCACGATGCTCATGTTGCCCACCAGAATGTTCCAGAGCTGGGGCAACTCGTCAAGGGAGTGCTTGCGGAGGAAGCCGCCGATGCGGGTGATTCGAGGGTCGTTGCGAATCTTGAACAGGTTGCCGGAGGCCTGGTTCTGGTCGAGCAGCCCCGTCAGGTTGTCTTCGGCATTCTGCACCATCGAGCGAAACTTGAGCATCCGGAAGGTTACGCCGCCACGTCCGCAGCGCTCCTGGCGAAACAGCACGGGACCAGGGCTGTCGAGCCGAATGAGTGCGGCGATCAGGAGCAGCATGGGCAGGAGGATCAGCAGCGCGACGGCGGATGCCGCCATGTCGAGGCTGCGCTTGAGGGCATGTTTGAACCCGTCGAAGCGCGGGATTTCCACGTGAATGAGCGGGAGGCCGTCCACCGGCCGGAAGTGGATGCGAGGTCCGGCGACATCCGTGAGCCGGCTGGACAGAACCAGTTCCGCATTCGTGTTCTCAAGTTCCCAGCCCAGCGAGCGAATGAACTGCGCGCCGCCCCTCGGTCGGCCGGCAACGATCACGGTGTCGACTCCCAGCGCGGAGACCGTGTCGGCGACGTCCTCCAGTTCGGTGACGATGGGAACGACCCGGTCGTCCACCGTGATCTCTGCCGGACGTGTGACCTCATCGACGGCGTCGAGACCCACCCCGACCACGTAATACGCAACCCCCGACTTGGCATGCAGCTGGGTGATCACATATTCCACGTCGTCACGCTGCCCCACCACGAGCGCGCGCGAGAGGTAGTGACCAAAACGACGTTGGCGTGAGAGCCACTTGCGCCACAACCAACGCTCAAGGGTGAGAACCGCAGCCCCGGCGGGGAAAGAGAGAATGAAGAAGCTGCGAGCAATGTCCACCTGGAATACGAGGAATGCGATCGCCAACAGGCCGAACGTGATCGCGCTCGCATTGATGACGCGCTTGTATTCGGTCGCGCCCATTCCGATCACTCGGGGATCTCGGGTGTGGAGGGCGGCGAGGGCGCAGATCCAGGTGCTGCCAATCACCGCGGTGAGGACCCAGTAGTCCAGGTGCACCATGCCAACGGGTGCCACTGCACCGTCGACGCCGAATCGTGCCAGCATCGCCGCGGTGAGCGCGACCGTGATCACCGCGGCGTCGCTGATCAGGAGTTTGGCGCGGTAGCGGCGCGCCCACACCGCGCCGGACGCGGGAGAATCGATCTCGAGTTCTGGGTGCGCCGTCTTGGCACGCCCCACCAGGGTCAGGCGGGGCGCCGACGGCGCGGCGGGGGTCGTATTGACCTTCGGCGTGGGGTCACTCATCGAGAGGCCGCCTTGGCGAATCGGTTGGTGTTGGGGAGGGGAGTCGGGCGCGACGGCGCGGTAGTCCCCGGCGTGGACTGTTTCACGGTTTCATTCCCTGCATATAAGGGTCACAGGTTGAGGGTGGACAGTGCCAGGGCGGAACAAGGGTGAAGCTGACGTCCTATTCGGGTAGGTGATTCATTCTCAGCTAGGCACGATCAGACCATACCGCCGTCGCAACGCCGGTCGCTGCGGCCAGTTAGGGGGCCAAGGCCTTGCGGCACGGCGGAACGACACCGGCGGTGGGGGCGCCCCGGAGCCTGCGCACTGGGCGAGATGCCCGGCGACCGTCCGGCTCGGTGGCCGCCACCGCAATCAGTGGTCGCTACGGGAACCGGCGTAGCGACCACCGATAACGGGCGCGGTCAGATGGCCGGGCGTCGAGATTGAAGGCGGGGTGGGACCCCGGGTCAGGGCGCGGACAGGGACTCGCGCGGGTAGGCGATGGCCGGCCCGATCGCCGCGATGCCTACCCGGCTGCCGACCACGGCGTGCGGCGCACCGCGCTGGCTGACTCGGATGCTCCCGCCGACGACCGTGTTGTGTTCCGCGCCCTCGAGGCGGATGGTGAGCAGCACCTCGGAGCCGAAGAACTCGACCGCCTCGACGCGTCCGGCGCATCCGGCGGACTCCTCCGGGCCGACCTCGAGCTGCTCCGGGCGGAACATGATCGACGCGTCGCCGCGAATCGGACCGGGCGCGACGGGAACCGCGCCGAGGGCGCAGCGGGCTAGCTCGCCCTCGACCGTGGCGTCGAGCACAACGGCATCGCCGAGGAACCGCGCGGTGAAGAGATCGACCGGTCGTTCATAGAGCTCGCGAGGGGCACCGACCTGCGTGAGTCGGCCCTCCCGGAGCACCGCGAGCTGGTCGGCGAACGAGAGCGCCTCCGCCTGGTCGTGCGTGACGAGCACGGTCGTGATGCCCTCGCGCGCGAGCGTGTCGGAGACGACCTCGCGCGTGGCCGCGCGCAACCCGGCGTCGAGCGCGGAGAAGGGTTCGTCGAGGAGCATGACCTTCGGGCGCCGGGCGAGTGCCCGGGCGAGTGCGACGCGCTGCTGCTGCCCGCCGGAGAGCTCGTCGGGTCGGCGCGGGGCGAAGTTCGCGTCGAGGGACACCATGTCCAGGAGCTTCTCGACGGCGCTGGCCCGCTCCCCACTCTTGCGGCGGCCCAACCCGAACGCGATGTTCTCTCCGACGGTGAGGTGCGGGAACAGCGCACCGTCCTGGGCGACGACTCCGATTCCCCGCTGGTGGGCCGGGACCGCGGCCCCCGCGCCGGCGACCCGGCGGCCGCTGACCGTGATGGTGCCGGCATCCGGGAAATCAAAGCCGCTGATCAGCCGGAGCAGCGTGGTCTTGCCCGAGCCCGACGCGCCGACGACGACTGTTCGGCTGCCCTCCGGCACCGACAGCTCGATCTCGCGCAGCACCGGTGTCAGGAAGCTCTTGCCGACACCGTGCAGTTCAATCGCGCTCACGGAGCGCTCACCAGCCGCGACTTCGCGAAGAGCAGGTAGGTCACCGGCAGCGAGAGGGCGATCATGAGCATGGCGTAAGGCGCCGCGCCGGCGTAATTGATGTCATTCACCTGTGACCAGAATTGGATGGCAAGCGTGCGAGTGCCATTGGGAGCGAGCAGCAGGGTTGCCGTGAGTTCGTTCACGATCCCGAGGAAGACGAGGGCGCCACCGGCGAGGGCCGACGGCGCGATGAACCGGGTGGTCACCGCCAGGAACGCGGCTGTCGGCGGACGGCCCAGGGAGCGGGCCGCCTCCTCGAGTCCGGGAGGCACCTGTGCGAGCCCCGCGCGAAGATTCACCAACGCCCGCGGGAGGAACATGAGCAGGTAGGCCACGATTACGAGCACCGCCGTTTGATAGAGAGGCTGGACCAGGCGGATGCTGACCGTCACGAGCGCGAGCGCGGTCACGATGCCGGGCAGTGAGCTGGTGACGTAGTTTATGGATTCGAGGGCCCGGGCCATTCTGCTCGGGTACCGGATGGCGAGGAACGCGATCGGGAACGCGAGGGCGCATGTGATGGCCGCGCCGATCAATCCGTAGAGCACGGTCTGCGCAAGCGATGAGGCCACCACGCCGTCGGCCCAGACGGCCGTGCCGCCGGCAGCCAGCCAGCGCAGCACGCTCCAGAACGGCACCCCGATCGACAAGACGAAGACCCCGGCGAGGAAGGCCCAGGCGGCGGGGGTGAGTGCGCCGAGCGGTCGTCGTCGGGCCGCCCGGGCCACGCCGGATCCGATCCGCGCGTAGCGGGCGCGACCGCGGCCGGCCGACTCACCGACAAGCAGGAAGAGGCAGCAGAGCACAAGGACGCCGGCCAGGGCGGTCGCGGCGGGTCCGTTGAACGTGGAGCGGTATTGGTCGACGATGGCCGTCGTGAAGGTGTCGAACCGGATCATCGCGAAGGCGCCGTATTCGGCGAGCAGATGCAGCCCGACGAGCAGCGAGCCGCCCAGGAGCGGGAGTCGCAGCTGCGGGAGGACGACCCGGAAGAAGACCCGCCACGGGCCGGTGCCGAGCGCCGCGGCCGCCTCCTCAACGGTGAAATCGAGTCGTCGGAGCGCTGCGGCGCACGGCAGGTAGACGAGTGGAAAATAGGAAAGGCTCGCGATCAGCACTCCGGACCAGAGCCCGTGCAGCGAGGGAATGGCGCTGACCCAGCCATAGCTGTTCACGAAGGCCGGCACGGCGAGCGGAGCGGCAAGCAGCACCGCGAAGACCCGAGCCCCGGGAATGGTCGTGCGCTCGACCAGCCACGCGGCCAGCACGCCGACGACGGCGCAGATCGGGACCGTGACAACGACGAGGCCGATCGTGTTCAGAAGCAACTCGCCCACCCGCGGTCGGAAGACGAGCGCGGAGAGCGTCGGCCAACCGGTGAGCACAGCGGTCACGGCCACGTAGCCCAGCGGCACGAGACCGACCAGTGACACGGCGGAGGCAATGAGAACTATCGCGAGCGGGGGGCGGCGCTTCGGAGCGCGCCCGACCGTTCGGGGCCCGGCAGCGCCTCGGCCGCGACCGCGCGCCGAACCTCCCGCAGGCTGCTGCGGGAGGTTCGGGGCTGCGTCCACGGACGCGGGGGCTGGGGGCACTGGGCGCACCTAGAGGATTCCGACCTCGGTCATCAGGTCGGTGACCTTGGTGCTGTTGAGCTTGGCCGGGTCGATCTCGGGGGCGTCGAGTTCGTCAAGCGGAATGAGCTGCGGGTTGGCATCCGTCTCGCTTGCGACGGGGTATTCGAACGACGCGCCCGTCTGCAGGATCTCCTGCCCGTCCTTGCCGGTGATGAAGGCGAGGAATGCTTGCGCCGCCGTGGAATTCTCGCTGGTGTCGAGAACGCCGCCGCCGGACAGGCTCACGAATGCGCCCGGATCCTGATTCTTGAAGTAGTGCATCTCCGTGTTCGAGCTGTTCTCGCCGGTTCCTGCCTGGTCGCCGAACCAGTAGTAGTGGTAGATCACGCCGCCGGGGATCTCACCGGCATTGACGGCCTTCATGATCGTGCTGTTGCCCTTGTACACGACGGCGTTCTGCTTCATCGCGGCCAGCCAGGTTTTCGTCGCGGCCTCGCCCTTGAGTTCGAGGAACGCGCTCACGATGGCCTGGAAATCGGCACCGGACGGCGATGCGGCCCAGCGGCCCTCCCAGCTCGGGTCCGCGAGGTCAACGAGGGACGCGGGCAGTTCATCCTCGCTGAGGAGCTCGGGGTTGTACGCGAAGACGGTCGAGCGGGCCGCTATTCCGGTCCAGTTGCCCGTCGACGGGCGGAACCGTTCGGGCACGTTTTCGAGGGTGGCGGGGTCGACCGGGGCGAGCAGTCCGGCGCCGTCGACCAGGCTCATGGCGGGCGAGTTTTCGGTGAGGAAGACATCGGCGGGCGACGCGGAGCCCTCCTGCACGATCTGGTTGCCGAGTTCGGAGTCGTCCCCATTGCGGAGGGTGACGGTCACGCCGGTTTCCTTGGTGAACTCATCGGCCCAGGCCTGCGTCAGCTCTTCGTGCTGCGCGTTGTAGACCGTGATCGAGCCCGACAGCTTCCCGCTGTCGTCGGCCGTCGAGTCGGCAGGAGCGCCGGCGCTGCAGGCGCTCGTGCCGAGCAGGGTCGCGATTCCCACCGCGGCGATCATGGTCCATCTGCGATTCAGTGTCATAACGTGTGGTGCATCCTTCGAGTGGCATACGGGGAGGGTTACTTGTTTAGGTAAGCCTACCCAAAGATTCATGGCACGTTGTTCGGCGTTTCGCATTGTGACGATCTCGGAGGTGGATGCGCCGTTGGCGCAGGCGCTTCCGCGCGAGTCGCCAGGTCCAGAAGGACGCCCCGTCCCCAAAAAGGGCATAAAAAAGGCCACGTCCCTGTGTTTCCAAGGGAGTGGCTGTGGTGGCCCCGACCGGCGTCGATCCGGTGACCTTTCGATTTTCAGTCGAACGCTCTACCAACTGAGCTACAGGGCCAGAAGGTGTCGTAAACGATGCCTTCTCAAACA
>Ga0307486_1002696_pt1 | contig 12160 bp, 11 predicted proteins | sample CBIW02metaG_FD_203663 | JGI IMG/M metagenome (GOLD analysis project Ga0307486, IMG submission 203663) | Sea-ice brine microbial communities from Beaufort Sea near Barrow, Alaska, United States - CBIW 0.2 | ecosystem: Environmental > Aquatic > Marine > Coastal | place: USA: Alaska | collected... | reverse complement strand
ATGTTTTGTATGCCTCCCACCCGTCGTGGACCATCACCCCGGTGAATAATTGCAGCACCCCACCGTTCAACGTTCCCGCAAGCCCCCGTTTCGCATCGATGTGGAACACGGTGTGCGTGGTGGTGGATGCGCAATGAACCCAGGCCAGGGAGCCGGCCACGCGAAGCCCGCTCTCGTCAACATGCGCCACCGTGCTGGCGGTGACAGCCTGCTTGATCACAGCGACAGTGTCTGCCAGAAGGACGGAAGTTTTCTGCCCCAGAGAGGACACCCACCCGGTGGACACGGGGAGGTGGAACAGATCCCCGAACACGGCGGCGGTTCGGCCGACCGGCAGATAGTGCACGTTCAGCAGGTAGGCGCCGACCGCGTGCAACCTCGGACCGTAGGACACCGGGCTTTTCACCTCGGTCGGGAACACGCCGGTGGTGACCGTGTCGCACCGGCATCGTTTCTCGATCCGTTGATGCTCCACCGTCTCCACCCGGATCGGCGGCAGATCGATGACCTGCCGGCGTGCGGCGATGACTCCAGGAATGTGTTCCAGCGAACTCCCGCACCCACCGCACGAGGAAGGTTCATGCTTGAGGACCCGATCCGGGTCAGCTTTCAGAGGCAACGATGAGCCAGCGCTGCCGGCCTGTTTCCCTTGCGGTTTACCGGAAGATTCGCGAAGCGACCGGTTCCGGCTGGCGGGTTTGCTGAAACTGTCACTGCTGGGTGGCTTCGAGGAGTTCTTCGAGTTCTTATCAAGCCGGGAACGCAAGGTAGCGTTCTCCTGCTCGAGACGATCAACCCGTTTCTCCAGCCGACTGACGGTTGCCTGATGCTCTTCTCGCAGAGCATTGTTCTCTTTTATCAGGTCAGCGACCGTGCGAAGCAACTCGCCATGTGTGGGGGCCCTGACCATGAGGTCATCGTTACAGGGACAACACCCAAAACATTTTTAAACCGCCGGTAACGGCAAAACCTGCCACCCCCAGGAAAGAACCTGACTAGTTACCAGACATTGTCTGGTATGCTGGGCAGAATTGCTAGCGACGTTCCGCGCCTCCTGGCGAACAGGCCGCCGCTTTCGCTGGCGGCGTTTGACTCAACGCGACGTCGAACCCGCAGGTATGTCCAACCTCACGAAGGAGTAACGGTTCCGGATGCAGACTACACTCAGCGAAGCGCAGGCTCTGATGCTTTCCCGGATCGAGGCGACGAGCGCCGCTCGGCTGAACGGGCTTCCGCACTGGGCTGATCCGGCAACAGGCGAGTGGACGACCACTCCCGACGGTGACTGGACTGGCGGCGCCCACGTCGGGCAGCTGTGGCTCGCCCACATCATCGACGCTGAGCGGTTCCCGCTCAGCGACGTGTACCGCGCGCTCTCCTTCATGGAGCCGCGCATCGAGCGGAAGACCGCCTTCAAGGGCTTTGGCTTCTACTACGGCGCCGCCATCGGCGACATCCTGGTCGGCGATCCCAAGGCACGCGAGACCGCGCTGCGCGTCGCCCACTCGCTGGTGAGCATGTTCGACGAGAAGTTGGGGCTCATCCCGCTCGGCTCCGAAGCCGAAGAGGCCGATGCGATCGGATCGGCCGAGAGCAGCATCGACTCCCTCCAGGCCAGCGGTCTGCTGTTCTGGGCCGCCTCCGAGCTCGGGGACGAGCGGATGGAGGACGTCGCCGTACGCCACACCAAGCGGGTTCTGGAGATCCACGTGCGTCCGGACGGCTCAGTGGTCCAGTCGTCCACGCTCGACAGAGAGACCGGTGAGGTTCTCCGGACCCACACCCACAAGGGCTACAACGACACCAGCACGTGGGGCCGGGCGCAGGGCTGGGCGATGATCTACAGCGCTTACGCCTGGGTGGTGCGACCCGATGAGCTGCTGTGGCGCGAGTACGCGACCCGTACGGCCGACTGGTGGATCGCTAACGTTCCGGACGACAAGGTCTCGTTCTGGGACTTTTCCGACCCGGACATCCCGAACACCAGCCGCGATACCGCGGCGACGGCGATGGCGGCCGCAGCCATGCTGAGGCTCGACTCCGCGCTCGGCGGAGGCACGCGGTACGCCGCCGCCGCGGCCGACACGGTCACCGCGTTGGTCGAGGGCTACCTGACGCCCGCTGAGGGGCATACCCCGCCGGGAATCCTGACCGGCGGCTGCTTCACCCGCAGCAGCACTGTGCGAAGCCACGACGCGGCCGACAATGTCGAACTCGTCTTTGGCAGTTACTACCTTTTCGAATCACTCTGCGTTCTCGACGGGACCATCCCGGCCGGACGCATCTGACCGTCCATTCCGAAGGAACCCAAAACAAATGTCCTCTCCACGGCAGCTTCCCTTGTCCGGCGTTCGGGTCCTGGATTTCACCCAGGTTCAGATGGGCCCCCTGGCCACACAGATCCTTGCCGATTTCGGGGCAACAGTCACGAAGGTTGAGCGGCCCAAGGCAGGTGACATCAGTCGGAACACCGACGTCCGCGCATCCGGCGTCGAGGACAGCGCGATATTCCTCTCGCTCAACCGCAACAAGCGGTCCCTCGTGCTCGACATGAAGGTACCAGGGGCGATGGACATCGTCCATCGGCTGCTCGAGGAGACCGATGTGATCGTCATGAACTTCCGCGCCGGCGCAGCCGAGCGGATGGGCCTCGGCTACGACGACCTGAAGGAGCGGTATCCCGGCCTCATCTACGCCTCCGGCACCGGCTTCGGCCAGCGTGGTCCGATGAGCAAGGCCGGCGGCCAGGACATGGTGGTGCAGTCGGTCGCCGGTGCGACCTGGCACAACCGGGACGCCAGCGGCCGTCCGGGGATCTACCCCATCCCGTTCGTGGACTTCGGAACCGGGATGGCGCTGGTCCAGGGGATCCTCATGGCACTGATCGAGCGCAGCTCGTCGGGGCTCGGCCAGCGGATCGATGTGTCGCTGCTCGACACCGCCCTGTTCGAGCAGATGCAGGAGTACACCCAGTGGATGATGCGCCGCATCGAGATCCACTGGGAGCGCGATAACCTGGTCGGCTCGTTCAAGACCGCCGACGGCTGGGTCACCATCGTCGGCCTGTTCTTCCCCGACCCGCTTGGCGCGATCTGCGAAGCGCTCGGGATCGAGAACCTCACCGAGCGTCCGCAGTTCTCCACCCCCGCCCTGCAGCAGGAGAACCGGCAGGAGCTGTGGGCAATCCTGGACACCGAGGTGAGCCGCTTCACCACCGAGGAAGCGGTGGCCAAGCTGACCGAGCGCGGCGTGCTCTGCGGCCCGGTGCTGGACTACGACGGCGTGATGAACCATCCTCAGGTTCTCGAGAACGATGTGGTGCGGACGGTCGAGCATCCGCAGCTCGGTCCGACTAAGGTGATTGACAACCCCATCCGAATGTCGGCGGCCGAAAAGCTGCCGTATACGGCAGCGCCGCTGCTGGGGGAGCACACCGACCAGATCCTCGGCGAACTCGGTTACTCATCGGAGGAGATCGAGGAACTCGTCACCCGCGGGCTAGTCAGCCGGCCCGCCTGAGGGCCAGCCTCTGCGGCGGCACGTCACCGCGGGCTCTCGATCTTCGAACCGAAAGGAACCATCATGACCGATGAAACGTTGAACCTCGGAGGGGTCATCGTCGCGACGACCCTCGCCTTCAAGGAGGACGCTGCTGCACCCGGAGGGCTTGCCGTCGACTACGACAAGTTCGCGGAGCACTGCGATTGGCTGATCAACGCCGGATGCCGCGGAGTCGGGCCCAACGGCTCGCTCGGTGAGTACGAAGCCCTCACGCCTGAGGAGCGCCGCAAGGTGATTCAGGTGGCCGTGAAGATGGTCGCCGGTCGCGGGCTGGTGGTTGCTGGCGTCCACGGCACCGGATGGCACGAGGCGAAGCGATGGGCGGAGTACGCCAAGGAGGACGGAGCTGACGGCCTGCTTCTCCTGCCGCCGACCATCTACAAGGCCAATGAAGACGAGATCATCGAGCACTACAAGCGCGTGGCTGAGGTCGGCCTGCCGATCATGGTGTACAACAACCCCATCTCGACCAAGATCGACCTCACCCCGAAGCTGATCGCGAAGCTCGCTGAGATCCCCGAGGTCGTCGCGGTCAAGGAGTTCTCCGGCGACATCCGCCGCATCCTCGAGATCAAAGAGGTGTGCGACATCGAGGTCATCTGCGGTGCAGACGACCTGCTCTTCGAGTCGCTGGTCGCGGGAGCCGATGGCTGGTTCGCGGGCTACCCGAACGCGTTCCCCAAGGAGGCCGTCGAGATCTACGGCCAGGTCAAGGCAGGGAACATCCAGGAGGCGCTCGACCTGTACCGGGAGCTGGTGACCGTGTTCCGCTGGGACTCGAAGATCGAGTTCGTCCAGGCGATCAAGCTGTCGATCGACATTGCGGGTAACAGCTACGGTGGCCCCACGCGCCCGCCGCGCGGACCGTTGACGCCGGAGCAGGACGCCCAGGTGCGTGCGGACACCAAGAAGGCACTCGACTACATCGCCGCCCGCCGCGCCACCGCAGCGTAGTTCTCCGCAGGCTACGCACTGCAGACACGTGCTGCGCGGGGCGGCATTGGCCACCGGGTCATCAGATTCTTGAGAGGATTGCAGTATGCGTTCCAAGCGGATGTTCACCGCAGTCGACTCCCCCACCGAGGGGATGCCCACCAGGGTCATCACCGGAGGCGTCGGAGTGATTCCCGGCGCCACCATGAACGACAAGCGACTGTATTTCATGGAGTATGTCGACGACATCCGCCTGCTGCTCATGAACGAGCCGCGCGGGCATGCGGCCATGAGCGGCGCGATCCTGCAGCTGTCGACCCGGCCGGACGCCGAGTGGGGCGTCGTTTACATCGAGGTCTCCGGATGCCTTCCCATGTGCGGTCACGGAACCATCGGTGTCGCCACCGGCATGGTCGAGGTGGTCGAACCGGTCACTGAGATCCGCCTGGACACGCCGACCGGTCTCGTCATCGCGCGAGTCGCCGTCAGCGACGGCCACGACGACTCGATAACGATCGAGAACGTCCCTCATCCAGTGTGCGGCTCGACGACACGGTCGAGGTTCCCGGTTACGGGACCATCGCATACAGCCTCGCCTTCGGCGGAAACTTCTACGCCATGGTCGACCTCGATGCGATCGGCCTGCCGTTCGATCGACGGCACCAGCAGGATATCAACGCGGCCGGCCTCGCGATCATGGAGGCCATCAACACCACGAACCCGCCGCGGCATCCGTTCATCGACGGCGTCGACCACTGCCACCACGTCGAGTCTCATCGCGCCATGGTCGACGGCCGAGCATTCCCGGCATGCCATGGCCATCTACCCCTGCTGGTTCGACCGGTCGCCGTGTGGCACGGGCACGTCGGCCCGCATGGCCGAGCTGTGGGCGCGCGGCGAGCTCGCCCTCGACACCGATTTCGTGAACGAATCCTTCATCGGCTCACGATTCACCGGTCGCCTGATCAGGGAGACCACAGTCGACGGCATCCCCGCGGTGGTGCCGACCATCACTGGCCGCGCCTGGGTCACCGGCATCGGCCAATACCTGCTCGACCCGTCAGACCCCTTCCCCGCGGGATTCCAGTTCTAAGGAGCACCATGAACGCCCAGAACCCGACCACACCAGCCCCCACTTCGCCGGAAGAACTGGACCGCATCGCCCAGGTGGCGACGGATGCCGCACCGGCGTGGGCAGGGATGTCACCGCGCGAACGTGCGAGGGCCCTAGTCGCGGCAGCGGATGCGCTGGTCGCCCACAAGGCGGAGTTGGTCGATGTCGCCATGGCCGAGACCGGCCTGTCCGAGGTGCGCCTGAACGGTGAACTGACCCGCACGGCCGTGCAGCTACGCCTGTTCGCGGACACCATCATCGACGGCGAATACCTCGACGTGCGCATCGACGAGGCGGACGACGCGTTCGCGCTCGGGATGCGACCAGACCTCAGACGGTACCTGATTCCCGTCGGGCCGGTGTTGAACTTCTCCGCCAGCAACTTCCCGTTCGCCTTCTCGGTGGCCGGCGGCGACACCGCGGCGGCGCTCGCTGGAGGCAACCCCGTGATCGTCAAGGCGCACTCCGGGCACCCGAGGCTCTCCGAGCGCACCGCCGCCGTTGTCGCCGAGGCGCTCGAGGGCGCCGGAGCACCTGCCGGTGTTCTGCAGTTGATCTTCGGCCAGGAGGCCGGCGTGGCGATGCTGAAGGATCCGCGCATCGCGGTCGGCAGCTTCACCGGCTCCATCCGAGCCGGCCGCATCCTCGCCGACATCGCGGCAGCACGCCCCGCGCCGATCCCGTTCTACGGGGAACTCGGCAGCGTGAACCCGGCATTCGTCACGAGCGCTGCGCTGGGCGAAGGCCCAGAGGCGATCGCCGACGGTTTCGTGGCGAGCGTGGCCGGTTCCGCGGGTCAGCTCTGCACCAAGCCGGGGTTCCTGTTCCTGCCGACCGGTCATGGCCTCGACGACGGGCTGGCCAGCCGGGCGGAAGCGGTGCCGGAGCATCGACTGCTGAACCCCGGAATCGCAAGCGGATACCGTAACCGGCGCGACAGCATCCTGGGCACCGACGGTGTCCGGGTGATCGCAGAAGGTGCGCTGCGCATCGACGACGACGGCCAGGGCTGGGCGACGCCGACGCTGGTGAGTGTGAGTGCAGGCGACCTGGTCGCCCACCGGGACACTCTCGCAGAAGAGGCGTTCGGCCCGCTGGCCGTCGTGGTCGAGTACGACGATGAGGCCGAGTTGGCGCCGACCGCCGATGCCCTGTTCGAGGGGAACCTGACCGGCACCGTGCACACCGCGGCGGGCGAAGACTCGGCCGCGCTGAGGAAGTTGGTCGGCTGGATCACCGAGCATGCCGGACGCGTGCTGTTCGGCGGCTGGCCGACCGGTGTTGCCGTGACTCCGGCGCAGCAGCACGGCGGACCATGGCCGGCGACCACCAACGACAGCAGCACGTCGGTGGGAACGGCCGCGATCAGCCGATTCCTGCGGCCCGTCGCCTACCAGAACGCCCCTCAGGCGATGCTGCCGGAGCCGCTGCGTGATGCGAACCCGTGGGGAGTGCCGCAGGTTCGCAGCCGCGCCGGCGAGTCGCAGTCGTGGGGCGACACCTCCCGCTGATGCAGACGCCGTAGCCGGCAGCCTGGGATCTCGCGCCCGGCACCTACTTCTTGTCGAGCTGATCGAGCGGGCCCCTGAGGGCATCCTCGATGTCGGTGTGGTCGTATTGGGCTGCCCGGCTCTCCCCGGAGATCACGGCGCAGCGGTGCGCCTTGGTGAAGTCTCCGTACGTGAACGAGTAGTGGCCCTTGGTGTCGTCGGGTATCTCATCGTCCACCCCGAGGTACCACTTGCCGTAGTCGGCGAAGCCGTTCTCGTCGTCGGTCGACGATGCGTGCTCGCTCCAGTCGTCTCGTTCGTCATGGGGTGGCTTGTGAATTCGTCGAATATCCGACGCTAAGGCTTTGTGGCGTGTGGTGTTCGGTAACGATCGTTCGCAAGACGCTCCGAGACGGGTTCAGAAAGCCACATGCAACTCGTGGGAATGATCATTAATGTCCGGCTTGTCCCGCGGCTCATCCCCGAGCAGGCCACGGAAGGCGTCTCAACGCGCGACGGTTGACCCACCAGGTCGACGAGGAACCGGCCGGTCTCCGCGCCCGGATCGCTCATTCATTTTCCGGGCGAACCGTGGCAGTCAGTTGCGCTGTTGTGGCGCCGCTACATGGCCGTTTTCTGGTGCTCTTCGTCTTCTGCTTCGCGTTCGCCCGTCAGTACAGACACGGGCACGGTGCAGCTGTCACCCTTCCACACTTCAACGCCTTCTTTGAAGGCGAAGCCGACGACGAGGGCAGCGACGGGATCGGCCCAGGTCCAGCCGAAGAGGGTGTTCAGTAGCAGTCCGATAAGGACGGCGGCGGAGAAGGAGGCGCAGATCAAAGTTTGTTTGGAGTCAGCGATCGCTGAGGCAGAGCCCAGCTCGACGCCAGTGCGTCGCTCGGCAAGGCTGAGGGCTGGCATGATCAGCAGGCTCAATGCGGTGAGGACGATCCCAACGGTGCTGTGTTCGACGGTGCGGATCAGTTCTTCCTCATGTCTGGGAACAGCTCGACCGGCGGCGCCTCATAGGGTAATGGTTCGCCGGCGTTGTTTTTGTCCTCCGATTTTGCGAATGGCCCTTCTGGGCTCATCAGGATGGGCATGTGGTGGTCGGCGTGTTCAATCCACCAGGTGCTTGAGCCTGTCGCCCCGTCGAGGCGCAGGTGCTCCCACGCGCGCCACAGAGCATCTATGCGAGCGAGGGCTTCAGGGTAGTCCCACCAGCGGGCAGCCCAGCGGAACGATGCGTTACCGGGTCCGACACGGCGGGCATACATGTACCGCAGTCGTTCGCGCACGAACTCATCAGCCGAACCGTAGAACAGCGTCGGTTCCTTCACCGCCGTGGCGTTCTCGTCACCGTCGTCATCACGGAATGCGTCAATGTCAGTCACAGCTCATCATCATCCTTCTTCGCCGCTGCGGCGATCCACGCCTCCGCACCCGAAACAGCTGGCGGAGCGTTCAAGACTGGTGCCGGTGCGGGACGGATTGCGCTGGCGGCAGGATCGTGAGCTGCGATGGAAGCCCGCACCGCATCCGCTTGCGGGCCTCGCATCCAGGGAACGGTCTCGACAAGCGTGGCGGGGGCCCCGGAGGCGAACACGACGGCGCGGCCGCGCGGCAACGCCCCCAGGTCGGCAACATCCAAGGTGCGCTCGCGCTGTACTTGGTGAGAGGTGGAGCGGTTGCCCCGGCCGACACTTGTAGAACGGGTGTGCTTGTCGTAGTCACCGACCATCTGAGACAGTTCGTTCAGGAACTCCGGTTCCTTCACGCCGCCGCCGTACACGGCGATGTTCGATGCTGACCAGAGTTTGCGCATCCCGTCCCGTCCCCAAACCTGAACTCCCTGTGACCACGACTGCAGAATGGTCATCAGCACGATCCCACGGGACCCGTAGTGCGAGTACAGGTCGGGGAGGTCATGCCAGCGGCACACGTTCGCGGCTTCGTCGAGTACGCCGAGCAGTGGCGTGGCCAGGCGGCCGCCGGGCTGTGTCGTTGCCTGTTCTTCGGCTGCTTCAACGGTCGCCGCGGTGAGGGCGGTTACTAGGGGGCCGGCGGTGCCTTTGCCCTCCTTGGAGAGGCTGTAGAGCGTGTCAGGGCTGCGCACGAACGCGTGCGGGTCGAACTGAGGCCGGCGGTCGCCGGCCACGTTGCCGCCAATGGGGGTGACCCATTCGGCGATCGCGCGCACTTTCAAGCAGGACGCCATCTGGGCGGCCGTGCCGTACACGCTGTCGCGGCGGCGCGGCTCGCCGTTGACCTGGCCGTCGACGGCATCCGCCATCTGCTCGTAGCCGTGCTCGCGCAGAATATCGACCGGTGTTTCATCGCCAGGTGTTGTCGTCCAGGTGAACGCTTTGGTAATCGGCAGGCCGCCAAGCGCGGCCGCGAGCAGAAAGCCGGCTAGAAGGTCTTGGCCGGCATTGTCGAAGTACGGGTCAGCACGCGCGTCGCCGGCACGAGATCCCGAGGCGAAGTGTGCGGCCAGTTTCGCAGCCTTCACGTCGTCGGTGACATAGCTGAGCGGGTTCCACCACCACGTCGGCCGCTCTAGCGCAATGCGTTGCGGGTCGAAGGCCCACACCTGTCCCTTGACGGCGCGCACATCGCGAGTTGCATCGAGCACGTCACGCTTGTTCGAGGTCGTTAGAACAGCACCAGGAGCGGACAAGATGGCCGGGATAGCTCGACTGGTCGACTTGCCAGTGCGCGGGCCCCAAATATCCACGTGCATGTCTTCAGGCGACCCGTAGAGTTTTTGACGTCCCGCAACGGTGATGCCAATCGGCACGCCGAGCCAGTCGTCGACGCCGAGACGCTTGGCCGTCTGACGGGCACCGGTGACCGACAGGGAGCGCAGATCACGGCCCTTACCCATGTATGCGGCTGCGCCGTCGACGGTGCTGCGCCGCCGACGCGACCGTGCGACAGCAATACCAACCAGGATGGCCAGCAGCACGAGAACAGCGATCGTGACCACGAGAATCCAGGTGGCCGAGGCCGGCCAGGTCACGCGGCCGGCCAGTACGTCAAAGAAGATCGCGAACGGATCGCGGCCCAGTTTCGGGTTCACACCGTCGATCTTCGACCCGACGGTAACGGCCACCCACACGCTGGCCAGCGCAGCCACAGCTAAGCCGAGGGCGACTTCTTCGGCACCTTCCAGCCCGACAACCGGATTCGATTCGTCGGGCTCGGGGAAGAAGGCGGCAGGGTGCCACAGTTTGTTGGTGTCGTTGATCGCACGTTCAGCTTCGATCAGCTCCACCTTGAGCGGGATCCCCGGATGCCCGCCGACCTTGATCAGGAACTTCCCGCGGCCAGGTGGTTCGGACTCGCGGCCGAGGCCGGTGTCCCACGTACCGGGATCCTGCCATGAGGTGAGGAGTTCTTGTTCCGCACGAGAGAGCGGCACAGCACTGGTGAGCATGGGCATTTCGGCGCCCGGCAAGCCGCCGGCAATGACCATCCCGGATCGCTCGACGAACCCGCGCGCTTTCATCCTGTCCGACTCACTCGGAAGGGCGAGAAGGTCGCTCATGGTGTGGGAAATCATGGCCAGACCGACACCGTAGGTACGCTTCAGTCGCGTCACGGCGTCGACACGATCCACCATGCCTCTACCGGAGCGCAGCGCGCGCCACAGCTCGTCGAGGACGACCAGGTAGTGGCGGCGGGGTTCCAGGCCGGCATCCGCCAGAGCGTTCGCGATATTTACCGTGCCAAACCCAGCCGACCAGCACGCAAGCAGTATTGCTGCCTGCATGTCGGTGTCGGAGTCATCGATCGAGGACACGTCGTAAACCACGGGCCGATCGCGCAGCATCGGTACGTCGGTCGGGTGAGCAAACGTCTCACCAAGACGGCCACCGGAGGTCAAGCTGATCAGCGACGCTTCCAGGTTCTCGGTGATGGCCTTGTAGCGTTCGTCAACTGACACTCATTGATGATTTGGCCTCGGGCTCGCCATCTGCCAAAGTATCGTGCATGCGCACGGCGGCCGCATCGACGTCGACAGCATCCTCGGGCAGGGCTCCACGTTCACGGTCGTGCTGCCGCAGCGCAGGCCGCGAAACGGGCCGTGGCCCGGCCCCCTCCGGCGCAAGGAGGAGACGTGACGCGCTGCGTGCTCGTCGTCGACGACGAGCCGGACATCCGCGCAGTCGCCCGACTCAGCCTTGAGCGAGTCGGTGGCCTGCGGGTGATCGAGGCGTCCTCCGGTATGGAGGCGCTGGATATAGTTGCCGCCTCCCAGCCGGACGCGGTCCTTCTCGACGTGATGATGCCCCGCGTCGACGGCCCGACAACGTATGCGCTGCTGCAGGCCGACCCGCGCACCCGCGACATCCCGGTACTCCTGCTCACGGCCCGGGCCGATGCCACCGAGCGAGAGCGGTGGCTGGCCGAGGGCGTGCGTGGCGTGCTGGCGAAGTCCTTCGACCCGATGGAGCTGCCGCGTCTGGTGTCCGAGTCGCTGGGATGGGGACCGTGACCGACGCGGTCGACGGTTTCCTCGCCGAGATGTGGGAGCGGTACGGGTACCTCGTCGACCAGCGCGTCGCGGCACTCGAGCGGTACGTCGAGGCCGGAGGTGGAGACCGCTCGGGCGATGTGCTGGCCGACGAGGCCGAGTCCGCCGCCCACAAGCTCGTCGGCGCGTTGGACAGCTACCGCCGGCCCGGATCGGAGCAGGCCGCGGTTGTCGAGCGGCTGGTGCAGTCGCGCGCTCCGCTCGACGAGGTGGCTGCGGCTGTGCGCGAGCTATGCCGGCTCGTCGGCTGAGGCCCAGCGTCGGCGCAGCCTCAACGGCGGCTCCTGAGCTGGTTCATGACCCCAATGCCAGGGCCCACGGCGTCGGCCAGCCATTCCCTCTGTGCGCCAGTTCCCGACCAGCACTCACTCACCCGTTGGGACCCGCGGCCGAGGGTCAATGTGAATTTCGTAACAACGCTCAGTCCTGCCAGCATGTCGGTATGGCGACAGAGTCTATTCTCCCCGAGTTCAGCGACAGCCGGATTGGCGAGGTGGCCGAACGGCTCTCCGAAGCCGGCGT
>Ga0307486_1002693_pt1 | contig 12168 bp, 10 predicted proteins | sample CBIW02metaG_FD_203663 | JGI IMG/M metagenome (GOLD analysis project Ga0307486, IMG submission 203663) | Sea-ice brine microbial communities from Beaufort Sea near Barrow, Alaska, United States - CBIW 0.2 | ecosystem: Environmental > Aquatic > Marine > Coastal | place: USA: Alaska | collected... | reverse complement strand
TGTCGTCAATGTGGAACCCGGCACGCGTGAGGGCAGGAAGTAGCTTCGCGCGTCGAGCGCGATACAGCTCCCGCTGCGCGGCAACATGAGCGTCATCCCGCAGCGCAGTAACCATTGCGGCTTGCACGGGCCCAGGCGCGATTAGTCCGGCGTGCTTGCGAATCGCAAGCAACTCAGAAATGAGAGCCGAGCATCCAGCAACAAAAGCCGCCCGGTAGCCAGCAAGATTCGACTGTTTGCTAAGCGAGTACACCGCGAGCACGGATGACCGATCATCACCGATCACTTCGGGGTCGAGAATCGACGGAGTCGGATCTGCGCCAATCCAGTTCAATTCGGCGTAGCACTCGTCTGAGGCAATAACGGCGCCAAGCTCGCGTGCTCGAGCAACCGCGGCACGCAATTGAGCGACATCGGCGACACGTCCATCAGGGTTTCCCGGGCTGTTAAGCCACACAAGCGCCGTGTTCTCTGGCCATTCTGCCGGGTCGTCTGAAGCAATTGCCGTTGCGCCAACGAGCGCTGCGCCAATCGCATAGGTCGGATAGGCGACTGACGGATGCACAACAACATCGTCTTTGCTCAAGCCGAGCAGCATCGGCAGCAGTGCGACCAGTTCTTTTGAGCCGATTGTTGGCAGGACGTGATCGGCAGTGAGGCCGGTTACCCCGCGACGACGTTCAAACCAGCCAACAATCGCTTCGCGCAATTGCACGGTGCCTGTCGCTGTGGGATAAGCATGAGAATCTGTTGCTGCAGCAAGAGTCTCGCGGATGATCTGCGGCGTCGGGTCTACCGGCGAACCAACAGAAAGATCGACGAAACCATCGGGGTGTGTGCGCGCAATCTGCCCAAAGGGAACAAGAGCATCCCAGGGAAAGTCGGGCAGATTCAACGGCGTCCGCGCCATCAGTCTGACGATCCGCCACCCTCGGGAAGCGCAGCGATAATCGGGTGGTCCTTGTGGATCACACCCACCTTCGCTGCTCCACCGGGCGAGCTGTTGTCGAGGAGGTCGAAGAACTCAACGTTGGCCTTGTAATAGTCAGCCCACTTATCGGGCACGTCATCTTCGTAGTAGATGGCCTCCACCGGACAGACGGGTTCACAGGCGCCGCAATCGACGCACTCGTCCGGCTGGATATAGAGCATACGGTCGCCTTCGTAGATGCAATCAACGGGGCATTCGTCGATGCACGCTCGATCTTTCAGATCGACACACGGCTGGGCGATGATATACGTCAAGGGGTATTCGCACCTTTCACAGGAGAGTTCAACTCAATGTTATCGCGGCTCGACGATGAAGCCTGACGATTTACCCGTGGCCAGCCAACGACCAACAAAACAATGAGCACGGGGGCGAAGGTCCAGGTGTAACCGGTCACGTTTCCCGGAATGAGTACTGTGCCACCAGGCGTTGTATTTGCCAGCAGTGCCGACATCACCAGCACCCCCAATGAGGCGAAACCGGGAGCCACCCTCGTGTCGTAAATCAGGCGCAGTCCCAGAATGAGCGCGGTCGTCAGCGCGATTGCCGCAATGATGCCCCACGGAACCTGCACGCCGGCAATAGTGAGGGTCGATTGATGAACTGCCGTGAGCACTACGCCAACGAGAGCGCCTACCGCAATCGATGCAAGCGCGAGTACGACTCGCTCCAGGCGGCTGCGCTCTCCGATGATCGGTTCCCTTCGGCGAAGTCTGCGCAAATACTCGATAGGAGTTACAACGCTCTCTCCGACGGGAAGGTCGTCGCTATAAATCTCCAGAGCACGGCGCTTGAACGCAATCGCGGTAGCCGACGAGACTGCGACGCCTCGATCGACGGGGATTGACGACGCGGTGTAGAGGGGCACGCCTGCGAGCTCAGTGGCGTGTGCGGTCGCTTCGTGAACGAGTTGCGCTTCGAACTCGCGATAGCTGCCGCTGTCGCTGGCGGCATAGGTTACGACGACATCCGGCTTTATTGAGGTAATAGCTGAGGCAAGATCTGCCGCGAGCGCTCGTGCCGAAAGCGTGTTGAACTGCCGCCCACTGTCTTCTCTCAAGACGTGGTGGGCTGAAATGCCGAGGATCTCGCGTACGTACTCGTCTGCGCTAGCAGTGGCCTCAGCTTCGAGCAGAATATCGACACTATGCGCGGGAGAATCGCTGCAACTGAGCACAATGAGTTCGGTTCCCCGTTGCGCCAGGGTGGCAATTGTGGCGCCGAAGACTTTGGCTTCGTCGTCTGGGCGTGCGGCGATGATCAACACCCGCTGTGCGCGATCTTTCATGGCCGTTCCTCCACCAATAGTTCTGAGGTAGCCAGAATAAGCACAGGAGGGCGAAATATGGTTGCTTAGGTTAGGCTTACCAATGTTCCCTTTTAGCAACTACACGAGAGAATCCTGTGCTCGCCAACTTTCTTATCGGCCTCCGTGAGGGCCTCGAAGCCGCCCTCGTGATTGGCATCCTCATCGCGTACGTGAGAAAGATCGATCGACACGATGTGCTGCCCCGCATCTGGCTGGGAGTTGGACTCGCTGTCGTCATCTCTCTCGGACTCGGCGCGAGCCTCACCTTTGGCGCCTATGGCCTCTCGTTTCAAGCTCAAGAACTCATCGCTGGCATCCTCTCGATCATCGCAACAATTTTTGTGACCTGGATGATCTTCTGGATGCTGCGCGCAGCCCGCGGTCTCGGCCGCGAATTGCGCAACGAGGTCGACTCGCACCTCACCGGCGCCGGCTGGGGCCTCGTTCTCGTGGCATTCCTCGCCGTCGGGCGCGAAGGAATCGAAACCGCACTCTTCATTTGGGCTGCTGTTCAGGCCAGCGGTTCGACCGCTCTGCCCCTCACGGGTGCCGCTCTGGGTATCGCGGTATCGATAGTGCTCGGCTATCTCCTTTACCGCGGCGTGGTCAGAATCAACCTCACGCGCTTCTTCACCTGGACGGGTGCGATCCTCATCATCGTTGCGGCTGGCGTGCTCGCCTATGGCGTTCACGACCTGCAGGAGGCCGGCGTTCTGCCTGGGCTGCACGCTCTCGCCTTCGACGTGAGCGCGGCCATTCCGCCAGACAGCTGGTACGGCACGCTGCTTAAGGGAACCCTCAACTTCTCCCCCGCAACCACTTGGCTCGAAGCCGGTGTTTGGCTCGCCTATGTCGGCACCGTCATGACTATTTTCATTCGCACCGTTCGCGGGCACCGGCGCTCGGAGGAGCCCATCGCCCCCGCAGCCAACCTCAGCACTCAAGGAGCCTGATGATCACCCGCCCCACCCGCCTCGGATTTGCTGCGGCGGCCACTGTCGCTGCGCTCGCACTCACCGGTTGCGTTGCCAACAACGCCGGTGACAGCACAGACACCACCATCTCGGTCGACAGCAGCGCGAACGATTGCGCGCTCAGCGCGAACGAAGCGCCAAGCGGAAACCTTGTGTTCTCTGTCACCAACTCTGGCGATCAGGTGACCGAGTTCTACTTGCTCGGGGATGACGGGCTCCGCATCATCGGTGAGGTCGAGAACATTGGTCCAGGCATCACTCGCGAGCTCGTTGTGCTCGCCAAGCCCGGCGACTACTTCACCGTGTGCAAACCAGGACTGACTGGTGAGGGTGTTGGCAAGGCTGCGTTCACGGTCACAGATTCTGGAACTGACCTCTCCTTCGGCCTGGCCTAACTGTTTGTTTTTACTCGCCCGCGGGGGTAACCGTGTAGTTCGCGGTGTATCCGTCGTCTGTCTTCGCTACGACAACAACGGCATTCCAGTCATCGTTCGAGAAAATGACTGATCCGCCACCGTCAGAGCCGCTTGCTTGCACTTGTGACTCGAAGCCAGCATTCGCAAACTGCGCTTCAATGCCATCGAGCGGTGATTCACTGCCGGCAGAGATGGTGACGTTATAGCCGCGGCTTTCGCCATCGCCAGCCGAAATTCCAAAAAGCACGTCTCCAGAGACGATAGGCACGTCGGTCGGGAAGCCGTCAGGGATCTCCTGACCACCCAAATCGACCTGACCGCCGGTAGCCTGCTCAACGAGACTCTCGATCGGGTTGCCGAAGCAACCAGACAGTGCTGGGGTGATGCCCAAGGCAAGGACAACAGCAATGGATGCGCTAAGGCGTCGTTTCGGGCTAATCATGACTACTCTCCTGAATTTCTCGAGGCGCGGCTACCGCTCTCGTTAACGAACGATGCAGCCACGATCTCAATGATCGTAGCTGCATCGTACTCTCGGAAAGCGAGCGATTCCTCGCTCGCTTCAGCTAAGAGTGGGTTATGCGTTCTGCTTCTTGAGACGTGAGGTTAGACGTGCGCGAGCGCTAGCGGCGAGCTCGACCTTACGAATCCGAACAAACTCGGGCGTTACTTCAACACACTCGTCTTCGCGCGCGAATTCGAGGCACTCTTCCAACGTCAGCTTGCGCGACGGAGTCATACGCTCGAACGAGTCCGAGGTCGACTGGCGCATGTTGGTGAGCTGCTTTTCCTTGGTGATGTTGACGTCCATGTCGTCGGCGCGTGAATTCTCGCCAACAACCATGCCTTCGTAAACCTCTTGAGTGGGCTCAACGAAGAACGACATGCGTTCTTGGAGAGCAACCATGGCGAACGGAGTAGCTGCACCGGAGCGATCGGCAACGATCGAGCCGTTGACGCGGGTGAGGATTTCGCCAGCCCACGGCTCGTAGCCGTGCGATACCGCGTTAGCGATACCGGCACCACGCGTGACCGTCAAGAACTCGGTGCGGAAACCGATGAGGCCACGCGAGGGAACGATGAATTCCATGCGAACCCAGCCGGTTCCGTGGTTGCTCATGCCCTCCATGCGGCCCTTGCGGCCGGCAAGAAGCTGGGTGATCGCACCGAGGTACTCCTCAGGGGCATCGATCGTGAGGTTCTCAAAAGGCTCGTGAACCTTGCCGTCAACCTTCTTGATAACTACCTGCGGCTTGCCAACGGTGAGCTCGAAGCCTTCACGTCGCATCTGCTCGACGAGGATGGCCAGCGCAAGCTCTCCACGACCCTGCACCTCCCACGCGTCGGGGCGACCGATGTCAACGAGCTTCAGAGAAACGTTACCGACGAGCTCGCGGTCGAGACGATCCTTGACCATGCGAGCCGTGAGCTTGTGACCCTTGACCTTGCCGATAACCGGCGAGGTATTGGTTCCGATCGTCATCGAGATGGCGGGGTCGTCGACCGTGATGGTCGGCAGCGGGCGAACATCATTGGGGTCACACAGGGTTTCACCGATGAAAATGTCTTCGAATCCGGCAACGGCAACGATGTCACCCGGGCCAGCGCTTTCGGCGGGGTAACGGTCAAGAGCCTTCGTGATCATCAGTTCGGTAACGCGCACGTTGGCGACGCTTCCATCGTGCTTAACCCAGGCAACCGTCTGACCCTTTTTGATCGTCCCGTTGAAGACGCGCAGCAATGCGAGACGGCCGAGGAACGGCGAGGAGTCAAGGTTGGTGACCCACGCCTGAAGGGGGTGCTCATCGTCGTACTGCGGCGCAGGAACGTGGCGGAGGATAGCGTCGAACAACGGCTCGAGGTCTTCGTTGTCTGGCAGAGTGCCATTGTCTGGCTGGTTCCAGCTAGCGGCGCCATTACGGCCGGAGGCGTAAACAACAGGCACGTCGAGGATTGCATCCAAGTCGAGGTCGGGAACGTCATCCGCCATGTCGCTCGCGAGGCCCAACAGAAGGTCTTGGCTTTCGGCAACGACCTCCTCGATGCGCGCATCCGGACGGTCGGTCTTGTTGACCAGCAGGATGACAGGAAGCTTGGCCTCAAGCGCCTTGCGGAGCACGAAGCGGGTCTGCGGCAGCGGGCCCTCACTGGCGTCAACGAGCAGAACAACGCCGTCGACCATGCTGAGTCCACGCTCAACCTCTCCACCAAAGTCGGCGTGGCCGGGGGTGTCGATCACGTTGATCGTGATGGGGCCTTCAGTGGCGTACTTGCCGTTGTAAGTAATCGCGGTGTTCTTCGCGAGAATCGTGATTCCCTTTTCACGCTCGAGCTCGTTGGAGTCCATAGCGCGTTCTTCCAAGTGCGCGTGCGCCTCGAAGGAGTTTGTCTGGCGAAGCATCGCGTCAACGAGCGTGGTCTTTCCGTGGTCAACGTGAGCAACGATTGCTACGTTGCGCAAATCAGAGCGAGTGGCCAAAGCCATAGCAATATTCCTTAACTTGATTGGAGGCTGTGCGGTCTCTCACCGCAGTCGCTGCACATAAATAATCGGCAGCAAATCGGCGGCCTGTTGCCACCGGGTAAAGATCATGGGAGGGCGCAGAAGATCGTTCAGAGTATCCTGCTCCACGAGTTTACCCTGTTTGCCAAGAATTATCGCCGACTACGCTCCCAGCGCATCTGATTGGCTACGGTTGCCAGTCCCAGACGTTCCACCAGATGCCAGGGGTCAGCGACGAAATCGAAACGTTGGAGACCCTGTCTTGGTCGAAAGCAGCGGTTGTCGGATGCTGAAACAGCGGTGCTCCGTAGCCACTCTGCCAGAGCGCAGCATCCATATCTGCGAGCAGATCACTGCGCTCTTCTGCACTAACGTCTGGTTCATTTGCGGCGTTGAGAAGCGAATCGACGGCGGTATCGGAGAAGTAGTTGAGGTTGGCGTAGCCGTCAGTTCCGACGATTGCGGAGGCCAGTCCTACTCCTGGGCGCGTCGCCTGCCAGCTGAAGAGTGCTGCGTCGTACGTGTCCGGAACACCGAGGCTCGCCTGCCAATCTTCGGTGGAACAGTCGCTAACAACGAAACCAGCGGATGTCGCCGATTGCCGAATAAGTTCGAACTCGGTCACGCGCATGGGATCATCCGCTGCGTAGAGCACACACACAGCGGGTTTGCTCACGCCAGCTTCCGCGAGCAATTCTTTGGCGCCCGCAATGTCAATCCCGGCGAAAGCGTCCGAGCCATTGCTTGAGCGCACGCTCCTGTAGTCGGGGTCGCCGGGAGCGAAGAGGAACGAGTCTCTCGTTTTTGCCCTCGGCTGCAGGTCGGCGAGAGCCGCAGACGCTATCTCATTGCGTGGGACAGTCTTGAGGAACGCTTGACGCACCAGTGGGTCATCGAATGTCCCGTTTTTGGATTGGCCAAACTGCAGATCGAGGTGTTCAAAACTGTCGGTGCTGCCGTCGACGATGGTGGCATCCATAGTCTCGAGAGCATCCCTTACATCGCCGTTCATCTCAGGGGTCACGATCTGCACTGCACCAACAAGCAGTGCCTGGGCTTGGGCTAGCGGGTCGCTCATGAAGCGAACCGTGATTTCCTGGAACGTGGGCTGGCGGCTTCCGGTGTAGTTCTCGTTAGCCCGCAACGTGACGTACTGGTTGGCCACGAAATTCGAGATAACGTATGGCCCGCTCGAGACCATGAGGCTTTCGTTTGCCGGCATCCCTTGAAAGTTGAACACGGTGTTCCAGGTGAGAGCAATCGCTGCAAGATCAGCGTCGTTGCCTTCAGTAATAGCGGAGAACACACGCTCTTTCGCCGCGAGTGAATCGTCACTGCCAAACGCCATCATGCCGACAACATGGGCGGGCTTTGCCGAAGATCCAGCACCAAAGAAGGCGGTCTGCCAACCAGCGAAGGCTTCATCAAATACGAGAGTTATTGACATGCGGTCGTCGCTGATCTGTGGCATCTCGGTGACGAGCACAGTTCCGACATCACCATGCGCACTGGCATCAAACAACACCCGAGGATCTGCACGATCGAGCGGTACGCCAGTTTCGGCGTCAACCGTGCTGGCCGGATCAGCGTCTGGCGTATTGAGCGCTGCGGATGTCGCAGCCCACTCCATCAGGAGGTCTACGGCGTCGACGGCGGTACCGTCTGACCAGCGCACGCCGTCTGACACGGTGTACGTCACGGCGAGGGGATCATCCGACACTTTCTCGTAGTGCCCGAACGACTCGTCGCGCACGAGCTCAGAGTCGCCGTTGTAGTAGTTGAATCCGGAACCTGTCGCGTACGCGATCTGCGAATTAGTTTCGCTTGTGCCGAAGGTGGTTTCTGGATTACCCGACGTATATGGCTGGGTTACGGCGATGCTCAGCTTCGAGCCGTCGATCGTTGTCGACTGCGTCGTAACACAGCCAGCAAGCACTAATGCCGCACTTGCAGCAACCGCAATGGTCGCCATGATTCTCGTGGCGCTCACTGAACCCTCCTGCACACGGTCACGCAGTGCACGGTGGCACGCTTGCAACAATTCTAAGCGAGAGGGCCGCTCCTCGCGGAACGGCCCTTCTCCCTTGAGATACTAGGCGCCTAGTTTGATGTTTGCGCCGGGGATCGCGTCGAGAAGCTCCCGTGTGTACGGGTTGGTGGAGTTCTCGAAGACCTCATCGGTCGTGGCCGCTTCAACAATGCGGCCGCCCTGCATGACACACACATTGTCTGCGACCAACCGCACGACTGCGAGGTCGTGCGTGATGAACAGATAGGTGAGTTCTAGCTCGCTTTGCAGCTCAGTGAGCAAGTTCAGCACTTGTCCCTGAACGAGCACGTCGAGTGCCGATACAGCTTCGTCGAGAATGAGCACTTCTGGTTTCAGAGCAAGCGCACGCGCAATAGCAACTCGTTGACGCTGGCCACCCGAAAGTTCACCGGGATAGCGATCTCGCGTTGCCTGCGGCAGCGACACCTGGTCGAGCAGTTCACTCACACGATCGAAACGTTCTCGCGCCGTGCCTACGCGATGAGCGAGCAGTGGCTCGGCGATCGTGTTTCCCACGCTGTATTGAGGGTCGAGCGAGCCGTACGGGTCCTGGAATACAGGCTGAACTCGTCGGCGGAATTTCAAGAGTTCGTCTCCCTTGATGCCTGCGAGGTCAACACCGTCAAATTCGATGCTTCCGCTCGTGAGCGACTCCAGTTGCAGGATCAGCTTGGCAACCGTTGATTTGCCCGAACCAGATTCGCCAACTAGAGCGGTAGTCGTGCCCTTCTTGACGCCGAACGAGATGTCATTGACGGCCAGCAGCTTGTCCTTGCGGAAGCCCTGCTTGCGGATCTCGTACACCTTGGAGATGTTATTCACCGTGATGAGATCCCTGGTAGCGACAGACTCACGACGCGCAGCACGGGCGATGAGTGCGTCATCGATCGAGCCCTCACCAAAGATGTGCAGGTCATCATCGGAACTCGAATGTGACTTGATCGACTGGATACGTCGCGAGGCGAGGCTCGGAGCCGCGGCAACAAGTCGCTGAGTGTACGGATGCTGGGGGTCTTCAAGGATCGACCGGGACGGACCTGACTCGACAACCTTGCCCTTGTACATCACGACGAGCTGCTCGGCACGTTCCGCGGCGAGACCGAGATCGTGGGTAATGAACAGTACCGACGTTCCGTAGTCACGCGTGAGCGTCTGCAGGTGATCCAAAATTTGGCGCTGCACCGTCACATCGAGAGCCGAGGTTGGCTCGTCGGCGATCAGGAGCTTCGGACGAGCCGAGAGACCGATACCGATGAGAACACGTTGACGCATTCCGCCAGAGAACTGGTGAGGAAACTGCTTAAGTCGTTCGCTAGCGTCGCTGAGTCCTGCCTCGTTGAGCACTTCGATCGTGCGCTGGCGTGCTTGCTTGCCCTGCGCAATACCGTTGGCCTTGATTGCTTCTTCGACCTGGAATCCGATGCTCCACACCGGGTTCAAGTTAGACATCGGGTCTTGAGGCACGTAGCCGATCTGGCTTCCGCGCACTTCAGAGAACTGCGCATCCGAGAATCTCGTCAGGTCGTTGCCTTCGAACTCGATGGAGCCTCCAACAACCTTGCCGGTACCCGGAAGCAACCCAATCACCGCTTGCGCAGTGGTGGACTTTCCTGAGCCCGACTCGCCCACGATCGCGAGCGTTTGACCTTGGTAGAGCGTGAGGTCAATTCCGCGCACGGCAGGTATTACACCGCGCTGGGTTTCAAAGCCCACTTCGAGTCCGCGAATCTTCAGCAGCGGAATCTCGTCACTTGACGAACTTGTTGTTACGGGAACTGTTTCTGGATTAGTCATCGGCGTGCTCTCGCTTCCGGGTCAAGGGCATCGCGAACTACGTCGCCGAACATCAGGAACGCTAGAACGGTAATCGACAGCGCAGCCGAGGGTAGCAAGAGCGTTTGCGGGTGCGTACGAACCGAAACGCGTGCCTGGTTGATGTCGTTACCCCAGGACATCACCGTTCCCGGCAGACCGATTCCGAGGAATCCCAAGGTTGCCTCCGCGACGATGAAGATTCCGAGTGACACCGTTGCGATAACGATGACTGGTGCGATGGCGTTGGGAATGACGTGACGCACGAGCGTCTTGAAGCGCGAAACACCGAGCGCAGCAGACGCAGTCACATAGTCGGAGTTTCTCGCCGAAAGCACCGAACCACGCATGATTCTGGCGATCTGCGGCCACGCAAACAATGCGAGAACGAAAGAAACGCTCATCGCATCCCGAACAGGAATAACCGAAATAACAACGATTGCACCAAGGACGGTGGGGATAGCGAAGAAAACATCGCCAACGCGCGAAACGAGTGAGTCGAGAATGCCGCCATAGAAACCAGCGAGTGCTCCGATGATTCCACCAAATAGCGTCACCAAGATCGTCGTGAGAAGACCGATCGTGACTGATGCCTGGGTTCCGAAAATAATCCGGGAGTAGACGTCGCATCCCTGCCTCGTGAAGCCGAGTGGGTGCCCAGCTTCTGGATTCCCGTTGCTGAACTTCAGGTAACACTCGGTCGGGCTATACGTGACAAAGAGGCTGGGGAACGCGGCGACAACCACGATGACAAGAATGAGCGCCGACGAAATCCAGAACATTGGGCGACGGCGCATTGACTCCCACGCGTCACTCCAGGTACTGCGTGCTTTTCCTGTCTCATCCAGCTGGTCGATTTCGGCGACCGGAGTCTCCGCAATCGAGGCGATGAAGTGATCTTGGCCGGGCCGTTGACGGCCAGTGTTGTTACTTGGCATAACGAATCCTTGGGTCGAGCGCGGCGTAGAGCAAGTCGACGAGCAGGTTGGCGAGCACGAAGATGATGACCATCACCGCGACAAATGAGACGACCGTCGGGCCTTCTCCCAACGTGATTGCTCGGTAGACGGTTCCACCGACACCGTTGATATTGAAGATTCCCTCTGTGACGATCGCGCCAACCATGAGGGAGCCGATGTCGACGCCCAGATAGGTAACAACCGGAACGAGGGAGTTGCGCAGTACGTGCACGGTGACCACTCGTCGTCGAGATAGTCCCTTGGCTGTTGCAGTGCGAACGAAATCGGCGCCGAGGTTGTCGGCAACGCTTGCTCGGGTCAGGCGCACGATGTACGCGAAAGATACCGAGGCCAGCACGATGGCAGGCAGGATCAGTTCGTTCCACGGAGCGTCGCCGCTAACCGTGGTTCTTGCCCATCCGAGTTGGATGCCGAACACGAGTTGCAGCACGAAACCGACGACGAAAGTCGGTACCGAAATCAGTAGCAGGCTAATGACGAGGGCGGATGCGTCGAACAGCTTTCCCTTGCGAAGACCGGCAATGAGGCCGACGATGATGCCGAAGAAGGCTTCAATCGCGAGCGCGAGCAGTGCAAGACGAGCAGTGATGGGGAATGCCTGGGCCATAACGTCGGCAACGGGGCGACCGGAGAATGTTGTGCCGAAGTCACCCTGGAAGAGCCCACCGATGTACAGAAGGTACTGAACGATGAATGGCTTGTCGAGGTTGTACTCGGCTCGGAGGATCTCGATTACGCCAGGGGCTGGCGGACGGTCTCCGTAGAGCGCGGCGATGGGATCGCCGGGAACGGCGAAGACCATGAAGTAGATCAAAAATGTCGCCCCGAAAAACACGGGGATCATCTGGAGGAAACGCCTGCCTGCATACCAGAGCATCAGATAGTTCCCTCGTTGGAACTGTTAAGCATAGGAGTCACAATCGCTGAATGAGGGTACTCAGTGTAATGCCCGGGGCCCAAATGAGCCCCGGACATTAAACAGTGAGAGTGGAATCTAGATAAAGCTAAGAGCTAATTAGCCCTTCGTTACCTCGTTGTACAGCGGGACAGAGTCCCAACCGAACACAACATTGTCAACAGTGTCTGAGTAGACACCGGTAACGTTCGAGTACCACAGCGGGATCGAAGGAAGGTCT
>Ga0307486_1002690_pt1 | contig 12174 bp, 8 predicted proteins | sample CBIW02metaG_FD_203663 | JGI IMG/M metagenome (GOLD analysis project Ga0307486, IMG submission 203663) | Sea-ice brine microbial communities from Beaufort Sea near Barrow, Alaska, United States - CBIW 0.2 | ecosystem: Environmental > Aquatic > Marine > Coastal | place: USA: Alaska | collected... | reverse complement strand
GGTCAATTTCTGGCTCACCGCGACGAGGCCAAGCTCATTCAGACGGCAAAACGTGGTCAGATCGGGTGCAGCAAAGGTAGCGTGGGGCATGTCGAGGTCTTCCGGATGGGTTGTGTGAGAACTTCCCTCCTGGAGGACCTTGACACCCAACTCAAAGCCAACGCCCGCGACAGGCCTACACTCTCATCTGCGAAGAGCCACATTAGCGTCCGCTGGGCGTAGGTAAGCAAGGTGTGCTTTCAGCGCAGCACCAATTGCTTATGCACCGTTGCCACTAGCGATATGTTCTACAACGCATGCCGCAGCTCCGCGTGCCCAGTCATCGAAAACGTGAGGGCGAAGGACGATCTCACATGCACCAGCCGCACCAAATGCGTGTTGAGCGAAGGTATCTCGAAGTCGATGCTCGTAAAGGTCGTACTCCGTTACGCTCTCGCCGGTAATCACCACAAGTTCAGGTCCAACGAGGTTGACCAGCGCTGCCAACGCTGAGCCAATTGCGCCGCCAGCCTCCTCAAACGCAGCGGTAGCGATTGGGTCGTGATCATGGGCGAGCCTGAAGGCGGCTTCGAGGTCGAGATCTTGATTGTCGTGGCCGTCTCGGACGCGTTTGAGAATTGACCCAGTTGACGCAACTGCCTCAACACATCCGGTGCGTCCGCAACTGCACACCGCGCTCTCCCTTGCTAGCGGAAGGTGACCGATCTCGCCCGAGACCCCATGCGCGCCTTCGACAATGCGCCCGTTCGCGAAGATGCCGCATCCGACTCCAGTGCCAATTGTGATGACCGCGAAGGACTCCGAGTCTCGACCCGCACCAAAGAACAATTCCGTTACCGTCAGCGCGCGGACATCGTTCTCGACAACTACAGGTATCCCAACCCTGTCCTGCAAGATCTCACCGAGCGGAACTGATGTCCAGCCTAGTAGCGGCGATTCTCGAATCACTCCCTGCGCGCGGTTGATGTCACCCGAGACCGCGACGCCAAGGCCATCTGCGGTGATCCCGGACTCGGCACTCAGGATCGAAACTATGTCTGCCACCGTATCTACGACGACTTGGACGTCGGCGGATCCGTGCTCAATATCAGTTCGGCCGATCACGTTCGCTCCCAAATCGGTAAGCACACCATAGGTCCGGTTTGCGGTGATCTTTATCCCAATGATGTGTGCGCGATTGTGAGCAACAATCAGGGGGTTTACAGGACGGCCAACAATGGGCGAGGACCGATCAGGCTCGGCCTCGACAACAAAGCCTGACTCCATGAGCGGAGTGACTGCTTTGGTCACCGCAGCTTGCGACAATCCTGTCGCTCGCGAAACGTCAATGCGCCCCAGCGGACCGTGGGTGAGGATGCGACGAAATACTGCGACCGAAGCTGGCGACGACACCGGAATACGATTCATAGTTCTTAACCCTTGATTCCACTAGAAGCGATGCCCGCGAAGAACTGCCTTTGTAGGGCGATGAAGATTGCCAACAGTGGGAGCGAAGCTATGAATGAACCAGCCATTAATGTTGGGTAGTCAGTCCCATATTGTCCCTGAAGGTTAGCCAGACCAACCGGAAGTGTCATTGTCTCGGGAGACGATGTGACGATGAGTGGCCAAAGTAGATCGTTCCAAGAATAGAGTGCGGTGAGTACGGTGAGCGCGGCGAGCGTGGGAGCGACCATGGGGACCATGATTCGCCAGAATATCTGCCAGGCATTCGCGCCATCGAGACGCGCAGCCTCTTCATACTCTTTCGGCAATGCAAGAAAAGCCTGGCGAAGCAAAAAAGTACCGAATGCTGAAAAGATGCCGGGTATCGCAATTGCAGGGACGGTATCAAGAAGGCCCAGAGTCTTCATCTGGTCGAATTGAGCAATGAGAAATAGTTGGCTCGGTGCCATGAGCATGACAAGAAAGAGCCCGAAGAGCAGATTCCTAAAACGGAACGGAAACCGAGCGAACCCGTAGGCTGCAAGTGTGCATATCGCGACTTGACCGCCGACGCGAAGCACAAGCGCGATGAGAGACGTGCCTAGCATGCTCGTAAAAGGCACGGTGTCGAAGAATTGATGGAACGCGGTGAAGTCAATTGATTCAGGGAGTAGCGACGGCGGAACTGCTCGCGATTCCGGTATCGACTTGAAAACAGTGACTAGCTGCCAAATGAACGGGAAAACCATGGCCGTCGCTGCCGTGATCAAAAACGTATGGAGTAGCCATTGGTTGCGTGACGGATGCCCTACTCGACGTCGTTGGGTCGGCGGGAGCCTTTGCGCGGTCTCAGCGGGTGCTCGCTGCGTTGAGCTATCCATAAAACACCGTTCTTCGTTGGATGCGGAATTGGATGGTTGTGGTGAGCATGATGATCAGCAGGAACACGATTGCGATCGCCGCTCCGTATCCCCGGTCGAACTCAAGGAAAGTCTTTTCGTAGAAGTAATACACGATGGTCTGAGACGCGGTCTCAGCCTGTGATCCTCGCGATAACATCACGTAAATCAGGTCGAACATCTGCAACGACGAAATTACCGATAGAACTGATACGAAGAACACACTCGGCGAGATCAGAGGTAAAGTAATGGAGAAGAACTGGCGAATGGGGCCCGCGCCGTCCAAAGACGAAGCCTCTAATAGTTCGGGGGACACGCCTTGAAGCCCCGCACCGATGATGATGATGCTTGTTCCGAGGCTCATCCATATGCCGACGATGGATACCGCGTAGATCGCGACGTTTGGGTCGGCAACCCAACTCGGGCCATCGATTCCGACGGCCGCGACGGCCTGATTTAGTAGGCCGAACTCGCCATTGAAGATGTACCGCCACACCATTCCAATCGCGACGGGTAGCGTCACGACCGGTAGGAAGAAGAGCACCCGGTAGACAGTCTTGCCACGACGAACGTTGTGGATACATGTGGCGATAACGATGCTAATCGGAACGCCGATCAAGACAATGAGTGTGTAGGTCGCGCTGTTGCGCAGCGACTCCCAGAACTGGGGATCGCGTACCAACCGTTCGTAGTTGTCCGCACCCGTAAATTTCGATCCGCCGAAGGGTTGAGTCTCAGTGAAGCTCAAGTAGATCGTTGTGAGGAGCGGGATGATGTAAAGCGCTAGCAATCCAATGATCGCTGGAGCGATGAAGGCATAGCCGATGCTTCCGCGTCTTGAGCGGCGGCTCGTTGAGGAGGGGGGGCAGCGCGCCGCAAGGCGCTCTGCCCCCCCCTTGCCAGTTGTCACTGTGTCAGTCACCCTCGTTTGCCAGCGCGTCGTTCATCGCGTCGGCGAGTGCGTCTGAAGCGTCCTTGACTGAGGTTGCGCCATTCCATGCGGGGGGAAGGTACTCATCTTCGAGCGAGTTCCATGCTGCAGTGTCTGCCGAGACAGGGTAGACCACGCCGTACGGTACCTCGTCAATGAAGGCTTGCAGGTTGAACTCGGGCATGGCGTCAACCCAACCCTGCTGAGTGTTTTCGTACGCTGGAATGACGGCTCCTGTCGAGGCCTGAATCTTAGCGGCCTCTTCTCCGCCAAGGAATAGAAGGAACTTTTTGAGCTCCTCGGGGTGCTGCGACTTCGCGTAGCCGACGTTCTGGATGCCGTTGATAACGGTCGCACGCTGTTCTCCAGTCGGGAGGACCTGGACATCGACCTTCGCCTGCAAATCAGCGTTGTCATAGAAACGCTGCGCGTAGAAAGATCCGCCGTAGTACATGGCGACGGTTCCGTTCTCAAACTGTGCAACCGCCTCAGTATCCGCGAATTGCTCCAACGTCGGTGAATATCCTGCTGCAACCAAGTCGGTCCAGAACGAAATCCCCTCTTGTGTCTTCGGGTCGCCGTACCCGGAGACGCCGTTGTCGATGATGGTGCCGCCCGCCTGGGCCACAGTGTTGTAGAGGCCCTCTTGGCGGTTGAAGGGAGCCGCAATGCCGTAGGTGCCCGCGTCGGAGTCGGTGAGCGCCGCGGCGGCGGTCGCGACATCGTTCCAAGCCCATTGGTCAGTTGGGTAGTCAACGCCAGCAGCATCGAACATATCCTTGTTGTACCAAAGGCCAACTGTGTCGAAGTCCTTGGGGAGCCCATAGAGTTCATCGGTGTAGGTGAAGAGATCCACCAGGGCGGAGGGATATACGCCCAGGTCCACTCCCGCGTCGGCGATCGTGTCACTCAGTGGGAGCAACTGGTCGTTTGCTGCGTATACCTGGAAGCGGTCTCCTAGCATCCAGAAAGCGTCGGGGGCAGTTCCGCCCTGTGCTCCCACCTGGAGTTTGGTCCAGAAGTCGTTCCACGGGTTGACTTGCAGATCGACTGTAATGCCGGGGTTTTCTGCCTCAAAGGCATCAATCAGGGCCTTCATAGTGTCGTCCTGACTCCATACCCCGTAGGTTAAAGTTACTGGATCACCTTGCGGAGCTGGCGTACCGGTGGAATCCGGGTCCTTTGTTGTTGACGATGAGCATCCTGCGATGCTTATCGCAGCTATCGACGCAGTGGCAATGGCAAGTACTATTTTGCGGTTCATGTGTTGATCCTTTCGTCCCGGCTTCTTTGCCGGGTGGTCTATTCGCTGAGCGTGAGGCTCAGCCAATCGATGTGGGCTTCTTTTGCATGGGCAGGAGTGGTGCGCAGGGTTACTAGAGTGGCTCCTTCTATGGTGACGCTGAACGGTGAGGGATCGGCCCCACCTTGGAGAGTGAAAGTTGCAACAACCAGGTTGTCGACAAGGATGTCGGCGCGCGCATCCGCATCGGCTGTTTCCTGATCGACGCCTACCCAGCCATTGAGTCGGCGCATGGTTCCCGCCACAGCGAACGTCACCAGAGATTCTTGGCAGACTCCCAGCCCGTGGCTAAAGACCTGCCCCTTGACGGTAAGTGGTGCGCCGTCATTCGGATCCCCGCCACCATTCGCAAGGTTGCGTTCAACGGGCCCGATAGCATTTCGGGCATCGACGAAGGGAAGGCTCGACACAAGATGTGGGCCATCTACTAGCGGTGTCACAACCCGGATGTGGGACACGGCAGGGACGGAACCGTGGCCGGTTGCCTCGAGTGTGAGTGTGGCAAGCCCCACCTGTAGGTCAGTTTCCGGTGCTTGAACGTGCCACGTTCCTCCATCGTTGGGCGTAGCGCTCCAACCGTCCGGAACGCGCACGTGTGTGGCATCGGTGCGAAAAGTGATGGAATTATCTACGAGGATCGCAAGACGTTTATCGGCGTTCGGGACATCAACGGGCTCTGTTGCACGCGCCCTTCGGCATGGTCTGGCGTCTGCCGGCGCGAGCACCGATACGAACCCTCCGCGAGGCTGGACATCGAATGAGAGTGTCCTGTCAAGCTTCTCAATGTCACGCGAGAGTAGGGCTGCGTTATCGTCCGTGACTGTCCAAGCTTGTGCGCCGCTTCCTGACAGCGCGACCGGATCGATGTCAATCGTGACGACCTCATCTAGGGCGCTAATGCAGCCGATGAACCATCGGTCGCCGCTGCGGCGCGCCATGACTGCGTACGTATCCGGGTGGCCCGCTAGAAGCCGTGTCTCATCCCAAATGGCTGGCACCTCGGCGAGGAATTGAGCGGCAGGGGGCCGGGCACGATACTCGTCCGGGTCGTCAGCGAAGTGGGTAATGCCGCTCTCGAACACAACTGCAAGCGCGAGTTCATGTGCCTCGGTCGTTTCTCGTTGGGGTGCGCTGAAGGTGACGGGCGTGTAGTCCATTGAGCCCACGACGTTGCGTGTGAACGGTTGGATGACGTTGTGTATGGCGGTGAGTGGCTGGCCATAGAAAACGTAGTATTCCGCACCGCGAATTCCTTCGTAACTCATGACATGAGGGTGTGTACGGTTCCAGCCCCTGGGGATCACTGATCCATGAAAGTTGACGGCGAGTCCGACCCGGGCGGTTTCGGCGATGATTGCGTCGTACCACTGATATCGCGCCTGCGATTCTGATTCCATGAAGTCGACTTTGATTCCGGCGACACCCCAAGAGCGCCACAAGGCGAGTTTGCGTAGGTTTTCAGCTCCGTCGAGGTCCCGCCAGGCGCTCCAAAGGTGAACCTGGATTCCTCGCGCACTCGCATACGAAACCAGCTCTGGAACCCACGCTGCGTCCCAACCGCAATCAACCAGCACGTGCTCCCAGCCTTGCTCGGCAGCGAAATCAGTGAAGCGCTTCTGAACATCCAGATAAGCCCCTGAGTACTGACTTGACCACCATGACCACGCCGCGCGGCCTGGGCGTGGCACAAGCGGCGTCGCGTCACCCGCGGGTGCTAGGTCATCGACCAGTGTGGAGCTGACAATCTGCGCCAGTGAGCCAGCAACTATCGTGCGCCACGGCGTGTGATGGCCCTCGGATACCGAGGTCGAACTATCAGCAGTGACGATGTGCATCACGCCGCCCTGAAAGAGCGCGTGGGCCCCACTGCTAAGGCCATCGATGTCTGACTCGGTGACCAGCAAGTATTGTCCGCGGTGCCCGATGAGAATCGGGAAGCCGTAGTCACCTGGATTCAAGGCGGCGAGATCGGCGCCGAATCGTGGTGTCTCGTACCAAGTCTGGTAGTCGAGCACCCACACTCGTGCGTCTACATGGGGGGAGAACTGAGTGAACTCGTCGCCTAGTGTGGTGGCGTCATCGGGAAGGCCGTAGCGAAACGCGAAACCATCTGGGGCGACTCGCACCACTAGTCGCCAAGTCTTGGGCCCCGTGCGCAGATTGACCGTCAGCTCCTTATGAGAGACGAACTTCTCGCCGACAGACTTTCCGAGATAGGCCGTGTAGACCTCATTCACCTCACGAGCGTGACTGTCGACGATCTCCGCGCCGGCACCCAGGTCAACGCCTTCCACCTCAACACCGAGTGTGATCGCCGCGAGTACGTCTGCCCCGACCTGAAGGCTAAGTACGTGACGTCGGCCTAGGGGCTCCACGTTCGCTTTACGATCGCCCAAAGATACCTCGTGGTGCTGGGTTGTAGTGGTGCTCATAGGTCGATCTGACTCCGTTGTCGGCGATTGGGCTTGCTTTCTGAGAGAAGAATAAGCATCATTAATTCATGATGTCAAGAAACAATCTTCACAACGTGCATAAATTCGATAACGACTTGGTCTCGGTCTCCGATCGTGATCCCATTCACGTGTCGAACGGAGGCGTGAGTTTGGTTGTCATGCCCGACACCTTCGGGATGCCAACCGTGCTTCACTGGGGAAAAGCCTTGGCTGCGCGAGACATTGACGGGCTCGTCGCTTCGAGTTCGGCCGCTGTGATGAACAGCTCCATTGATGTACCCCGCTCTGTTTCACTCCTGGTAGGACGTGGGCATGGGTGGTCCGGCACGCCTGCATTTGAGGCGCGATTTGGCGGAGCGCTTGTGCACCGACTCGAGCCCGCAGGCTTCGCAAGGAGTGGAGCCTCGGTCATCTCTACGGTGGTCGACCACCTCGGGTCACTGGAATTGACGACTGAACTCTCCCTTGACGATGCAGGCGTATTGGCGGTGTCTTCACGCGTGATCAACACGTCCGACTCCGGAACACTTACCGTTGATTCACTGCGCACACTGATTCCATTGCCCGCTCGCGCCAGCGAGATCATGGACTTCACGGGTCGTTGGACGAGGGAGCGAGCGCCCCAGCGGGGGACCGTACGCGACGGTACGTGGTTACGCAGCACTCGTCGCGGTCGACCGGGGCACGACTCGCCCTTTCTCACCATGGTGGGAACCGCCGGCTTCTCCTTCCGCAGCGGAGAAGTGTGGGCGGCTCACGTCGCCTGGAGCGGTAATCAAGAGTCGATCGTCGAGCGCCTTCCTGAAGGTGCGGGAGTGCATTCAACGGTGTTCGGCGGTGGAGAGCTCATCGACCCCGGCGAAGTCGAACTGTTGCCGGGTGATGATTACCAGAGTCCAACTGTCGCGTTTACGTGGAGCGATCAGGGTATGGATGGAGTGACCGCACGATTCCACGAGTCAATACGAGAGCGTGCTTCCCACCCCGAGCGGCTGCGCCCGCTGATCTTGAATACTTGGGAGGCCGTCTATTTCGATCACGACCTTGATCAATTGTCGGAACTTGCGACGATTGCCGCAAGGGTCGGCGTGGAGCGCTTCGTGCTCGACGACGGTTGGTTCCGTGGTCGCACGAGCGACAAGGCGGGGCTCGGTGATTGGTTCATCGACGACGAACGTTGGCCCCACGGACTAAAGCCGCTGTCGAAACACGTGCATGCGAGTGGCATGGAGTTTGGGCTCTGGTTCGAGCCCGAGATGGTCAATAGTGACTCGGATCTCGCGCGGCTTCATCCCACATGGTTGCTCAAGGAGCACGAGGCGCTTGAGTGGCGCCACCAGTTCGCACTGGACTTCTCGCAGGCGGACGTGCGAGATTACATCGTGGAGCGTCTAGACGCGGTCATCACCGACGCAGGCGTCGACTTCATCAAGTGGGATCACAACCGTGACTTGCACGCAGCGATCGACGAGCACGGAACACGCCGGGTCCACGCGCATACTCTCGGCGTGTATCGAGTGCTTGACGAGATCCGCCGCCGCCATCCACGCCTCGAAATTGAGTCGTGCGCGAGTGGCGGCGCGCGCCCTGACTTGGGAATTCTCGAGCGTACGGACAGGGTGTGGGCCTCTGACACGAATGATCCGATCGAGAGGCAGTCCATTCAGCGTTGGACTCAATCGCTCCTGCCTCCTGAGCTCATTGGATCTCACCTGGGCCCGCCCGAGTCGCATACGACGCATCGCCACGCTGAGTTTTCGTTTCGCGCCCTTACGGCACTATTCGGCCACGCTGGTATCGAGTGGGATCTCACCAAGTGCTCGCCCCAGGAGCTTCAGGCCATCACCACGTGGGTTGGCCTTTATAAGGAATTGAGGCCTCTACTTCACGATGGAACTACCGTGCGTGGAGACCACATTGATGCTGGCGCATTGCTACACGGTGTTGTCGCCCGTGATCAAGCAGAAGCAATCTTTGCTTGGGTGCGCCTCGACCCCAGTGCCACTGGTCACACCCCTCGCGTTCCGCTGCCCGGGCTGGATCCTGAGCGTAGCTACCTCGTGAGAGTACGAGACGAGTTGGGCCAAGCGAGCCGACACCAGGTAAGCGACCCCGCCTGGATGTCAGCTGCGCAACCCATGATGTTCACGGGAGCCGTGCTCGCCCTCGGTCTCCCGCTGCCGGTGCTGAATCCTGGGCAGGGACTGCTTGTGCAGGTGTCCGAATCGATCTAATGGGGGGAATGCCTTAGCGGTCTGACGAGTGATTTAGGGGCTCGCGGGGCTCCAAGAGCTCGGCCGAGTTGTTCCGCACGTTGCCCACGGCCCTGTCGACGGCGTACCACTCGATCTGCTGCGCTGGCGCGGCGATCACGTCGAGCAGTGTTTCCTTGTCGGATTCCGAGTCGAGCCACAGATCGCGCTGATCTGGTGTCAGCATCACCGGCTGGCGGTCATGGAGTACGCGCATCTCATCCCGCGCCGCGGTGGTGACGATGGTGCACGTCGCGAGCCAGGGTGTCTCCTCGCCCTCAGCATCGTCTGTTGTTCCCGTAGGTCTCCAGAACTCGTACAGGCCCGCGAAGGCCAGTGGGGCATCGTCCGGGGTGTGGATGTAGTGAGGGGTTTTGACGCCGCCCTCGGTGTGCCACTCGTAATAGCCGCTCGCGGGCACCAGGCAGCGGCGCTTGGCAAATGCGGAGCGGAACGACGGCTTCTCTGCGACCGTCTCGCCGCGCGCATTGATCATGCGCGAGCCCACGGAAGGGTCCTTGGCCCAGGACGGCACGACGCCCCACTTGGCGGTCTCCGCGATGCGCTTGCCCGGGACCTCTTTTGAGGCAGTGACGAGGATGACCTTCTGCGTGGGCGCCACATTCCACGACGGGCCTAGCAGGCGCGCGTCATCTGCGATCGTGGCTATCTCGAACGCGTCGATGAGTTCTTGCTCGGACAGGAAGTTCGCGTAGCGGCCGCACATGGTCTTAGTTTGCCCCGCTCTGGCTACGTCCGCACCCTAAATCGCAGTTGCTCGCGAGCCGCCCCGCACAACGGCGCCATAGCAGTGCCGATTTACGGTGCGGACGTACTGAGGAGGAGCCGGTCGTACGTGTCCGTGTGCAGTGCAAGGGCAGACCCACAGTTCATCGCGCGGTGCGCGCTTGGAGTTCTTTCCGTGCAGCGGCGCCGACGCGACCGCCCCAGGCTCGAGCGCGGTCGAGTTCACCGTCGACCAGTGGTCCCTCCATTCCTGCGACGTAGAAGCCCTCCGGGTCGAGCACCTGCTCGTAGCCATGGCGGCTCAGCAGTTTGCCGGCCTTGCGGGCAGCCGAACCCGGCAAGCGTCGGGTCTTCACTACCCTCGTGTCGAAGGTCGCCACGAGCAACCCAGTACTCGCCGAGGGCAGCGCCGCGATCCACTCCCTGATCCCCGGACTGGGCGTGGTGTTGCTTGCACCTCGCGTCACGGCCTCGAACCGAGTGTCCGGCCTAGACATTGAGAACGTGTGTGTGGGGCCGCCGACGACCAGCAGTTGCACGGCGTACGCGGGTACCGCAGGAGCTTGACCGATCTCAACCAGGTCGATCTCCGTCGCCTCACCTAGTCCCGACGCAACTGCTCGGGCGATCTGTTCGATGTTTCCCCACATGGACTCGTACACGACGAGGGTTCTCATAGCTTGCTCCTTCTATGTTTCCTACTGATGCGAGCCGATGCGGTGGGGTGCCGGTCGACGGCCAGCACCGCAGCAACAAGACAGGTCACACCGGTTGGCTGCGCGGCAGTCCTGACCCCGCCGTCCCTGACCCCAAGATGCCCAGGAAGGGACTGGATGTGATCGACCTTCGCATCGGCGTGACCTGAAACCACCAGGGTGCTCCAGCCAACGACAGTCGACCAGGGACCAAGGTTCGGATGCGCTTGCAGTCTGGGCGCCCGCGGCAACGTAGGTGCCCTGAGCGAGTCGAAAAGGGGAGCCAGGTTTCAGGACGGTCCCAGGGGGTGCGCTTGGCCTGCGGTCGTGGCGAACCCTCCCCGACACAGGATCAAGCGGGGGTCGGCGTGTCCTACGCGACGCGTCGCGGGTTAGTCCTCTGGTGTGTTAGGGAGGGTTCGTGGTCGGGGAGTACGGATCCGGGTCGACTCTTCGCGAGCGTCGGACGTGCTCAGCGGTGCGGTTATCCACAAAGAAGATGCGAGCAAGTCGTAGTCCCTCTAGGGTCTAAAAGCATGACCGCCGACGCAGCCGCTCTTATCGAGTCGCACGTGCGCGACCAAATCCGTGAGCGTGGCGTTGATCCACTGCGCGAGTCCGAGGTAGTGCGCGCACTCGTGGAGGAAGCGCTGGAGGAGTGGGACGAACGAGCCCTAGTCGGCGCCGTGTTGCCAATGGTAGACCGTGAGGCGACAGCCAAATCGGTGGTGGACAACGTCGCTGGGCTCGGTCCGCTTCAGAAGTATCTGGATGATCCTGAGATTGAAGAGATCTGGATCAACGAGCCCAGCCAGGTCTACGTTGCGCGCCACGGCCAAGCGGAGCTCACCACGACCATGCTCACGGCTACTCAGGTGCGCGATCTAGTCGAGCAAATGCTTAAGGTTTCTGGACGCCGGCTCGATTTGTCTAGTCCATTTGTCGATGCGACCCTCCCCGGAGGCGAGCGACTGCACGCCGTGATTCCAGACGTGACCCGCACGCACTGGGCGGTCAACATCCGCAAGTACGTCGCGCGCGCCCGCCACGTTCAGGACCTGGTCGACCTCGGGTCGCTCCCGCAGCAGGCCGCCGACTTCCTCTCAGCGTCCGTCACCGCTGGTCTCAATATCGTGGTGTCAGGTGCCACACAAGCAGGTAAGACAACGATGCTCAACGCCTTGGCCGGCTGTATTCCGCCGCGGGAACGGGTGGTGACGTGCGAAGAGGTATTCGAGCTCAAGATATCCATCAGGGATGTGGTCGCGCTTCAGTGTCGGCAACCGTCGCTCGAGGGAACCGGTGAGATCCCTCTGCGGCGACTAGTGAAGGAGGCGCTGCGTATGCGCCCTAGCCGTATCGTCATCGGCGAGGTCCGGGAGGCGGAGGCACTTGACATGCTGATCGCCCTTAATGCCGGCGTCCCTGGGATGTGCACCATTCACGCAAACTCAGCGCGCGACGCGGTG
>Ga0307486_1002688_pt1 | contig 12183 bp, 11 predicted proteins | sample CBIW02metaG_FD_203663 | JGI IMG/M metagenome (GOLD analysis project Ga0307486, IMG submission 203663) | Sea-ice brine microbial communities from Beaufort Sea near Barrow, Alaska, United States - CBIW 0.2 | ecosystem: Environmental > Aquatic > Marine > Coastal | place: USA: Alaska | collected... | reverse complement strand
TCGCGGAGGCCGCCAATGATCGCGCGCGCTCGCAAGCCAGCGGCGTCGTTGCCGCCTATGCCCAATTTCATTTGGAACGCAGTCTTCGTTCCATTCAGCATGTGGATCGGAGCGCATGAGCCGCGTAGCAAAAACCCACAAGGATGCCGAAGATTTTCGTCCGCTTGACTGGACAGGCATCTACCCACCGAGCCTGCCCAAGGGCGCCGTTCCTGAGCACATCGCTATCGTCATGGATGGCAACGGCCGTTGGGCAAATGCGCGCGGACTGACGCGGGTAGAGGGCCACAAGGCAGGGGAGGCGAGTCTGCTCGATGTTGTTGCTGGCGCCATCCAAATCGGTGTCAAGCACGTGAGCGTCTACGCCTTTTCGACCGAAAATTGGAGTCGGTCACCCGAGGAAGTGCGCTTTCTTATGGGCTTCAACCGCGATGTCTTGCACCGCCGCCGCGACCAGCTCAACGAGTGGGGCGTGCGTGTGCGCTGGGCGGGTCGACGACCGCGCCTCTGGGCTTCGGTCATCAAAGAGCTGCAGTTTGCCGAGAAGCTCACCGAAAAAAACAGCACTCTGACTCTCACCATGTGCGTCAATTATGGCGGTCGCAATGAGATCGCGGATGCCGTGCGTTCGATTGCGGATGACGTTGCGGCGGGCAAGCTGAAGCCGTCCGCTGTCTCGGAGAAGCTCATCCAGAAGCGTCTGTATCAGCCTCAGCTGCCCGACGTTGACCTGTTTGTGCGGTCGTCGGGGGAGCAGCGGATGAGCAACTTCATGCCGTGGCAAAGTGCGTACGCCGAGATGGTGTTTTTAGACACGCTGTGGCCTGATTTCACTCGCGAACAGTTGTGGCAAGCGATCGAAATCTACGCGAAGCGCACCCGACGTTTCGGTGGTGCCGTGGACGCACCAGGCACGACTCCCGGCTAGCTCTCACGACGTTTTGGTCGAGCTGACTTTAACGTGTATTCTGTGTTCAGGTCATCATGACTCTTACAGAAGGGGGCGGCGATGAAGAAGAGCGAACAGAAGATTGCGCTCGCGGTATCCACCGTGATTTTCGCGCTTCGCCCTATCCCAGAATCTGGTCAGAGCGCCCTGTGGATCCCGCTGGTGCGCCGCACCCGTGAACCGTTCGCTGGCCAGTGGGCATTGCCCGGTGGTTGGGTTGCCAACGACGAAAGTCTGGCGGATGCTGCGGCTCGCAATCTGCTCGAAACCACCGCACTCGAGCCCGCCTACCTCGAACAGCTCTACGCCTTCGGCGATGTAGAACGTTCAATCAACAGTCGAGTCGTCTCGATCATTTACTGGGCACTTGTACGGCAGGAAGAGGCAGAGCGTGCAGCAGAGGGTGCAAACGTGCGCTGGTTCGCCGCCGATAATCTTCCCGAGCTTGCCTTTGACCACAACGTCATCATCGACTACGCCCTCTGGCGGCTGCGCACCAAGATGGAGTACTCGCGCATCGCGCGTGCCTTCCTCGGTGAAACGTTCACGCTGAGCGAGTTGCGGCTCGTGCATGAGGCCGTGCTGCAACGGGAGCTCGACCCGGCGAACTTTCGCCGTCAGATCGAAAATTCAGGCTCACTGGTGCCAACAAACCACGTTGTCTCGGGTGGGCGTCACCGGCCGCCGAGGCTGTACCGCTATGACGAGGGCGTAGAGCTCGTCGATAACGGCCCGCTGGGGCATGAAAAGACAGGGAGCACTCGTGTCATCGATTGATTCGACCATTCAGCGCATCACCTCGACCGGAGATGGCGAAACCTGCGCTCCCGAGCTCGCAGACGGCCCGTGGACGTTCGACCTCGGCGTGCCCAGCTACGGCCCCGGCGCCTCGATGGGCGACGTAATCCCCACTGGTGCCCCGCGTCAGGGTCAGCTGCCGGTCGAATACCAGAAGGCATCCAACGAAGATCTGCACGAGCGCATCATCGCCGCCAAAGCAACGCTCGGCGATCGCGCGGTCATCCTCGGCCACTTCTACCAGCGCGACGAGGTCGTTCGGCACGCCGACTTCTTGGGCGACTCCTTCCAGCTCGCCAACGCTGCACAGACCGTGCCGAATGCCGAAGCGATCGTGTTCTGCGGCGTGCACTTCATGGCCGAGACTGCAGACATCCTCGCGCGTTCCGACCAGGCAGTGATTCTTCCGAACCTCGCCGCCGGATGCTCGATGGCCGATATGGCCGACATCGACTCCGTTGAAGAGTGCTGGGAACAGCTCATGGAGGTGTACGGCACTGAGCCGGATGCCGATGGCCGCGTGCCGATCATCCCCGTGACCTACATGAACTCGTCTGCCGCGCTCAAGGGCTTCTGTGGCCGCAACGGCGGAATCGTCTGCACCAGCTCCAACGCCACAACGGTGCTCGAGTGGGCCTACGAGCGTGGCCAGCGTGTGCTGTTCTTCCCCGACCAGCACCTAGGGCGCAACACGGCAAAGAAGATGGGCATCTCGACCGATCTCATGCCGATGTGGAACCCCAACAAGCCGCTCGGTGGAAACGACGCTCAGGCGCTCGACGAGGCAAAGGTCGTGCTCTGGCACGGTTTCTGCAGCGTGCACAAGCGTTTCAACGTCGGCCAGATCGAGAAGGCCCGTGCCGAACATCCTGATGTCCGTGTGATCGTGCACCCCGAGTGCCCGATGCCTGTTGTGGATGCCGCAGATGAGGCAGGGTCGACCGACTACATCCAGAAGGCTGTTGCCGCCGCGACCGAGCCGACGACATTTGCGATCGGCACCGAAATCAACATGGTGAACCGACTGGCTGCCGAATACCCGCAACACACGATCTTCTGCCTCGACCCTGTGGTGTGCCCGTGTTCAACGATGTACCGCATCCACCCCGGCTACCTCGCGTGGATTCTCGAGGGACTAGTTCGCGGCGAAGTTCTCAACCAGATCACCGTTTCTGACGATGTTGCAGAACCCGCACGGATTGCCCTTGAGCGGATGCTCGCAGCAAAGCCACCGGTAGTGACGAAAGAGGCATAACCATGGCACGGGTCATTGTCGTCGGCACAGGAATCGCCGGTCTCATCACCGCGTATCGCGCGAGCGCTCACCACGATGTTGTTCTCGTCACGAAGTCGGAGCTTGCGGAGAGCAACACCAAGTACGCCCAGGGCGGTATCGCTGCGGTGCTGTTTCCGGATGACTCGGTCGCGAGCCATGTTGCGGACACGATGCGTGCTGGTGCGGGTCTGTGCGAACGGGATGCCGTCGAAGTGCTGTGCAGTGAGGGTCCGCTTCGAGTGCAGGAGCTGATTTCTCTTGGTGTGGAGTTCGATCGCATCAACAACGGTGAACTGGCGCGGGGGCACGAGGCAGCGCACTCCTCACGTCGCGTCATTCACGCCGGCGGAGACGCGACGGGTCTCGCTATCGAGGTCGCGCTCCTTCGTGCGGTGCGAGCGCTCGCGGTAGAGACCTATGCGTACACCTTCATGCGTGATCTGGTGACGGAGACGGATGCTGACGGTAAGCCCCGCGTCACGGGAATCGACGTCATTGCTCCCGACGGAAACTCTCGAGTGATCGATGGCGACATCGTTGTTCTCGCGAGCGGTGGTGCAGGCCAGCTCTACAAGCACACCACCAACCCCTTCGTCACGACCGGAGATGGAGTGGCTGCCGCCTACCGTGCCGGTGCTGCGCTCGCCGACGTCGAATTCTTTCAGTTCCACCCGACCTCGCTTGCCGTGCCCGGCAATCCGCTCGTTTCAGAAGCGGTGCGCGGAGAAGGTGCGACCCTGCTCGATGAGCACGGCACGCGCTTCATGTTCGATGTTCACCCTGATGGCGAGCTCGCGCCCCGCGACGTTGTCGCCCGCGGAATCGCTCGGGCAATGGAGAAGCAAGGCGGACGACCGATCATGCTCGACGCCACAGCCCTCGGTGCCGAGTTCCTCGCCAAGCGATTCCCCGGCATCACCGAGGTGTGCGAAGCTCACGGCTTCGAGTGGGGAACCCAGCCCATTCCTGTCACGCCCGCGGCGCACTACTGGATGGGCGGCATCCGCACCGACATCTCTGGCCGCACAAGCGTTCGCGGACTCTATGCGGTTGGCGAGGCATCCTGCACCGGTGTGCACGGAGCAAATCGGCTCGCCTCAAACTCGCTGCTGGAGTCGTTGGTCTTCGCTTGGCGTGCAGCCGATGCTCTCAACGAGCCCCAGCGTGCGATCGAGGTCGACGCTGTAGAGCCCCAGTTCGAAATCACCGGCAGGGAGCCATTCACTCGCGACCAATTGCGGGAACTCATGTGGAGTCACGTCGGACTCGAACGCGATGCCACCCGCCTCGAAGAAGCCGCAGCAATCCTGGCCAGTTGGCATTCTGACGCAAATACCGTCGATGGCGCAGAGAACGCAAACCTTCTCGACCTTGCGCGACTCGTCGTTGTTGCAGCGCTTCGCCGCAAAGAATCCCGCGGTGCGCACGAACGCACCGATTATCCAGAGACGCGCGACGAGCTCGCCTTCTCCACGCGTTGGGCGGCCGTGAACGTTGCCGGAGCCTTCATTCCCGCAGAAGATCGCATCCCAGCCGAAGACCGCATTCCCGCCGAAGATCAAGTAGAAACGGCCATCCGATGAATCAACAGCTCATCGACGATGTCATCCGGATGGCGCTGGCCGAGGATGCACCGTGGGGTGACGTGACGAGCGAAGCCTTCGTACCCGAGAGTGCCGTTGCGACCGCCGTGCTCAACGCCCGAGAACCCGGTGTTGCGAGTGGACTCGACGTGTTCGCGCGCACGTTCATGCTCGTGGATGCCCACACCGAGGTGACTCTGCACGTCCACGATGGCGACACCTTCACCGCAGGCCAGCAACTCGCTACGGTGTCAGGTAACGCCCGCGCCGTGTTGCGGGCGGAGCGCATCGCTCTCAACCTCAGCCAGCGGATGTCCGGAATCGCCACCCAGACAGCGGCCTATGTCGTCCAGGTGGCTGGCACTCACGCGCGCATCGTCGACACTCGCAAGACGACGCCCGGGCTGCGCGCACTCGAACGTCATGCTGTGCGCTGCGGCGGCGGACACAACCACCGCTTCAGTCTCTCGGATGCAGTGATGGCGAAAGATAACCACCTTGCGGTTCTCGCTGCTGAGGGAATCGATCTCGGCGAGGCGATTCGACGCGCGCGAGCTCGCATCGGGCACACAACACATCTTGAGGTGGAGGTCGATCGTCTCGACCAGGTCGAGACGGTCGTGTCGGCAGGCGTCGACACGATCATGCTCGACAACTTCTCGACCGACGACTTGCGGGCCGGCGTCGCCCTGGTCGCGGGCCGCGCCATAGTTGAGGCGAGCGGTGGCGTGACCCTCGACACTGTCGCGGCAATTGCGGCAACCGGGGTTGATGTGATCTCGGTGGGTGCGCTGACCCACAGCGTTCGCTCTCTCGACCTCGGCCTCGACATTGCAGTGAGGGCATCCGCTTAATGATCTTTCTCGATTCAGCAGCAACAACACCCGTCCGCCGAGAGGTACTCGAAGCGATGTGGCCACTGCTGACTGGCGACTTCGGCAACCCCTCAAGTCATCATGAGCTGGGTGAGTCCGCGAAGCGTGCCCTTGATGGGGCGCGAAAAAGTGTCGCAGCGGTGATCGGGTGTCGGGCATCCGATGTCGTCTTCACGTCGGGCGGAACAGAGTCAGACAACCTGGGCATCAAGGGGCTCGCGCTCGCCGCACCACGAGGCCGCCACATTGTCACGAGTGCCATCGAGCATGAAGCAGTACTGGAATCGGTTGGCTACCTGCGGCGTATCCACGGCTTTGAGGTCACCGTACTGCCGGTAGATAGTGCCGGACTCGTTGACGTGCGGCAGGCACGCGAGGCGCTTCGCCCAGACACAACTCTTTGCACAATCATGTACGCCAATAACGAGGTTGGTGTCGTGCAGGAAATTGCCGCAATAGCCGAGCTGTGCCGCGAATATTCTGTGCCGATGCACACGGATGCGGTGCAAGCGGCAGGCTGGCTCTCACTTAACCTCGCCGAGTTGGGTGTCGACGCCCTCAGCCTGTCTGGACACAAGCTCGGCGCGCCCAAGGGCATCGGCGTTCTCATCGTGAAGGGACGTCGCAGCCTTGAGCCCGTGCTGCACGGGGGAGGACAAGAGCGCGGCAAGCGTTCGGGCACCGAGAACGTCGCCGGAGCCGTCGGCTTTGCGCACGCTCTCGCGCTCGCGGAGAGTGACCGAGTTGATCGTGCCGCCCGCACCGCACTCCTGCGCGATGATTTCGTTGCAGACGTGTTGGCTCGGGTGCCCGACGCGATCCTCACGGGGCCACTAGTAGCGGCGGCCAGGCCCTCGGCCGGCACCGATCCGTCTGCAGCCCACCGACTGCCGAACAACGCCTCGTTCTGCTTCCCCGGTACGGGCGGAGAAGCACTCCTGCTGGAGCTCGGACGTGCCGGCATCATCTGCTCTGCAGGCTCTGCGTGTGCCGTCGGCAGCGACGAAGCCTCACACGTGCTCACGGCAATGGGCATCGACAGCGAAGTTGCGCAGACCGCTGTTCGCTTCAGCCTCAGCGGGGATACCACGGCCGAGCAACTTGCCACCGTTGCCGCCGAGATCGAATCCGCCTACCGGACGGTGCGCTCGCTCGCCGAATAGTCGTGTAGCCCCCACGCAGAACCGCCAAGGGCTGTGAGTGTCGCAATCGTCGTCGCCACGCTCGGGATCCGGGTAGCCCCCGGCTGAATTACATACTGAATCGTTCGCTCACTCGACGGTTGTGGGGCATGGATGCTCACGCCCTCCGGCAACGCAAGCGACGACAGGGCCAACGACGACAGGGCCAACTGGGGGAGAAGAGCAACCCCGAGCCCTCGGGACACGAAACTCAGAACTGCGAGCGCGTTGTCGGTCTCGAGCCCGATCTCCGGCGCAAAACCTTCAACTTCGCAGAGCGCTAGGAGGTGGCCGCGACAGAGGGCGCAGCCCGCGATCCACGCATCGTTGGCAAGGTCGCCCAGACTGACTCGATCCGCCGACGCCAAAGGATGACTGTCGGGCAGCACCAGCACTACTGGTTCAGTGAACAGCGGCACCGTCGTGTGGCCACCGTCGCGAGTCAAGTGGGGGTCAGCGCGATCGCCAGGGTACGAGAACGTAATCGCCACATCCGCGCTCCCATCGCGCAGCAGCTGCAGTGCCTGCGGGGGCTCCGCCTCCACATAGTTCACAGTCAGGTTCGGATGCTGCTGCCTCAACTGGCGGATCAATCGAGGAATTACCGTCGATGATGCCGTGGGGAAGGCCGCGATTCGCACCGTACCGCTTGATAGGCCCGCCAGTTCTGAGAGTTCGGCGCTCGCGGCATCCACCGCATTGAGGATGGTGACAGCGTGGCTCGCCAGAGCACGCCCCGCTTCTGTGAGGCGCACTCCGCGGCCGGAACGGACGATTAACGCGAGGCCGATTCTGGACTGTGCCCTGGTGAGATGTTGGCTAAGCGCGGGCTGGCTGTAGCCGAGGGCACGCGCGGCTTCGCTGATGGTGCCGTGTTCTGCGATGGCGCGAACAATGCGCAGTGTCAGGAGATCTGGGGTGGTGTCCACCACCAAAGCATAACCAAAAGTGATGATTGGTATGTCAATCATGCCCTTGTCGCATGTATTTCTCCGGGAGCACTATTGAGGCATGACATCCACGGCACTCGCGAACGCGATGGAGAACTTCACCAACACGAGCGGCTACCTCGCGGCCGCAACGATGGGCCTGCCGCCACAAGCAACAGTCGCGGCCCTGTCAGACGAACTTCAGCGCTGGTCAAGTGCCGGCAGCAATCCCATGGATTACGGCGAGATTGTTGAACGCACTCGAACGCACTACTCGCGACTCGTGGGTGTCGCATCCGACCGAGTGGCCATTGGTTCTCAAACCTCAGTGCTCGCATCACTGATTGCCTGCTCATTGCCAGCCGATTCAGAGGTGGTGTGCATCGAATCCGATTTCACCTCGATAATTTTTCCTTTCCTGCAACACAGTGACCTCACCGTGCGCTCCGTTCGCCTGGAAAACCTGGCCGATTCGATCACCGACAGCACCGCCCTAGTCGTCTTCTCGCTCATCCAGTCGTGCAACGGCGCCGTTGCAGATGTTGAAGCCATCACTACCGCTGCGGCACGCCACGGCGCCCGCACGCTCTGCGACGTGACTCAAGCTGCCGGCATCTACCCCGTGGATGCCAGCCTTTTTGACGCGACAGTGTGCCACGCCTACAAATGGTTGTGTGCACCCCGCGGAGTCGCGTTTCTCACGATCTCCGAGGATTTCGCGCAGCACATCGTCCCGCTGCACGCCGGCTGGTATGCGGGCGAGGACGTGTGGGCCAGCGTCTATGGTCCCGACATGAATCTGGCGACGGATGCCCGCAAATTCGATGTCTCGCCAGCGTGGCAAGCCTGGGTCGGGGCCGAGCACTCGATCGAACTATTTGCGAACCTCGATATTGCCGAAGTCTGGTTGCACTCGACCACGCTCGCGAACCAGCTCTGCGACGCCCTAGGAATCGAGCAACAGAACCAAGCGATCGTCACGTGGCCCGATGAAAGCGGCACCGATCTCGCGAAATTGAACGCCGCAGGAATAACGGTGTCGCTGCGTGCCGGCCGACTTCGTGCAGCATTTCACCTCTGGAATACCGAAGAGGACGTGACGGCGGTCATTGCGGCGCTGAGTGTCTAGCTAAACTGGACACCCGCCGACCGTGCATCCAGCTCGGCTGACTATTGGAGTTTCTGTGGCTACGCCTAATCCCCTCGACGCCGTTATCAACCTCGCCAAGCGCCGAGGTTTTGTCTTCCAGTCGGGAGAGATCTACGGCGGTTCACGCTCTGCTTGGGACTACGGACCCCTCGGAATGGCTCTCAAAGAGAACATCAAGAAGCAGTGGTGGCAGACCATTGTTCAAGGCCGCGACGATGTCGTTGGTATCGACTCCGCCGTCATCCTGCCGCGCAAGGTCTGGGAAGCATCCGGACACGTCGACGTCTTCTCTGACCCGCTCGTCGAATCGCTCCACACCCATAAGCGTTACCGCGCAGACCACCTCCTCGAAGCCTATGAGGAGAAGCACGGTCACCCGCCCGTCAACGGCTTCGCTGACATTCGCGACCCCGACACCGGCCAGCCCGGATCGTGGACAGAACCACAAAACTTCTCCGGACTCCTCAAAACCTTCCTCGGCCCCGTCGACAACGAAGAAGGCATGCACTATCTGCGCCCCGAGACAGCTCAGGGAATTTTCACCAACTTCGCCAACGTTATGGGCGCCGCTCGAATGAAGCCGCCGTTCGGTATTGGGCAGGTCGGCAAGTCGTTCCGCAACGAGATCACACCGGGAAACTTCATTTTCCGCACGCGTGAATTCGAGCAGATGGAGATGGAATTCTTCGTCGAACCCGGCACTGACGAAGAATGGCACCAGTACTGGATCGACGAGTCGATGAAGTGGTACACCGATCTCGGGATCAAGCCAGAGAACCTGCGTTTCTACGAGCACACTCCAGAAAAGCTCTCGCATTACTCCAAGCGCACCGTGGACGTCGAGTACCGTTTCCGCTTCGCCGGCGGCGAGTGGGGCGAACTCATGGGTATCGCCAACCGCACCGACTTCGACCTACGCACACACTCCGAGGCCTCTGGCGCCGACCTGTCGTACTTCGACCAGGCCAAGGATGAGCGGTGGACGCCGTACGTGATCGAGCCCGCGTTTGGTCTCACTCGCGCGCTTATGGCGTTCCTCATCGATGCGTACGCTGAGGACGAAGCTCCCAACGCCAAGGGTGGCATCGACAAGCGCACCGTTTTGCGTCTCGACCGTCGTCTCTCACCGGTGAAGGTCGCGGTTCTTCCGCTATCTCGCAACGAACGACTGTCGCCGCTGGCTCGCAGCGTTGCTGCTGACCTGCGCAAGTTCTGGAACGTCGACTTCGACGACGCCGGTGCCATCGGTCGCCGCTACCGCCGCCAAGACGAGATCGGCACGCCGTTCTGTGTCACAGTCGACTTCGATTCGCTCGACGACGATGCCGTGACGATTCGCGAACGTGACTCGATGGAGCAGCAGCGCATTCCGCTGGACAAGTTGCGCGGCTACCTCGCCGAGCAGCTGATCGGCTGCTAGCGGGCTCCTGCGGCCTCGGCAGCCTCCGCTCGGGCATCCACGCAGCTGGCGATCCTGTCCACACCTCCCGCATTTCCACGGAAATTCAGGAAAACGGACAGTGCTGGGCGTCCAGCCTCACTGAATTCGGGCGAGCACCGGAGTGCTCCCGTCAACTTTCCTGAATTTCCGAAGGCGTCGGCTTCTCAACAGCAGCTATGTCGACGGCAAGCCCACCGAAACGTGCTGCCGCACCTCAGTTGTTTACCGGGTTCAGGATGCTGTCCACATGGTGGACATTGCGGAATTGGTAGACAGTCTCGGCGGGCTTGCGCAGAAACGTCAACTGGTGGCTAGAGGTGCACAAGATCTTGACCTGACTCGCGCAGTCAGGGAGGGTGCGGTGTCCAGAGCACGGCAAGGTTGGTACACCACCGTTGATACGACGGAACCGCGAGTGAGAGCGGTTCGAGTCGGCGGACGTCTGACGGGGATCTCGGCCATCGACGATTGGGGTGGTTGGGTTTTGGGGGAGCATCCGTTGCACGTGTCGGTTCCCCAAAATGCGGCACGGTTGCGCAGTCAGTGGAACCGAAGGAAACCCATCGCGGCACGGCATGGTGTGCGGCTGCACTGGGATCCGCCTGTCAGCAGCGATCGCGGAACCCCCTGGCATGTCGGCCTCATCGAGGCACTTCGGCGAGTGGTTGTTGATGAGGATCTCGAAACGGCGGTCGCAGCTATCGATTGGGCGCTGCACAGTGGGCGAATTGATGAGTTCGATTTCGAGCAACTTATTCTTAGTTTGCCCAGCCGTAAACGTGGGATCCGGTCGTGGGTCGATGGCAAGTGCGAGAGCCTGCCAGAGAGTCTTGCGCGCACGAGACTGAGGCTTGCGGGCTACACCGTTGAGATCCAGGTCGCCGTCGGGGCCAAGCGAATCGATATGGTCATAAACGGCATCGTCGGGCTCGAGATCAACGGCAAACAGTTTCATGCCCACACCTTCGAGGAAGATCACCTGAAAAGCGTCGAGATAACGATTGCGGGATTTCACGCGATGAGCGTGAGCGCAAGGATGGTTTTCGGAAAGTGGGGGCTCTTCCAGCGAGCAGTCGAGATTGCGTTGGCGTCTCACGCCCCGCCCACCTTCGGAAATTCAGGAAATCCGGCGGGAAGAGTCCTTGCAGACCCTGTGTTCTCGCGGGTTCGGGAATCGGCGCACTAGCATTTCCTGAATTTCCGAATGGGGAGAGCGGGAATACCAGCGCATGCACGGTGTTGGAGTCACAGTGAATGAAACTGCAGTAGTTGTAAACGAACCCGTAAAAGTCGACATCTGGTCTGATGTTCAGTGCCCCTGGTGCTACATCGGTAAGCGCCGTTTTGAGGCAGCTATCGAGAGCTCCGGCATCGCCGTCGATATTGAGTACCACTCCTTCGAACTAGCTCCAGATACTCCTGTTGAGTATGAAGGCACCCCGACCCAGTTCCTGAGCGAGCGCAAGGGGCTCGCGATGCCCCAGGTCGAAGAGATGCTTACACGCGTTACTGACATCGCGACGAGCCTCGGACTCGACTACGACTACGAACACATTCACCAAACCAACACGGTCAAAGCTCACGAACTTCTCCACTACGCCAAGGCGCATGGTCGTCAGCTTGAGATGAAGGAGCGCCTTCTTGATGCCTACTTCGTCAAGACCGAACACGTTGGACGCATCGAGGATCTCGCAGACATTGCAGCATCCATTGGGTTCGACCGCGACGAAGTCGTAAGCGTGCTTGAGTCGAGTGAATATCTGCCGGCAGTGAAGGCCGACATGGAAGTCGCTATGCAGTACGGCATCCAGGGCGTGCCATTCTTCGTGATTGATGGCAAATATGGGGTTTCGGGTGCGCAAGAAAGCGAAACATTCGCTAACGTTCTCACACAGGTACTTACTGAAAGAGATGCGTAACTAATGGACGCCGCAACGAAGCCAATCCCGACCTTTGCCCTTCAGCAGGTCGGCGACCCCAACGTTGGCGTCTGCGAGGGTG
>Ga0307486_1002687_pt1 | contig 12183 bp, 11 predicted proteins | sample CBIW02metaG_FD_203663 | JGI IMG/M metagenome (GOLD analysis project Ga0307486, IMG submission 203663) | Sea-ice brine microbial communities from Beaufort Sea near Barrow, Alaska, United States - CBIW 0.2 | ecosystem: Environmental > Aquatic > Marine > Coastal | place: USA: Alaska | collected... | reverse complement strand
AGCGGGCGGCCATTCCCAGTGAGCCGTTTATGCGGCAAGGCGATCTCAGCCATACCCGCCACCCGAGGGTGATCGACACACTACGACAGTCCCGAAATCACCCACCACAACAACGTAAGGAAGGCGATCTGATCATCGGGACCGGACGGTCAGCGATCGGCACGCTCATCGAGCGCAGCAGCCGCTCCACGCTGTTAGTGCACCTGCCCAGACTGGAGGGCTGGGGCGAGAAACCACCCGTGAAGAACGGCCCCTCGCTTGGCGGCTACGGTGCCGCCGCGATGAACGCCGCGCTGACAGTGTCGATGACAAAGCTGCCCGAACAGCTCCGCAAGACTCTCACTTGGGACCGCGGGAAGGAGCTGTCCGCGCACGCTCAGTTCGCGCTCGATACCGGCACAAAAGTGTTCTTCGCCGACCCGCACTCACCCTGGCAACGCCCGACAAACGAGAACACCAACGGGCTGCTGGAGTGGTCCCCGAAGGGCACCGACCTCGCGCGGTGGAGCGCGGACGACCTCGAAGCCGTCGCTCTCGCCCTGAACAACCGGCCCCGGAAAGTACTCGGCTGGAAGACACCCCGGCCGAGGTGTTCAGCGAGCAGCTACAGTTACTCCAACAACCCGGTGGTGCAACGACCGGTTGAACCTGCCCAATATACGTCGAAGGAGTTCACCCGGTGGTGCCGAGACAACGGCGTCACGCAGTCGATGGGGGGCCACGGGAACGTGGGATAACGCTGCCGCGGAGTCGTTCTTCTCGATCTTCAAGAACGATTTCTATCATCATTACCATTTCATACTCGGCAGCAAGCCCGTACTTCCACGGTGAGGTTCATCGAGTGGTTCTATAACCGGTATCGGCCCCATGGCCATAACGAGGGTGCGTTGCCGCCGGCTGATGCAATGCGTGCGAAGCTCAATCCCGTTCTCGAGATCGTGCTCCCCGCCGCAGCCTGACCCGCCCGTCCCATCAAATGTGTCTCACAAACTTGACACACCTCAACATGAGTGCTCGGAAGAAGCCGGAGAACGTCGACGTCATCGCCAGGACTGGCGGCATGCCCTCTTGGCCGTGGCCCAGAGGCAGGGGCTCGTGCGGGAACCACAGATCGCACTGCACCTGCTTACCCGGCTCGTGCACCAGGCGATCCGCCGGGTCCGGCGGCACATACTCGGGACGGATCGCGGCGACCTTGTCGCGGAACACCGATGCCGACCAGCCCACCCGCTCCGCCAACGTCGTCGCGGCCATCCGCGGCGTCGCGGCCAGCAACACCCGCACCTGCGCCGCATACGCGTCAAAACTCGAGCCCGTCGCGGCCCGCTGGTACTTCGGCTGTCGGTCCGTTTCTAACGCCCGATCAACCGTGCCTCGCGACACTCCAACGGCTGCCCGGCAGGATCACACCGCGTCAGGCATGGGACGCGACACCGAAAACGGATCCACCCCGGCCTAGGAACCGGCTGCGGCCCGTCGGCTGGGACGACGTGCGCAGCAGCCGAGTCGCCGTCAACGGCATCGTTCAAGTGCGCCGCACCAGATTCCACGTCACCCGGCTCCTCGCCGGTCAGACCGTCTATCTCATCGAGACCGACGACCACCTGCTCATCTTCAACGACCGGGGCACCGAGATCATGAAGCATCGCTGGCCCAAGCCCGGAACCAAATACGTCGGCAGCGGCAGACCACGAGGACGGCGACCGAAAACCATCTGAGTGTCACCGATGTCCTGATGCAGAACTGTCACCGATGTCCTGATACATCACAACGACGAAAACACCAACACCGCACCCAACAATGTCACTACAAAGCTCGCGGGCACACTCCACAAACGCGACTGTAGTATTAGGCGCTTTCGGCACCAGACATCAGGTCAATCAGACTCTGCCGCGTGATCTCAGAGCGAAGGTATTCGCCAACAGTGCGCCCATCCTTCATCACGACGATCCGGTCACACAAGGCAATAAGTTCGTCGAGATCATCCGAGACGACAATAATCGCGGTGCCATCGGTTCCCGCAGTTCTCAGCAAACGATGAATCTGCGCCTTAGTTCCCACATCAACACCGGCCGTGGGCTGATCGGCCACAATAACGCGCGGCTTCGCAAGCAACACCCGTGCGAGCAGCAGCTTTTGTTGGTTTCCGCCGCTGAAGCGCTTGCCCTCAAGGGTCGGATCTGACGGACGTATCTGAAGGCCTGAAAATGTGTCGGCGATCGCCGCAACACTGCGCTTTCTGGCGATAACTCCCCAGGGAGCCATGCCGCGATCCAGTGCCATCAGGATCATGTTTTTCGCCGCCGTTGCGGATCCGATGATCCCCTCCGTCTTCCTGCTCTCGGGAACCAACACGATGCCACGGGCCAGTGCAGCTCGTGGGCTTCGGATTGACACCGCCTTTTCGTCGACGAGAATCTGGCCATCGAGTAATCTTTCTGCACCGACAAGAGCTCTGGCGACCCGTGTGCGACCAGACCCGACCAAACCAGCCAGCCCCACAATCTCACCAGCATTAACGATGAGGTTAATGTCGGAAACACGAGCTGAGGTGGCACCAGAGAGTTGGATCACCGGCTTGTCAACAATCTGCCGATCGAGTCTCGATATCGCTGCTGTCTCTTCTGCGGCAAGCTCCTCATTGAGCATGGCGCGCGTCATTGATCTGAGTGTGAACTTCTCGATGGGGCCGCTATCAACGACTTGTCCGTTACGAAGAACTGTCGCTGAATGACAGGACTGGAAGATCTCCTCAAGAAAGTGCGAGATGTAGACGATGGCCATGCCGCCACTCGCCAGCTCAACCATCAAGTCCCGCAGGTCGGAACGTTCTGGCCCGGAGAGCCTCGCGGTCGGCTCATCCATAACGAGCACCTTCACATTACGTGACAGCACTTTAGCGATCTCGACGCGCTGCTGCAGCCCAGTGCTGAGCTCGGAAACCAACACGTCCATGCGGAGCTGAGCGAGCATAGGTACCGCAGAGACAACGGCCTGAGCCGCCTCGCGTGTGTTCTTCTTGTCATAGATGGCCAGACCTGGTTCGATGCCCAGCATGATGTTCTCGGCAACGGTCAAGGATGGAATGAGGCTCAACTCTTGATGGATGAGCCCTATCCCCTCGCGCAACGCATCCCGCGGTGAGGTCAGTGTCGCCTCATGACCGTCGATGCGAACGCTGCCCTCGTGCTCAGGATAGATCCCGCCGAGGATCTTCATGAGCGTGCTTTTACCCGCTCCGTTCTGGCCCACAAGGGCGCGGATCTCAGAGGGGGCGATGCTCAGGTCGACGTCGTCGAGCACCTTCGTCGTTCCGAAGATCTGGGATATCTCAATCATCTCGACACGAGGCGCGACCGGGGCAGTCAGTTCTGGCATCTCATGCTTCTTTCGATGGTGATGGATCTGCGCCGGCTCGTACACGACGAGCCGGCGCAGATGATTAGTGTTTACCAGTCCCAGGAAGTGCTGTACTCGCTGAGATTTTCTTTAGTTACGAGAGGCAGCTCAACAAAGTCGGTGGGCTGCTTGACTGCGTCCTCATTGCCTTCTAGCCAGTTGCACAATGCAGCGACACCAGCTTTGCCCTGCTCGGCGCCATCCTGAAGCACTGCGCCGTAGATCTCGCCAGCCTCAATTCCTGCGTACACTTGGTTGGGGAAGTCCCCAGCGATGAACTTCACGTCGTCGCGACCGATGCTGTGCGCATACTGGGCCCCAACATAGATCTCGGGGCCTTCGGCAATAACCACGTCGAGCTCCCCTGGACCGAACCTAGTGAGGAGGTCCTGTACAACGGCGAGGTTCTCATCGTTGCTCCAGTTGTCTGTGACGGTTGCAATAATCTCGATCGACGAGTTCTTGTCGAGCGTGTCCACAATTGCCTCAGTGCGCAGCACCTCGACGGGGTTCCCGACAATGCCCTGGATAAGGGCGACCTTTCCCCCATCCGGCAGAGCCTGCTCAGCGAGCTCAGCGAGGCCGACACCGTAGTCGGACTGGTCGACGCCGACGTAGGTGACGAGCTCGGCGCCGTCGCCGACGCCTGCGTTCACGGCGACAACAGGGATGCCCGCTGCATTAGCCTGCTGGACAGCAGCGACGATTCCGTCTGCTTCAATGCTCTGGATCAGGATTCCACTGGTGTCGTTAGCAATGGCCTGCTGGAGCTGAGCGATCTGGGTGGCATTGTCATTTGCGCCATCCTGAACGGTGAGGGTCGCACCGAGTTCGTCCGCCTGCGCGACGGCACCGTCAGCAAGCGTCGCGATCCACGGGTTAGCCATGTTGTTGATTAGGAACGTGATGTCGTTGCATTCGCCTGCAGCGACGGGGCCGGGCTCCGCGCTGGGGGCTGTGCAGCCAGCAAGAGCAATCAAACTGGCGACGCCGATGAGGGCGACACCTGATTTTGCCGAGATCGCGGAAATGCGCTTTCGTGAATTCATTGTGGTGCACCTTTTCTGTGATTGGTTGGGACTTGTTGTGCTGTGACTTGCGGGAAAAAGGTCAGTGGTCTCTCTCTCGTGATCGTCCCGCGTGGTCGGCGACGACCGCAGCAAGGATGATTGCGCCAGTGACGGCGGGCTGCCAATACGGGGATACTCCAAGCTGATTCATGCCATTGCCGATGACGCCGAGAAGGAGGGTGGCGGCGATCACATTACTGACGCGGCCGACTCCCCCGGAGAGTGCGGTACCGCCGATGACGCAGATTGCAATCGCGTTAAGCGGCCAGGCATCTGCTCCCGTCGGCTGCCCGATTGCTGACTGGCCAAACATCAGCACGCCACCCACGGCTGTCGCGAGCCCTCCAAACACGAAGGCAGCGACCTTGACCGGAACGACAGGCACTCCGGAGAGATAGCTAGCGTGCTCGTTTGCCCCTGCGCTATAGATCCAGTGGCCCCACTTCGTGCGGGTAAGAATCAGGTGGGTCAGTATGGCAAAGGTCATAAATGCGAGAAAGATGTAGGAGATCCCGAACAGCGAACCGTAGGTGAACGATTGCAGCGCAGCTGACTTGCCGCCAACTGACTTACCTTGGGTGATCACGAACATCACGCCGGTTACGATGCTCGCTAGCGCGAAGGTCGCAATGAACGAGTTGATGCGCAACCGGGCAATGATGAGTCCATTGACGAGGCCGAGCAGCGTGCCAAGCACAAGCCCTGCGAGCAGAGCAGCCGAGAGCCCCACCTCTCGTGAGGTGAACGCCGCAAGCACTGCAACCGCGCCCCCGATCGCACCAACAGAGAGGTCGAATCCTCCGCTGATCATCATCACCAGCATCCCCATTGCGACGATTCCGATAATGCCGTTCTGTGCCAGGATGTTTTGCAGGTTCGCAGGATTTCTGAAAGTCGTCGACGCGATACTGAGCCCAATGACGACCAAAGCCAGCGCAACCCACAGATTGTTCTTGGCAAGCACACGAAGAATCGGGCGCTTGGCCACCTTCGCGCTCATCGGGCGAACACCGTTCCCGCGGCGTCAGCGTCGGCGACAGCCGATTCGATGACCACGCGCTTGCCCGTCGCAATCGATTGGCGTGCCGCCAGAGAGACCTCTAGGGCACGGATAGCTGACTCTATTGTTGTGAGCCCCGGTTGATCGCCCGCTGTTGCGCAGTCCAGAAAGTACTTAACCTGGGCGGTGTACGGCTCATCGTTCGCGATGTCGAACTCGAGTGAGCCGCCGACCCCTGACCGCGTGTACCGGTTGACTCCGGCACCCGCGGTGGCTGCTGCCGCAGCAAAATTGTAATCCGCGGCACCTGCCGTTCCGAGCGCACTTATCGAACTGGTGAAGGGAACCGTGCTCGCGGTGTCGGCGAAACTGAGCACCTGACCAATTCCGCCTTCGCGGTATTCGACCGTGGTTTCGATCGGGCCAAGCGAGTTTCTGCTGACGGCAGAGACAGCAATTGGCTCACCGAGAAAGAGGTTGAGCTGGTCATAGTCGTGGATGCTGAAATCCACGACTACACCGCCTGACCTAGCTTCGTCGTGCCACCACTGCGCCCAGTCCGGGCGGTTGCTGAGCCTCGCTCCCCTGACGGAGAGCACAGATCCAAGGAGCCCGTCGCGCACATCATCGCGCAGCATTTGGTATCCGGTGAAGAATCGAATGACCTGGGCGATCATCAGTACGGCTCCGCTATCACGCGCGGCATCACGGATTTCTAACGCGTCGTTGATCGTCAGGGCAATAGGCTTTTCGAGCAGCACATTTTTGTCGGCACGAAGGGCCCGGATGGCGAGATCCCGATGGCTATCTGTCGGACTGCACACGGAGATCATGTCGACCTCCGGGTCTTTCAACACGGTATCGAAGTCGGTGACAAACGCTGCGGCTGGCGCATGCTCAAGTGCGTCGCCCGGCCGCGGCGTGCATATGTATTTGATGTTCTCGCTGTACCCGAGCTTCGCCCAAGATTCTGCGTGTGTCCGCGCCATGTATCCCTGGCCGACGATGGCAATGGTTGTCATCGTTCTCTTCTTACTCGCCGCGCAGCGAGCGGACGACTTGCGCGGAACGCACGAGCGCGTCGTGAACTTCGTCTACGGAGCTGGGCCCCGCCGCCGTAAACTCAATTTCGATACTGAGAGGGGCGGTGCACTGTGCTTCCTCCAGAATCGAGAAGACACGCCTGAAGTCGGTATCACCGTCACCGATCGCCGGGAAGTTCCATTCGGCGTTCTCGCCCGCTTTGTCCTTGAGGTGAATGTCGACGATCACGTCGGCGCTGTGCTGCAGGTCGTCGTATGGTGGCGTGTCCCCGTAGAGGATGACGTTGGCAGTGTCGTAGGCGAGGCCGAAGTTCGGCGCGCCTACTTTGCCTACAAGTTCCTTAATCTGCGCGCCAGTGCCATAGCTCGCCCCGTGTGTCTCGACAGCAATTTTGATTCCGTGGCCCGCTGCGACGGTTGAGAGATCGCGCAAGATCTCTACAAGCTCGCTGTCATCGTCGATCACGTTCGCGTCACCGTGAGTCTCGCCCGTGCCAGTAACGACGTACGAAGCTCCCAGACGAGCGGCCAATCCGAGGTTCTTCCGGAAGTTCTCACGACCATCTTCTGTCATGAGATTGGTGTGACCACACATCCCGAGGATGGCGATGTCGTTCTCACGCAGGGTGGCCAACATGCTCTCGACTTCGTCATCGGTCATCTCCCAGCGGGCGTGTTCTGTGTAGCCGCGCACCGCCGCAATTTCAATGAAATGAATGCCCGCGGCACGCGCGCCCGCGACCGCGTTGACAAAATCAAAGCCGTGATAGGTGTTGCTGTTGAGACAAATCTTGTTCTCCATGGGAAGCTCCTTCGGTTCCGCTGGCCCGGATGGAATCGTGAGCTGGATTCCGATTCGGACTTGTCAATTCATTAGTTAGGAAGGTAACCTATTTACTATGAATTCGCAAGGAGAAAATGGACGGCCCAACCAGGCAGTCGCTGTGACCGGTTCTCCACAATTGATGCGCAGAATGAACCGAAGTCAAGTACTCCGGACTCTGCGCGATCGAGGCCCGATGTCCCGCCCCGCGATTAGCAAGGTGACCGGACTTTCCAAGATCACCGTAGATGGCGTCGCCAATGAGCTCTTGAATGAGGGCAGAGTCCTCGAATCGCCTGAGCCTCCAACAGGCAGCCCCGGCCGACGTGCTCGCCTGCTGTCCTTCAGAGAAGACTCCGCATTCGTGGGCGCGATCGATATTGGTGCAACCCGCGCCCAGGTCGCGGTCTCGGACCTCGCCGGAACACTCGTGGCACAAGAAGAGGTCGGCCTCATCGGCGTGCGCTCGGGCGCCGAAATCCTCGAACTGGTGCGCGCCGCGTTTCAGCGGACCATCGCAGCGGCGAATCTCACGAACTCCGAGATTCGAGCGCTGTGTATCGCCACCCCAGGCATCGTGGACCCTACAACCCAACGGGTAACCCTCGCTCCGCAACTTCCAGATTGGGACGAAATCGACCTCGTGTCTGCGATGTCATTTCTTGGCGACTGCTCCATCCATGTGGAGAATGAAGTTCACTTGGCCGTGCTTGGCGAGCAATGGCGTGGAGCGGCACAGGGATTCAACGACATTGCTTATGTGCACCTTGGCGTCGGCGTTGGCCTCGGAATAGTCAAGTCGGGCACGCTGATTAGGGGGGCGCACGGAGGCGCCGGCGAAATCGGATACTTGCCCCTCGTTGGGCTAAATCCCGCTGAGACGGCAGGGCAACGCGGGCGATTCGAAACTCTGGTTGGCGGGGCCGCTTATCACCGCGCTGCCCAAGAGTTGTTCCAATCAGGTGGCGGACTGGCACTAATCGAGTCCGCAGGCGGCGATCCTCAACAGGTTGACGCCGCGCTCCTCTATCGCATGGCGGAGAGCGGAGACCGAGACGCCTTGGACATCGTCGAAAAATTGCTCTCTTACACTGCTGCGGGCATTGCGTCCGTCATCAGCATCCTCGACCCAGAGCTCGTCATCATCGGCGGTGGGATCTCGCGCGCGGGGTCGTGGATGCTCGAACGAGTTGAGGCGATGCTTGACGACCTAACACCCCTTAACTCTGACCTCCTGCTCGCGGGACTCGGAGACCATGCGGTACTCATCGGAGCATGTCGCCGCGCCATCTCTGCTTGCGAACACGAACTTCTCGATCTCACCCGTTAGGAAGAACGATATGACTGCACCGGCTTCACCACTGCGCGTAATGGGCATCGGCGCCCATCCCGATGACCTCGAACTCACGTGTGCTGGCACGCTTGCCAAGTACCGGACTCTCGGCCACCACGTCACGATGTGCCATGTCGCCGGCGGCGATCGCGGCGCTACCTCTGGCACGCGCGCGGAGGTAGCGAGAATTCGCCGCGCGGAGGCTGGTTCTGCCGCCGCCCTGATCGGCGCTGACTACCTCAACCTCGGAGTCAGTGACTGCGAAGTCGATGCCAGCAACGAGAGCCAGAAGTTACTGGTTACCGAAGCAATCAGGCTCGCTCGACCTGACGTCATCATCACGCACTCGTCCGGAGACTACATGGAGGATCACAACCAGGCCTCAGCGCTCGCGTTCTCGGCAAGTTTCCTCGCCACTCTGCCTCTCTATGAGAGCGACAGTCCTCCCCTCGACGTAGTCCCTGCCCTGTTCTACATGGACACGATGGCTGGCCTTGGGTTCCAGCCCAGCGAATTCGTCGACATCACCGACCAGCTTGACACGAAACTGGAGATGATGCGCTTGCACTCAAGCCAGTTGGTGTGGCTGGAACACCACGACGAGATGGACGTGCTCGGACAAATCTCCACTGTTGCCGCCTTCCGTGGCCTGCAGTCAGGCGTTCGTTATGCAGAAAGCTTCGCGCCGTGCACCGCGCACTTGCGTACCCGTACTACTCGACTACTGCCATGAAAGGCTTCCGTGAACGACTTCAGGTTTGACCCAGCCCCATTCCTCGAATTCACCGACGATGTCGCGCTCAAGCACGTGCGCGCCGTCGACCGCGAGGGCTTCGTCCGCCACGACAATCCGGACTTTCGGATCTCGGTGCACGACAGTCGACAGAGTCTCTATGCCGCGTTCGCCGACGACATTGTCGGCACGATCCTCGAAGGGCTCAGCGAGGGCCGCAAACCTGTGCTCATCGTTCCTGCTGGCCCAATGCCTCAGTACCACGCGGCAGCGCGAATCATCAACAAACAGCGGATCTCGCTAAAGGACGTCACGTTCTTTGCGATGGACGAATGGGCGAATGAACTCGGCGAGAGCGCACCAGGTTCATGGGAAGGGTCATTCCAATTTGCGCTGCGCTCACAGTTCTTTGCGCGAATCGATAGCGAACTGCTCCCCCTTGATCACCAACTCAACTTCCCGTCTTCCGCAACGATCGCGGACTACGGCAAGCGCATCGCGGACTTGGGCGGTGCAGACGTCTGCTTCGGCGGCATCGGCTGGAGCGGCCACATCGCGTTCTGGGAACCCCAACTCGGCCGGGAGTTCGCCGGGGATCTCACTGCCTATCAGGCAGCAAGTTCTCGTCTGGTAGATCTTCACCCACTCACCGTCGCGCAGAACGCGCTCACATCTTTCGCTGGCGACTGGTCAAACGTTCCGCCTCGTGCTGTCACGATTGGACCGGCTGAAATTCTTGGCGCACGGCGCCGCAGCTTCTGGCTAGACGGTGACCTCGGCGGAGGCGTGACCTGGCAGGGGTTCATTGCACGACTGGTCGCCCATGGGCCAGTCAATGAATTTGTGCCTGGATCTCTGCTTCAGACGGCTCGGAGTGATCTCGCGGTGCTGGAAGCGATCGCTGCTCCACTCGACATTCTGATCAACTAGTCACCGGGTCGCGCGAACAGAGTTGCTGCGGCGCACGGCGCAGGACACAGCCGACTAGTAAACTCAGGGAAGTTGTTTGTGGCGTGGAGACGCTCGATTGCTTCAGCACTCTCACCGCGACGCATAAGGTCGTTCCACTCGGGGATGAGGTTACCGAGGGGGCAACCCTGGTGACAGAACGGAACTCCGCAATCCATGCACCGACCGGCTTGGCGAGCCAACTGGCCCGACTCCTGCTGTTCGTAAACTTCTTTGAAATCCATCAGTCGCAGACTGACGGGGCGTCGCTTGGGAAGCTCACGCTCTTGTACCTTGAGGAATCCCTTGGGATCAGCCACCGGTTACCTCCTTGATTCGCGCCCAAGTAACGTCCCCGTCGGGGTCGAGTCCTTCGGCCAATGCGGTCGCTCGAGTCTCAATCACGGCCGCATAGTCGCGGGGCGTGACCTTGGTGAACTGCGCTGCCGTTGCATCCATATCGACGAGCATCTGCTCAGCAACAACCGACCCTGTTTCTTCGAAATGACGTTCGAGCAGATCCTTCAGGATCTCGACATCGGCGCTGCCGAGTTCGGTCAGACCCAATTCGCCTGAGCTCAATGATTCACCGTTGACGCGCTCTTCACGCAGTTGGTAGATGTAGGCTGTTCCGCTCGACATCCCGGCGCCAAGATTTCGACCAGTCGTGCCGAGAATGAGGACAAGACCACCCGTCATGTACTCGAGTGCGTGGTCGCCAACGCCTTCAGCTACAGCCGTAGCGCCAGAGTTGCGCACCATGAAGCGTTCGCCGACTTTGCCGCGGATGAAAATGCTTCCGCTCGTGGCGCCATAGCCAATAACGTTTCCTGCGATCACGTTTGTCTCCGCAGGGAAAACACTCGATAGATCAGGTCGGACAACGACCGAACCACCCGAGAGTCCCTTGCCGACGTAGTCGTTGCTGTCACCGTAAAGCTTCAGCGAAATACCGGCGGGAACGAAAGCACCCAGTGATTGGCCGGCAGAACCGTGCAGGGTGATCGTGATCGTGTCAGTCGGGAGACCGTGCTCGCCATGGCGACGTGTAACTTCGTGGCCGAGCATTGTGCCCACCGCACGATCGGTATTGCGCACCGGCAGATCTATCGCCACAGACGTCTTGTTTTCTAGTGCGTTGCGGCTGAGCTCAATAAGCTTCTGGTCGAAATGCTCGTCAAGCTCGTGGTCCTGAGCCACCGACTGAGTGCGCGGCTCATTGTCATCGAACACTGGCCCGTGAAATACCGGGCTGAGGTCGAGGCCATCGGTCTTCCAGTGCGAAATAGCTCGGTTCATGTCGAGCAACTCGCTGTGGCCGATGGCTTCTTCAAGCGTGCGGAACCCCAGCTCAGCTAGGTATTCGCGAACCTCTTGGGCCAAGAATTCAAAGAAATTAACGATGAACTCTGGCTTGCCGGAGAAACGTTCACGCAACTCGGGGTTTTGCGTTGCTACACCAACCGGACACGTGTCGAGGTGGCAGACCCGCATAAGGATGCAGCCTGAAACGACGAGCGGCGCCGTTGCGAATCCGTACTCTTCAGCACCCAAAAGTGCGCCGATGATGACGTCGCGACCGGTCTTCATCTGGCCATCAACCTGTACGGTCACGCGGTCGCGCATTCCGTTGAGCATGAGCGTCTGCTGAGTCTCGGCCAGACCGATCTCCCACGGCGTTCCCGCGTGTTTGAGCGAGTTGAGCGGGCTAGCTGTTGTTCCCACTGACGTTGTGTACGCGGTCGATGGGTGATTTGCCGCCGATGCCGGTATGGGGTCTGTGATGATTGTAGCTGTGGATCCAGCCCTGGTAGGTGTCGGCTCGGGCGTGGTC
>Ga0307486_1002684_pt1 | contig 12206 bp, 14 predicted proteins | sample CBIW02metaG_FD_203663 | JGI IMG/M metagenome (GOLD analysis project Ga0307486, IMG submission 203663) | Sea-ice brine microbial communities from Beaufort Sea near Barrow, Alaska, United States - CBIW 0.2 | ecosystem: Environmental > Aquatic > Marine > Coastal | place: USA: Alaska | collected... | reverse complement strand
TATAAAAACTAAATATTATATTTTTATTAATAATTAATTTAACCCCCCTATAGAATAAAATTAATTATAATACTTTTAATAAAAATTATTTTTACTAATTCAACATTAGTTTAATCTAATTTTTGATATTTCATTATTCTTTTTATATCAATAGGTTTATTATGTTTAATTTTTTTATTTTTGGAGTATAACAAATCTTCTGAAATAAAAAATCGAACAAGTCTATAAAAAACTGACCCCACATAATATAGTTTGAATTTAGTTAGATAAGATTGGAAATCCAAATACGACCTTAGCATAAAAGTAGATGAATTGCTTATCTTAGTAGATATAGTCCATTGTTTTTTCAATAAAAAATATTCTTCGAGTGAAAGTGTTCTGGCAGCTATTTCCAAATATTTAAAGTAATAGATTAAAAATGGATCCTTATAATAATTGACCCCGTTTTTTACCAGAATACTTTCTATTTTTAAATAAGTATTAATCCGGGAAAGAATTCGCAAATAGGATAAATTACTATTTGACACCCGGTGATAAGAAGAAACCCGAATATACACGTCGGGTTTGGCTTGTGAAAATTTGGAATAATTTGAGGTTTTAAGTAATGCCCTGATATGGAATTCGACATCTTGCCAACTTTGAGCTTTATCATCAAAATAGTGATTATTTTGAAGAAAATTCCTTTTAAACAGAGTATTGGATATACTCCAGCCGTTAGAGTTTATAAATGCCTCTAAATCGTCATCATTATCAATTTTTGACCACAAGTACTCAGACACATAAGTATTATGATCAAATAATGCAACTTGGAACACGTAAAAGTCCCTATTTAATTCCTGATGAACCAAGGAAAACCGTTGAGCGACACATCTAGGGTCCAACAAATCATCAGAGTCCAAAAACATTATAAAATCTCCGGTGGCTAAATCTATCCCCTCATTTCTGCATACAGAAGCTCCTTTTAGCTCACTATTTCTTTTTTCAATTATAAAACGGTTATCCCCTCCTATATAATCCTTAACTACTTCAAAAGAATCATCTGTGGAATGATCGTCAATAATTATACATTGAAAATTTTTATTCGATTGCCCGCATACTGAATCAATAGTTTCTTTTATTAATTCTTTCCTATTGAAGAGTGGGATAATAATAGATAAGCTAACAGCCATTTTAATCTTAATTAATTTATGAAAAATCTAATGTTTTTATAGACTTTCTTATTTACAATAACTATTAATTGTATATCTTGAATAAACAATTCCTTAACCCAAACTTCATAATTATTTATGCTCCTTAAAAAAAATAATACTCTGAAATATTCTGCAAAAAGAAACCGCTAATAATTTCGCAAAAATAATCATAAAATAACTCTACCCAATTGAAAAGACCTTTTTAATATGGTTTTAACCTCTAACGTTAAAAATACAATGCAAAGTAAATATTCATTCATGATGCCTATTTGAATAACTCATTATTCTCAAGGATTTTTGATACAGGCCAATCCCACCGTTTCATTTCTTCATCCTTTTTTATAATTTCTTCGGTAAACCTATATTTTAGAATTTTGGCTGGAGTATCTACTGCTATAGCAAATGGAGGTATATCATCTATAAAAACCATCAACAATAATCAGTTTCCAATTATTATATGTTTGGTGTAGAAGATTTTCAATTCCATAACCTATTAAATTGCTCCGTTTATTAGAGGGACCTATCACCGAAATTAAATTCATTTGAATAAGGTTTTCAATGTAATTTTTAGAAGCTCTGGGTATTTTCTCCAGGTTTTTGCACCATGAAATTTACGTTCAGGATTAAATAAAATATATTTTTTATATAGCAAAAGCCTTGCTTCCCAATTCAAGTTCTTCTTTTTAAGTCCCTCAAAAAGTACCCTATAAAAATTAGCTTTACTTTGAAAATTAACTCCATTAATTCTATTCTCATCGTGAACTCCTCTTATAGCCACAATTTTGGGATTTGGAGGTGAAATTAATTTTCCATAAAAAGCACATCTTATCCAATATTCAGTATCCTGATGGAGTTTTAATTTAGAAGAAAATAATCCAACCTTTTCTATAAGCGATTTTCGTAGGCTAATACCATTTGTATGAAAACTGCCATTAGCCTTGGACAATAAACTATAAAATAAATCCTCAGGTTGTACCGGTTTACGGAGAAACGTAATAATTGCGTCACCTTCTTCTTTTGACATTTTTTTTCCAAAAAGCAACCCTACATCTTCATAAAACCAGGTGCCCATTGGTTCATAAACTCCATCAATATTTGGATTTTTCAATATTTTTTTAGCCTCCTTAAACCTGTTTGGTAAATACCAATCATCAGCATCCAAAAAAGCAATAAACTCGCAAGTGGCTTTTTCAATACCTAGATTCCTACTGGCTCCGGCGCCACGGTTTTTGCCGTCAGGGTGTCTAAAGAGCTTTACTTTAGCATACTCTTTCTCTAATTCTTGACAAATCATTAAAGCATTATCCGGAGAGGCATCTTCCACCAAAATCACTTCTCCAACCTCTTCCAAATGAACAGCAGACTCAAATGCTTTGCGAAGAAATTTTTCGGCGTTATAAACAGGGATGATCACTGAAACTTGAAACTCTTTCATTTAACATTATTTTTTAATCTCCATTTCCGTTTTATTAATCCACCAGTACTTAGGATAGTTGTTTTAAGTAATACTTTTGCTTTAACAAATTTGGAATCTTTACTATTGGTAAAATAAAATCGAGCATTTATTAAATACTTAGCAAAGTCTTGTTCATAAAAGTTTAATTTCAATATCTTTAATAGCTCTGTTTTTTGTTTGTTCTCAAAAAATAGATGTAATTCATCATTCCCTTTCCTTTCATAGTATTGAGAAAGTTTACGATACGTATTAATTAGTGCAAATAACTTCTTTTCAGTATTTAAACTGCTCCAAATTCCCATCTCATGTATCCTATAAGCAGCAGGTCTCACCTCTTCCTGATACTTTCCTTTGCCATATACACCCAATAAACTTAATAAGATTTTATCACCATTTAACCCCCCGGTAAATTCCTGGTATTCTTTTATTAAGTTTCTAAAACATAGACTCAGGGTAAGTAAAAAAGGACCTTGTTGCAATTCAAGAGAGGAGAGATCTTTTTTAAAATTATTTGGCAATTTACTTTCTTTTACTAATTCTCCTTGTTCATTAATTATCTTAGCATCATGGTGCACAAGTACATAGTCTGAATTATTTTCCAAAAAATCTACTTGCTTTTGCAACTTTAAGGGGTCTGTCCAATAATCGTCTCCTTCGCACAGTGCTACATAATTTCCTCGCGCCGAAATTAAATTATAAAGCAATATAAATCTGCCGGTTGGAGATCCTCCTATATGAATATTATTCTCCCTGTAATGTAGAAATAGTCGAATTTTATTTGGGTATTGTTTTGCATAATTAAGACATATTTCACGAGTGCCATCATCTGAGGCATCTTCCCCTAAAATAATTTCAAATTCAAAATTAGTTTTTTGCATCAAAATAGAATCCAAACACATCTTAATATAATCAACATGCTGATATGTTTGTACCAAAACCGAAACTAAAGGAGTTTTCGGTACCTCGTTCAATTCTTCTAAGACCTCTTTCTTCTGATATTTTAATTTAAAATCTTCAAAATTCATATTAAATCCAATTAAAAATTTTATTTAAAGAATCAAATTCAGCATCGTTTTTTATTTCTTTAATTATAAATTCCGGTAATTCATATTTCCATTTATCATCAGTAGTTCTAGATTTAAAGACAGAGTATGGATCACTATCATTTTTCTTAGTTGGCTTTATTAAAAAATTATTTGTTTGAATCGAAAAAGATAGATTACAGAAATCGAATAATTCTTTTACGACATCAATTGAATTATCCAGCATATCTTCATATCTAATCATATAAAATCTTTCTGGATAATCTTGTTTCAATTCTAAAAATAACCTAGCAACCTCTTTCCATTTTTCATAACCATTAAACTCTTCGACCTTATTCATATTTTTACTCGGTGCATAGCGCCACTCATTTTTGGCGTCCCAACCTAATTCTTTCTTAAATTCCTTAGGTGCGTTTAACCAAGAAGAAATAACACTAAAGGGATTTCTTATTAAACCTATAACTTTAATATTTTTATCTCTTGATAAAAGATTCTTCAAGATATGGTGATATCTAACTTCCTTATAAACTATCGCGAAAGGTTTCTCTTTAGAAAAAGTTGGAATTATATTCCTTTTTTTTCCTTCAATCTGATCAAGAAAATCATCATCGGTATTTTGTAAATCACCAAAGAATTTATCTATTTCGGCTTTTGAAGAATTTTGAGATATTCTATCTTTTAAGGCATAAGAGAAAAGAGGCTGTAATTTGTAAATCACATTCGGGTGAGAATCAAATATGGAACCTAACCAAGTTGATCCAGACCTAGGAGCACTATGTATAGCTATTCGGTTCATTAATTTATTTTATAATTTTTAATTAATTTCTTCGTCTCAAGAATACTTTTATTCATTAAGATATCAATAATTGTTATACCTGAGACAAAATTCTCATTCTGTTGATCATATTCTACTAAGTCTTGTTCTATAAAAAATAAATTTAAATCTCTATTTCTGAAGTATTCCTTGTTATAAAGCTCTTTCCCTCCAGAAACATTAATATAAACCGTAGCATCTAATATTCCGAAATAATTAGTATATAAAAACAACTGCATTAGGCTCAAGTTCTTTAATCTCTGATATAAAAATTTTATCGATATGATAAAATTCAAAATCTACACCTTGTCTTATAACAGGTTCTAAAATTAAGTCACAAATGTAATATGGAATATAAATTTTTAAATATGTATTTGACTTTATAATATACTCTAAGACGTTCCTTCCTGTATTTAATCTTAGAGCAGTTGGATGAAATTCCATCCTACCTAGTAATTCAAGTTCAAATTATCCACCAATAGCCTTCATTGTAATTTATAATCTTTTAAAATTTCATGAACCTGTCGTTTAGAACAATACATTAAAATATCAATTATTGATAGTCCAGGTACAAAGCCATTCATATTTTGGTCATACACAGAAATCGAAGGTTGTAAAAACTCTAATTTTATTTTATGTTCTGCAAAAAATTCTTTGCCATACAACTTCTTTCCTCCAGGCATATTAATATAACTATCACCACCTAGTCGATTCGTAATTTCTATAATACGATTCGCTCTTTCCATTCCTTTTGTATCTGGAAAATCTCTTGAGGAAAGATAAAAATCTCTTTCAACATCTAAATAATCCATAAATTCCAAGATACTTTCCATAGCCAGATTAGAAATATCATTTTTAGACTCGAAAACCTTTTGAATAATAGGAAAAACCTCATTAAAATATTTAGCTTTACAATAAGTTTGACTCAGGGATTTTAAGAATTTTGTTTTCCATTTTTGGTATATAACTGGATGAAGAACAGTTTCATTTATCAAATTAAATGAACTAGCTTCTTTTAAAGGAACTGTAAACAAATGCTCTTTCTTATTTATTAGAATTTTATTTCTATTTATCCAACCTCCTTTTATAAAGTCCACATCATCATAAAAAACAAATTTATCTGTAGCATATATTAACTGAAAATATCCAATATAAGGAAATACATAAGGTTGCATTATCGCTATATTCATAATTAATTATTTTGAACTCTTAATAATAATCTGCATATTAAATCCACCTCCTCAATTGATAAATCGTGATAAAAAGGCAAACATAATACCTTATTTGCGGTTTCATCAATAATTTTCAGTTCTTTGGGTTTTAAATATGGCAAGCTATTCGCCAGGGAAGGATAAAAATAACGACGCGTAAAGATTTCGTTTGCTTTCAGTTTCTCTATACATCGCAACATCAACTCTTCACTTTCAAAAACTAAAGGGTAATATGCGTAATTCAAGGAAGTATTCTGTCGCCAGCGCTGTTTTTTAGCCTTCAGGTTCTTTAGCTTTTCATCATAACGTTCTGCAATAATTTTTCTGCTGTTGTGGATGGTCTCAATATATTCAAGATTTGCCAAACCCATCGCGGCATGAAATTCAGAGTTTTTCCCATTGGTCCCCAATTCAGCAAAAGCTTCAGGCCCATTAAACCCAAAATTCCGGATATAAGCGAGTTTTTTTAGCAGTGAGGGATCTTTTGTAATAATTAAACCTCCTTCGCCCGAATGATAAAGTTTGGTGGCATGTAGGCTGCAAATTGAAATATCCCCATAATTAAAAACAGACCTGCCATTAATTTGTACTCCAAAAGCATGTGCCCCATCATAGATCACTTTCAATTTGTGTTTTTTTGCAATTTGTTCAATTTGTCCCACATCACATGGATTGCCATATACGTGGGTAGCTAAAATTGCAGAAGTGCTTTTTGTTATTGCTGCTTCAATCTTAGAGGCATCTATATTTAAGGTATGCCTATCAATATCAACAAACACGGGTTTACAACCTTCCCAAACAATACTGCTGGTGGTAGCAACGAAAGAAAAAGGGGTTGTAATAATTTCACCTTTTAAGTCTAACGCTTTTATGGCCATTTGTAAAGCAATAGTGCCGTTTGTGACAAAAAGCAGGTGTTTTACTTTTAAATATTCTTTAAGTTTTAATTCCAATTCGTTTGCTAAAGGCCCCATATTGGTTAGCCACTGGCGTCGCCAAATTCCATCTAAATATTTAGTATAATCCTCCATAGGAGGTAAAAACGGTTTTGTTACTGGTATCATTTATTATTTTATATCTTATGTTTTATTTTCCCAAGGAAAATTTTCTTGCTCTACTTCTTTCCCCAAAAACATCGCCAATTTCTTGTATGCCCTTCCTTCGGAGACATTAAGTATTAAAAGGTCTTTAGGGCGGTGCCTAAAATATTCAAATACACTATTATTATAATCGATATAATTTTTAATAAGAATTTCTTTGTTATAGGGGTCATCCTCCGGTGAATCATAATTAGCACGGTTACTTTCCCATGGCCTTCCTTTCCATATATAAGTTGCTTCTTGAAGATCCTCTCGAGTAGGAATTCTACCATTTTTCCCCCATTTTTTGGCATGAAATTTAGTAAGGGAATTATACCACTGTTCGGGCGAATCGCGAATAGTCAAAATAAACTTGCTCCCAGGAAATTCATAGTCTAACACCACAAAAGTATATGGTTTGCTAAAAGGAAAGTCCTGGAAAAATTCCCCGGAACGGCAATGTCTAACTATTTTTTTAAAATCCCGCTTTGTCCAATCCCCCAACATTCTTTCTGCCGGTCTTTGTGCTCCTACAACATATCCCAGACTTTTTATAGCAGCAGTTAATGAAGTTGTTCCGGTTTTATTGTTGCCTATACCAAAAATTTTAGCACCACTAAAACCTATAAATTTTTTCTTAAAACTTATAATTTTTTTATTTATCATTATTGACGTTTTAACAATTTTTTTAAGTCATAAAGACTGTTCAATTTTAAAATATAACTTATTAATAAATAAGTGCCAGACCCCATTAAAACACCAATGATTATACGCAAAATATCGATTTGATCTTTCAAATTAACATCAATAAACCAGATTATCAATCCGGAAATCCCCGAAATCATAATAATCGGTAAAATATCCTTTAATTGTTCCCAGGCAGAATAGCTAATGAATTTATCAGTATAATAAGCATTAATTAAAAATGAAGTTACCGATAGAATTACTTGTGCGTAGAGCAATCCATAAATACCAAATTGCACACCAATAATAATACCAATGACGGTTAATGTTCTTTTTATAATAGCCAGTTTTAAAAATAAATCGCTACGACCTTTTACCTTTAATACATTTAAGTTGTAAGAGTGTATTGGATATAAAATACCCGTAGCGCACAGAATTTGAAAATAAGGAACAGCCGGCAACCATTTTTCGGTAAATAAAAACCGGAATGTAGGTTCCGCCAAAACCCCTAAAAAAATTAAAACGGGTGCAATTATAAAAACCACCATTTGCATTAATTGTTTGTAAACCCTTTTTAGACGAACATCGTCATCCTGAATTGAGGCAAACAACGGGAAAGTCACCTTATTCAATGCATTTGAAATATTGGTTACCGGCAGTTGCTTCATAGTATCTGCCCGGGTATAAAACCCAACCTGGGCAGGGGAGAAAAATTTCCCAATTATTATCAAATAAATGTTATTAAAAATGGTGTTTAATAAGCCGGACAATGTCAGCTTATATCCGTAATTAAAATGATCTTTAAATTTTTCAATATTAAATACAAGGCTGGGCGTCCATTTTGAGTAAATCCAAAGTTGTATTGTTCCCAGAAAAGCACTAACCAAACTGCTCCAAACCAAGCTCCATACCCCATAACCCATGTACGCCATAGTAACTCCAACAATACCCCCTACAATAGTTGAAGGTAACGCAATGAACGTTTGGGTTTTAAAATCCATCTTCTTTGTTAACCTTGCTAATTGCACTGATGAAAATGCAGTAATAATAAAAGTTATGCAAAATAGCCTAATAATATTTATAAGAATTTGTTGATCATAAAAGTTGGCTATTAAAGGTGCTGAAAGGTAAATTGCAATATAGATCAAAATACTAGCCGCAAGGTTAAAGAAAAAAACGGTGGAAAAATCCTCCTGATCTAAATCTTGACTTCTTATTAAAGACTGTGTCAGCCCTGCATCTAGAAGTGACTTTCCAACAGCAAGGAATATTGCAATCATCCCGATAAGACCAAATTCTTCCGGCAGCAAAATCCTGGCTAATATCATTGAAACAACAAAACCAATTAACTGGTTCCCAAATTGACTGGCAAAGGTCCATCCCAATCCTGAAATTGCTTGTTTTCTTAAGGACATTTAAAGCGTTTTAGCAATCTCATATAAATAAGCACCATATTTGGATTTGCCGTATCTCTCGGATAATTGAATAAGTTTGGATTTATCAATAAATCTCCTTTGATAAGCTACTTCCTCTATACATCCTATCATATCACTTTGCCTGCTTTGAATAACCCTAATAAACTCTGTGGCATCATCTAAAGATTCTACCGTACCAGTATCAAACCAACTCATTCCTCTGGTCATTACCCCAACTTCCATCTTTTGATCTTCTAAATACATCATATTAATACTGGAAATTTCCTTTTCACCTCTACCAGAAGGTTTAACCTTCTTAGCGTAGGCTACAACATTATTATCATAAAAATATAAACCAGGAACTGCGTATTTTGATTTTGGCCTGGCAGGTTTTTCTTCTATAGATATTGCTTTATTTTCATCGTCAAATTCAACAACTCCATATCTCTCAGGATCTTTAACCGGATATGCAAAAATAGAGGCACCTTCAACATCAATTTTACTTCTTAAAAGAGATCCTAAACCATTTCCATAGAAAATATTATCTCCCAATATTAATGCTACTTTATCTTCCCCAATAAATTTCTCCCCGATAATAAAGGCTTCAGCAAGACCATTTGGTTCTTGCTGGACCTCATATTCAAATTTACATCCTAATTCCGAGCCATCTCCTAAAAGTTTTTTGAAAGAGGCTTGATCATGTGGGGTCGTAATAAACAATATTTCATTTATACCAGCCAGCATTAATACAGATAGTGGATAATAGATCATTGGTTTATCATAAACCGGTAATAATTGTTTACTTACAGCAATAGTAATTGGATATAAACGAGTTCCTGAGCCTCCTGCTAATATTATTCCTTTCATTTGATACTAATTTTTCGAATTATTGCAAATTTCGCGAATTTTTTAAATTTAATATTCTTTTATATGTTAGAGAAGACGTGCCAAAATTAATCAACATCCCTAATTCCGTATTTGTACATTTTAAATAGTTTTTTAATTGCGCATAAAATGCAATAGGTAATATTGTAACAGCTTTTATTTCCAAAATAATAGAATCGTAACAAACAAAATCTGCTCTATATTGTTTTTTCAATTTTTGATTTTCGTAATACAATTCCAGATTAACTTGTTTTTTAAATGGTATTTTTTGGTTCTGAAATTCTTTTTCCAAAGCTTCTTCATAAACAGCCTCCAAGAATCCTGCACCTAATGCACGATGTACCTTCATGCAAGCTCCTATAATTTTAAAACTCTCCTCCTTGAATACTATCTTCTCAATGGAATCCATTCGTTCAATTCGTATAAATTCGCATTAATTCGCAGCATATTGTTTTGTATAATACTCTTGATACTTACCACTTGTAACGTTCTTCAACCAGTCTTCATTATCCAAATACCAGATTACGGTTTTCTTCAATCCTTCCTCGAAAGTTACTGAAGGCTTCCAACCTAATTCTTTATTGATTTTAGAGGCATCTATTGCATATCTTTTATCATGACCTGGACGATCTTTAATAAATGAAATAAGTTTTTCAGAGATTCCCTTTTCCCTCCCTAACTTATCGTCCATAATAGAGCAAAGCAGCTGTATCAAATCAATATTTTGCCATTCATTAAACCCACCTATATTATAGGTTTCCTTAAGCTTACCTTTATGAAAAGCAAGATCTATTGCAATCGCATGATCTAATACATATAACCAATCCCTGGTATATTTACCATCTCCATAAACAGGTAATTTCTTGTTGTTTATAATATTATTTATAAATAAAGGAATTAATTTTTCTGGAAATTGGTTAGGCCCATAATTATTTGAACAATTGGATATAATATAGGGAAGACCAAAAGTTTCTCCATATGCCCTTACAAAATGATCGGAGCTCGCTTTTGATGCGGAATAAGGTGAGTTAGGCGCATACGCGGTGGTTTCGGTAAAGAGACCGGTTTTACCTAAAGTCCCATAAACTTCATCGGTACTAATATGATAAAAAAGTTTGTCTTCTAAATTATCTTTCCAGCATTCCTTTGCAGCATTTAGCAAATTCATGGTCCCTATTACATTGGTTTTTACAAAAGCCAAAGGGTCTTTTATCGAGCGATCTACATGAGACTCTGCTGCCAAATGAATAACCGCGTCAAACTGCTCAAGATTGAATAAATCGTTTATAGCAGATTCATTATTGATGTCAATTTTTAAAAAATGATAATTTGAAGCATCTTCAATATCATGCAAGTTCTCAAGATTACCTGCATAGGTTAAAGCATCTAAATTATAAATTTCATAATTCGGATATTTAGTCACAAACAATCGAACAACATGAGAGCCTATAAATCCAGCTCCGCCAGTAATTAAAATTTTTCCTTTATTCATAATTTAAACAATCATTCCTGCCGCAACAGTTTCGTTTGTCGCTTCATCTATAAGGATAATGCTACCTGTATTTCTATTATCCCTGTATGAATCTATCATTAACCTATGGGTAGTCCTAATTTTAACCCTACCTATATCATTCATTCTAAATTCTTTGTCTTCATTATTCCGTTCAAAAGAATTAATATCCATTTTGTACACAACTTCTTTAATCATCGCCCTTTGTTCATTGGAAGTATGTCTTATTAAATATTTAGCCCGAGGCTTAGCTGAGTTATTATCAAACCAACAAAGCATAACATCAAATTCTTGAGAAGATTCCGGTTGATTATTTTTCTTAACAATCATATCTCCCCTGCTGATATCAATATCATCATCCAATGTTAATGATATTGACATTGGTGCATAAGCCTCAGTAATTTCTTTGTCTCCTGAGTTTATAGATTTAATTTTAGATTCGAAACCTGATGGCAATACAGTAACTTCATCTCCTACTCTGTAAATTCCACTAGCCACCCTCCCGGCATAACCTCTGTAATCTATAAAACCATCTCTTTGCGGTCTTAACACCGTTTGAACAGGAAAACGGGCATCTATCTTATTAATATCACTGCTAATATGAAGAGTTTCCAAAATATTTAATAAGGTACCTCCCTGGTACCAAGGCATATTTTTAGATTTATTAACCACATTATCACCCAGCAATGCGCTTATAGGCAAGAACCGTACATCTTTTACCAAAAGCTTAGATGAAAATTCTTCAAATTGAGAAATGATCTCATTATACTTTTCTTCTGCAAAATCTATAATATCCATTTTATTCACACAAACTATTAAATGTGGAATATTTAATAAAGATGCTATAAATGAGTGCCGCTTAGTTTGCTCTATTACTCCATGACGAGCATCTATTAATATAATTGCTGCATTAGCCGTA
>Ga0307486_1002683_pt1 | contig 12206 bp, 11 predicted proteins | sample CBIW02metaG_FD_203663 | JGI IMG/M metagenome (GOLD analysis project Ga0307486, IMG submission 203663) | Sea-ice brine microbial communities from Beaufort Sea near Barrow, Alaska, United States - CBIW 0.2 | ecosystem: Environmental > Aquatic > Marine > Coastal | place: USA: Alaska | collected... | reverse complement strand
GGCAACTGGACTACAAAACTTCTTGGGCTGGCGGAACTGTCGCCCGAGTAGATCGTTTCTTCCCATCGTCTAAAACATGTTCGTACTGTGGTGTGGTGAAAGCCAAACTGCTCCTCAGTGAACGTGTCTTCGCATGTGACGACTGTGGAAGAAAATTGGACCGCGATTTGAACGCGGCAATCAACCTGGCCCGCTATTTTGCTGGCCATCCTCATGCAATATCGGGCTCAGGTAGTGGGCTCGTCAACGGCAGAGGGGCACACAGCCGACCACCTGGTCGGCACCGCCCCAACGACACCGCAACCCCACCAGAAACACGGGGACTTCTACGCCGCAAGGCGCAGACAGTATCAAGTACGAGACAAAAGTCTCAAGTAGCTTGAGAACTGACAGAGGTTGCTGCTGTGGATTCTGCACGAGCAAATTTGCAGACAGCGATCGGTGAAGCCGAAGCTGTGCGGTCTGGCGCTGACCGAGATTCTGATGCCGCTGCAACATTGTCGAACACCATTGAGCTCTGTGCTGCACTGTCTGTCTCGGCGGATGCCGGCGTGGTTTCGTTGAATGGTTGCGAATTTTCGGTCCGTAGCGCTGCCGCTGCCATCCCGGCACGACCATGAGCGGATTCGCCGCATATCCCGTAGGCATGGAGAACACAACCGAATTCTTGAACGTCCTCCGCAACATGATTGTGTTCCTTTTCGAACATCCTCCTGTTGCGGTAGCTGCCGTTGTCGCGTTTTTGGTCGGCACTCTCATCATTGCGGCGCACAGAGCTCGGCCAATTGCTAAGGACGAACTTCGTGGTTTCACCACGACGATGCGCCAGGAGGCGAAACGCCGTGCTGGTGATCGCTGCGAACATTCATATTTGGGTTTTCGTTGCCGCACACCCGGTGGTCATGCGGACCACATCTATCCCTGGTCGAAGGGTGGCTGGACGACTATGGAGAACTGCCAGTCGTTGTGTGTGAAGCACAATCTCCAAAAGTCGGCCCACCTTCCCGGCAAGTACTACATCAACCGTCTTGAAGCCCGTCGCCGCCGCTATTTCCCGGCCAATGTCAGCGGCAAGGTCGATTGGAAAAAGCCTGCCTGACCCGCACACATGTTGTTGAAGGAGCTTTGAAATGACACCGCCGATCCCCTCTCCGCCCGGCAAGGGCGTGCCGCTTCCTAAGAAGCTGCCCAAGAGCATGCCCGGCAACGGTGCGGCGGCTAAGAAGTTGCCGTCCGTTCCCGGCCGTGGCGGTGCTGAGCCCGGCGCGAACATGCGGGGCAAGCTCGGCAAAGCCGCTCCAGATTCCTCTCAGGGCTCCGGCGCACAGCCCGGCAAGTCGGCACGCGCCCGCGATGTACTCAATCGAGTTCGCGGAACGAGTTCGGCGCCAGTTCAAACTCTAGGGGATGGTGACGCGCCGCCGACCACTGGCGACAAGCTGAAGGCTGGTGCCGTTGATGCATCGAAGTCCATTGCGAAAGGTGCGGCGAAAGGTGCAGCTCAGGGAGCTGCTGTCGGTGGCGGTGCTGGCGCTGCCGCTGGTGCGCTCAAAGGTGCGCTCAAAGGTGCGGCGGGCAACAAGTCTGTCCGTACTGCTCTGGGCCTCATCCTCGTACCCCTGCTCGCATTCCCTGTCGTGCTGGCCATGGGCACAGTGTCGATGACCGCCAATTCCGCAGCCGCACTCTCTCAAGCTGACGAGCGGACAAGTGTTGAGTCAGTCATCGAATCCGGCAAGGATGAAGCAGAAATCACCGCCGCCCGCAATGCCGTTTCCGGCTCTCGCGTGCCGTGGCAGATAGCGGCCGCCATCACCAGCGTCACCGGAAAAGTCCCTGACATTGCAGCCGTCGAGCAGTCACTGTCCGGCGTCGACCCGAACGGTCGCTATCAGGATTTGGCAACCGGTGCGTACTACTCATCCGGTTCGGCAATCCGTGTCCAAGGTGGCGGGGATGCGGAGGCCGCAGCGGCAAAAGTTGAGGAGACATGGGTTGCTGCACTGACCGAAGCGATGGGATGGGGAGAGAACGAATCCCAGGCCGTCTACAGTCAAGCTCTTGTTTGGTATCTCGGCCAGTCATTTGGTTCCTGCGCTGCCGGCCTCAATAATGCTGGCGGCAACTCTGTGGAGCTAAACGCCGAACAGGTCGGACATGCCAAGACCATCATCGGTATTGCCAAGTCCGCCTTTGCCGGTGACGCTGACCAACGTCAGGCCGCAGTTGTGGGTCTGGCGACCGCGATGCAGGAATCAACGATGAACAACCTCAGCGGGGGAGACCGCGACTCGGTTGGCCTCTTCCAGCAACGCCCCAGCGCGGGATGGGGAACCGTCGCCCAGATTATGACTCCAGAATACTCGGCCGGTAAATTCTTCCAGGGGCTGACGAAGATCGATGGCTGGCAGACGATGGCTGTCACCGATGCCGCCCAAGCAGTCCAAATTTCTGGCTTCCCTGACGCATACGCAAAATGGGAGACGTTGGCGCGTTCACTTGTCGCAGAGCACTTTACAGCTACGGATGCTGTCGCCATCCCCGCAGATGTTGGCTTCACTCCACCTACAGCCACGGACCCGTCCGGTGAAACAACCGGGTCGAGCCTGTGCATCGGTGGGAATCTCACCGGCAACGGCATCACCGGATACCCGCTGGTTCCCGGCAGTTACGGCATCACCGACACGTTCGGCCCCCGCGTGGAACCCATCACCGGGCTCGGCACCTTCCACCGCGGTATCGACTTGGCAACACCGGGCTGTGAGGCATCCCCGCCAACCCGGTCAGTCATCTATGCGGCACAGGCCGGAATCGTCACGAAAGCGAAGGTGTGGGACTCCTACGGCTACATGGTGGAGATCAAACACACTGAGACTTTTACCACCCGTTATGCGCACATGCTCCCCAACACATTCGCTGTAGAGGTCGGCGATGAAGTTATTGTCGGTCAACCAATCGGCATCATGGGCAGCTCCGGTGCCAGCACCGGCTGCCACGTCCATTTCGAAACGTTTGTCGACGGGGTGCGCGTGAACCCCGACATTGTGATGCTCCGATTTGGAATCAAGCTATGACCCGCGAAAAAGCTCTAGCAATTGCTGGGGCGGCACTGGCCCTGGCGGCAATCGTCGTCTCGGTGATTGTGTTTGTCGGAAACACGGAGGACGAAGTCGGTGGACCAATCATCAGCTCGACATCCGACCCGACCCCGGACCCTGCCGACACTGGTCTGCCGGCAGATACCGGAGCGGGCTCAGACGATGACAGCCATGAAAGCAGTCTGGACTTTGACCAGCAGGAAGCTGCTGGGGCTGCCGCCATCACAGCCTTCCTCACCTATGACACATCGGAGTCGGCCGGCTCTCGGCTCGGTCGCCTGACAGCAGAATTCGCAGATCCTGATGCGGTCGCGGACATGACGCCCAACGTCCTCCCCGATGAACATGAGCAGTTCAATGACTACAGCGCGAAACTCGTCGTCGAATCCGTTGACGGAGTGGCATGGCTTTCACAGCCGACGGCCACCTCAGACACATTCATCGTCTTCATCAGCTATACCCTCACCGAGACGATGCCAGGCCAGGACAGGGTCACACGGGCTCGCGGTGAATGGGAAGTGACGTTCGAGCGGGCAGACCCGACAAAGATTATCTTGCTCAGACAGTAGAGCTTGCCGCTTCGCTGAGCTGACATTGCGCTCGCGCTTCGACATCGAGCCCAGACGGGATCAACCGAAGGGCAGTGAAAGATCGTGGACGAAATGTGCTCAGACCGATGACGGAGCCGCAACTGCCGCACCCCTATGGGACATGACCGCAACAACTACCCCCAATCGCCAGAAGCCAGGCCAACGAGTCGGTGGCCAGTACTCAGAGCGAGAACGAGCCGAAGCCGAAGTGTCACTGCTAGGCCAGGGCTACCCCACAATCAACACACCCACCCAAGATCAGCGCCGTCGAGCAAAAGAAGCCAGCGCGCGCTCAGCAGCTTGGGCCGGGGCATCAGGTGCCGACATCCACCGCGGCGTCGATGACTATGCCCGCGACCTAGCAGACCAGGAAGCCGCCTACGAAGCGTTCAAGCTCGGCAGCACCCATCCTGACGATGCAGCATTTGATGCGATCTGGGAAGGTGACGCACCTGGACTGTCTCGGACCACCACTGAACAGCATCTCAAATCCGCAGAAGCCGAACGTCTCCTCATCGACGAGGGCGAAATTCCCGCGCTGCTCGCCGCAGACGTTGATGGCAGCGAAACGCCACATGAGTTGGCAGCCGCACTCGTAGACGAGCGTATCGACATGTACACCGAAGCGCTTGCGAGCTCGGGAAAGAGTCTCAGCATCAACCAAGCCGCCGTCGCGAGGGCACGCAAAGCCGCAGAGCGCGCCGAGGCTCCCTTCTAGTCACACCTGAGTCATTCGCCGCCGCATAGGGGCAATATGGCCAGCCCCTATGCGACGTTGACCGGCACCTGGAATAAGCCGGCACTCAAACTCTTCTTCAACCCCCACCAGCCGCACGCGACCGTGCCCGCAAAGACTCTCACCACCTGGGTTGAGGAATACCTCATCATCGGGCAGCAGGGACGCGCCTACTGGAACTCCCGCGAACGCTGCTGGGTTGTCACCGCCACAGGCCCGGATGCTTCACGAAAGTTCCAGCTCGCAGGTTTTCTCATCGACCATACGGAGACGAGCGGGACAACACTCGAAGCCGTCCTCAACCTTGACGAACTTGTCGCGCCAATCACCCGGCTGACCGACATGGGCAATGCAGCCCTCGTGCTTCCACGACTTCTCGGATTCGACCGCACCAAAGAAGCTCTGGGCTCCGGCGCCCGCTGGGACCGCGAATTCAAACGCTTCTCCATCCCCGTCTCCGACGCGATGCATAAAGGTGCGCCTCGCCCGCTCATCAACTGGGAACCCAACATCCTCGAAGCCGCCCGCACCTCACTCGGACGGGTGAACACCCCGGCAGAGATTGCCGCCGCAACCGCAGCCGCCGGCGCCTCGAAAGACCCGCTGGAAATGGATGCGGATGACCTGGCGAAACTCATCGAGGTTGTCGGCGACATCCCCGAATGGTTTGGCCTCGACCTGTTCCCCTTCCAACGCATCGGCTCGATCGCAGTAGCTGCCGGACACTTCGGGCTCTTTGACGAACCCGGGCTTGGGAAGGCTAACTCGATGTCGGAGCCAATCCTGACGCCATCCGGCTGGACAACCATGGGGCAGATCGCTGTCGGCGATGAAGTGGTCGGCTCGAACGGACATCCGACCGAAGTTCTTCGCGTCTTTCCCCAAGGCGAAATCGAGATTGCCAAAGTCAGCTTCACAGACGGTACGTTTTCTCTGTGCAGTTGGGACCACCTCTGGTCAGCGACCACTCCGAACGACCGAAGCCGCGGCCACGAAGCTCGGGTCCACACAACGCGCGAGCTCCTCGACCAGGGACTTATGAGCGCCGGCAAACGCAAATGGCAGATCCCGATGGTTGAGCCGGTTCAGTTCGTCAAACAGCCAGCCCCTGAATTCGATGCCTACGCTCTTGGCGTGCTTCTCGGAGACGGACACATCGACCATTCAATGGGTGTGACCACAGACCACGAGATTGTTGCAAATCTCATCCTTCCCTCGGGTGCAGCGACAAAATTGCAGCAGAACCGTGGAGACTACACGGGCCAGTACTCCGTCACCGGGATTGCTCAGCACATGCGCCGGCTGTCGCTCTACGGCACGCGCTCAGAAACAAAGTTCATCCCCAAGGACTATCTCTTCGGTTCGGTGAGCGACCGCATCGCTTTGCTTCAGGGGCTTCTCGACAGTGATGGCGGCAACGCACTCAGCCGCGGCAAGCCAACCGCGACCTCGGTTGAGTACGGCACGGTCAGCGAGCAGCTCTGCGACGACGTGACACACATGGTGCAGTCGCTCGGTGGCACGGCCACAACGAAGACGAAGTGGCCGACATATACCTATAACGGCGAGAAGAGGACAGGCCAACTGTTCTACCGAATGGTCATCAGTCTGCCATCCGGCATCACGCCATTCCGCTTGGGGCGCAAGCTCGCACGCTGGGCGCCACGAACGAAGTACCAGCCGAGTCGCAGGATCGTCAGCATCGAATCCTCACACACTGAGGAGGCTCAGTGCATCAAGGTGGCGGCTGCCGACGAGCTATATGTCACGCGCTCATTCATCGTCACCCACAACACCCGCCAAACAATCGCTGCCGCCGCAATCCTCAAATCTGAACGCACCCTCATCACCTGTCTGCCCGTGGGTTTGACCGGCTGGGCTCGCGAGATTGAGGAGTCGCTGCTGCACACCCTCGGCGGCAAGTACCCTGATGGTGAAATTGTCATCATCCGTTCGGGCAAGAAGGAGCCGGAGACGCTCCCGGAACGTGGTGTCATCATCACCTCGGATTCGCTCATCACCGCGCGGCCTGCACTGTTGCAGCGCCTCATCGAATGGCAGCCGGACGTGTTCGGCTATGACGAAGCTCATCGGGGTAAGACCTATGACTCGGCACGTTCGCAAGCGATGTTGCAACTGTCATCGGCAACAGTCAAAGCCCCTATCCCCATCACGGGAACACCCATCTTCGCCAACCCGTCGGAGCTGGCTCCGCTGCTGGAATTCTCCGGCCATCTTGCGCCGGTATTCAATGGCTTGGATGCTTACCTAGCGCGGTACTGCAAGCAAGACCATTTCGGCAACTGGAAGGTGCGCAAGGAACACCTGCCGGAGTTGCGCGAGCTGCTGTCACGCAACGTATGGGTTCGTCGTCGCAAACGCGATGTGCTGCCCGACCTGCCACAGACCCTGAAGGTCCCGAAGTGGGTGGATGTTCCACTCACCGAATATCGCAAGGCCCACAAGGATGCCATCTTCAAACTCACCCTCTGGGTGAAGCAATACCGGCTGGACAACGACGGTGTCGACCCTGATGAGGACATCATCCGTGAATTCGCGGCGACACAGGTCGGTCTCGTGTCGGTACTGCGTCGCGCTGCTGGCTTGGCTAAAATCCCAGCATTGGTTGCCGACATCCAAACCCATGTCACGGACACCGCGACGACAAAGGACGGGAAACCATTCTTTCCCCGGCCACTAATCGTTTGGACACATCACAAAGATGTCAGCGCGGCCATGTCAGAAGCTATCCCCACCGCTGTCGCACAATCCGGTGTCATCCGTGGGGGAGTAGGCCATGCTGAGCGGGACCGTCTGGTGTCCGAATTCCAGGCCGGACGTATCGGTGTCCTCGTCTGCTCAATCGCGGCCGCAGGTGTCGCAATCACCCTCACCGCAGCTTCCGACATGTTCTTTGCCGAATCTGACTGGACACCGGCAGCGATTCGTCAGGCGATGGACCGCGCGGAACGCATTGGTCAAACCGCAGACAAGATTATCGCCACGACCTATCTTGCGCCTGGGACATTGGACATGCGCATCCAGAAGGTACTGAAAGAGAAGTCGAAGATCCTGGATGTCATCTACGGCGACGGCAATGACGTGTCTGTCCTCGATGAGTCAGCAGCGATCGCCGATGATGTCGCTTCGTCAACGGACATTATTTTCGGCCTTGTTACGGACATTCTCCAAGGTCAGGTTGAGAAACCATGACAGATGCCGCGCACAGGCTTGATATGACACAGAAGCGAACTTTCAGCCGCCAAGACCGAGCACTCAACACCGGCTACACCATGCTGGCCGCAGCTCTCATCGGAGGTATCCTCCGTGCTTTCACGGTCGGCCCGATTCTGGATGGCTCGCTGCTGCTCGTGCTCCTGGTCTTTGCCGGCGGTTTCGCCCTCATAACCCGGGATTCCATCGCCACTGCGAAAACGAATCCAGATTTCGACTACGACTATGACGAGGAGCCATCATGGCAGCCGCGATAAAATCTGCAACCCTGACTGCGAAGCCCGCTGACGGCCCATTAGCTGCTGCGAGCCTTGTGACCACAATCCTCAAACACTGCGGAAGTAAGTCGCTCGAAGAGCTCTACGAGTCTGTGCGAGCCACAGACCCTAAAGTCATTGCCAAGCTCAGCGGCATGGTCGTCACCGAAGATCAGTTTGAGCTCATCGAGTCGTATGGCGACATTGTCGCTCATCTCCGAACCGGCCCGACAACAAGCATTGCGCTGTGCGACAAGTGCGGCAAAACCACTGTTATCACCGGAACACCGCCGAAGAAATGTGCACTGACTCTCGGTTGTGAAGGTACTCCTCAGAAGTCGGCGATGGCGACTAAGACTCCTGTAGTCGCCGACGTATCTGCTGAAACTGCGTAGCCGGCGGCTGCCGCGCACATAAAAAGTATGGACGGAAAACGCGCAGTAATCGGCATCATTCTCATCGCGATTTTTGGGATCTATCTGGTGAACACCGACCGCCTCAATGTCGTGCTCGACACCCTCTCCGCGGTACTGCCGGAGCAGCCCCCGATTGTTCAGGAACCTGTTGAAGCCCCGCCAGTGGTCACCCAGCCGCTCATCGACGCCGGACTCATTGACCCCATCAGCTCGTTCTTGAAACCGAACGAAGTTGTGTTGCTTCTCGACTCGCTGACCGTCACCTCGAAAAAGCCTGCGACCGAATATGACCGTAAGAATTTTGGCGGTGGATGGGCTGACCTCGACGGCAACGGCTGTGACCAACGCAACGACACCCTCCTGCGCGACTTGACCGAAACAAGCTTCCGAGCCGGAACAAATGACTGTGTTGTCATCACCGGCATCCTCGACGACCCGTTCACCGGCGAAGTCATCAACTTTGTGAAAGAGGAAGCATCGAAGGTGCAAATCGACCACATGGTGCCGCTGTCCTGGGCTTGGCGCAATGGCGCATCCACCTGGTCGGACGAGAAACTCAAAGCCTTCGCCAATGCCCCTGCGAACCTCACCGCAGTGTCCGGCTCAGCCAACGGCTCCAAAGGTGACAGAGGGCCGTCAGACTGGCGCCCCTCCAACGCCGACTACCGCTGCGTCTATGTGACTCGTTTCATCTTCGTGGTCGACGAATGGGACCTCACCATTGACGATGACGACCGCCGATCTGCAAGACGCGAACTTGCCGGCTGCGATTGATGTCCTCCCACGGGCTAAAGCCCGGGGATTCCTTTCCGTGAGCGCTTGCGCGTCAGGGTCCGGTTTGTCGTTTCGTTGACGGTTGCCTTTGCGTCGCGTGGGTTAGCGAGTTCAGGGTCGTTGTCTCTGCGACCGTTTATTGTCTCCGGGCATCCCCCGGCGACTATGTTTCTCAGATTTGTTGCTGCCGCCACGTCCCGGTCATGGAGGATGCCGCAGGTCGGGCATTCCCACTCTCGAACGTTCAGCGGAAGCGAGCCCGTCCAGATGTACTCGCACCCGACTGTCGGGCAGGTTTTACTGGACGGATAGAACCGGTCGGCACGAATGACCGTGCGACCGTACTGCTGGGCTTTCTCCTCGACGAGGCGGACGAAGGTCCCCCATCCGGCGTCGTGGATGGATTTGGCCAGCGGGGTGCGGGCTAATCCGGTGATGCTGAGCGTTTCCAAGACCACCGTTTGGTTTTCACTGATGATCTGTAACGCAAGTTTGTGATGCCCGTCCAACCGGGACTCCCGCACTCTGCGGTGCACTCCAGCCACTCGCAGGCGGTGGGTGTGAGCGTTCGCGGATACCCCGCGGCGCCGGTTGGCTGGGTCAATGACCGGGCTGGGCTGCCCGGACGCTTCGAGTCGAGCTGCGGCTTTGGCAGCACGAGTTTTGTGGAGCGTGGCCGCGCGTTGCGCACGAGCGAGCGCGATTTGGGCTTTCCGGAAATGGCGGGCTGGCTCCACCTTTCGCACGGTGCCGTCCGAGTCGACCAAAGTCGCGAACGTCGTCAGCCCAAGGTCGATACCGACGGTGCGGCCGTTCGCCGGGAGCGGTTCCGGCTTAGGTCGATCTACGACGAAGGATACGTAATAGCGTCCGTCAGCTTCTTGGATCACTGTCACTGATGAGGGGGTGGAGGGAAGGTCATGGCTCCACGCGAGGGTGAGTTCACCGGGGACGCCGGTCAGGGTCAGCTTCGCCCGGTTCGCAGAGACACGGTGAACGACGACTTTAGATCCGGTCGCCGGGAACCGGGCGGCAGAACGGTTGTCTTTCCGGCGGCGGAACTTCGGCAGGCCGACCTTGCGGCCTTTCCGTTTTCCAGCCATCGACTTGAAGAAGTTGTTGTAAGCGGTATCGGCGTCACGGATGGACTGCTGCAAGGCGACCGCCGGCACGTCTTTGAGCCATGACCGCTCTGGCGTGTTCTTAGACGCGGTCAGTTGGGCACTGAGGATGCCGTAGCTGAGTGTTTTCTCCCCAGCCGTAAACGCAGTCCGGCGGGCGAAGATGAAATCGTTGTACGCCACCCGAGTACACCCGAACAAGTTCGAGAGCATCATCTGCTGAGCTTTGTCGGGGTACGCACGATACCGGAACCGGGCGGGAGAGGTCCCCGCAGGGCGGACGCGTTTGCGTGACTTCTTGACCTTCTCAGATTCTGACATCACGCTCCCTCTATCCGGTTACCACAGGTATATGCGGCGTCTCCAATACCTATGCGCGGCATACGTGAGCCCGCGCACAAACATCTCATGAGCCACCGACAGCCGAATACGTCTTCCCATTCAGCGCACCTGCTGCATGTCCATATCGTCTTCGTCATCAAGTACCGGCGACGCGTGCTCACCGGGCTGCTCCTGACCGAACTGGAGGAGATCTTCCGTCGAAAATTAGAGGACCATGGCGCTACCCTCGACGAGTTCAACGGCGAACCCGACCATGTTCACCTACTAATCACCTACCCACCGGCCTTATCCGTCGGAGACATGGCGCGGTATCTGAAAGGCGGGTCATCGTTCTAGCTGCGCAAGAACCATCCCCACCTTCGGCGCTATCCTCATCGGGCGGCGCTCTGGACCGCAGCCTATTTCGCAGCCTCAGCCGGCGGAGCACCACTCGCAGTCATCCAGCGTTACATCCAAGACCAAGCCCGGCCGAACTAGTGGTGCGCAAGCGGCCCGTTGCGACGGCGCTACACCCCCGGGCTAAAGCCCGGGGTACTGCGCCTCACGATTGGATAGCCGATTAAGTAGCGCGCACCGCCGCATGATCGCGTGAAAGCCTGCGCCATCTCACTGCTGGACCCAAAAATCTGACGCGTTCGAGAGATTGTGCGAAGCACTGAGAGTTTGCCGCACCCACTCTTTGTATGAGCTCAACAAATACTATTCGCCAGCCGAAGGGCCGCCCCGTCGGTGGACGCTTTGCTGAAAAATTCAAAGACGAGGGCGACGTTATTCTGCCCACCCAGGACATCCTGGATGAGGTTGCAGCACCGGCACCTACTGGACTTTCCGACCGTGAAATTCTTGACCAGTCGATAAAGATTGCCCGCACGTCGTCGTTCCGTGTTGGCCTGTCCAAAGAAGACGCTGACGACATTGCCCAGGACACCGTCTATTCCGTACTGATGATGAAGAGCCGTAACGGCGGTCAGCCCGTCAAGGGTGGCCTCATCCGTGTTTCGGCCAATGCATTGGTCAGCCGACGTGTTGACACCCACAAGCGTCACGAGGATTCGAAGGCTTTCGCGCGTTGGAAGCGCCAGGCGGACAAGCTTCAGAACGATTTGGGCCGTCATCTGACAACCAAAGAACTGGATGAGCTCGCGGTTCAGATTCGTGAGGATTGGGAGAACCCGCGTCACCGCCCGAGTACCGGCTTCCAGTATGAGACCAAGGTTGTGTCTTCGGACGCGCTCGGTGCTGCGTTTGGTGACACCTTGGCCAACCCCGAAAGCCGCCGTGCCGCAGGCAGCGAAGACGCTCACTACCTTGCCGACCAGCTTGACAATAAGAAAGTTTCAGTCGCAGAGGTTCGTAACCAGGTTTGGAACCTCATTGCCGACGACCTCGATGTCGCGCCCGCAATTGTCGGAGCGACCACAGCCGACGATGCGAAGGCTTTGCGCGGCGTCAGGAGCGCAGTCGATGTTGCTGAGGCGTTCAAGCAGGGTATTGAAAGCCCTGAAGTGGATGCACTCTTCTTGCCTTTCGGCCCGCTGACACCTCGCCAGAAGGGTGCAATCGCTAACGCGATCGTTGCCCGCCCCAAAGTCGGTCACAAATTGTGGCTTGCGGCTCGCGACTTTTCTGCCGGCGAGT
>Ga0307486_1002681_pt1 | contig 12210 bp, 16 predicted proteins | sample CBIW02metaG_FD_203663 | JGI IMG/M metagenome (GOLD analysis project Ga0307486, IMG submission 203663) | Sea-ice brine microbial communities from Beaufort Sea near Barrow, Alaska, United States - CBIW 0.2 | ecosystem: Environmental > Aquatic > Marine > Coastal | place: USA: Alaska | collected... | reverse complement strand
TTTAAAACCTGATAAATCATAATCGGTTCTTCCTGCCCCGAGGCTTTGGACCGGGGAGAAATTCTCTCGCCTTCAATTTCACTACAAACAACTTCTTAAAAAGAACTTATCTTAGCTTACATTTGTACTATCAATTCGAAATTTGAACACTTCAGTAAGCTTTAAAAATATCAACCGCCTTGCAATTCCTGCCATTATCGCCGGGATTGCCGAACCGCTTATTTCACTAACGGATATCGCCGTAATTGGCAATGTTGAAGAGAATCCAATAGAAGCACTTGCGGCAGCCGGGATCGTGGGTTCATTCCTTTCTGCGATCATTTGGATCGTGGCACAAACAAAAACTGCCATTTCCTCTATTGTCTCCCAACATTTAGGGGCAAACAGATTGCATGCTGTAAAAACACTAATCCCGCAGGTTATCCTTTTCAACTTTTTGTTAAGCCTCGCGATCTATGGATTAACCGCTTTTTTTGCCTCTGCTATTTTCAACGCGTACAATGCCCAAGGTTTGATTTTAAGTTATTCCGAAGATTATTACCAAATCAGGGCTTTGGGTTATCCGCTTACTTTGGTGACCTTTGCGATATTCGGTGTCTTTAGGGGTCTTCAAAATACACTGTGGGCGATGATATGCAGCATTACCGGGGCAATTATTAACGCCATTTTGGATTTTTTGCTGGTTTACGGGGTTGATGGCTTTATTCCTGCCATGCATTTAAAAGGTGCCGCCTACGCCAGTTTAGCCGCGCAAGCCGTTATGTTGGTAATGGCCTTGTGGTTTTTCTTTAAAAAAACCCCTTTCAATTTAAAACTGAGTTTTAATATCAATCCGCAACTCAAAGGCTTGCTGATAATGGCCGCCAATCTGTTTGTTCGCACCGCGGCGCTTAATTTTGCCATATATCTTGCCACTTCCTATGCCACCGGCTACGGAAAATATTATATCGCTGCCCAAAGTATTTTGATGAATATCTGGCTGTTTTTCTCCTTTTTTATAGATGGGTATGCCAATGCGGGAAATGCCATTAGCGGACGATTACTTGGTTCCCGGGATTATAAAAACTTATGGGAATTGAGCAAAAAATTAAGCAAATATTCAGTGATCATCGCTTTGATCTTGATGGGTATCTGCGGCTTGTTTTACAACGAAATTGGGCTGATCTTCAATAAGGAAACCGGGGTGCTGATGTTGTTCTCTTCGGTTTTCTGGATGGTTTTGTTAATGCAGCCGGTGAATGCGATCGCGTTTATGTTCGACGGAATTTTTAAAGGCCTGGGGGAAGCAAAATACCTTCGAAATGTTTTGCTTGTGGCGACATTTTTAGGCTTTTGGCCAACACTTATCATAGCAGATTATTTCGGTTTGAAACTACACGCCATCTGGATCGCCTTTTTTGTTTGGATGCTAATAAGAAGCGGTGCTTTGGTGATTAAATTCCGAAGAAAATATTTGCATAAAGAGCTTTGATCCACATTACATTTTAAAAGGTTCTATTTTAGAAAAACTTTGGGAATTTCCGAAAGCAGAAAGAAAAAAAAATTCCCGCAGATCTTCGCAGAAAAAACAAAAAATGGAAGCCTGACAAAAAATAAATACCTGTTCCGTAACTCTACAACTTATTAAAACACAATCTTTGCTTTTAAAAAAGAACAATCCCGGAAAATTATCAGGATCAGGGATTTTACAATGTTGCAATTTCTTCAGGAACACATCTTTTCGGAATTGGTAAATTTTAAGCATTATATTTACATTTACACAAATCATTTGAGATATGATCACCACACGGGAAAACGGAAGTTTATACACTAAAATTGAAAACAAAATTGCCACCATAGAATTCGGGCATCCGGCAAGCAATTCCTTTCCATCTGAACTGCTGGACCGCTTGCAGAAGGAATTTAAAAAACTCTCTGACGATGAAAGCGTTCAAGTGATCATTTTGAGATCGGAAGGGGAAAAAGCCTTTTGTGCTGGAGCTTCTTTTGATGAACTGATAGCAATTGAGAACATGCAACAAGGCAAATCATTCTTCTCGGGATTCGCCAATGTGATCAATGCCATGAGAAATTGTAAAAAACTTATCGTTGGCCGGGTTCAGGGAAAAACCGTGGGTGGCGGGGTTGGACTGGCAGCTGCCTGCGATTATATCATGGCGACAGAAGCTGCGGCTATAAAACTTTCGGAATTGAGTATTGGGATTGGCCCTTTTGTGATAGCTCCTGCCGTAGAACGCAAAATTGGAGTGGCTGCTTTGGCAGAATTGACCCTGGCGGCACACGAATGGAGAAATGCCTATTGGGCCCAGGAAAAAGGCTTATATTCACACGTATTCGAAACTATTGAAGACATGGATAAGGAAATGCTTGTTTTTTCAGAAAAACTGGCCTCTTATAATCCGGAAGCATTATTTGAAATGAAAAAGATACTCTGGAAAAATACCGAAAGTTGGGAAACCCTTCTTCAGGAACGCGCTACAATTTCAGGGGAATTAGTGTTGTCGGATTTCACTAAAAATGCATTAAAAAAATTCAAAAAATAAAAAATGGATTTAAGTTTTAAAACTATCGCTCTGCAACAGGGAAAAGCATTTCAATATGGATTTGAAATTGGATCCTTTATTGGTGAAAATTGGGTGATGTTTTTAATACTGTTAATAATGTTTATTTTTCTTTTTGCATTCTTTATTTTATCCAGAAAGGAAAAAAAAGGAACAGAGCTATAAACATCGAAGCTTGCTTAAATTTTTATTATCTTCAATAAAATTATAAATCATGCCTCTTCAATTAGAAATTCCAAAAGATCAACCGCCCAGACCTGAACAGGAATGGGGTTTTACGATATGGGAATTCATCGTGGAAAATAAATGGTACCTCCTTGCCATTATTCTTCTCCTGGCAATTTTTTACTATGCCCGTTATAGCTGGAGAAAAAAACGGGAAAAATCCTTAAAATCAAGATCATGAATGAAGAAACCCAGGGAATTTTCAGCTTTTTAAGCGGAATGGGAATGTGGCTGATATTGGCAATTGCCTTAATAGGTGTAGTCGTTTATAAAAAATTCAAAAAATAACTATCGGGTCTTTAACCAGCCGGTAATACTCAATCGGGTGGTTTTTACAGGTTTCACTTCGTGTTCCAACATCTGACTTTCAAAAATAACCATTCTTCCCGGCAAAGGATAAATATTATTTGCAACTTCAATCCCGTTTTCTTCTTTATAAATAACCAATTCACCGCCATTTTCCGGTTTCCAATCCTCGTCATTCAGATAACAAACCAGGGAAAGTTTTCGCCTGTCATCGTTCTGAAAAGTATCCATATGCCGTTTGTAAAATGTGCCCTCAGGATATAATGCATAATGAAACTCCTTTTGCAGGATCCCCAAAAAACACGTCTTGTTAAGGTATTCTATCAGCGAATTTAACTTATTAAAAAAAATGAGTTCTGATTCCCCTTCATCAGCTTCATTCATCCATAGAATAAAATCACCCCGAACCGAGCTTTCAATATTTTCATTTGTCCTGTTCCCTATGGCAGCCTTTTTAAAATCATCTTTTTCATATTTATCCAACAAGCTTTTGCGCAGCAGCCCTACTTCTTCCAGATTGAAAAAATTCTCCACAACACAATAATTATCTTCCAACAACCCGGAGATAATCTTCTCGTAAAAAGGGTTTTCCTTAAATTCCAGTTGTTCAAACAATTCAACAGAAGTACTCATGATTTTCCTTTTTAAATCCCTGTAAATATACAGTGGGAAACCTTTGGTTGCATCTTAAATTTCAGGCGCAAAAAATCCATTATCTTTGCATCAAATTGAAAGTCATGAATATGATCAGGATCACAAAAAAGTTCTCTTTTGAAACCGGCCACGCGCTATACGGGTACGATGGAAAGTGTAAAAATTTACACGGGCACAGTTACAAGCTAGCCGTAACTGTTATAGGAACGCCTATTTCTGATTCTTCGGATACAAAATACGGAATGGTGATCGATTTTGGTGATTTAAAACGCATTGTAAAATCTGAAATTGTCGATAAATTTGATCACGCCACGGTTTTTAACAAAAATACGCCGCATGTTGAGTTGGCCAAGGAATTAGAAAATCGGGGCCATAACGTGATTTTGGTGGATTATCAGCCTACCAGTGAAAATATGGTGGTGGATTTTTCCGAAAAAATAAAAAACCGGTTGCCGGGACATATAAAACTTCACTCCCTGAAATTACAGGAAACCGAGAGCTCGTTTGCGGAGTGGTATGCGAGTGATAACAATGACCTCGCAGGTCTTTGATTTGTGAAGAATGAAATTTATTTATATTTACATTTCTGAATTCGATTTATGAACATTCCACAAGGAAAAAAAATATATTTTTCAAGCGATAATCATTTGGGAGCGCCCACTGCTGAAGAGAGCAAACCCCGCGAACTCCGATTTGTAAAGTGGCTGGATGAGATCAAGGGAGATGCGGCAGCGATATTTTTATTGGGGGATCTGTTCGATTTCTGGTTTGAATATAAACACGTGGTTCCAAAAGGCTTTGTCCGTACGCTTGGAAAACTGGCAGAAATAAGCGACAGCGGAATCCCGATATACTTTTTTGTGGGCAATCACGATCTTTGGATGCGCGATTATTTTGAAAAAGAACTGAATATTCCCGTTTTTAGAAACCCAAAGGAATTTGTTTTCAATGATAAAAAATTTCTGATAGGCCATGGAGACGGCCTGGGACCGGGAGATATTGGGTACAAACGCATGAAAAAGGTATTTACCAATCCCTTTTCAAAATGGCTTTACCGCTGGCTGCATCCCGATTTGGGCATTCCTCTGGCACAGCATTTATCGGTTAAAAACAAAATAATCTCGGGAGTAGATGATCAAAAATTCCTGGGCGAAGAAGGTGAATGGCTCATTCAATACTGCAAACAAAAACTGGAGACCGAAGACTATGATTATTTTGTGTTTGGCCACCGACATTTGCCATTGGAAATAGACCTCAACGGAAAATCTACCTACATGAATTTAGGCGACTGGATCAGTCATTATACGTATGGGGAATTTGATGGAAATGAATTTAAGCTGAAAAATTTCCAGATTTAAAATTCTTTAAAATTTCCAGGAAACAGAAACTTCATTTGTCAGGTGATTTGAAAGGCATAAGTCCCATTCCAAACAGTCAATGGTACCGAAAAAGAAGTAATTTAAACCTTTGTTTAACTTTAATTCTTCCAGAAAACCTAAAATTGGATTTCACCATTTTACGAGCTGATATCTTTTAATTTCAACTGAAGGGAAATATTACCGTTCCATTCATTTTCATCGATGGAATAAACAGCTTTAAATTTTTTTGCATCCGTGATCAATTCACATTTATCTCCCAAATTAAATCCAATGGCATTAATTTCCATTTTTTTACTTCCATTTTTCACCCTGCATTTTAGGTGTAGATCCTCTCCGCCCACACATTTCCCATATCCGGTATCATTCAGGTTTTGGGTGAGGAAAACAGGAGACATATTTCCAGGTCCAAATGGAGCGAATTGCTTTAAGATCCTGTGGAATTTTGGGGTAATGTCTTCCAGGTTAATTTCAGCATCTATGGAAATTTCGGGGGTGAGAAGTCGTTTATCGATACTTCCCGAAACTACTTCTTCAAACTTTTGTTTAAAACCTTCATACTGGGATTCCAAAAGTGTGAGTCCCGCTGCATATTTATGTCCGCCAAATTGCTCAATATGCTCTTTACAGGCTTCCAATGCATCATATACATCAAAATCCTTTACAGACCGGGCCGAAGCCGACAGTTTCTCACCGCTTTTGGTAAAAACCAGGGTTGGTCGGTAATAGGTTTCGATCAATCTGGAAGCGACGATCCCAATAACGCCTTTATGCCAGTCTTTTTGATAAACCACGGTGGTGAACCGATCTTGTTCCTTTAAATCTATAATTTGAGCCAGGGCTTCAACAGTGATGCTTTTATCGGTTTCTTTTCTTTCAGCATTAAAAGCTTCAATTTCGGCAGCAAATATTTTGGCGGCTTCCTCGTCTTCTTCCACCAGTAAATTCACTGCATACAAGCCGTGTTTCATTCTTCCGGCCGCGTTTATGCGGGGTGCTATAATAAAAACCACATCGGTAATGCTAAGGGTTTCCTTTTTCACCTGTTGTAGAATGGCCTGAAAACCAACTCTTGGCGCGGTATTTATAACGTGCAGTCCGTGATAGGCCAAAATCCGGTTTTCGCCGGTAATCGGGACAATATCGGCGCCTATAGCGGTAGCTACCAGATCTAAATATGGCAATAAAGTATCAAATGAGTCGCCCTTTTTCAGGGTCCAAGCCTGTATCAGCTTAAAGCCAATACCACAGCCACAAAGTTCCTTATACGGATATTCACAATCCTCCCTTTTAGGGTCAAGGACTGCAACGGCTCTTGGAATTACTGCTCCCGGGCGGTGGTGGTCACAAATAATGAAATCTATGTTTTTTTCCGAAGCATAGGCTACCTTGTCAACCGCTTTAATTCCACAGTCTAATGCAATGATCAGACTGATGTCATTATCGGCAGCAAAATCGATACCTTTATATGAAACTCCATAACCTTCCTCATATCTGTCCGGGATGTAGGAGGCGACATTCGGATAAAAACTTTTGAGATAGGATGAAAGCAATGCTACGCTGGTAGTGCCATCAACATCATAATCCCCGTAAACCATTATGTTTTCTTCAGAAGCGATCGCTTTTTCAATCCTGTCAAGTGCGAGGTCCATATCTTTCATCAAAAAAGGATCGTGCAAATCGTCCAAAGAAGGGCGGAAGAATTTTTTTGCATCCTCAAAATTTTCAATCCCACGTTGTACCAACATCGAAGCAATCGGGATTTCCACACCAAGATCGGAGGCAAGTTTGTTCAAGGTCTCGCGATTTGGTTTTGGTTTAAGGGTCCAGCGCATAATTTTAATGTTTTTTCAAAAATACGGATTGTTTCCGGTTAATATAAAAACCCGAACAACCAAAGCGGATTTTAATGGTTACGGGATTTTCACTAGAACTATTAACAAAGTTTCAATTGAAGTAAAATAAAAACAAGCTAACGAAAAACTCTCAGAATTTATTTTTTTCCGCTCACAACAAGGACTATTTCACCCTTTAAGGGATTTTCAGTGTAGTAATTTAATACTTCGGTTACAGTTCCGCGGATGGTTTCTTCGTGTAGTTTTGAGATTTCCCTGGAAACGGAAACCGGGCGTTCAGCTCCAAAATATTCAACAAATTGAGTCAGGGTTTTTAGCAGTTTATGCGGGGATTCATAAAAAATAATGGTCCGCTGTTCTTCTGCAAGGAATTTTAGCCTGGTTTGCCGTCCTTTTTTGACCGGAAGAAAACCTTCAAATACAAACTTATCGTTCGGAAATCCACTATTCACTAGTGCGGGAACAAAGGCGGTGGCACCGGGAAGGCAATCCACCATAATTCCGGCTTCCACACAGGCGCGGGTGAGCAAAAATCCGGGATCACTAATTGCCGGAGTACCTGCATCGCTGATAAGCGCGATGGTTTCACCATTTTGAATTCGCCGTACGATCCCTTCCACAGATCTATGCTCATTGTGCATATGATGGCTGCGCATAGGGGTATTAATTTCAAAATATTTGAGTAATTTCCCACTGTTGCGGGTATCTTCAGCCAGGATAAGATCCACCTCTTTTAACACCCTGACGGCCCTAAAAGTCATGTCTTCAAGATTTCCAATAGGTGTGGGTACCAAATACAATTTAGCCATAAGAAGTTTAATTTTTTTGGAAAGGATCTATTTGTTGAATTTGTTTTCCACCAATTCCATAAACTTTTTTTCGAAATCTTCTTTTCCCACCCAATTTTTATAATCGGGTTTTACAACCAAACGGATAAATTTTCTTGATTCTTCCATGGAACTAAAAGTGTTCAATTGGGAAATTACACGGTTATAATCTGCGGCTTTTCCATCAAACAGGTGACGTATAAATGCCAATCGTTCGTTTAACCCGATGTTGATTCCCTTCTTCAAACGGTCGTTGATAGATCGCGGCCGTTCCTTGTCCTGTTGTTTAACTGGTTGAAAGTTGGGCAAATTATCGTAATCAACACCTATGTCCCTAAAGTCTTTTTTATTGTTCTCAGAAGTGCTTTTAGAAGTGTTTTCAGATTGTTTAACCGCTCCGTTTGCAGAGATTATCTTGTTTACCATATAATCCACCACTTCAGTTTCAGGCGGCATTTCTGCCACTATATCTTTTATTTTTTCGGTGTTTTGTTCTATGATGGATTCTGTATCGTTATACTCGGTACCGTCCGGCAAATACTCATCCTTTTCCTCAGCCACTTTTATAATTTCTTGTTTTTCGGGAACATAAGATTCTTTAAGGTTTATTGTTTCAATTTTAGTTTCTTCAAACTTCAATTCCATTTTTGAAGAAGTTTGAACAGAGAAAGAAGCAAGATTTTCTTCGGTAAAAGTCAAAATGGTCAGTTTTTCATAAAGATCCTTAGCTTGCAGCTTGAACGTTGAAGCCGAATTTTGGTCGGTAATTTGAAGTATTTTAGTTGCCAGTTCTTTTAATTCGGCAAGCAATTTATTTTTCATCTCGAATTTTATTTAAGTTAAGAAGATTCAACTGCAAAAATTTTACCAGTTTTAATTGGCCGTCACTTTGATCTTTTCTGCAAATTTTCACAAATTTAAAGAACCTACACGTTTAGGGGGTTGTATTTTTAATAAATTTGTTCCAACTTTATGCGAAATAGGTGCTTTTCCTATTCAGCATTGAAAATTACAAAATGTTTCTCGAAAATACAGTAAATCACAAAGAGCAATTTGGATGGATTGAGGTAATCTGCGGATCCATGTTCTCAGGAAAAACAGAAGAACTCATCCGTAGGCTAAAAAGGGCCCAATTTGCCAAACAAAAGGTTGAAATCTTTAAACCTGCCATAGATAGGCGTTACCACGATGAAATGGTAGTATCTCATGATGCCAATCAAATTCGCTCTACCCCGGTTCCATCTGCGGCAACCATCCGTTTATTGGCAGACGGTTGCGACGTTGTTGGTATTGATGAGGCTCAATTTTTTGATGATGAGATTGTAACTGTTTGTAATGACCTGGCAAATAGCGGAATCCGGGTGATAGTTGCCGGCCTGGATATGGATTTTAAGGGAAATCCCTTTGGCCCAATGCCTAATTTAATGGCTACTGCAGAATATGTTACCAAAGTACACGCTGTTTGTACACGCACAGGTAACCTGGCACAATACAGTTACAGAAAATCCGGCAATAACGATCTGGTATTTTTGGGAGAAAATGAAGAATATGAACCACTTAGCCGTGGTGCTTACTACAAGGCAATGCTCAGGGAACGCGTAAAAAACTTTCCTGTTAAAGATGCAGAAACCATAATACCCAACAAAAAAACCCAATGATTCAAAAAACACGGGAAACCGTACTGGAAATAGATTTAGGTGCCCTGGCACATAATTACCGCTTTCTGCGTTCCAAAATAGACAAGGATGTAAAAATGATGGCCGTGGTAAAAGCCTTTGGTTATGGCAGTGATGCTAATGGAATTGCCAAAAAATTAAGTGAGCTGGGAGTAGATTATTTTGCCGTTGCTTATACATCTGAAGGAATTGCACTAAGGGAAGCGGGAATAGACAAACCGATTTTGGTGTTGCATCCGCAGTCCGTAAATTTCGAAAGTATTATCGAATATAGTCTGGAACCGAGCATTTACAGCGAATTTGTATTAAATGAATTTATTAAAACTGCCCAAAAATTGGGTCAAAAAGAGTATCCTATTCATCTTAAATTAAATACTGGTCTTAACCGGCTTGGATTTGATGAAAATGAATTGGATTTGGTATTCAATTCCCTGGCAAAAACAAAAGCTGTAAAGGTCAAAGGAGTGTTTTCCCATTTTGCAGCCAGTGAAGATTGGAGAGAACGCGAATTTACCCTGCAACAAATCAACAAGTTCAGAAAAATGGCATTTAAAATTATTGAATTCCTCCCTTCCCGCCCACTTTTGCACCTATGCAATACTTCGGGAATTTTCAATTTTCCGGAAGCAAGCTTTGATATGGTACGCAGTGGAATTGGACTTTATGGATTCGGGAACGATCCTGAAATTGATAAACACCTGAAACCCATTGGAACCTTAAAAACCATCATTTCACAGATCCATGAGGTGGAGAAAGGAGAATCCATAGGTTACAACCGGGCATTTAAAGCTTCAGGAAAAATGAAAACCGCCACATTGCCCATTGGTCATGCCGATGGGATTAACCGGCAATATGGAAATGAAAAAGCCGGCGTCTTCATAAATGGAAATTACGCCCCAATAATCGGAAATGTATGTATGGATATGTTAATGATCGATATAACGGGGATTGATTGCAAAGAAGGTGATGAAGTTATTATTTTTGGAGGACCGCAACCTGCACCCGATTTTGCTGAAAAAGGAAAAACCATTTCTTATGAACTTATTACCGGCATTTCACAAAGGGTAAAACGAAGGATAATTCCGGAATAATATTAATCTGTTTAAAATCAACTTTATTATGTAAATTAGTGTCAACTAACCAATTAAACATAATAAAAATGGGATTTTTTTCAGATTTTAAAATCTTTTTAATGAAAGGCGATATCATTGCCCTAGCAACCGCAGTGATAATTGGAGCCGCTTTTAATAAAATAATATCATCGGTTGTGGCCGATATAATCATGCCGATTATAGGAGTATTAACCGGCGGCATCGATTTTTCACAAAAATTTATATCCCTGGACGGGAAACATTATGAAACCCTTGAAGCCGCTCAAATAGCTGAGGCCGCAATAATCACCTATGGAAATGTAATTCAGGCTATTATCTATTTTATTATAGTAGGTTTTTTCATATTTTTGGTTCTCAGGACTTATGAAAGAAGCAAAAAGAAGAAAGAAGAAGTACCGGCTGCACCAAAGGGACCAACTCAAGAGGAGTTGCTTATTGAAATAAGGGATGAATTAAAACGACAAAACAAGCCGGATAAAATTTAAAATGAAAAATATTTACCTTTATTATATTGCTATTTTTGCACCACTATTAGTTTTAGTAGGACTGATCCAGTCAAATTCTTTGCCATTAAGTATTTCTATTTTCCTTTTGTTGATCTATATTTTTCTTTACCGCACCTATATTGACGGCCTTAGATTGGTAAGTAAAAAAATTATTGGGGAAAGTGAGATTTGGAAATTAAGTACCTATGGAGTAAGATCGAAATATTTTAAAGAATTATATCTAATCAAATAATTTTACGTTCACCGCTACATTTACATATTCTAACCCTTAACCCCGCAATATTTGCGGGGTTCTTTTTTAACTAAAATCACAATTGTGTATAATCTGAAATATTTCGGTTAAAATAATACGATCAGGGGCTTCAAATTATATTTTGAATAATATATTTGTATCAATAAAAACAAACCTCACTGGTTATAAAAACCTGTGAGGTTCAATAAGTAATTAATATGAGAGTAGCAGTAGTTGGCGCAACAGGAATGGTTGGCAGAATAATGTTAAAAGTTCTGGAAGAACGCAATTTTCCGATCACCGAATTATATCCCGTAGCTTCAGAAAAATCGATTGGAAAAGAAATTTCCTTCAAAAACAAGTCATATAAGGTTATTGGTTTGGAAGAAGCAGTTAGTTTAAAACCCGATCTTGCCCTATTTTCAGCAGGTGGTGACACTTCCCTTGAATGGGCTCCGAGATTTGCGGAAAACGGAACAACCGTAGTAGATAATTCCTCGGCCTGGCGAATGGATAAAACCAAAAAATTGATAATTCCCGAGATAAATGCCGATAAGCTCACTCCGGAAGATAAGATCATTGCAAATCCCAACTGTTCTACAATTCAGTTGCTTATGGCATTAAAGCCCTTACATGATAAATACAAGATCCGGCGGGTTGTGGTTTCAACCTATCAATCCATTACCGGAACCGGAGTGAAAGCGGTGCAGCAGCTCGAAAATGAATATGCCGGTAAAAAAGGTGAAATGGCATATCCTTACCCAATTCATAAAAACGCGATCCCGCAATGTGATGTTTTTACAGAAAACGGTTACACCAAGGAGGAAATGAAACTCACCAACGAAACCAAAAAAATCCTGGGAGATGAAACGGTTCAGG
>Ga0307486_1002678_pt1 | contig 12215 bp, 11 predicted proteins | sample CBIW02metaG_FD_203663 | JGI IMG/M metagenome (GOLD analysis project Ga0307486, IMG submission 203663) | Sea-ice brine microbial communities from Beaufort Sea near Barrow, Alaska, United States - CBIW 0.2 | ecosystem: Environmental > Aquatic > Marine > Coastal | place: USA: Alaska | collected... | reverse complement strand
TAGAAGAGGGACCATGCCGAAAGTTGTCGACCACGACCAGCGTCGTGTCGAGTTGGTCAAAGCCACCTGGCGCATCATCGCCCGGCACGGCATCGAGGGCGCGACCATGCGCGAGATCGCTACCGAAGCGGGATTCGCCAACGGGGCGCTCAAGCCGTACTTCGGCACCAAGGATGACCTGCTCACCTTCGCCTTCGGCCATGTCTTCAGTCAGACGAACCTGCGCATCGAACGCTCGACCGCCGGCTTGACCGGGTTGGCCGCCGTGCGCGCCTACTGCCACGAGATCTTGCCGCTCGACGAGACGCGCGTCAGCGAGGCGCGCATCGTGATCCCGTTCTGGCAGAAGGCACTCAGCGACGCCGTGAAGGCGCAGCTGCACTCCGAGTCGATGCTGCAGTGGCGGCTCGCGCTGCTCGGCCATGTCGCCGAGGCGCGCGCGGCGGGCGAGGTGCACACGAGCGTCTCCGACACGGATGTCGTGGGCCACCTCATGAACGTCGTGCTCGGCGCGCAGATTACCGCGGCGCTCTCCCCCCAAGAGCACGGCCCCGAGAGCCTCGTGATGCAGCTCGACGGCTACCTGCGCCTGCTCGCCACCGGGGACTAGCGACCACCGAAAGCCGCACACGCGCCTGAAAGCCGCACGCGCTGCCGAAAGCTGCATGCGCCGCCGAAAGCCGCACGCGCTGCCGAAAGCTGCACGCGCGCCTGGCCTGCCGGGCGCGCGAGCAGCTTTTGGCAGCGCGAACCGGCCTCGACCGGCACGACAGGCCTCGACAGGCCTCGACCGGCACGACAGGCGCACGAAGCGCACGAGGCGCACGACAGGGGCGCCCATACGCGGCCTATTTTCGCCGGGTGTCGAAAAAAGAATGACATTTCAGGCGGGCAGGACTACATTGTCTAAGACGATCATCGATCGGCCCGCAGGGCTGCTCTGGTGGCAGTACCGAACCCGGCGAAGGAGCTGATCTGACGATGACGGTTATGAACTCGGTGACAGGTGCCACGGAACGCGTCACAAGTTCACCCCGAATCGCTCCGGTCCGCCAGCAGCCGACGACCACCTCGGCAGCCGACCGAGCCCGAGAGGGCACCGTTCCCGCCGTTCCCGCCGTTCCCGCCGGCGAAAGCACACCGGCCGGCAGCACCCCCTCCGACAGCGTGCAGCGTGTCGTCGCCGACTCCTTCATGCAGTGGCGCACCCTCGTGTCGCAATCCTTCGTTCCGCTCGAGGTGCGCAGCGCCGCTCGAACTTTCCACGGCACCCTGCGCTCCCGCGTGCTCGACGAACTCTCGATCGTCGAGGTGACCGCCAACGGACACCAGGTGCTGCGCACTCCGTCGCTGATCGCGGCATCCGCTCGAACGTATTTCAAATTGAATCTGCAGCTGACCGGCACCGGCCTGCTCGTGCAGGACAACCGCGAGGCCACCCTGCGCCCCGGCGACCTGGCCGTGTACGACACCAACCGGCCATACACCCTCGAATTCGAGAGGGACTTTCGCACCCTCGTACTCATGTTTCCGCACGACGTGCTCGACCTTCCAGCCGATTCGGTCGGCCAACTCACCGCTGTGCGCCTGCCCGGTGATGAGGGACTCGGCCGCCTGATCAGCCCATTCATGGTGCAGCTCGCCGAGAATCTGGACGTGCTCTCCGGCGCGAGCGGACACCGTCTCGCCTACAACGCCGTTGATCTCATCGCCACCATGTTCGAAAGCGAATTGAACCTGCGCCGCGATCCGGTGTCCGGGGGGCATGGCGATCTGCTCGCGCGTATCCGCTCCTATGTCGATGCTCACCTTGGCGACCCGGAACTATCCCCCGCAAGCATCGCTGCCGCGCACTTCATCTCCACGCGGCACCTGCACAACGTGTTTCACGACGCCGACAGCACCGTGGCGAGCTGGATCCGCACCCGCCGTCTGGAACACTGCCGTCGCGACCTGCGCGACCCCATTCTCGAGGGCCGCCCGGTGGGCGCAATAGCCGCGCGGTGGGGTTTCGTCGATGCCGCGCATTTCAGCCGCATCTTTCGCACGGCCTTCGGCGAGACGCCGAGCACCTACCGCCGCGCCTGACGCGGGTCGGCGACGCAGCGCTGCGCGTTTCGACAAGTGCGGTGCCGCCAATGGCAAACCGTTCGGCGCTGAGGTTGGCACGCTGTGAATACGGCAAGTGGATGCTCCGGCATCTGCCGATCAGCCACACGCACCCGACCCTGCACTCAATGAGGAGTAGTCATGTCCCAGACAAAATCTGATTCGACGACACCAGCGGAAACGGTCCTGCACAAGGGCCGACTCGGCGTCATCGGAATCGTCTTCTTCGTTGTGGCCGCCGCGGCCCCCCTGGTTGGCATGACCGGTGCGGTGCCGGTGGCGATCGTGCTCGGCAACGGCGCCGCTGCCCCGGGTGCCTACGTGGTCGTCGGACTGACCCTGCTCATATTCAGCGTCGGTTACGCCGCCATGAGCCAGCGGGTCACCAACGCGGGTGCCTTCTTCGCCTATATCGGTCGGGGGCTCGGCCGTCATCTCGGCACGGCGTCGGCGTTCGTTTCGATCCTCGCCTACTTGTCCATTCAGCTGGCCATCTACGGCTTCTTCGGCGCCCTCATGGCCGGTCAGGTCGGCGTGCTCCCCTGGTGGGCTTGGTCGATCCTGTCCTGGGGCGTCGTAACGCTGCTCAGCCTGCTCAGCGTCGACGTCGGAGCGAAGGTGCTCGGCGTTCTCATGCTTCTGGAGCTCACGGCGCTCGTCGTCACCGCGGTCGCCATCCTGATCGATGGCGGGCCGGAGGGCATCAACTTCTGGGCTTCCTTCAACCCCGCCGCCATCGTCGCCGGCGGTCTGGCCGGCTCGGCCGGCATCGCCTTCGCGTTCGCTTTCGCCTCGTTCATCGGCTTCGAGGCCACCGCCATCTACGGCGAAGAATCGAAAGACCCCAAGACGGTCGTGCCCCGCGCCACCTACCTCGCCGTTGTCGTCATCACCGTTCTGTTCGGCCTGACCGCCTTCGCGATGGTTACCGGCATGGGCGCGTCAGCCGTGGTCGAGCAGACCGTGCAACTTTCGAGCGTTGACGGCGTACCGCTCGCCGACCCCGCCGCGGTGCTGTTCGCGCTGGCCACCCAGTACGTCGGCCCGTGGATGGCAACTGTCATGGGCATCCTCGTGTTGTCGAGCTTGTTCGCCGGTCTCCTGGCGTTTCAGAACGCGGCCAGCCGCTACCTGTTCGCGCTGGGTCGCGGCGGCGCGCTGCCCAAGTCGCTCAGCAAGGTCAACGACCGTGCCGCTCCGAGCACCGGGTCAATTGTCACGTCAGTCATCACCGGGGTCGTGCTCGTCGTGTTCGCGGTGTTCCAACTCGACCCGATTCTCAACCTGTTCTACTGGTTCAGCGGCCTCTCGGTCATCTCCATTGTTCTCATCGAAATTCTGGTGAGCGTGGCGATCATCGTCTACTTCAACCGCAACAAGGGCTCCGAGAACATCTTTCAGACCGTTCTCGCCCCGGCTCTGGCGACGGTCGGTCTGCTCCTCGGCGAGTATCTGCTCATGAGCCGCTTCGGGCTGCTCGCCGGCACCGTGGCCGAGGGCGTCGACCCGACCACGACTTCCTGGGGCCTCAGCGCGATCGGCTGGGTGCTCGTCGCTCTTCCCTTCGCACTGCTGATCGGCGGCTACTTCTACTCACGGTTGCAGAACCACGAGAACGACGACCTCGTGCGCGACGTGCTGTCTTAGCCTCGACGCGCCGACCCGTGAGTTTGACCCCACCTGAACGTGGCAAAGTCAAGCGGTCAGGGCAACGCGGGGGTTTTTGCTTCGAGGAGTAGCTGGTTGAGGCGCTGTGCGGGGGTTTGAAGGTTGAGGGTGGGGCGTGGTCGACGGTTCAGCTTCGCAGCGACGCGCTGGAGGTCGTCGGGGGTGTGGGTTGAGAGGTCGGAGCCCTTCTCGAACCAGAACCTCAGGAGACGGTTGGTGTTCTCGTTGCTGCCGCGCTGCCAGGGCGAGTGCGGGTCGCAGAAGTAGAGCGTCAGGTCGAGGGCGGTCTGGATCTGGGCGTACTCGGCCAGCTCCGTGCCGCGGTCCCAGGTGACGGATCGGCGCAGGTGCTCGGGGAGCTTGCCCATCTCGCGGATCATTGCCGCAGCGACCGTGTCGGCGCTGTGGTCACCGGGCAGGTGGAGCAGGATCACGAATCGGGTTGAGCGCTCGACCAGGGTGCCAATCGCGGTTCCGTCACAGCCGATGATGAGGTCCCCTTCCCAATGGCCAGGGATAGCGCGGTCGGCGATTTCGGGCGGCCGGTCACTGATCTTGAGTGCGTCCTTGTAGGGGCTGTTCGTGCGCCGGTCGGCGCTGTGCGACACCCGCTTTTTCCGCTTCAAACTGAGCTTCTCGGCCAGGTCTGCCCGCAGGCTTCCGCGGGTTTGCACATACAACGCCTGGTAAATCGTTTCGTGGCTCACCTGCATAGTTTCGTCCTCGGGACGGTAGAACGCCAACATGCGAGAGATGAGTTTCGGGCTCCAGCCGTCATCCATCCACACCGCGATCAGACTGCACAGCGGCTCGTTCAGGGCCAGCTTCAACGGCTTGGGCCGATGCCGCGCCTGATGTGCTTTCGAATGCGCCGCCGACGCGTAATACACCCCGTCACCACCCATATTCCGGTTCACCTCCCGCCAGACCACGGACTTGTTTCGACCGATCGATTTCCCAATCTCGGCATAGCTGAGCCCACTGCGCTGGCCCATCTGAATCATGCCTCGATCAAACGCGGTCAACGTCCGGTCCCCGGGAATATCCACGTCCGGCGCCGGATCTACGAGGCCGCCGTGCCGGCCCATATTGATGCTCATCTGCCCAGACTGCGACCACCACGTCGTCCCGGTCGCACCTCCCGCTCCGACACGCCGGGCAGCACGATCGATCGACATCCCCGCACACACAAGATCAATGAACTCAGTACGGGTATTCGGCGGAAATAACTTGACCATGAAACGCTCCATTCATCAGAGCGTTGCTACGACCATATGACTTTGCCCACGGGTCGGCGGCTGAAACTCACGGCTCGGCGAGCGGTGAGGGCGAGCGGATGCCCGACGTGTACTGCTAGGCGCGTTCGAAGATGGCGGCGAGTCCCTGGCCGCCGCCGATGCACATGGTTTCGAGCAGGTAGCGGCCCTCGGTGCGCTGAAGGTGGCGGCTCGCGGTGGCGAGGATGCGGGCGCCGGTGGCGCCGACCGGGTGGCCGAGGGAGATACCCGAGCCGTTCACGTTGGTGCGCGCCCAGTCCTCCGGAGAGAAGTTCCACTCCCGGGAGACGGCGAGGGCCTGCGCGGCGAAGGCTTCGTTCAGCTCGATCAGGTCCATGTCGGCCAGCGTCAGCCCCGCGCGTTCGAGGGCGAGTTTCGTGGCGGGGACCGGGCCGAGGCCCATGCGCGAGGGCTCTACGCCGGCGCGCGCCCACGATGCGAGGCGCACGATCGGGGTCAGGCCGAGCTCGGCGGCGCGCTCCGGCGTGGTGACGATGCACGCCGCAGCGGCGTCGTTCTGCCCGCTCGCGTTGCCGGCGGTGACGGTGGCATCGGCATCCGTTTTGCCCATGATCGGCTTGAGGCCGGCGAGGGCGTCGAGGGTGGTCTCGCGCGGGGTTTCGTCGACGGAGACCACAACCGGGCCCTTGCGGCCGGGCACGGTGACCGGCACGATCTCGTCGACAAAACGACCGTCGGCGACAGCTTCGAGGGCGCGGCGCTGGGATTCTACGGCGAGGACGTCTTGTTCGACGCGGTCGATCGCGTAGTCGCGGCGCAGGTTCTCGGCGGTTTCGAGCATGCCGCCGGGTACCGGATAGTTGCGGCCACCGGCCGTTTCCCGGCCCCGGCCGAGGGCGTCACGCAGCAGCAGGCCGGCGGTTCCGGCCAGACCCCAGCGGGAATCGACCGCGTAGAGCGGGGCCTGGCTCATGACGTCGACGCCGCCGGCGATGAGCAGATCACTCACACCGGTCTGCACCTGCATCGCCGCATCGAGCACGGCCTGCAGGCCGCTGCCGCAGCGACGGTCGACCTGCACACCGCCGACCGTGACGGGGAGGCCGGCGTTGAGGGCGGCGACGCGGGCCACCGGTGCGGCCTCGGCCGTGGGGTAGGCCTGGCCAAAGATGACGTCATCGACGAGAGCGCCGTCGAGGCTGGTGCGTTCGATCAACGCCGCGATGACCGCCGCCGCGAGGTCGGCCGGCGCGACGGTCTTGAACACGCCGCCGAACCGGCCGATCGGGGTGCGCAGCGGTTCGCAGATGACGACCTCGCGCAGCTCGCTCATGCGGCAGCGCCGATCAGCGTCGTGATCGTGGTCGGCGGGGTCGGCACGAGCAGGGTCGGCTCGGTGGCGGCCTGCACCTGCTCGACGGTGACGCCGGGCGCGACCTCGCGCAGCACCAGTCCCTCGGCGGTGACGTCGATCACGGCGAGGTCGGTGATGATGCGGGTGACAACCGTCTTGCCGGTCAGCGGCAGATCACACGCCTTTTTGATCTTGAACTCACCGGTTTTGGTCACGTGTTCCATCACCACGATGACGGTGTCGGCGCCGTGCACGAGGTCCATCGCGCCGCCCATACCCTTGATCATCTTGCCCGGCACTGCCCAGTTGGCGATGTCACCGACCGCCGACACCTGCATGGCGCCGAGCACGGCCACGTCGATCAGGCCGCCGCGAATCATGCCGAAACTCTGCGCCGAATCGAAGTACGCAGCGCCCGGGTTGACCGTGACGGTCTCCTTGCCGGCGTTGATCAGCTTCGGGTCGGCTTCGCCCTCCCACGGGTAGGGGCCGACTCCGAGCACACCGTTTTCCGAGTGCAACACCACGTGCACTCCCTCCGGGAGGAAGTTCGGTATGAGGGTCGGCAGACCTATTCCTAAATTGACATATGAATCGGGGGCGAGTTCCTGGGCGGCGCGGGCCGCCATCTCGTTGCGGGTGAGGGCCATCAGTTCGCTCCAGTTTCACTAGCGGATGCCGCCGGCCGCGGCCGGGTTGTGGTCTTCTCAATCGGCAGATCGGCGGCATCCGCCGCACCAAGCTGCACGATGCGGTTCACGTAGATGCCCGCCAAATGCACCTCATCGGGATCGATCTGGCCCGGCTCGACCAGTTCGTCGACCTCGGCGATGGTCACGCGCCCGGCCATGCCGGCCACCGGATTGAAGTTGCGGGCCGATTTCTCGAACACGAGGTTGCCGTGCCGGTCGCCCTTGGCGGCGCGCACGAGGGCGTAATCGGTGACGATGGCCTCTTCGAGCACGTACTCTTTCTCGACCCCGAGCGAGGAGAAAAGCCGGGTCTCCTTCGGCGGGCTCGACACGGTCACCTCACCGTCGGGTCCGTAACGCCAGGGTAGTCCGCCCTCGGCGACCATCGTGCCCACACCGCTCGCGGTGAAGAACGCCGGAATTCCGGTGCCGCCGGCACGCAACCGCTCGGCCAGGGTGCCCTGCGGGGTCAGCTCGACCTCAAGTTCACCGCCGAGATAGCGACGGGCGAAGTCCTTGTTCTCGCCGATGTAGGAGGCGATCACCCGGGCAATGCGGCCCTCGCCCAGCAGTTCGCCGAGGCCCCAACCGTCGACGCCGCAGTTGTTCGACGCCACGTGGAGGTTGGTGCTGCCGAGGTTCAGCAGCGCGCGAATCAGCACGATCGGCACACCGACCAGGCCGAAACCGCCGACGGCGAGCGAGGCACCGTCGGGAATGTCGGCGACGGCCGCCGCGGCGGAGGGGTAGGTCTTATCCATGATGCAGGTCCTTAGCTAGGCCGAATGGTGGGTTCGTCGGCGTGGTCGGCAACAGCCGCATCGAGCGCGGCGAAGGTCGTGCGGGCCACGGCGAAGGCAGCGTTGGCGGCCGGCACGCCCGCATAGATCGCGGTGTGCAAAATTGCTTCGCTGATCTCGGCGCGGGTGAGCCCGTTGGTCAGGGCGGCACGCACGTGCATCGCCAGTTCTCCCTCATGCCCGCCGGTGACGAGCGCGGCGATGGTCAGAAAGCTGCGGGTGCGCCGGTCGAGGCCCGGCCGCGTCCAGATCTCACCCCAGGCGTAACGGGTGATGAAGTCCTGAAACACGGCGGTTTCGGGGGTGATCGCGGCGGTGGCCGCGTCGACATGCGTGTCGCCGAGCACCTCACGGCGCACGAGCATGCCGTCGGCATAAGCGGATGCCGCGGTACGGTCCGCCGACAACGGCGCGGCGGCACTGGAGCCTGCACCGCCGCCGAGGGCCGCCCCCGCCACCCACTCCCCGAGGAGGGCGCCGACCTCGATGGGCTGTTCGAGCGACGGCAGGTGTGCGACCCCGGCGAGTTCCACAGCCCGGGCACCGGGGATGCGTGCGGCCAGCTCCTGCATCTGCGCGGTCGGCGTGACGGTATCGAACTCGCCCGACACACACAGGGCGGGCATGCGGATGCCGCCGAGGGCATCCGTTTGGTCGAAGGCGGCGAGCGCCCCGCAGGCGAGCGCATAGGATTCGTCGTCAATGTCCTGCAGCTGGTCGAGGGCATGCGAGCCGGCTTTCGGGTCGCGGCCGAGAAAGCCGGGGGCGAACCAGCGGTCGGCGCTCGCGGAGATGAGCGAGGGGGTGCCGCTCGCGCGCACGGCGGCGGCACGGTCGGTCCAGGCCGCACTCGTGCCGATTTTCGCGCCGGAGCAGAACACGGCCAGACTCGCCAGACGCGTGGGGTGATTCACCGCGAGGGCGAGGCCGACGGCGCCGCCGAACGAGATTCCGGCGTAGTGGAAGGGGACAGAGCTGGAGGTGTCGGCGCTGATCGAGTCGACCAGGTCGACGACGGCGTCGGCGATTTCCTCGATGGTGAACGGCGTGGCGGTGGGCGGGCCGAAGCCGTGCCCGGGCAAGTTGAAACGGAGCACCCGGTGGGTGGCCGCGAGCGCCGGAACAACCCCTGCCCAGAGGTCGACGGTTGTGCCGAGCGAGGGGCCGAGCACGATCAGCGGCGCGTTCGCATCGCCGCTGCTGGCCGGCTCGATGGTGCACAGGATGACGGGCTGGCTCATGAGATCCTCACGTCGTTGGTGAAAGGGGCGTCTACTTCGACGATAGCGTCTGGGGCCGACACAGCCCGCGTGGCGGCATCCGCTCGTTGGCGAAAGCTGCGCACGACGCGATCGATGCCCGCGCCCGACTGGCCGGGCTCGCCCTCGTAGCTGAACGTCGCCCAGATCTGCGCTCGCAATGCCTCGGAATACCCCTCGGCGATGAGCATGCTCGCGAGCACGACCTGCAGCGGCCGGTTGGTGGCGAACGCCTCTTGGGAGGCGCGTTCGACGAGCGCGAACGCGGTGATCTTGCCCACGGTTTCAGCCAGAATCGTGGTGACTCGTTCGCTGAAGACGAGCCCGTCGGTGAGGTCGAGGTTGGCGCGCATGCGGTCCGGGTCCACGTCGAGACGGGCGGCGAGCGAGGCGGCACCGGACACCGCCGAGATCGTGAGCCGTTCGAGCACCCGCAGCGACTGCCATTCGGCATGCCAGGCGCCGCTCGGCCGCTGGTCTTCGGCGAGCATGCTGCCATACAGAGTGGATGCCAGCCCCGGCGTCTGCAATGCCGCCGCGGTGATCAGCACGGCCGAGACGGGGTTGCGTTTGTGCGGCATGGCGCTGGATCCGCCCTGGCCGGGGGCGAGGCGTTCGCTGACCTCGGCGATTTCGGTGCGGGAGAGCACCGACACGTCGAGGGCGAACGTGCCGGCGACACCGGTCGCGGCGGCCAGCACCGAGGCGAGTTCGGAGATGACGACCCGGTTGGTGTGCCAGCTCAGGCGCGGTACACCCAGTGTGAGGTGGTGGGCGAAGCGATCGACGACCGTGTCGAGAACCCCTGCCGCGACCGCATCGGGACGTCGGGCTTTGGCGATTTCAGTGAGTACGGCGAGGTTGCCGACCGCGCCGCCGAGCTGCACCGGCAGGGCGTCTCGCACGCCCTCGAGCCGGGTGACGATGAGCAGCACGGCGTCGAGCCATCCCGCCGCCACGAACCCGAAGCTCGTCGGCGAGGCCTGCTGGCCGAGGGTGCGGCCGCTCATCACAGTTGCGCGGTGTTCCTCGGCGAGGTCGGCGAGGGTGCCGCCGAGCGCGTCGAGCTGCTGAACGAGTTCGCCGGTCACCCGGCGTGCCACGATCATCGCGGCCGTGTCGAGGATGTCCTGGCTGGTGGCGCCGACGTGAATGTGATCGGACGCCCCGGGTCGTACCCGTTCGGCCGCCCGGCCGAGGTGTTTCACGAACGGGATCACCGGGTTGCCGCCGCCCCGCGCCTCGACGGCGATCGCACCCAGGTCGAACTGGCTGGCGTCGGCGAGCGCGTCGCAGACCGTGAGCATCCACTGGGGGGCAAGCTCGGCGTCGATGAGTGCGCGGGTGAGGGCAAGCTCGGCATCGACCATGGCCTGCAGCCAGGCCTGGTCGCTGGTCAGAACCGACTCCCGCGTGCCGTGGCTGAGCGGGTTGAGCAGTCCGGCGTCAAAAGTGTGCTCGACGTCAGGCATCAAAATCCAAAAACACGGTCTCGTTCTCGCCCTGCAGGCGAATATCGAAGCGGTATGACTCGGCTCCCCCGACGAGTCCCTCGGACACGCAGATGAGGGTGTCCCGGCGGTCGGCGGGCAGGCCGCTGAGCACGGCATCGGTCTGATGCAGGGTGGAATCTTCGGCGAAGTAGGCGCGGGTGAACAGGTGGTGGGTGACTCCGCGAGCGAAGACGGTCACGAGGATGTAGGGCGCAGCCTCGCCGGCCGCTCCGGGCTTGAGCGTCGTGAAGGTGTAGTGCCCGGCGATCGTCGTGGCGCAGCGACCGAACCCGGTGAAGGTGAAGCCGTCGCGGTCGATGCTGCCGCGGGAGCGGCTGAGCACGCCGCTCTCATCGGCCTGCCAGATCTCGAGCAGGGCGTCGGGAATGGGTTCGCCATCGCCATCCGTGACGGTGCCGTGAAAGCGGATGGCGCTGGGGTGGTATCCGGGAACCAGCTCCGGCCCGCCCCCATATGGCAGGGCGTACCCGTAGAACGGGCCGATGGTCTGCGACGGGGTCTGCCGGGCCAACTGTTGCCGCGGCGGACTAGTGCGGCCGGCGCTCCGGCCACTTTCGTCCGCATCGGCAACAGCTGCGGTGCGGGTGGCGTGCTGGCGATCATTCATCGGCGTCTTCACTTTCCATCCAGGTCGCTTTTGGTCCGGTGAGCACTATGTCCCAGCGGTAGCCGAGCGAGAACTCGGGCACGCTCAGGCTGTGGTCGTATGCTCCGATCAGACGGGCGCGGGCATCAGCGTCGGCGATCGACTGGTAGATCGGGTCGAGCGCGAACAATGGGTCGCCGGGAAAATACATCTGGGTGATCAGCCGCTGCGTGAAGGCGTTTCCGAACAGCGAAAAGTGGATGTGCGCCGGCCGCCACGCATTCACGTGGTTCTTCCACGGGTAGGGCCCGGGTTTGATCGTGGTGAACGAATACTCGCCGTCGTCACCCGTGATGGCGCGGCCGACTCCGGTGAAGTTCGGGTCGAGCGGCGCCGGGTGCTGGTCGCGTTTGTGCACGTAGCGTCCGCCGGCGTTGGCCTGCCACAGTTCGATCAGCTGGTGCCGCACCGGGCGGCCCTCGCCGTCGAGCACACGGCCGCTCACGGTCATGCGTTCGCCGATCGGTTCGCCGGCGTGCTGAATGGTGAGGTCGCTTTCCAGAACGTTCACGTCGGTGTGGCCGAATGCGGGTGAGACCCGCTCGACCTCCTCCGGGTCGACGCGCACAAGCTCATGGGTGGGGTGGCGCAGCAGGGAACTGCGGTACGGGGCGTAGTCGCGCCGCGGGTGCCGCTCGGGTGGGCCGCCGGCGGCGACGCGGGCGGCGGCATCCGCTTCAATCGCCTGGATCTCGGCGGTGATTTCGTTCTGGCTCGCGGAGCCGGTGCCGGCGCGAGGGAGGGGTATCTGACTCATGATGTCTCGTGTCTGTCGGGGCTTAGAGAGGGAGGCCGGTGTACTGCTCGGCGAGCATGCGCGCAGCGAGCGGTGAGTGGGTGATGTAGTCGAGCTGGCCGAGCTGGCTGCGGTAATCGAAGGCTCCGGACTGCAGGTCGCCGGGGCTCGTGTGCAGCATCTCGGTCATCCAGCGGGA
>Ga0307486_1002677_pt1 | contig 12216 bp, 11 predicted proteins | sample CBIW02metaG_FD_203663 | JGI IMG/M metagenome (GOLD analysis project Ga0307486, IMG submission 203663) | Sea-ice brine microbial communities from Beaufort Sea near Barrow, Alaska, United States - CBIW 0.2 | ecosystem: Environmental > Aquatic > Marine > Coastal | place: USA: Alaska | collected... | reverse complement strand
TGAATACTGCTACAGGTTCAACAGGAGCTTCATGAAGGAAGGGATATTCGAAAACCTCATGGTAAGGATGGTTAACACCCCACCCTGCCCTCTCAAGAACATTAATGCTTAAGTGCCTAAGTCAATTCTTTTATTAGCAAAAAAAAGTTTTCATAGTGGGACTAAAAACATTGGTCCTCCCCTATTCAATTTCGCTCAGCAGCTTGCTGGGCAACCAGAAAGCCTATATAATAGCTTATAAAACTATAAACAGTTTCTAACTAAATTAATATTGAAATGCATAATTCAATTATAATAGTTTGTCTAATTGTAGTGGGTAGCGTTTGTATATCTATTTTTTATTTATCGTTAGCAGAAAACATAAAAAGAGATATGTTACTGGAGCAATTTTACCTAAATGTAACTTTACTTAATGGCGAAATCTCGCTCCTTGAATTGTACGATGAAATTCAAGATCGATATGAATATTTTGAATTAAGAAGAATTGTGAAATGGAAGGAAATTCTTGTTGAAGCTTCCCTAAAGCTATTTAAAAAAAGTGACTTAAAATGGGACTGAGCGCTGTCATTTTTCTAATTGGCTATATAATAATAGCTTTAGAGCATAAAGTAAAAGCAGACAAAGCCGCGGTTGCACTAATGCTGGGTATACTTTTATGGCTGATTTTAGCATTTGGAGGAAGTGATCTTTCAGAAAACATTATTCAGCTTAAAGAGCATTTTGAGGAAATAGCGGAGATTCTGTTTTTTCTATTGGGTGCGATGACAATCGTTGAGCTGATCGATACACATGATGGCTTTGCTGTCATTCGTAAAAAAATAGGAACGAAAAAAAAGGTGAAGCTATTATGGCTATTATCGTTGTTAACTTTTTTTCTTTCGTCTGTATTAGACAATCTTACCACGACTATTGTAATGATTGCGATAGTGAAAAAATTTATGGATTCTAATGAGGATCTCTGGACCTTTGGCGGTTTTATAATCATCGCTGCAAACGCTGGCGGAGCATGGTCTCCTATTGGTGATATTACTACAATCATGCTTTGGAACGGTGGGCAGATATCCTCAGTTGCCATTATAAACTCTGTTTTTCTAGCAAGTCTAGCATGTTTGCTGGTGCCTTTGATTATTATATCGAGTCGATTTCGAGGAACACTAATTAGCGATAGTGTAAAAAAGGAACCCGCTGATAAAACAATTAAGTCTGGTGAAAGTAATTTCATTTTGGTTTTTGGCGTCGCACTTTTACTATTAGTGCCCATTTTTAAGTCCATAACCCATTTGCCGCCCTTTATGGGGATGCTTTTCAGTCTTTCTGTCTTTTGGCTTATAGCAGAGTTTATTCATAGAAAGAAAACCACAAGTGAGAAACACTATTTTTCAGTATCCGCAACCATTAAAAAAATAGATACGCCAAGCATCCTCTTCTTTTTAGGTATTCTACTCGCGGTTGCTGCCATGCAAACAAATGGATCTTTAGATATACTGGGGAAAGTATTAGATAACAACTTCAACAACTTTTATATCATCAATGGTCTTTTGGGTTTCATATCATCAATAATTGATAATGTTCCATTGGTGGCCGGGGCTATGGGGATGTATGATATGCAACTTTATCCTCAGGATCATCAATTCTGGACATTTTTGGCATATTGCGCTGGTACCGGTGGAAGCTTACTTGTCATTGGCTCTGCTGCGGGAATTGCCGCTATGGGAATTCTCAAAATTGACTTTTTGTGGTACTTAAAGCATATTGCCTGGTTAGCTTTAATAGGTTATTTAGCAGGTATTGTTGTATATATGATAGTAAAAATCACACCTTCTTAGAAGGTGGCTTTGGCTAGCCCCCATAGGGGGCGACAGGGGCCTGTTCTAAAAATCGACCAGATTCAATTATGCAACAAAAAAGCAAATCGAAATCAAGCTGTAAATACAGGCATAGCCATCAGGACATGACCACCTGCAAAGCAGGTGGATTTTTAAGGTGAATTAAACCAGTGAAAACTATCCAACAAAAAGTATCCGCAGCTGCCCTGCTTATGACATTGGGTATTGTGTTTGGTGATATAGGCACATCTCCCCTGTATGTCTTTATGGCCATTACACAAGGAAAATATTTTGATCCCTTATTGATTATGGGAAGCATGTCCTGCATTTTCTGGACGCTTATGATAATCGCTTCTTTCAAATATATTTATTTAGCCTTAAATGCAGACAACAATGGCGAAGGCGGGATTTTTGCACTGTATGCATTGCTGCGTAAAACAAAATCCAAATGGATTATTTATCCAGCCTTGATCGGTTGTGCTACTTTGATAAGTGATGGTTTTATTACTCCTGCCATTTCAATTTCATCAGCAATAGAAGGACTTGATATTATTTATGAGGGTATTCCAACACTACCCATTGTATGTGCAATACTTGTAATACTCTTTATGATTCAACAGTTTGGGACCAAAAAGATTGGTTTTTTTTTTTGGACCTGTAATGTTTCTTTGGTTTTCTACTCTAGGTTTATTAGGGATCCATCAGCTTATTCAAAATCCCAATGTCTTAAAGGCTATAAATCCAGTATATGCGTTCAGATTTTTAGTGATTTATCCAAGTGCGTTATGGATTCTTGGAGCTGTATTTTTGTGCACCACAGGGGCCGAGGCCTTATATTCTGACCTTGGTCATTGCGGTAAAAGGAATATCAGAATTACTTGGTTTTTCGTATTATCCATGCTCTTGTTGAACTATTTTGGTCAGGCGGCATATTGTCTTTCTCTCCTTCCTGGTTCCGAAGTAGATTTATTTTTTTTTTATGCCACCGTTCCCCCGCGCTTGTTGCCTTATATAATAGGAATAGCCACTATTGCGACCATCATTGCCAGTCAAGCCCTGATTACAGGAATTTTTACCTTGGTTAACGAAGCTATCAAATTGAAATTGTGGACTAATCTCAAGGTGAAATATCCCTCTACCCACAAGGGACAAATATATATTCCGTTTATAAATTACTTTCTACTAATTGGTTGTTTACTTGTCGTAGTCCTGTTTAAAAAATCTCGGAATATGGAATCTGCCTATGGACTGGCCATTACAATAGATATGTTAATGACCAGTTTGTTAATGGGATATCTTATGCTAGTGAATTTTAAGAACAGAAAAATAATTACCCTATGGATTTTTACCATTTTCATTTCCATTGAATTAACCTTTTTCATCTCAAATCTAAATAAAATAATTCACGGCGGGTGGTTTACACTGCTTTTGGCCGCAGTCTTGTTTACACTGTTACTCTTTTATCATAAGGCAAGAAAGCTTAGAAGTAAAGTAGCCGAATATCAAAAAATGGAGGAGATCCATCCCTTATTCTTGGAAGTTATCAATGATGCCCATTTGCCCTATATGGCAACAAATCTAGTTTTTCCCACACGATCGGCGAGAACCAGCTTTATTGACGTTACCATAGTACATTCTCTTTTTTATTCCAAACCAAAAAAAGCTGCGGTTTATTGGTTTCTGCATATTGATGTAACAAATAGTCCTTATGGTATTTCTTATACTACAGAGACTATTATTCCTAAAAGAAGCTTTTTTGTGAAACTAAAAATAGGCTTTAAAGAACCACATTTGATTGATCTCATGATGAAAAGCATACATCAAGATCTCAAACTTTCTGGAGAAATTTGTGGAAAAAATGTATTCTTCGAAAATAATGCCAATGAAATTCCTGCAGATTTTAAATATGTGCTCATTCAATCTAGAGTGGCTACCGATAATCATCTCTCACTGCAAGAAATACTAGCAATACGCATCTATCGACTATTAAAATCGACAGGGCTTTCCGCAATGGATGATTATGAATTGGACAACACCAACTCTATAGAAGAGAAAATACCAATAAACGTTGCTAAAATTGAAGAGATAGCAATCACTAGAAACTCTTAATTATCCTACCCACTATGAATTTTAACCGTGAATTATTTAGAAAAAAATCCTTAGAAAGTCTTCAGAAAGAATCTGAAAGGTCTACTTTAAAAAGGTCATTGAGTGTTTTCGACCTTACCATGTTGGGTATTGGCGCTATAATTGGCACCGGTATTTTTGTGCTGACAGGCGAAGCAGCCGCAGGTACAGAACATGCCCTTGGTGCTGGCCCAGCACTCACCGTTTCTTTTGTGATTACAGGTCTTGCGTGTCTCTTTGCAGCATTATGTTATGCAGAATTTGCTTCAATGATACCTGTTTCGGGGAGTGCCTACACTTATTCTTATCATTCCTTCGGTGAACTAATCGCTTGGATTATAGGATGGGACCTAATTTTAGAATATGCCATAGGTAATGTGGCAGTAGCCATAGGTTGGTCTGGATACTTTAAAAACCTGCTGGACGGATTCGGCTGGTATCTACCGGGATGGATGTCTGCCTCAACTGGAACTGAAATGGTACAACTGCCTTCCGGTTCTTGGACGGCGGCATCACCAGCCTTAGAGACTCAGTATGGAGATATAATTTCGACTTTTCCTCATACTACGGCGATTGTAAACCTTCCGGCTATTATGATTACGTTAGCAGTAACGCTTTTGCTTTATATAGGCATAAAGGAATCAGCGAGGGTTAATGCAACGCTCGTCATTATTAAATTGATTTTGGTAGGTATATTTTTATGGTATGGTCTTCCTCATTTTAATCCAGATATTTATTGGCAACCTTTTGCACCTAACGGTTGGAAAGGTATCGTGTCAGGAGCCGCATTGGTGTTTTTTGCTTACATAGGGTTCGACGCCGTAAGCACCACTTCTGAAGAAGCTATAAATCCCCAACGCGATCTGCCAAGGGCAATGATTTTAGCATTAGTAGTCTGCACAATACTCTATATCATTGTTGCAGGTGCACTTACCGGAATGACACCATTAGATATCTTGGCTAATGAAAAACCAGTTGCCGAAGCGCTGATCTTTGTCGGAGAAAATAAAATCGCATTGCTTATTGCCATAGGTATAACCATAACAATGCCCAGTGTACTACTGGTGATGCAACTAGGGCAAATCAGGATACTTTTTTCTATGAGTAGAGATGGGTTGTTAGGAAACAGTTTCAGCAAGGTAAATAAACGTTTTTCCACACCCTCTTTCGCAACTATTGTAGTTGGCCTTTTTGTGGCTATTCTTGCCGGTACCATTGATATAGGCGTTGCTGCGGAGCTTACCAATATAGGCACGTTATTCGCTTTTGTGCTTGTCGCTATAGGGATATGGGTATTACGTATTAAACAACCGGATTCTCCTCGCAAGTTCAAAACACCTGCCTTCAAAGTTGTTTGTTCGCTATGTATATTGATATGTCTTGGCCTTATGAGTGCATTGCCCTATGTTACCTGGATCCGCTTTGTACTGTGGCTGGCTGTGGGAAGTGTTGTTTATTTTTTATATGGAAAAAAACACAGTAATTTAAATGTCAAGTCTTAAGAAACAGTTTCCTTATTAGAATTTCTACTAACATTCATAATAGCCAATTTAACTCGAAAAATCACTTAAAATCGGATGGAAATTGCTCAAAATAAATGAAAAATCGCCTGTTTTTTTGAAAATCAGAAATTCATTGCGGTGCAATTTTCGATAGAAAATTCAAGCTGTTTTGTTACTTTTAATAAACTTTGGAGCAGACTTCAGTTTAGCGGTACCCTTTTGGGATAATTATTATGTTATGGATAGAATACTAATAATAAAAGCTAATTCATACAATTGCGTACTGCTGTTGCTGCTAGTATTGTTATCAAATAAAGAAGTAATAGCACAGGTTTCAATTGACGATTTTGCTATAACAGGTGTAACCATAATTGATGCAAATCATCTAAAACCGTTACCGAATCAAACTGTTCTTATTTCACAGGATAGTATCACAGATATCTTTACTGATAAAGGAAAGCCTATCCCAGATTCATTTAATATAATCCCTATGAAAGGCAAATACCTTTTGCCGGGACTAATAGATTCACATGTGCATATGGGTACCGACCCTTCCGGAATGGATAAGCGCGAGCATACTTTAGATGTTTTAAAGGAAATGCTTTATAGCGGAATTACTTCTGTTAGAGATATGGCTGGTGATGCCCGCACTTTGGCTGGTTTATCTCGAGATGCGGCTACTGGGGATATTATTTCACCAAACATCTATTACTCGGCATTGATGGCTGGCCCTAAACTTTTTGATGACCCACGAATAGCTGCATCAAGTAAAGAAGGTGTTGTGGGTAAAATGCCCTATATGCTATCAGTAACAGATTCAACAGACATTAAATTGGCTGTTGCTGAAGCAAAGGGCACCGGTGCAACTGGCATTAAACTATATGCTTATTTATCGCCAGTATTAGTCAATAGGATACTTACAGAAGCAAATAAACAGGAAATGCTGGTATGGTCACATGCATGGCTACAGGACGCTAGACCATCAGATCTTGTGAAAGCCGGAGTGGTTTCTATTTCGCATGCGCCGTTATTGATACATGAAAAAATAGATACAATTCCATCTTCATGGAAAAACAAATTGTATGCAGACAAGTTTTGGAATGATTCGCTGCCAGACCTTTCCTCTTTATTTCAACTGATGAAAACAAACAATACTATATTTGATGCAACATTGTTGACTTATAAAAATTGGGGTATGGAGGATTCTTCTATGCAATATATTTATGAGATCAGTAAACGCATTACAGCGCTGGCATATAAAGCCGGGGTTAAAATATCTGTAGGTACAGATGACGACCAACAAGAATTTGTACAAAAGGAAATGCAGGTTTTAGTAAGCGATGCCGGTTTTACACCTATAGACGCCATTATAGCTGCTACTTTGCATGGCGCAGAATTATTGCATATGGGAAACAAATATGGCACAATAGAAATTGGTAAAATTGCCAATCTTTTAGTGCTTGATGAAAACCCTTTGGAAAATATTGAAAATATTAATGCAGTCAATCGAGTTATAAAAGAAGGCAAGCTATTTAGAAAATCGAATTAGAATTCTCTATATAATCAATTATGTCAATCACTTAGGATGTTATACTTTTTATTGTTATGCTTAAGTTGAGAAAATTCAAAAAACTCCTTTAATCGAATCAAATAAGACTCAAAAGAAAGGAATCACCGACTTAAAAATCGTAGATAAACGCTCGAAAATCAGAGGATTTTGATTCAAAATCTCTAAAAACGGACTCAAAATTAGAATAGATAAATTTTGAGGATCAATACGAAAAGCAAATATCTCTGATTAAAAACCCCTCTGAAACAACGAAAAATCGCCATTTTCTGATCCAAAAATCGGATCTAAAAAATTATCGGAAAATAACACTTTTTAGAATCGGCTATAATCATTGGGGGTGAAAGTTTCAATAGAAATTACCTTCTGTTTTACTATCTTTTGGCTGGGCAGAATATAAACAGAAATGATGGCTAAGAGACCAATTTAAAAACCGGTAATTAATAGTATAAATCAAGTAAAAACACATTGAAAATAGAAGTTTAATTCACCATATTATTTATTCAACACCATTAGCGCTTGTAAACAACACATGCTTTTATGTACATAAACTTAAAAATATGAGAAAGATAATTGCAGGGATAAATATGACACTTGATGGATTTTGCGACCATACAGCAATAATCCCAGATGACGAAATACATCATCATTACGCTGCCTTATTAGATAACGCAGATATTGTTCTTTATGGAAAAACAACATACCAACTTATGCAATACTGGCAAGCCCTTGTGAAAAATCCTTCTGGTGAAAAATCAATGGACGACTTTGCTCTCGCTATAGACAAAATCCCAAAAATTGTCTTTTCCCACACCCTTAAAAATACAGAATGGGAAAGTGCGAAACTTGCAAATCAACCTATCGAAGATATAGTTATAGAATTAAAGCAACAATCAGGTAAGGACATTTTGGTGGGCAGTCGGAGTTTAATAATACAGCTAATGGAACTTAATTTGATTGATGAATACCAACTTTGTGTTCACCCTGTTATTGCAGGAGAAGGTTTGCCTTTATTTGAAAATATAAAAGTTAGGATTATTCTTAAACTTATTAAGACTAAACCCTTTAGTGGTGGTGCAGTAATTCTTTATTATGAACCAGCAAGCCGAAAAACTACAAAACTTAGCAGTCATTAGAATAAGCGGATATGACAGCAATAGAGTTAAAAATATATTTTAAAAAAAACAGAACAATTTTAAAAAACAAAATGATAATTGGCGATATGTTCCTAAAACACTTAAACGAGCTTGATTATTTAAAACTTTCAAACTAAATTTTAGTTTTTAAAAGAAAAGGAAATGGCTGCTCACATGGTTAGAATATACTTAAGTTTTGGTACACTTTGAAACTTGGACTTGCAAATAAAACCCGCACTAAAAGTTATTTTGAATTTGCTGAATATATGGTTTACTAAGTATGCCATGATAAAATTATCACATTTATATTGTACTTGTAAAGGTTTCATAATTAATAGTTAAGAGAAACTAAATACGGTTTTGTTTCAGCAAGCATGATCTAATTTCATACCAGATATTCAGAAAATTTCGGCTATGAAAAAAATCTATTTTTGCGGTGCATTAATTTTATGCACTACCCTATTTAATTCCTGCGTAACAGTAAGTCGAACTTTAGAAGAGGGAACGCGAAATACCGCGGAAGGTTTTTCCACAGAACCAGGAATTCCACTTTCCGCTGTAACAAATGAGACCACCGCTTACCAGCTAAGTCTAGCAAAAAATCAAGGCAAAGCAGTTGAAGATGCTTTCTACTATCTTAAGAATCATGCTACCGGAGAACAAATGATGGCCGGCGAATATACCATTGATTATGTCTTAGAAAAACCGAAAGGATGGTACGCTCAGGATGGGAGTTCACTTACCTGGAATGAACCAGAAAGAAGCGCTTTTTTAAGTGTCCTTGTCCGGGACGGTTATGATGGCCGTTTAGTGCCTGATGTAAAAGTGACTGCTCAGTTAATTTCTTCAACTGGTCAGGTTTTAAATGAATATGATTTAGTAATGGCGTTTCACCCTTTGGTTAACCGAAATGGGGCGAACATAGAATTACCTACGGAAAGTTTTTCGATAAAAATCATTGTAGATCCTCCACAAATCAGAAGGCATGATCCTGTAAATGGTGATAGATATCACGAGCAGGTTTTTGCCCAGTTCCTTCCTGTAAATATTTCTGAAAGCGATTTAAAAGAGGCTGAAACTGTCGATTCAGAATCGGAATGGTTGCCATTGGCACAGGCGCAGGGAAGAGCCATTAAGCAAGCTATGAATGCCATGATATCTAGTACTGCTATGGACGGAGAAGAAGTAAAATTAGGCGATTATCTGCTCACATATGCGGTAGAATATGCTGAAAGTTTCTGGGAAATAAAAGATGAAAAACTTCGGTATAATATGCGGGCAGAAATGACTTCTGAAAAAAACGCCCACGTTGAAGTGGTAATTCGTGACGCTGAAACCGGTAGAATCATTCCTGGTTTTACAGTAACTACCACCTTTTTTAAAGATGATAAAGAAGTAGAAAAGGTTAGTCCGGGCATGATGTGGCATCCCTGGCTATATCACTATGGGATGAATATAAGAGTACCCAAAAAGGATAAATATGAAGTAGAAATTGATGCCGCTGCTCCCGATGTAAAAAGATATGGCAGGGAATATGGCAACCAGTTCTCAAAAGATATTACATACCGTTTTAAGGATGTAGATGTTGAAGTTGGCCAAAAATAATTTACTAAAAATTTTGAAAATGAAATATTACTACAAAATTTTATTTTTCCTGGTATTGGGATTATGCACGTCCAGTATGAGCGCTCAATATTATCGTGTCTATGGTTGGGAAACTCCGCAAAAGGGTTGGTTGGAAATAATGCTATGGAATAAAAATGTTGCCAAGAGTGATCTTACATTTGAGCAAAACGGTAATGACTATTCCAGTCAGGGTTTATATTTACATAGTGTAGAAGTAGAATATGGGGTAACAGATAGATTTACAGTAGGTATGTATGGTGATTTTAGAAATTCATCTGATGTTTCACTTTCCTATTATAGATTTAGAGCAGTAGCCAGATATGCTCTTTTTACCAAATATCAGCGATTTTTTGATACGGCGCTGTATTTAGAATATTATCAGCCATCAAAGGACGTTGAGGATCCTTCAGAAATGGAAATGCGTTTAATATTACAGAAAGATCTGGGTGATTTTAGGCTCATGTTAAATCCTACAATCAGTAAAGATATTTCTGGTGAAGAGGTTAAGGATGGAGTAAACGGAAACTTTTTTGGCGGAATTTATTGGCGAAGATATTATGCCATTCAGTTAGGTGCTGAGTATTACGGAAGATATGGACAAATAAGAGATCTTCTTCCATCTGCAGAGCAAGAACATGTAGTTTTTGGAGTAGCAGATTTAAAATTCTTTAAAGGTTTTAACTGGCAGTTGGGCGTGGGAGCTGGTCTCAACAGCGGGAGCGATGATCTAATTATAAAAAGTATTATCACATATGAATTCAGCACATTAAGACCTTCTAAACAGTCGATGTAGAAAGAAAATATGGAAAAAGAGTTCTTGTGCACTATCAGAGCTATTTTGAACAGATATTTAGCCTTAGATATAAGCATTCAAAGAATTACATTCTAATTTAGAAATATTACGCTTTAATATGTTTAAATCTGGCTTAGATTTGGTTATTATCATTTATAAGCCCGCATAATACGACATAGTTTTCCCAAATTAATCTTCTTAAATTTCGCAATTAGTTCTGCCAAAAGCGATAATTGCAAAGCTTTCGGGCTATTCCTCCGATGGAAAGTCTGATTTATCAGCTTCCTGTAATAAACCGTTCAAATTCAATGGACGGTTATACATCGACAGCGAACCATCGGTAAGGAAAGGCCATAATTCGCGAGGTTTGTCCCAGTACAGTTCCACGCCATTGTCATCTGGGTCTCGGAGGTATAAAGCCTCAGATACGCCATGATCTGTCGCGCCTATGTTGGGATAATTTGCTGTCCGCAGCCGCTGGTAGATTAGGGCCAGATCCTTTCGACGAGGATAAAGAATGGCCGTATGATATAGACCTACACCCTCGCGGGGCGCAGGTGATGCCCCTTTGCTTTGCCAAGTGTTCAGCCCAATGTGATGGTGGTAACCCCCGGCAGAGACAAAAGCTGCTTGATCTCCATAACGCGCGACCAGATCAAAGCCCAGCAAGTCGTGGTAAAAGGCCAGAGAACGGTCTATATCTGCCACCTTAAGGTGTATATGGCCTATTCGGGTGCCCGTTGGTATTTTATAGGAAGTCTCCATTTTTAGATAAATTAATTTTGTGAGCAGGCGCATACTGTTTGGGATGGTTAATGGCCCATATCTAAAGTCTGTTTTAAAATACGCTGACAATGCTCTGCGTCCTATTGATTCAATTGCGGGTTTCGTGAGAATATATCTTATCTTAATGAATATGTATAGATTCAATTGCCTTATTCATTGCATTTTCCTTTATTCCCGGAACTTTGAGACCTTCTACGCGAAAAACGGTCAGATCGGTCATTCCCAAGAAACCAAGGAACGCTTTCAGGTAAGGTGCCACAAAATCGTTTTGTTTATTTGGCCCCTCTGAAAATATACCACCGGAGGACATCGCAACGTAAACTTTTTTACCTGTCACCAAACCGATGGGCCCATTGTCCCCATAACCAAAGGTTTTTCCAGCTCTTGTTATATGATCGATCCAGGCCTTTAAAGAAGTGTGAACTGTGAAATTATACAATGGAGCGCCAATGACGATAATATCTGCGGCTAATAATTGTTCTACTGCATCGTTGGAATACCGGACGGAGTTTTTTTCATCTTCGGTCAACTGATCCGCTGGCGTAAAAAACGTGCGTAAGGTATCAAGGTTTAAGTGTGGAACTTCGAGCTTTACCAGGTCAACTTCTTCCAATGTGCTGCCTGGATACTTGTCCTGTACTTGCTGTACAATGGCATTGCCCAATTTCGCACTATACGACTGACTTCCTTGAATACTTGAGTTCAAATGGAGGATGCGTTTCATAATAAAATTATTGAGCTATACATTTAAGTGCCATATTCAATTTGGGACTGAAATCGGGGCTTTGCCCTTACCATTCTCATGATATTGTTGTGGAAAATAGTCTGTTTAGCCTGTGAACGGTTGAGGCGG
>Ga0307486_1002676_pt1 | contig 12219 bp, 11 predicted proteins | sample CBIW02metaG_FD_203663 | JGI IMG/M metagenome (GOLD analysis project Ga0307486, IMG submission 203663) | Sea-ice brine microbial communities from Beaufort Sea near Barrow, Alaska, United States - CBIW 0.2 | ecosystem: Environmental > Aquatic > Marine > Coastal | place: USA: Alaska | collected... | reverse complement strand
AAGCTGGAAGCCTTGCTACCGTGGAATGTCGACTTGGAGCGGGCTTCAAAAAAAGTGCCGCAGATCGACTGAAAGCAAGTGGGTCGATTTAGCGGCGCTTACCGTCCTGAAATACGTTGGGTAATCCCCCTTTTAACAGGGGCCTCAAAAGTAGAGCTTAGGTCACATACAGAGGCCAGTTTCTGTTGTGGAGTTATGCCCCAAGCGCCATATTCGGCCGTTCCCCTCTATTAGTTTGCTTTGTTGAAGTTTATATCGTTGAACAAAGACGTAGGGAATCCAATATAGCAGTATGGATATTCCTGCTTGAAACGGAATCACCGACTCTGTATAGAGTGAATCCCTGCTTGTCATAATTCGGCTGTCCTGAAGCTTCAGCAAAAGATTTCAAGTCAATAATTCCGTCATTACATGAATCTTTTCTCAAGTCTTTAAAAATCTCATCCATGGGAATACTGCCCTGCTCAATAATTACTTGATCAACAGAAACTTTCTGTTCATTTAGCGTAATCTCATTACACAGGACAGCCACCAAACCACTGCCGACTTTTTCCACTCCAATCAATTTGGTTTCCGAAGTGAATGGAATATTTCTTTCAATAAACGTTTTCTTCCAACGAATTTTTTCTGCGTAAGTTAGTTCCTCACCTAACAAAGCATCGATTGACACGTACTTTAGCTTTGCTCCAACTGCAGCTGCTCGCTCTGCAGCGAGAGGAGCAGGATGCCTTCCAGTTCCATCATAAATTAATACTTCCTTTCCGATTGGAACTTGGCTGTTAAGTATATCCCAAGTACTAACACACAACTCCTCACCATATAAAATATCTATATTAGGCAGCCCGCCTGTTGCAATGATGACAACATCCGGTTCGAGTTCCAATACATCTTCAGCTTCCATGAAATGATTGACATGCACTCTTACCCCAAGTCGCTCCAGCTCTGATTGGCGCCATTCCACTATTCCGATCAGGTCTTTACGCCATGAACCTGTAGAACCAATACGGATCTGACCACCTAAAGCCTGGGTAGCTTCATACAACGAAACCTTATGCCCGCGTTCAGCACTTACACGAGCTGCTTCTAGTCCTGCAGGGCCGCCTCCGATGACAACAACATTTTTATGGACACCTTTAGTAGGCTTGATAGAATGCTGAAGCGTTCTTTCACGCCCTGTAGCTGGGTTATGCAAGCAAGCAGGGCGATATGGTGATTGACAATGTGTCGCGCCTACACACGGCCTGATCTGCTCCTCAGTACCACTTATAAGTTTATTTACTAAGTGTGGGTCAGCAATTTGGGCACGAGTCATACCTGCCATATCCACTAAACCTTCCGATACGGCATATCTTGCTGATGAGATATCGGCTATTCTTGCCGCGTGGAAAACCGGCACCCCAACTTCCTCTTTAAATTTCCCTATAGGCTTAACCCACGGTGCCAACGGTGTCCCCATCCCAGGCATATTTTCCTCTGCCAGAGCTCTTACAGAATCCATTGACCCATACACAGCATTAATAAAATCCAACCCTGCTTCTTTATTAAGGATTTTAGCCGCCATCAGGCTTTCTTCAAAACTCAGCCCTCCTCTAACTCCTTCGTCAACGCTATGTCTTATGCCTACTATAAAATCATCGCCCACCTTTTTTCTAATACTCTCATGAACCATTATTGCAAACCTACACCGGTTCTCCAAGCTACCACCATATTTGTCACTTCGTCTATTTGTAATCGGCGACAAAAACTGCCCAATAAGATGCCCTGCAGCTAGAGTTTCAATACCATCGAGCCCGCCTTCCTTACATCTTACTGCTGCTTCAGCATAGGCATTTACAACTCGCTTTATATCATGTTCATCCATTTCCTTGGGTATACTTCTATGCAGCGTTTCTCGGACAGGAGAAGGCCCGATGGTAGTCAACCAATCCCCAGCATAAGGATCTCCTCTTCTCCCAAGGTGGGTTATTTGACACATTAAGGCTGCGCCATGATGATGCATTCTTTTACTAAACTCTTGAAAATGAGGAATTATCTCATCACTTCCTACATTCAACTGCCTAAAAATATTTGGCGAATCTATGTCTATATTGGATGATCCACCGAACATAGATAAAGCAAGGCCGCCCTTTGCTTTTTCTTCATGATAAGCTTGATAGCTAGCCTTAGGCAGCCCCCCCTCTTCTAAACCACAAGCATGGCTTGTACTCATTATTCGGTTTTTAAGGCGCAACCCCTTAATCTGGAAAGGCTGCAGAAGTGGATCCTTACTATTTATCAAATTTGAGCTATTCATTTTACACCTTCTATTAAAGCACATGTCAAAAAATGTTTCGTTATTGCATCTTTAGCGGAGCATATGACCTTACCAAAGATGGCCATACTCAATGGTCACGCCGCCGCTAGTGAATTAAATAAGACCTGAGTTTTCTTTAATAAATTAATATGTATCATTAACACACAGGCCAAGCCAGCCTCGGCGGCCGGGTTACCCCGCGCGTTCACTGCCGCACCGAGATTCCCATCAACCATCAGTTTCTCTGGTTCGGCGTCATCCGCTAACTCATCCATGATGCCCTGCCAGATCCCCTTGCGTGACAGGCGGTTATAGCGTAGATACACGGTATGCCAACTGCCGAATGACCTGAGGAGATCACGCGAGGGAGGGTCTGTGCTGACAATCCAGAGCAAGGCTTCAACCAATTACCGATTATCGTGTGCGGTAACCCTGCGATCAGTCGTTTTACCTGGCAGTAGATGACTAATGCGCTCCCACTGATCATCACGCAACATGAATCTCATCATGGTTCACCCCTCAAAAAGGCCTATGCCAAAAAAGGCAATGCGCCACCATTACTTGTTAATGCCCCTAATATTCCTTTAACCTTTTATGAGTCAAACACAACGATACAGGAAGAGCCCCGTTACCATTCACGCCAGGGTTGTGAAGTGCGCGAGAGCCCGCCATCTGCACAAATGTTCTGCCCGGTAACATAAGTGTTACGCGCACTGACCAGCCAGGCCGCCAGCTCAGCGATCTCCTCGGGTTCACCCATCCGCCGGATGGGAATATACTTTGTGATGTCTTCGATATCTTCGGCAGAGTATTTCTTCCTCAGGACCTCGCTCATGATGTAGCCGGGAGCGATGCAGTTCACGAGCACCCCCTTGCGCGCCACCTCGGCTGCGAGCGAAACTGTAAATCCATCTACGCCGAACTTGGAGGCGCAATAGCTGGTGTTTCCCGGGTTACCGCTAACACTCCAGATTGAGGAGATATTGACGATCCTCCCCCAGCTCTGCTCGACCATATGCGGCAGGCACGCCTGGGTCAGACGATATGGACCAGTGAGGTTGACTGCGATCGTTTGCTCCAGCTGTTCCGCTGCAACATCGCCGAAAGCGCTTTTGTTATTAATTCCTGCGTTATTGACAACAATGTCAGGCCTTATGGTGTCACGCAGCTCGGGAAACGCCGTCTCTACTGACTCTGGAACCAGATAGTCGAGCGGAAGATAGCCTGTCTCTTCATTTAGACCCTCTGGGCGTTCTGAAGAACGGCCGGTGATGATGCAGCGAATTCCCTCGCGTTGGAGCACCCGCGTGATCGCGGCGCCAATTCCGGCGCCACCGCCAGTGATGAGGGCGGTCCTTAGGGCGTTATCCGGACTCATTGTACAAGCTCCTTGTGGTCATAGAGGTAACAGGCAACGCTGTGATCGGGGCCGCACGACCGTTGCTCTGGGTGCAATTCATGGCATTCGGCCATGACGTGTTGACAGCGGCTAAGATAGCGGCAGGCGCGCACATCGTCTGTCAGCGGGTTGAAGATGTCACGCGTGCTGGCCTGCAGCATTCGACCTTTATTAAGTGTACCTAAAAGCTCCGTCGTATAAGGGTGGCAGGGGTTGTTATAGACCTCACGGGTGGGGCCCAACTCAAGTAACTTACCGAAATACATTACCGCGATCCGATCACAAAGGAACCGCGCAACGTGTAAGTCGTGAGTGACGAAGACAATCGTGAGGTTGTAACGGTCACGTAGTTTCTTTAGAAGATTCAATACTTGGGCGCGCACGGACACGTCGAGCTTGGAGACCGCCTCATCGGCAAACAGTACACGAGGATTCGTGGCCAGTGCGCGTGCGATGGCCAACCGCTGAAGCTGCCCTCCCGAAAGTTCATGCGGATAGCGGTTGCGGAACTGCGATGAGAGACCGACATCGCCCAGAAGCTCGTCGATGCGATGGTCGATCTTATCTTTCGACGCATGGCTCAGCCGTAACGGTACTTCTAGTGAACGGGCAATTGTTTGTCGCGGATTGAGCGATGAAAGCGGATCCTGGAATACCATCTGCAACGAGCCATCATTGCTCGAGACGGGCTTACCGTCTTCGGTGATGGTGCCACCGGAGATTGAGTGAAACCCGAGCGCGGCTTTGCAAATCGTGGTCTTGCCGCTACCCGATTCCCCGACGATTCCCAGGATCTCACCCTTGCGTACATTCAAGCTCACATGGTCGACTGCGTTGAAGCTGCGCGCATCTCGGCCGCCTAGTCTGGAAAATAGCCCGGAGCCGGATTTAAAAGTAACTACCGTATCGCGAAATTCGAGGATACTGCTCATGCTTGGTTCTCCGAAATATGCGCCTTGATACACCGGACAAGCCCGTGGTCTTCTATTTCGCGCATCTCGATGTGTGAATCGCAGCTCTCCTCATGCAGCGGGCAGCGCGGGCCAAAACGGCACTTATCACGCAATTCAAGACCCGACGTAACATCACCGGGAATCTCGGTCAGAAACTCCACATCCCCCTCAAGTTCGCGCGCCGTGCGAATCAGCGCCTTCGTGTAAGGGTGGCGCGGGTTGGCCATAATTTCAGCTGTATTGCCATGTTCTACAATCTGGCCCGCATACATTACCGCGACCTCATCGCTGATCTGCTCTGCGATGACCATGTCATGGGTGATGAAGATGAAGCTAGCATCGATCTCATGTCGCAGCTTGTCGAAGATATCGATGATCTGCCGTTCCACAAGATTGTCGAGATTTGTGGTCGGCTCGTCGGCGATGATCAACGAGGGCTTGCAGAAGAGCGTCAACGCGATCAGGCAGCGTTGCAACATCCCACCACTAAGCTGATGAGGGTATTTCGACAGTGCCTCCATGGGATTGCCTATCTCGACCTGGCGCAGTGCCTCTTCGGCAGCTTTCATCATCTCACGCTTAGAGGAAAAGCCGTCTTGGCGGCGTTTGCCAGCGTGGCGGAAATGCCAGCCCACCGTCTTGACTGGGTTGAACGAGCCTACTGGGTCCTGAAAGATCATCACCATCTCGGTGCCGCGCAACTGATCAAACTCGCTCTGCTTCAGCTCCAAAAGATCCTGCCCCCTGAAACGCAGATGATCAGCTTCGATATCGGCATTCTCGGGAAGCAGGTCAAGCAGCGCCTTGCAGGTCACTGTCTTGCCGGAGCCCGACTCGCCAATCAAACCAAGTACTTTGCCTTGATGCAAAGAAAAGGATACATCAGAGCAAATATCTAGCCGTTTGCGTCCGAGCTTGAAGCTAACCTGAAGGTTCTTAACATCCAGCACTGTTATATCTCCCTCGATTTAAGACGCGGATCGGCCAGGTCGCGTAGGCCATCGCCTAGCAGGTTGAGGGCCAGAAGGGCAATAGTGATGGTGAGACCAGTCATTGTCATTACCCAAGGTGCACGACGGAAGTATTCCTGCCCTTCCGCCATGATTACTCCCAGCGAGGGTGTCGGGGGTTGGACGCCGAGCCCGATGAATGACAGGCCTGACTCGATTACGATACCGAAGGCGATCGAAACGCTAGCCTGCACCAGGATCGGCGCGGAAATATTAGGTAAAATTTCGCGAAAAAGGATCCGCGAAGTGCTTTGACCCATGATCTGGGCAGCCTGAATGTAAGGATCGTTTCGCACGAGTTCGGTACTATTACGGGTGATACGGGCAAATATCGGCAGATAAACCATCATAATGGCAAGGCCCACATTTATCACTCCGAAGCCCAGCACCACCATAAGAAAGAGCGCCAAAACGAAGGCAGGAAAACCAAATAGCAGATCTACCACTCGCATGACGGTGTCATCGAACCATCCGCCGAGATAGCCTGCATATAGCCCAACTGAAACCCCGAGTAACATTGCAAGCCCGACTCCAAAGGTGCTGATCATCAGCGAAACTCGGGCGCCTTCAAGAACCCTAGTCAGCACATCGCGCCCGAGGCCGTCGGTGCCGAAGAAATGCGCTCCGGTTGGCGATTGAAGAACGGAAGCAAAATCAAACCCAGCGCTATCCCATGGTGAGATTATTGGGCCAATGATGATGGCCAAAAGAAAGATCACGGTAATTACTGCCCCCGCAAGGGCCGTTCGGTTTTTCAACAAGTGAGAGACTTTCATGACCTACCCCCGCGTCTCGGATCCAACATGGCACAAATCACGTCCACTAAGAAATTCACCGCAAGTACGATGGCTAAAAAAGTCACAGCACAGGCTTGCACGACAGGATAGTCTCGTGCGAAGGCGGCATCGACCATCAGTGATCCGACGCCCTGGATGCCAAAAATCAGTTCGATTATTACAACACCTCCAAGCAGATAGCGGACCTGAAGACCGACGACAACGATGAAGGGAATGATCGAGTTACGAAACACATGGTGCAAAAAGATAAAGCGCCTGGAATGGCCAAAAGACTTGGCGACGGTCACGTGGTCGCGGTCCATATTGTCTACCAGCGCAGCACGAAGGGTACGCGAGAACACGGCGGCCATCGGCGCAGCTATGGCGAGCGCAGGTAAAAAACCTGAGTGCAACGCGCCGGTGACGCTTTCTGATAATGGCACGAACCCGTAGGAAGGAAACAGCCCGGCGCCGATCGAGAGGCCAAGGATCAGCATGTAGCCAAGCCAGAAGTCTGGCATCGAGACGCCCAAAACCGAAACGGCGGTCGCTATGGTGTCTGTAGGTCTACCGCGGCGCACCGCGGCCGAAGTACCCAAAATCAGCGCGATCACGATCGCGATCAAGATCGCATAGACCCCCACGGTCAACGTGTTGGGCAAGCGGAAGGCAAGAAGCTCTCCGATGTCCCGCCCGCTCGCGATGGACAGAGAAGTGCCAAAATCTAAGTGCACCAGGTCATTAAGCCAGTGCATGTATTGCACGAGCACCGGCTGATCGAACCCCCGCTCACGGTTAAAATCAGCAATGGACTCGGGGGTTGCAAAATCGCCGAGAACGGCCAGCGCTGGATCGCCTGGCGCGGCCTTCATCACGAGAAATACCAAGAGGGACCCGACAAGAATCGTGACGATGGCTCCCACAAGCCGCGAGAAGAAATACTTTAGGGGTGATGGCATATAGGGAAACTCCCAAGAGAACAGCATGGTACCGGGCAAAACCGGCGCCATGCTCGGTCTGGTTCAATTAGCAAGAGCTGACAGCGGCCAATTGTGAACCGAAGGCTGAATAGGGAAGCTGCTTGAAGCCTTCAACATTTTTTCCCAACAAGTTATGAATGTTGCTTTCAAAACAAGGAAGTACAGGCATGTCTTCGAGCGTGAGAGCCTCTGCCTCGCGGTAGATCTCTCCGCGCCTTTCCTGATCCATCTCGCCACGCGCCCTTTCCAGCAGGGCATCGACCTCAGAATTGGCATAGCCACCATAGTTTCGCGAGCCGGACGAATGCAATATTCCGAAGGCATATTCATCCGGATCGATCAAACCCAGCCAGCCCCATATCGAAGCCTGAAAATCCCCCGCTTGGAGACGCTGATAAACTGCACCGGATTCAGAAACTTCGACAGACAAGTTGAGTCCCAAATTTTGGTTAACCTGTAATACGAACACCTCAGCAAAACGCTTCCACCAACCAGAGCCCCAGGTCAGCACCACTCCTTCTGTCCCAGCCCCGTATTTTGACTGAGCCAGCTCTTTCTTGGCTTGTTCGACATTAATCTTCAAAATCTCCGATTTCTCGGGCTGGCTTGCCCAGGCGATTGAGCTCGGAATCACACCATTGGCAGTTACGCCCTCACCGAATATCACCACGTCGACCATCGACTGTTGATCGAATGCCAGCGAAACGGCGCGACGAAAATGCACATCATCGAACGGTGCAACTTTGGTGTTCAGGCATACGAAACGCGTATTAACGCCGGGCGATTTCAGCACCTGAACATTGGGATTCTGTTTGAGTTGAGAGACAGCCGCGAAGGGCGCGGTGCTGGTAAGGTCAATACTGCCACCAAGAAGCGCAGTAACGCCGGCAGACTCCTCAGCGATGAGCGGAATGTTCACCGCAGAAATTATTGGCTTGCCACTTTCAAAATATTCATCGAATCCTTCAAGCTGCACCGAGGCGCCCGGCTCGAAGCCAGCGACCTTGTAAGCGCCGGTCCCGATCGGCGAGAAAGCAAAACTGTCGGGCGTGCCCTTTTCCAGAACATGCTTGGGAACGATCTGGCTGCCTGTGCGTGTGTTGGTGAGATAGCTCAGCATCGGAGCGAAGGGCTCGTGCGTCTCGACCTCGACCGTATAGGCGTCTACTACACGAATCTCCTTGATCGCGTCGAAGTTGGACTTGTGGGGCGAGCCAAACTCTTCAGAGGCGACTCGCTCGAGGCTGAACTTCACGTCTTCGGCAGTCATTTCCGCGCCATCATGGAATTTCACACCATGGCGCAGAGCGAAGCGCAAGATCGTGGGGCTAACTGCTTCATAGCTTTCAGCAAGGTCCGGCACGATCTTCATGTTTTCATCGAACTTTAGCAGGCTGTTGAAGACGCCCCAGAGCACATAAGATTCAGGGAGCAAGGCCGCCCGAGCGGGATCAAGCGTGTTGATTGTACTGAAGCCGGTGATACCGGCGTTAAGTGTCTGGCAGGCCGGGGCTGCGGCTACACTACGCATCCAGAACGGGGTCAAGGTCAGTGCTCCACCTATAACGCCTGCTTTCAAAATCGTGCGACGGCTAATGTCATTTTTTGTCGAAGAGGTCATTTTATTTTATCCTTATAATAGGTTTAACTTAGTATCGCGTTTATTTTTTCCTGACCTATCAGATTTTATGGTTTCGGTACACCAAACAACTCTTTAACTTCCTCTTGGAATTTGGAGATTTCTATTGCCTTTTGTTCAGGCGTCCAATTCAGCTCCTCGGCCATTACCTCAGCGATAGGAGCCAACTCGTCCTCGGTGAAAAAATGACGCCAGCCTATGCCTATGCGGCGATAAAGTACGTCATCCATGTGCCGCGAGTGTTCCTCCCGCACGGCTGTACGCACATCCGCTAGGTGACAGGCCTTTTTTGACTGCAAGAGGTACGGCGAGGTCGAGTTTTCCTTCGGCAGGTGGGGCTGACACTCGATTTGTTTTGGTGCGCCGGATGGCGCGATTTTCTCCTTGAGCTTGCTCACCACCTCGCGGGCCGCGTCGCGGTGCGTCATGATCGGGGCTGAGGTCATCGCAAAAACGCCGGAGAGACCTGCAGTTGATAGATCATGAAGCTCTCGCGAGCGCTTCCCCTTTGGAAAGTCCTTATCAAAGGTAAGCGGGCGAACGCCTGCCCAAGTGCGGATGACATCTTCACGCCCAAGGTTGAACCCCGGGAAGAGCTCGCGCGATTCTTCAAGCAGAAATATCAGGTCATCTTCATTACAGCAAATAGTGTCAGGATCACCGTCATATACGGTCTCGGTTGGGCCGATGTAATGCAAATCGCCTTGTGGAATACAGTAAAAAGGCTCACCCCGACTATTTACTGTCGCCATGCCGATACCACGCAGATTCTCTGGCAACTGAATGACGATGTGCGCACCTTTAGTCCCGAAAGATTTGGGAGGCGTATCGGGATTTGCTTTAAAAAGAATTCGATCTATCCAGTAACCAGCCATGACCATAACACGGCGTCCCGTGACTTCGGCGGTCTCACCATTTGCTTGGTCGAGGAAGACGCTACGAGTATCACCGTCCATTTGGCCTATCGATGCATTGGTATAGTTCAGCGCTACGGCGCCAAGCTCTTCTGCATCCAGAATGGCATCAATACAAATTCGCTCCGGCCAAACCAATTGGTACTCCGTAAAAATAGCTACGGAATGAAGGTTCTCCTTATTAGCCAGGTTGGCACACATAGGGTGGGCTAGCGCCTTATCGCGGTTCAGCCGACGGTAATTCAAGGGGACATCTCGCGGCGCCATGCGCGAAAGAAGCGAGAAGCCAAGGTCGATTTGCCAGGGAAGGTAATGACTGTTTTTGTAGATCGGGAATAGCATCTCGATGCCTGTAACCCGCTCGGGTGCCGATTTCACGAATTCGTAGCGGCACTGCATTGCCTGCCGGGCCATGCGCAACGCCACCAGTAGGTGGCCCGGATGTTTCGCAAATGTTCGGAAAGGTTTTGGTGTTTCGAAATACCTTAAGCCGCAATGTAACAAGCGGCTCGACCGGCTCGTCGCGCCAGTCGCAAAATCGGATTTCTCTGCGAGAAGGACTGAGTAGCCGGCCTTGGCAGCTTCGCGTGCTGTGGCGGCGCCTATGATTCCACCACCAACGACAACAACATCGAAAGTACGACTATCGAGTTCGGCAAGCGATGGTGTCTGTTTTTTTGTAGTATTCATGCTTCGCAGTATTTAGGACCCACCAAGATTGGTCAACAGCCACCATGCAAGGCCAGTATGTCTTTATGTTATACCTTTTAAGATAGCCTCTTCCTTATCCAGCAACGCATTCCGCTTGGCTCGTAACACCTGAAGGAATTCAGAGGCTGTGCGTGAAAGAGGCCGGTGGCGCGGGTACATCAGGACGACGTGGAACATCAGCGCAGGTTCAAAACGGCGGAACACAACGCCGCGATGAGTCCAATCATACGCAGTGAAGATGTCAACGATACCCACGCCAACACCATGTCGGACCAGACGGCACACGCCATCGGCGTAGAGCGTTTCGGCCACGACCTCCAGGGAAGCCTCCGCTTCGGCAAAGGCTGCTTCGATAAGGTGTCGCACCACCGTTTCGGGCCCCAAGCTGACCACCGGCACCCCGGAGAGATCCCTTGGCGTGACGACTTCTTTCTCTGTCAGAGGATGATCTTTTGGCAAAGCCAGGACATAGGGTGAGCGGCAGAAGGTTTCCCGTTGGATCCCGAAGCTCTCGCCAGCGAATTCGCCTAACCCAAGATCAATCTGTTGTGAAGAGACGCGCCCCTCGACGCGCTGTGAGAGTTGCAAGTCGAACCGGATCTTTACGGCCGGTCGTTGCTTCATATACTCAGCGATCACGTCAGGCAAAAAGCCCAACCCTACGGCTGGTAAGCAGATTATATCCAAGCTACCCTTTCGGCCGTACTTGATGTCCGTTGCGACGATGGAAAGATGTTCATAGCTGATGAAGGCTTTACGAACCTCTTCATAGAAAACCAGCGCCTCCACGGTTGGCACAAGGCGGCCGGATGTACGGTCGAACAAGGCAATGGAAAGGGATTCCTCAAGCGCGTCGATCAAACGGCTAACTGCGGGCTGGGAAATTCCCATGACCTCGGCAGCACCGCTGACAGTACCTGTCATTATCGTGTCACGGAATGCGTGCAATTGTCGCCAGCGCAAAATAGCTCCTATCTTTCCAGTTGAACCCGAGAATGCTTACAAATTACCAGGACATGCGAGTGAATTGGCTGAGCAACTGACGATCCACGGCCTGCCAGATCCAAGTCTCTGAAACCTCCAAATTTCGGTCATGGTGCACCACCAACCTGCACGTCTTTAGATCCAGGCATGGGTCCGTCGATTGGCTCCTCTGTCCCAAGCCCACTTTAACGGGACAACATGATCCACGTCGATCTTTGACGCGCTGTGAATGACGTCGCCGGTAAACAAAGAAATCCTACGGCCGCCATCAACCCAGGATTGTCGTTCTGTCGCAAATCGCACAGATGCGGTCAATTGGCCAATCAGGGCCTCCACCCGTGAATTTTGACAGTCTTTATCATCGTCAGCCCAGCCGCCGGCATGGATGCCTGGGGTTAGCGACACCTGCCTAGTATCCCTTAACAGAAGTCCATTTGTTTATTGAGCTTGTCTGATAATCTGGCGATTGACTCAATAATCTGATCGGCAGATTTATGCCATTCAAAGGGTTTCGGGTCTTCATTGTAAATCTTCAGATAGTCTTTGATCGAGCTCTCAAG